>Ga0207681_10000128_pt1 | contig 61747 bp, 60 predicted proteins | sample KBSS53metaG_FD_184324 | JGI IMG/M metagenome (GOLD analysis project Ga0207681, IMG submission 184324) | Switchgrass rhizosphere microbial communities from Kellogg Biological Station, Michigan, USA - KBS S5-3 metaG (SPAdes) (version 2) | ecosystem: Host-associated > Plants > Roots > Rhizosphere... | reverse complement strand
CGGCACGTTTGGCGCCATGGCCGCGCTGCGCGTGGTGCTGGAAGGCGTGGCGACCCTGGGCGATCCGCAATGGGGCGAACTCCACGTGATCGACGGCTTGCGCCCATCGCTGCGCACCATGCGGATTGCCCACGATCCTGCCTGCACCACATGTGGCAGCGGGATTTGAAAAATTAGGTATTATACCGTGTTCGGGTGATGGCGTTGCAGAGTGGCTGGCGTAGACTTGCCGTGCGACCCGACAGGGGCGTGGCGCAAGCCACGAACCTGGGACTTGGCCCGGACCGAGGATCTTTTCGACCCTTGTCCGGGCTCTTTCGTTCAAGCCTCAGGGCGCTTTCAGCAGCTCATCGACCCAATCCGGCACGACTTGCGTTGCCGGCCCCAGCCGCGTTTCGTGAAACCAGGCTGATCCCTGGCTGCGCTCCAGATTGAGTTCAAGCGTCTCGATGCCGATCTCGCGCGCCATGCGAACCAGGCCCGCAGCCGGATAGACCGCGCCGGACGTGCCGATGGACACGAACAGGTCAGCCCCGGCCATGGCTTCGTGGATGTCGTCCATGCGATAGGGCACTTCGCCAAACCACACGATGTCGGGACGCAGGCTGGCCTCTCCGCACGCCGGGCAGGGCGGCCGGTCGATCAGCGGGCCGGTCCAGGGATGGCGCCCGTCGCACGCCGTGCACCACGCGGACAGATGCTCCCCATGCATGGCGATGATTTGGCGCGAGCCGGCACGCAAGTGCAGATCATCGACATTCTGGGTGATCAGCGTGACTTGCCCGCCCGGCACTTTGCCCGGCCATTCGCGCTCCAGCCGGGCCAGCGCGCGGTGGGCGGCATTGGGCGCCTTTTCCTGGATCGCGGCGCGGCGCATATCGTAAAAGCGCAGGACGAGATCGGGATCGCGGGCAAACGCTTCGGGCGTGGCGACATCTTCGACGCGGTGCTGCTCCCACAGGCCGCCGCCGCCGCGAAAGGTGTCGATGCCGCTTTCGGCAGAAACGCCGGCGCCGGTGAGGATCACGATATGCTGGGGCAAGGTCATGGCCACGATCATGCCGGATCGCGCGCGTTGTGGAAATGGCCTGTGCCGCCTAAGGGAGCATGAACACAGCACGAGGACGGAAGGCACCATGGCACGCATCGGCATCATCGGCAGCGCAGGGCGCATGGGGCAGGCCTTGCAGGCCGCCGTCGTCGCAGCCGGGCACGAGCTGGCGGGCGGGATCGACCGGGGCGGCGACCTGGGGCCGCTGGTGGCGGCCAGCGACGTGCTGGTGGATTTTTCCGCGCCGGGCGCGCTGGAATTCAATCTCGATGCGGCGATCGGCGCGGGCAAGCCGATCGTGGTGGGCACCACCGGCCTGGAGGAACGGCACCACTGGCTGGTCGATGCGGCCGCCGTGTCCATTCCCGTTCTTCAGACCGGCAATACTTCGCTCGGCGTGACGCTCCTGGCGCATCTGGTGCAGGAAGCCGCCCAGCGGCTGGGCGAGGATTGGGACATCGAGATCGTCGAAACGCACCACCGCATGAAAGTGGACGCGCCCTCGGGCACGGCGCTGCTGCTGGGCGAGGCGGCGGCACGCGGGCGGCAAGTGGGCCTCAAGGAGGTGGCCGTGCGTGGGCGTGACGGGATCACCGGCCAGCGCGAGGCGGGAACGATCGGCTTTGCCGCGCTGCGCGGAGGCAGCGTGGCGGGCGACCATACCGTGCATTTCCTGGCCGACAACGAACGGCTGAGCCTGTCGCACCTGGCGGAAAGCCGCGCGATCTTTGCCAAGGGCGCGATTCGCGCGGCGCAATGGCTGCTGGCGCAGGGGCCGGGTCGCTACACCATGCCACAAGTGCTTGGCCTGGGAGACTGAGGGTCTTGAAAAAGGACCATATCTTCGAATTCTTTCGCCGTCTGGCCGAAGCCAATCCCTCGCCCGAGACGGAACTGGCCTATGGCAATACCTATCAGTTGCTGGTGGCGGTGACGATTTCCGCCCAGGCGACGGACGTGGGCGTGAACAAGGCGACGCGGCGGCTGTTCGAAGAGGTGAAGACTCCGGCGCAGATGGTGGCGCTGGGCGAAGAGGGCCTGAAAGAGCACATCAAGTCCATCGGCCTGTTCAACACCAAGGCCAAGAACGTGATCGCGCTGTCGGAAATGCTGGTGCGCGACCATGGCGGGGAAGTGCCGGCCGACCGCGATGCCTTGACCGCGCTGCCCGGCGTGGGGCGCAAGACGGCCAATGTCGTGCTCAATACCGCGTTCGGGATGGAGACCTTTGCGGTCGATACGCATATCTTCCGCGTGGGCAACCGCACCGGCCTGGCCAAGGGCAAGACGCCCGAGGCGGTGGAAGCGCAGCTCGACAAGAACGTGCCCGGCCCGTTTCGCCTGGGCGCGCATCACTGGCTGATCCTGCATGGCCGCTATGTGTGCAAGGCGCGCACGCCCGAATGCTGGCGCTGCGCGGTGGTTGACCTCTGCGCGTTCAAGGGCAAGGTTCTGGAACAGGGGGCCAAGCCGCCTGTTGCCAAGAAGAAGGTGGCGCGCACGAAGAAGGCCTGAGCCCCAGCGTCCCCAGAAGGAGAGAGTGCCATGGTTCGTACGATCCCGGTTGCCGCCTTGCTGATCATGCTGGCCGCCTGCACTCCCGGCGATGGCCCGCAAACCGCCAGCGCGGCCGGCCATTCGCCCAAGACTCCGGCCGCCACGCCCAGCGGCCCGGCGCAGAACTGCATTCCGCTTGGCCAGATCAGCGAGAGCCGCGTGCGTGACGATTGGACCATCGATTTCCGCGTGGGCAGCCAGTGGTATCGCAATACCCTGCCGCAGCGGTGCAACAGCCTGGGGTTCCAGCAGACGTTCGGCTATGCCACCAGCCAGGCACAGCTGTGCAGCGTGGACATCATTACAGTGCTGCAGACGGGACCTGGCGGCGGCCCGCGTGGATCGTGCGGGCTGGGGCAGTTCCAGCCGGTTACGCTGGCGAAATAGTTCCCTATTGCCCGCCATCCAGATGCAGCCCGCGCCGGCCGTGCTCGGCGGTGTCGTGCGGCGGAATGGGCGCGGGGGCATCGGGATCGAGCGGCACTTGCAGCATGCCTTCCCAGCGGGTGATGACCGCCGTGGCCACGGCATTGCCGACGACATTGGTGGCGGTGCGGCCCATGTCGAGGAAGGTATCGACGCCAAGCAGCAGGGCAATCCCTTCGACCGGGAGACCGAACTGGGTAAGCGTGGCCGCGATCACCACCAGGCTGGCGCGGGGCACGCCGGCAATGCCCTTGGACGTGACCATGAGCGTCAGCAGCATCGCCACCTGTTGCTGCCAGGATAGCGGGATGTTGTAGGCCTGCGCGATGAACATCGTGGCAAAGCTGGTGTACATCATCGAGCCATCGAGATTGAACGAATAGCCCAGTGGCAGGACGAAGCCCGAGATGCGGCGCGGCACGCCGAACCGGTCGAGCTGTTCGAACAGGCGCGGCAGGGCGCTTTCCGAACTGGCGGTGGAAAAGGCCAGCAGCACCGGCTGGCGGATATAACGCGCGAGCAGCAGCACGCGCCGCCCCAGGAAGATCGCCCCCATGCCGAGCAGCAGGGCCCAGAGCACAAGCAGCGCGAAATAGAATTCGGACACGAACACGCCATACGTGACGATGATGCCCAGGCCCTTGGTCGCCACGACAGCAGCCAGCGCGCCGAATACGGCAAGCGGGGCGGCTTTCATCACATAGTCGGTCATCGTCAGCATCAGGCTGGCCAGTGCCTCGCTCGCACGGACCAGCGGCGCGCCCTTTTCGCCCAAGGCCGATAGCGCAAGGCCCGCAAACAGCGAGAACACGAGGATCTGCAGCACGTTGTTCTGCGCCATGGCATCGAGCAGGCTGGTCGGCACGATCTGCAGCACGAAGTGGTGGACCGTGAAATCGGCCGTGGCGAGATCGCCCACTTTGGCATTGGCGGCAAACTGCAGGCCATGGCCGGGGCGGAAGAGGTTCACCAGGAGCAGGCCAAGGCTGATCGAAATGAGGCTGGCGGTGATGAACCAGCCGAGCGCGCGGCCGCCGATGCGGCCGAGCGCGGCGCTATCGCCCATGCCGGCAATGCCGGACACCAGCGTGGCCAGGATCAACGGCGCGATGATCATCTTGATCAGGCGCAGGAACACGTCGGGCAAAAGCTTGAGCGTTTCGGCCGTGGTGGCAAGGCTGGCGCTGTCGGCGGGAAGCGTGCGGTTGAGCGCAAAACCCGTGGCGATGCCCAGGATCATGGCAATGATGATGTAGAGGGTGAGGCGCCGGGCCAAGGGTTGCTCCGCTCGTTTGGTTTCAGATGTGACGGTCTGGATGTGATCCTAGGCGGGAAACGGCGCGAATGCACCCTTGGATTGCAGGATCGGGGCGCCGGGCCGCCGCCCCGTTGCATTACGGTAATTTAACCCGGCCGCTAGGCGCCCGGACAGGCGGCGTGCGCCAGAGGGGCAGCATCGGCCTGTCGTGCACTTGCAACGGTTCATGGGCAGGCCGGCTTTTTCAGGACCGAAGAGAAGACCGCGCGCCATGAATTTCGAACACGCTGTGCCGCAATTGTCCCGTTCGCGGCAGATCCGGGTGCTTATCATCTCCGTTGCCGCCGTGGCCCTGGTGGCGACGGGAGCAACCGCCTTGCACGCCTGGATGCACCAGCCCGAAGCGGCCCCTGCAGCCTTGCCCGCCGGGCAAGTGCAGTTGACCGACAGCCAGGTGGCCAGCCTCAAGATCGAGACGGTCGGCGCCGACGACGGCTTTGCGCGTACCGGCGCCAGCGGCCAGATCGCGGTGGACGAAACGCGCTCCACCCCCGTGTTCCTGCCCTATTCGGGCCAGGTCCAGCAGGTTTTCGTGCAGAACGGCGATCGTGTGCAGGCTGGCACCGCGCTGCTTTCGGTGCATACCACCGACATTGCCGACGCGCGCAATGCCTTGGCTGCCGCGCTGGCGCAGCGGACGGCCGCAGTCGCGCAAGTGCGCGTAGCGACCGAAAATTCGCAGCGCGCCGAGGAAATCTATCGCACGGCCGGTGGCGCCCTGAAAGACTTGCAACAGGCGCGCAGCGACCTGGTGGCCGCGCAATCGCAACAAGGCATTGCCGACGCGGCCGTTACCGCCGCGCGCGCCAAGCTGGGCGTGTTCGGCGCCGGCAACGGCGGGGGCAGCGATGCCGTGCTGCGCGCGCCGATCGGCGGCGTGGTCGTGACCCGATCGATCAGCCAGGGGCAATATGTGGCGGGCGGGGCCAGTGCTGGCGGCAACAGCCAGCCTGCGTTCCTGATCGCCGATCTCTCGCGCGTGTGGCTGGTGGCGCAAGTGGCCGAAAGCGATGCCTCGCGCGTGCACCTGGGTGACAAGGTGGTGGTGACCGCCACCGCGTTCCCCGGCCGCACATTCGATGCCACGATCGACAACGTGGGGGCGCAGATCGATCCGGTTTCGCACCGGTTGCAGGTGCGTGCCACGATTCTCAATCCCGATGGCGCGCTCAAGCCGCAGATGTTTGCCAACTTCACCATCGAGACACCGGAGAAGGAAGTGGAGGCCGCGCCCGTTGCGCCGCACCTGCTGAGCTTGCCGACAGAAGCCGTCATCCACGAGGGCGATACCGCGCGCGTGTGGGTGTGGCTGGGCCATGGCCGGGTGAAGGCGCGCGACGTGGTTACGGGCGAAAGCCACGATGGCCGCGTGACGGTGGTATCGGGCCTGAATCCGGGCGAAAAGGTCGTGACGCAGGGCGCCATCTTCGTGAACGAAGCGGGTCTCGACTGATGGTCAAGCTGGTACGCTATGCGCTGGGGCAGCGCCTGACCATCGTGGCCTTTTTCGTGTTGATGTTGGTGGCGGGCGGCATCGCCTTCTACAACCTCAACATCGAGGCCTATCCCGATCCCGTGCCGCCGATGGTGGAAATCGTGACGCAATCCTCGGGCCTTTCGGCCGAGGAGATGGAGCGCAACGTCACGATCCCGATCGAAGTGCAGATGTCTGGCTTGCCGCACATGACGGCGATCCGCGCGATCTCGCTGTTCGGCCTGTCGGACGTGAAGATCCAGTTCACCTACGATTTCAATTACGACCAGGCCCAGCAGCAGGTGATCAACCGCCTGGCGCAGCTGCCGCAGCTGCCCGGCGGCGCGGTGCCGACGATTTCGCCGACCAGCCCGGTGGGCGAAATCTATCGCTATCGCATCGCCGCGCCCAAGGGCTATTCGGTGGAAGACCTCAAGACGCTGCAGGACTGGGTGCTGCAACGGCGTTTCCGCGCCATTCCGGGCGTGGTGGACGTGACCGGCTGGGGCGGCAAGCTGCGCAGCTATGACGTGGTGGTCGACAACGACCGGCTTCAGGCCCACCACCTGACCGTGGCGCAAGTGATTGCCGCGCTGGGCAAGGCCAATGCCAATGTCGGCGGCCAGACCATCAATTTCGGCGCCCAGAGCGCGATCGTGCGCGGGATCGGCCTGATCCAATCGGTCGATGCGCTGGAAACCACGCCCGTGGGCCGCGATGGCAATGCCCCGGTGCTGGTGCGCGACGTGGCGACGGTGAAGATCGGCAATATGCCGCGCAACGGCATCGCCGGCCTCAACAGCGACGATGACATTGTCGAAGGCATCGTGCTGATGCGCCGTGGCGCCCAATCCATGCCGACGATCCAGGCCGTGAAAGCCGAGATCGACACGATCAATTCCACCGGCGTGCTGCCGCCCGGCGTGCACCTGGAACGCGTCTATGACCGTTCCGACCTGATCGGCGTGACGACGCGCACTGTGATGGAAAACCTGGTTGCGGGCGTGCTGCTGATCTTCTTCCTGCAGTGGGCATTCCTGGGCAACTTGCGCAGCGCGCTGATCGTGGCGGCAACCATTCCCTTTGCCCTGGCCTTTGCCGTGCTGATCCTGACGGTGCAGGGCGAAAGCGCCAACCTGCTGTCCGTGGGCGCGCTCGATTTCGGGCTGGTGGTGGATGCCACCGTGATCATGGTGGAGAACATATTCCGCCACATGGCCGAGCGATCGCACCATGTGGAAACCCATGAAGGCGGGCGCTACAGCTTTGCCAGCCGGATCGGCGCGGTGCTGGCCGCCAGCAGCGAGGTGAGCCGCGGCATTTTCTTTGCCGCCGCGATCATCATCACCAGCTTCCTGCCGCTGTTCACGCTGACCGGCGTGGAAGGCCACATCTTTGGCCCGATGGCCAAGACTTATGCCTATGCGATCATCGGCGGGTTGATCGCCACGTTCACCGTGGCGCCGGTGCTTTCGGCGATGATGCTGCCCGACAAGCTGGACGAGGCGGAAACCTGGCTGGTTTCGCGTATCCGCCGGGTCTACGAGCCCGTGGCTGCATTCTGCTTCCGCAACCAGTTGCTGGCGATTGGCGGCGGCGTGCTGATGGTGGTTGGCGCGTTCATCGGCGTTCGCTCGCTGGGGGTGGAATTCCTGCCCCAGCTGGAAGAAGGCAACATGTATATCCGCGCCTCGCTGCCCGCTGCGATCTCGCTCGACGCGGGTGAGCCGGTGGCGCGCGCGATCCGGCGTGACATCATGCAGTATCCCGAAGTGACCGCGGTGCTATCCGCCCACGGCCGCCCGGACGATGGCACCGATGCCACCGGCTTCTTCAACGTGGAATACTTCGTGCCCCTGAAACCGTTCGATGAATGGCCGAGCGGGATGAACAAGGAAAAGCTGGTTGCCGATCTCTCGGCCAAGCTCAAGGCGCGCTATCCGGGGGTGGACTTCTCGTTCTCGCAGATCATCGAAGACAACGTGGAGGAAGCTGCATCGGGCGTGAAGGGGGCGAACTCGGTCAAGCTGTTCGGCCCCGATCTTGCCACGCTGGAACGCATTGCCGGCCAGATCCGCGACCAGATGGCGCAAGTGCGCGGCATCACCGACCTGGGCATCTTCCAGTCGCTGGGCCAGCCGACCGTGCGGATCGACGTCGATCGCGAAAAGGCCGCGCGCTATGGCCTGAGCGTGGACGACGTGAACCAGACGGTGCAGGCCGCGATCGGCGGCACCTCGCCCGGCGATCTCTATGAACCGCACACCGACCGCCATTTCCCGATCATGGTGCGCCTGCAGGCCGACCAGCGCGACAGCCTGGAAGCGGTGAAGCGGATCACCGTGGGGGCAACTGCGCCCGATGGCACGGCGATTTCGGTGCCGCTGTCGGAACTGGCGGATATCCGCCTGACCACGGGGGCCAGCTTCATCTATCGCGAGCACCAGTCACGCTATATCCCGATCAAGTTCTCGGTTCGCGATCGCGACCTGGGTGGCGCAGTGGAGGAAGCACAGGCGCGGATTGCCAAGAACGTGCCGCTGCCATCGGGCTATAGCCTGGAATGGGCGGGCGAGATGAGCAACCTCAAGAACGCGGTGGCGCGGTTGGAAATCGTGGTACCGATCAGCCTTCTGCTGATGCTGGGCCTGCTCTATGCCAACTTCCGTTCGCTGCGCGATACGCTGCTCGCCTTCTCGGTGATTCCGATGGCCGTGGTGGGCGGGGTGCTGGGCCTGATCCTGACGGGCACGGCGTTCTCGATCTCGGCGGCGATCGGCTTCGTCGCGCTGTTCGGCATCGCGGTGATGGACGGTATCCTGCTGGTCACCAGCTTCAACCAGGCGATGGACGAAGGCATGGCGCGGCTGGATGCGCTCCGCCATGCGACCACCAATTCGCTGCGGCCGGTGCTGATGACCTGCCTTGTCGCGGCGATCGGCCTGGCCCCGGCGGCAGTTGCCACCGGCATCGGCAGCCAGGTGCAGAAGCCGCTGGCGCTGGTGGTGGTGGGCGGCATGACGCTGGCCCCGGTCCTGATCCTGCTGGTGCTGCCGCTGCTGATCAATCGCTTTTCCAGCCGCGTGGCAGGCCCGCGCAAGCGTGCCGGAGCCGACGACGCGACGTTTGAACCGACCCATGATGGAGAACCGGCATGATCCGGCACACCTTGCGCAACCCGCGCCGTCGCCTGGCAATGGGCACGGCGCTGGCGGCCCTTGCTGCCGCACAGACCGTGGCCGCGCCGAACGCCATGGCCAAGGCGCCCCCGGCCACGGCGAGCGTTGACATACCGATGCCTGCGAGCCCGGCTGGCAATGCCCCGATCAAGGTGCTCGACCAACCGATGCAGCAGGGCGGCGCGCCGGCGCAGCAGGTGCATCCGGGAATGGCCGTTTCGCCCCAGTGGTGGGAAGCGTTCGGCAGCCCCGCGCTCAATGCCCTGGTGGCGCGGGCGCTGGCCGCCAACACCGATCTGGCCGCTGCCCAGGCGCGCATGGCCCAGGCCCAAGCCCTGGCCGGGGCGGCGCGGGGCGGATTGTTGCCGCAGGTAGACGCCGGATTGACCAGCGAACGGCAGCGGCTTTCTGCCGCGCTTTCAACGCCGCTGGCCAATCCCAACCCGCAGGTGTTCTCGCTGCATACCGCGCAAATCAGCGTGAGCTATGCACCCGACCTGTTTGGCGGCGGGGCGGCGCGGCTGCGCTCGGCGCGCGCGGCGGCGGCCCAGGCCCAGGCCCAGGCCGATGCCGTGCGCAACATGGTGGCTGCCAACGTGGTGCTGGAAGTGATTCGCCACGCCGCCCTGACGGCCGAAATCGAAGCGACGCGCGAGGCGATCGACAGCAACCAGCAGGTACTGGGCCTGCTGCGCCAACGCGAAAAGGTGGGTGCAGCGGGCCGGGCGGACGTGACCGCCCAGGTGGCCGCTGTCGCCGCGATCCAGGGCGTGCTGCCCCCGCTCAAGCAACAGCACGCGGCAAACCTGGCGGCGTTGTCTGTCTTGCTGGGCGAAGCGCCGGGCGCGCCGCTCGAAACCGCGCCGGGCGTCAGGTCGGCGGCCTTGCCGACGCTGGACGAACTGACGGTGCCGGCCGACGTGCCGCTGGTGCTGCCGGCAGACCTGCTGATCGTGCGGCCGGACGTGGCGGCATCGGCAGCGGCGCTGGAAGGAGCAGCGGCCGACGTGAAATTGGCCATGGCCGCGCGCCTGCCGCAGATCAACCTGTCGGCAACGGCCGGGGGGACGGCCGAGGATTTCGGCCGCATGTTCGTCGATGGCAATCCGTTCTGGCAGTTGCTGGGCGGGCTGGCCGCGCCGATCTTCCATGGCGGCACGCTCAAGCGGCAGGAACAGGCGGCGCGCGCCGCGCTCGATGCGGCCAAGGCCAGCTACAAGGGCACCGCGCTCCAGGCCTTTGCCGATGTCAGCAATGCGCTGTCGGCGCTTGCCAACGACACGGCTGCACTCGATGTGGCGCAGCGCGGCGACGATGCTGCCGCCAGCAGCCTGATCATGGTGAAGCGCCAACTTGAACTGGGTGCCGTGGGCACGTTGCAGGTTCTCAACGCCAGCGCCACGGCGCAGACCGCTCGTGCACAATACGTCGGCTCGCGCGCGGCCCGGCTGGCCGATACGGTGGGCCTGTTCACTGCGCTGGGCGGTGGCGTACGCCAACTGCCGGCCGCGCCAGGTGCATCCGGCCCGGCAGCATCGGGACACTGATCACGCCCCAATGGCAAAAGCCCGCACCGGCGAACCGGTGCGGGCTTTCCCCTGTTGCCCTGCGGCAAACCTTGTCAGGCGATCAGAACGTGGCCATCAGCGAGATGACGGGAACGGTCTTGCCAGCGCGATACATCTGCGCGCCCGAGACCCCGGCGAAGGGGTTGGCATCGGCGTCCTTGTGGCTCACGTTCGTGCCAACGGCGGAGATGTCGAACGTCAGGTTCTTCCACGTGGTGCTGACACCGGCGGTGAAGTCGATGTATTCCTTGGTGTAGTTGAACGCGCCGCCGGTGTGGCCCAGGTGGGTGTGAATCGTGAACGGCGTGTTGGGAATGGCGCCCGAAAGCTCACCATAGACATACGTGTCGGTGCGCGTGGCGTAGACATCCAGATTCTTCTGGTGCGGCGCGAAGTTGATGCCGGCCTTGGCATTCACCGGGCCGATCGCCTTCGACAGCGAGCCATAGACTTCATAGAAGTTGAGGCCCGGAGCGCCGGGATAGATATAGCCATAGAGGCCGACGTCGAACGTGACGCCGCTGTTGGCGATGCCGTGGGTGAAACCACCGTAGACGTCGATTTCCGTGCCGCCGATGTTGACTGCCGGGCTGGGCGAGGCACTCGAACCCCAGGTCGAGACGTAGAAGCCCGAGCTGTGCGAGAGGGTGAGCGCGCCCTGCACGGCCGGCAGGTTGTTCGACTGCGAAATGCCACGGAACCGGTACTGGCTGATTACGCCAGCCGAGCCGGTTACCTTGAAATCACTGGGGGGGGCGGCTTCGTCGGCCATCGCGGGCACAGCATAGCCAGCGGCAACGACAAGGCCGAGCGCCGTGGCGGCCTTCGCCACGCGCGACTTGATGGACGTACGCATGAAATACCTCTTTGTTTTGTCTTGAGCGTCGCCCCGCCTGCACAAATCGTCCCCGCCTCTTTCTTGGATGGGCCGGTTGACGACTTGCGCTTGTCTGGATGCCGGTGCCTGCTGCGTTGCACAAGACCAATCCCATCCACGTGGCATTGTTGTTCTGAAATGTGTCTTTTGTGCATCATAGTGTTTCTGACGCTTGTCTCTGCCCGTGCGAGCACCATATATCCGCAACGATGTTGGTCATGGCTGGTGCATGCTGAAATTGCTGAAGTCGCTTGTGGCTGGCCCCCGCGCCGAGCCTGAGGTGCTGCCCGCCACGATTCCACAGGGCCAGCGCGTCTATGCGATTGGTGACATCCATGGCCGACTCGATCTGTTCGAGCAGCTCATCGCCATCGTGGAAGCCGATGATGCAGCGCGCCATGGCTCGGTCGAGACCACCGTGGTCCTGCTGGGCGACCTGATCGACCGCGGGCCGGACAGCGCCGGCGTGATTGCCACCGCACGGGCATGGGCAGAGCGGCGGCGGGTGCGCATCCTGGCGGGCAATCACGAGGAAATGTTTCTCGGCGCTTTCGAGCGCGAGGAAACGCTACGGCATTTCCTGCGCCATGGTGGCCGTGAAACGCTGCTGAGCTATCCGATCGACCCCGACGATTATGCCCGGATGACGCTGGACGAGCTACGCAGCGCCATGCCTGATTTCGTGCCCCAGGCCGACATTGCGTTCCTGCGGACACTGGAAGACCAGATCCGCATCGGCGACTATGTGTTCGTCCATGCCGGCATCCGCCCCGGTGTGCCGCTGGAAGAGCAGGTGCCTTCAGACATGCGCTGGATTCGCGGTGAGTTCATTGCCGATCGCAGCGTGCGCGATTTTGCCGTGGTGCATGGCCATACCATCGTCGACGAGCCGGAAATCTCGCCTTGGCGGCTGGGCATCGATACCGGCGCCTATGCGTCCGGCCGGTTGACGGCAGTGGGGTTGGAAGGCGCCGAGCGCTGGCTCTTGTGCGCGCAGGACGAATCGAACGCGATCACCACGGACGCCTGATCTGCCGGCTGGGCAGGCGGGAATGCCGGTCTTCCGAAACATATCGAATTAAACCTCGGCTTCCGGCCTTATCCCATTGTGCACATGCAAAACTTTGCTGCTGTGGCGAAGCGGTCACAATCGGCAGCATCGTTGCGCCATCATGCTTTCAATTGAAATTATCGGCAAGATGCTTGCTGATCTGATGAAGCAATCGATGGTTTGTTTCAACATAATGTAAAAATTGCATATATTTTGTCATTTTTGTGTCACATGAAACCGGTCATGAAGGCCTGCCGGCGCACGATGGCGTGTACCGGACCTCTGCGCGCGTCGGGTCGCCTGGCGATGCGGAGGCAGGATCAGCACGTGTCGCTGCATTGCGGCGACAGAACTTTGCAACGGGGACACCAATGCACCGCTCGCACCTCCACGCCGGCTCCATGCTGGCTCTGGGCATGGCCCTGGCCAGCACGCCCGCTTTTGCCCAGTCCACCGGCTCGGTCGATTTCGAACAGCAGACCATCGTGGTCAGCGGCCATGCCAACAAGTCGGTCAACGGCGTGCAGTTGCCCGATACGCCCAAGGCCAAGCAGGTTCTCGACCAGACGATCATCGCGCACCAGGCGCCGGGCCAGTCTATCAACGACATCATCAACCTGGTGCCGGGCGTCAGCTTCCAGAACAACGACCCGTTCGGTTCGTCGGGCGGTACGCTTTATATCCGCGGCTTTGACAACACGCGCATTTCGCAGACCTTCGACGGCATCCCGCTGAACGATACCGGCGGCTATGCGATCTATTCCAACCAGCAGCTCGATCCCGAAGTCATCGATCAGGTCAACGTGAACCTGGGCACGACCGACGTCGATTCGCCGACGGCGGCCGCGTCTGGTTCGACGGTCAACTATCGTTCGCGCAATCCCACCGAGGATTTCCATGCCCGCATGATCGGCTCGGCCGGGGAATACGGCTATATGCGCGTGTTCGGCGAAGTGGACACCGGCAACCTGACGGCGGGCGGCCTGCGCGCCTATGTCACTGCGTCCAATTCGCGCAACGACACGATCTATGGCGGCATCGGCAAGATCCAGAAGCAGCAGTACAATGCCAAGCTGTATCAGCCGCTGGGCAGCAACGGCGATTTCATCTCGCTGGCCGGGCACTATAACCGCAACCGCAACAACGCGTTCGGTTCGGTCCCGTTGTGGATCGAAAACACCGGCACCCGCGTGGTCGGCACCGGCTCGGGCAACCGCTATCCGGTTTCGGGCGACGATCGCTTTTACCAGACCGCCCGCTGCGTCATCGCGGCACCGGTGGCCGGTGCGGCCGATGTGGCGAGCGCGTGCGGTTCTGACTATGACTATCGCGTCAATCCGTCGGACACCGCCAACATCCGCATTTCGTCGCGCTTCACCCTGGCCGATGGCCTGGTGCTGACGGTCGATCCGTCGGTGCAGTGGACCAGCGCCAACGGCGGTACGCTGGGCTATGTGTCCAGCGAAAAGACCACGACGATCAACGGCGTTTCGGGCCTGACCGGCTATGACGGGACCAGCTACTACTTCGGCAAGGATCTCAATGGCGATGGCGATACGCTCGACACCGTTCGCCTGATCGCGCCGAGCCAGACCAAGACGATCCGCCTCGGCCTGATCGCCTCGCTGCGCTATGACATCAATCCCGACCAGACGATCCGCCTGGCCTATTCCTATGACCGTGGCCGGCACCGCCAGACGGCCGAGTTCGGCACGTACAACACCAATGGCACGGCCAGCACCTATTTCCCGGTCAACGATCCGATCACCGACGTGAACGGCAATGTCATGCAGCGCCGCAACCGCCTGTCCTATGCCATCCTGCATCAGGTTTCGGGGGAATATCGCGGGCGTTTCGGCGGGCTGACGGTGAATGCCGGGGTGCGCGTGCCTTTCTTCAAGCGCAACCTCAACCAGTACTGCTTCACCAACCGCACGGGTGGTTATGCCTGCTTCGGCAGCGATGCGGGCAATGCGGCATTTGGTGCTGCCAGCACCTATTCGATCGACCCGAAGACCAACCTGCCAATCGAAAAGGTAGGTGATACGGTGCTGACCCCCACCAACTGGGCTGCGCCGCAGCAGCGCATTTTCACTTACAGCAAGGCGCTGCCGAGCGTGGGTGCGACCTTTGCCGTCAATTCGAACGTGGGCATCTTTGCCAACTATTCGAAGGGGCTGCAGGTGCCGGGCACCGACAACCTGTACAATTCCTTCTACTTCCCGCGCGGCAGTTCGGCCGCAACGCCCAACCCGGAAACGACCGACAACTTCGACCTGGGCGTTCGCTATCGTTCGGGCAAGGTCATGGCCCAGGCTTCGGCGTGGTACACGATCTACCAGAACCGCCTGGCGTCTTCGTTCGATCGTGATCTCAACACCACGATCTACCGGAACCTGGGCCGCGTGGACAAGTACGGCATCGATGGCTCGATCTCGTACTCGCCGATGCGCGACCTGGCGATCTACCTCTATGGTTCGTACCTGCACTCCAAGATCCGCGACAACGTGGAAGCGGGTGACTGCTCGGTTCTGAATGCGCAGTTGGGCATGTACGGCTGCCCGCTCATCAAAACCAATGGCGTCCTTAGCTCCAGCGGAACGGCCTACTATCAGACCGCCGGCAAGCGTGAATCCGGCGCCCCGGTCTATACCTTCGGTGGCCGGATCGACGGGACCGTTGGCCCCGTGTCGCTGGGCGTGCAGGCCAAGCGTACCGGTCCGCGCTATGTCAACGATCAGAACCTGCCGTTCTATGTCAACACGGGCGGCGATGGGGTCAAAACCGGCCCGGGCGTGCGCCAGGAAATTTTCCCGGCTAAGGCCCCGGCCTATACCCAGGTGGACCTTGACGCGAAGCTGAGCCTCGACAAGGTGAGCCCGATCTTCAACAACCGCACGTTCCTGCAATTGAACGTGATCAACGTGTTCGACGAAACCTATGTGGGTGGCTTCAGCGGCAGCCTGAACAGTCAGTCCACCTCGCTCTCGCCGATCAGCTATGCGCAGATCAGCCCGCCGCGCACGATCATGGGGTCGATCAGCTTCGGTTTCTGATCGAACGTTTCATTGCGCAACTGCAAAAAGCGAAGCCCGCCGCTGTCCACATGGACAGCGGCGGGTTTTCGCGTTCCTGCGCCAAAGCGGGACGAAGATGCGGCCAGCCGTGTGGTGTTGGCCTATGATCGCGGGCCGATGTTCCGCATGGTGCTTCCCGACACTTCATTGTGCAGCGCAACCTTGCTTGATCACGGGGCAATGCGTGATCGGGGGGCAAGACAGGGTAAAGCCCTGGGTGCCATGATGCGAAATCCGGCGGCTCGGCTTACACGCTGGAGGGGGCCGCTTCCCGGTAGCGGGGAGCGGCTCTTTCGCTGCCTGGCGCGGGCCTATTCGTAAACGCAGGTATCGTACTGGCCGCGCACGACAGACGATCGCGCCGCAATGGCATTGCCGTGGCGCCGCACGGATCCACTCGCGCCGGTCACTTCGCGCACTTTGGGCTGGGGAAAGGCCGCGGCAATGCGCGCCGCCTCGATCCGTGAAAGGTGCAGTGCGCCCTTGCCGTAATACCGCTGCGCGCCCGCTTCCACGCCATAGGTACCGATGCCGGTTTCCGCGACATTGAGATAGACTTCCATGATCCGCCGCTTGCCCCAGACATGCTCGATCAGCACGGTGAACCAGGCTTCCAGCCCCTTGCGGAAATAGCCGCCGCCCTGCCACAGGAACACGTTCTTGGCGGTCTGCTGGCTGATGGTGGAGCCGCCGCGAATGCGCCCGCCCTGCTGGTTGCGCTCGAACGCCTGGAGCATGGCGGCCTGGTCGAAACCGTGATGGCTGCAGAACCGCGAATCCTCTCCGGCGATGGCTGCATCCACCATGCTGCGGTCGATCCGGGTCAGGGGCGTCCAGTCCTTGGTCACGCCATTGCCGTCCATCGCCATGGTGGCCGTGATCGGCACCGGCACCCATTTGTAAATGAGCACCCACAGCACGCTGCCGACGAGGAAGATCACGATGGCGCGGCCCACCCACCAGCCCAGCCGCCAGGCAAGGGAACGTTCCTGGGTGGGGCGCGAGGGCATAAGCTGCTTGAACATGGGCTGCGTTATGCCGCGCTGCGGAAGGGCAATCAATCCGCATGAGCCGCCTGCATGAGTAGCTGTGCGAACAGGCCGGCACGATCTTTTATCCGCAGCGTTGCACCTGCTCATGGCAAACCCCACCTTGCGGCCACCAGCAAAGGAGCAGGCCCCCATGAAAACCACTGGCAATACCATTCTCGTGACCGGCGGAGGCAGTGGCATCGGGCGGAGCCTGGCCCACGCCTGGCACGCGGCAGGCAACACCGTGATCGTCACCGGGCGCACGCTGGCCAGCCTCGAAGAGACCGTGGCAGGCCGCGAAGGGCTGCACGCCGTCGCGCTCGACGTGACCGACCCGCAAGCCATCGCCCGTTTTGCCGCCGAGATCACCGCGCGCTTTCCTGCGCTCAACGTGCTGGTCAACAACGCGGGCATCATGCGCTTTGAAGACCTGCGGGGCGCGCGCGACCTGGCCGATGCAGAAGCTACGGTCGTGACCAACCTGCTTGGGCCCATCCGCATGACCGACGCCCTGGCCGATCATCTGGCCGGGCAGGCCGATGCGGCGATCGTCAACGTTACCTCTGGCCTTGCCTTCGTTCCGCTGGCGGCCGCGCCGACTTATAGCGCGACCAAGGCCGCCATGCATTCCTACAGCCAGTCGCTGCGCGCACAACTGAAGGGCCGCGTGGAGGTGATCGAACTGGCGCCGCCCGCGGTGCAGACCGGGCTGACCCCTGGGCAGGAAACCCGCGAAGGCTATCTGCCGCTCGAAACCTATATCGCCCAGGTGATGGACTTGTTTGCGCAAGTGCCGACGCCGGCCGAAATCTGCGTGCCCAACACGCTGCCTTTCCGCAATGCCGAGCGCGATTGTCAGTTCGACCAGATCTTCGGCATGCTCAACGGCGGGTAATGCCTGCCTCATTGCCAATCGACCAATTCTCCCTGGACGGAGCTGCCAGACAATGACCAAGTTTCTCCATACCATGGTCCGGGTCACCGACCCGGACGCCACCATCGCCTTTTTCGAGCTGTTCGGAGTGGTGGAAACTCGCCGTTTTTCCAGCGAACAGGGACGCTTCACCCTGATCTACCTCGCCGCGCCTGGGCAGGACGTGGAAGTGGAACTGACCTATAACTGGCCGGCCGAGGACGGCAGCGCGGAAGTCTATGGCGGCGGGCGCAATTTCGGCCACCTGGCGTTCCAGGTCGATGATATCTATGCCACCTGCCAGACGCTGCTCGACGCTGGCATCACGATCAACCGCCCCCCGCGCGATGGTCACATGGCCTTCGTCAAGACGCCCGACGGCATTTCGATAGAACTGCTGCAGAAGGGGCGGCTCGACCCGGCCGAGCCGTGGGTCAGCATGCCCAACACCGGCAACTGGTAAGCGCAGGCCGCCGTGGCGGCGGCTATCGCACCACCGCCACGGTATCGGGTACAAGCCCGCCCAGGCTGGCAAGTGCGCGGCTGCGGCCAAGACTGCGCCGCTGGCTGTCGACAATGGGCAGGGCGATGGCCGCCATGGCCATCACCAGCGTTGCGCTATCGTTGGCCAGCCACCCGCGTCCCATGGCGAAAGCCACCAGGGGCGGCAGCGCCTGGCGCGCCAGCAAGGCGAACTGAAAGGGCAGCGGCGATGCCGAAATCCGGATCGGTGCCTGTTCAGTCTGGTTGGGTTCGGCCTGGTTGGCTTCGGTCACAGCAGCAATCCTTTTGCGCGGGCAACCAGACGGCGGCGGCTGTCTAGGCCGTTGGCGCCGCCGTTGATGCGATGGGTGATGGTGTCGTCCTGGCCAGCGTCGGCCAGATCGGACAGGTGGCGGCTGGTCCAGAAGGCGCAGGCCGTCCGCACGGCAACCTCTGGCGTGGCGGCAAGGTCTGGCTGGCTTTCAAGTGGCAGGCCGGTCATCTGGCCCATCAGCCGATAGACGGCGCGGCCGGTGATCTGGAACAGCCCGCGCCCGCGATAGGCGAAGCCATCGCCGTGGTGAACGTTGCCCAGGTCCTCCCGCATTTCATAGCGGGCCTGGGCGAGCGTCGGCCCCCAAACTTCGGACAGCTGGCGGAATCCGCCGCTCTCGTGTGCAGACTGGCCCAGGAAATTGGCAAGGCGTGCTGGTGTGTCGAGAAGGCCGGCGGCAGGCAGGTGAAGCGCGGCAGCGGCGGCCAATGGCCGCAACGCAGCCATCGGCCGCCCCGCTACGGCCGCCATCATCCCGGCCATCGTGCGCGCGCCGATCAGGCCATCGGCCACGCCGATGTCATAGCCAGCCGCCATCAGCCGCTTTTGCAGCTTGATCGCGTCGATCATATGTCATTCCCCTTTCAGCGGGAAAAGGTGCTCACCGCCCAGGCGATGAAGGCCGAAAACATGCTGACCAGGGCGGTGAGTGCGGCAAATGCACCACGCCGGGCGCTCTCGCGCGTTTCGATCTTGGCCAACCTGGCATCGATCCGCTCCAGCGCCGTGGCCATGCGATCCAGGCTGTCCTCCATGGCATCGAGCCTCCCTTCCATGCGTCCGATGTCGCGGTGCAGGTCCTCGTGGCTCGCTGTCATGCGGCCGGCGCGGAGCAGAGCAGGCCCCAGTTGTCGTCCTCCGGGCTTTCCCGGAACTGGACCCGTGCGGCAGCTGACCAGGGGGCGGGCGCGCTGGCCGAATTGTCGAGCACGAGGGTATAGGGCGCGAGCGGAGCGGAAATGTCAGCCGTCAGGACCGGATGGGCAGATCCATCGGGCTGGGCGGCCAGCGCGATCAGCAGGCCGGCCGGGCCATGGCCCGCCGCGATCAGGCGGCGGCGCTTTTCTGCCACGGCCTGGGTGCGCCAGTCGATCTGGCTGGGTGGGAGAAGCTCGGAATAGGTCATGGACCGGTCCGCAACGGCCAGGTCCCGCTCCGTGAAAAAGCCCGACGCATCGTTGGTGAAAGACGGATCGGCATTCACGGCGGCATTGATGGCGGCAAGATCGGCCAGAAGGGCCGGCGTTTCGATCAGCATGGCGTGGTCCTTTTCGATCAGGCGTCGGCAACGCTGGCGGTCCAGCGCACGTACTTGGCAGCGCCGGGATCAGCAAAGTTGATGCGGAACGTGGTGGCGCCGGCGGCGCTGATCCAGAAATTGGGCGTCCAGCCCGACGTGGTGGAAATGGCGCTGAAATCGGTGGGCGTCAGCGAAAGGCCGTGGGTAATATCGACATAGGTCTGCCCGGCCGCAACCGCCGCCGTGCCGCGCGCTTCCAGCCGCACCGAAGACAGCGATCCGCTGCCGGTCTGCTTGTGCGCGATGCGATGGGTGTTGAGCGCTTGGACGGTCACCGTCGCCACCGATGAATAGCGGTTGTAGCCATTGAACAGGCACTTGATGCCATCGACCAGCGTGTCGCACTGGAGGAAATAGTTGGCGCCCAGCGTGGCGGTTGCCTTCGTCACGCCGGTGCCGTGGAACACCAGCGTGGCCGAAAGCACGCAGTTTCCTGAAAAGTCGATCGCGCTGGAATCGCTGGCTCCCATCAGGCCGCGCGCGAAATCGATCGGGTAGTTCACGTATTCGAAGAAGTTGTCGCGAATGCTGGCGGTATGCAGGCTGCGAAAATCGCCGCTGGTATCGGGCGCGACCAGCCGCAAGCCACCGGTCATGGTGGAGGCTGCCGTACTGCCCGACAGGAACTTGCCGATGTGGTTGCCGCGCAGTTCGAACTCGAACATGGCATAGCCGCAATTGGCATCGCCCTCGATCACGATGTTGGCCGGGGTCGAGCCATCGAGCGGCGCGATCTTGCCGATGTACAGCTGGTTGCGGGTGATGTGGAAATGGTCTTCGTTCTGGGTATGGGTCGTGGGCCGGCGCAGCCACAGGCACGCGCCGTTCACGTTGATCTGGTTGCGATCGATATAGACCCACTGGACCCAGTTGGTCTTGATCCCGACGGTAAACGTGCTGCCATCCTGGACCGAGGGCCCAATGTCGCACAACTCGATCAACGTACTGTCGGCATAATCGAGCAGAACGCATTCGCGCGGGTGGTTGCCCGCCGGCTGGATCGCCAGCGAGGATAGCGTGCAATAGGAAACCTTTGTGCCCAGCTTGGTGACTTTGCCCGCCGTATCGGGATCGCCCTGGATGGATTGGCCCAGCACGATCCGCGCAGCGTTGTTGCCGCGCAGTTTGCCATAGCCGCCGCCCACGCCTTCGATCCGCACGTTGTTCTGCAGGATCACGAGGTCGGTGGAAAAGGTGAAAGCGCCGGTCGTGGTCGGTATCTGCAGTGTCCGTCCACGCTTGGCATTTAGCCAGGCAATGGCGGCCTGCATGGCGGCGGTATCGTCAGTGCTGCTATTCCCCACCGCGCCGAACCAGCGCACATCGGCAATGGCATCGGATGCGCCGCCGCGGACCCAGGCTCCGCTCGCACCGCTGCGATCAGTGCTGGGCGGTACATAGAACGCCTGAGCCGGGTCGGCGGCCACGGCTGTCGCCAGGTTGGCTGTGGAGAAGTAGAAATAGCCCTGGCGGCCGCTTTCCAGCAGATAGGCCATGATCGACCGATTGCTGCGCGTGGCGAGCGCCGCGCGGTCGGGGCAGGGCACGATCACATCGTTGAGTGTGCCGCCACCGGGCATCCCTACCAGAGTTGCGCCCTTGTTGGCATCGGTGCTGGAAATATCGGCGCGCAACAGCGCATCGCCATTGACTGCGTCGGCCAGAACGGCGGTCCCGTCGATCGGCGAAAAGGCAAAGAACTTGCCCTTGCGCTTGGCCGCTGCCGGCAAGGTGCCGGCGTTTTCCCCCAGCGGAATGCGCATGCACCGCTTGAGATCGCGGGACAGCGCCTGGTCGCGCAAGGCGGCGCGGTCGTTGGCCAGGTTCACCGGCGCAGCCAGCCAGGCCGATCCGTTTTCAAATGCCGTGGTCTGGGTGAAATCGGGATCGAGCCACACGACCAGGTTGCCGGGGCCAGGCGCCACGGCAAACGTCACCGTGCCGCCGCCGCCCTCGTAAAGCTCCACGGTATAGCCTTCGGTAACCGGCTGGTCGTCGATCAGCACGGCCACATCGCCGGTGCCCTGCGCGGTGAACGTAAAGGGAAACGAAAGCGTGACGCCGTTGGCGCTGAATGGCCCGTCATAGGCGTTGGTGGTTGAAACGGCCATGAAGTGGGTGTCCCTGCTGGGCGCGCGCAGCCACACCGCCCGAAACGGGCAGAGGCGCAACGCAAGAGGAATGGAAGCGAAAGAGGCTGGGTGATCAGCCGATACGGGCCCGTACGGAACCGTACTGGCGGGCGCCCGAAAGCACGGACTGCCCCATGTCGACCAACCCGCTGAGCAGGGCCGTCTGGCGCTGCGCCGATGCGGCACTGGCCCGTCCCATGGCAAAGGCGGCGCCGGCATCGGCCTGGCGCACCGCGCGCGCACCCTGCGTGGCGATGTCGGTCAGGCGCGCTTCGCCAGCCAGGCGGGCGCTGTCCACCGCATCGGCGGCGGTGCCGAAATCGACGCCGACGCCACCTGCCGCGGCTGCCACGCGCTGGCGGCCTTCCTCGGCCGCCAGTTGGCGATATTGGTCCTGGATGGCGCGCGTGGTTTCATCCTGCGCATCGCGCGCCGCGCTGCGCTCCAGCTCGGCCTGGCGCAGCGCCGCGTCGCGCTGGTATTGCGCCTGGTGCATGGCACTGATCGTGTTGATGCCTTGGCCGGCCACGGCAAGGCTGGCGGCAATGATCGGAAGGGCGGGGCCGCACATCAGGCATTCTCCTGTTGCAGGGTAGAAAGGGCGGGGCGCCGATGGGCGAAACGGCGAAAGGCCAGGTCGCCCACGATCACGGTGTCGTGGTCCACTGCAAAACCCCATCGTTCGAGCAGGCGGATCGCTCGTGTGTTGCCGGCAGACACTAGATTGGCCAGCACGGCGCTTGAATCGTGCATTGTCGCCAATATCGGCGGGCCAAGCCGCAGCAGCGCGCGCGCGTGGCGCCACACTTCCTCGGTGCCGAGAAACCATGGCACGCCGCGCCCGCCCAGTGCCGATTCCACCACCACGCCGAACATGGCGTGGGGCCGGCCTGCCACCAGCGCCGTCCAGCAGCGGCTCGACGCCAGCAGGCCGTGGCGCAGTGCGGCCTTGGGCTCACGGCCCATGGCTCGGCATTCGGCCTGGTCGATCGCGCGCATGTGCCGGGCGAGAAATCCGATGTGGCGCCTATGCGCGGGAACGATATCGATCCCGAAGTGGACAGGCGCACTCATCCGCCCAGCACCGGATCGATCGCCACGCCCAGCAGCGTGAAAGGCAGCGGCGCGGTTTGCCGGATCCAGATGGCACAGTCATCGCGCGCCCGGTTGTCGAGGTTGACGAGGAACTCGCCGTCCATCAGCGCATCGGGCGCGTTCCAGGCTTCATCCTTGCGCGATTTCACCGGGAACAGGTGATCGCCATCGATCCCGGCCTCGATCTGGCGGGTATTGGCCAGCGTCAGGACGGCCTCGCCTGCCTGGCAGATCCGGCCCACACTGCTGCCCGCTGCGGTATTGAGGCGCAAGGGCAGCGTTTCTACATCCACCTGATAGGGGATGCCGAACGTCACCTGGCGCGCCCCGCCCATGCCCGCTGGCAAGGCCACGGTGCCATTGGTCACCTGAAGGCCGGCAATTGCCACGCCATCGACCAGACCGGCAATGTCAGTGCGTCCTTCCAGGTGCCACAGCCCGGTGAAGCTGGTGCGCGGTTCATCGAACCGGCCCTTGACGGCACAATCGAGGTAACAGGCCTCGCGCACGTCGGTCCACGAATGGCTGGCTAGCCGTTCCACGAACCGGCGGGTGACGCCTGCGATCACGCGTTCCACCACCATGTACACCCGGTCTTCGCCGTCCTCGGCGATGGCGCATACCGAAAGCACCTTGCCGTCCGTCTCGCACAGGGTCCAGCCCCACACGTTCTGTTCCTGCTCCCAGGTAAAGCAGGCGAGCTTGCCATCCTCGCGCGCCGCCCAGACCACGCTGCGCGGTTCCTGGGCATAGCACCACGAAACGATGCCCATGCCATCGAAGAAATGGGGCGAGAAAATCGAGACGTCGTTGGATTTGAGGCCATCGATGGTGAAATCGTAGCCGATCGTGCGCACCGTGCGGCCCACGCTGGGCTGATAGAACACCACGTTGTCAATCACCAGCGGCGGGAGGCGCGACGATCCGCGCCCGATCTGGCGGCGCGTGGCCGGCGCGCGCGTTGCGTCGAGCACGCCGCCCGATCCATCGCCGTCGATGTGAAACACGCTGTCCGATGTCAGGGCCAGCAGGCTTGTCGTGGTAACCAGCTGGTTCACCGAATTGACCCGTCCCGCCACGATGGTGAACGCCATCGAATCATCCGCCCTCAGCGGCCGCGATCGGTCCATGTTTTCCAGCTGGCCACTGCGCGTCGTCCAGATGCCGTGCGGCACGTTGCGCGTGCGGGCCCAGATCGCCCGCTGCTCGAACAGCGTTACGGTGGACGGATAGTCGTTCGCCCCGGCAAAGGGATTGGCCGCTTGGGGCGGCGCACGATCTAGTCCCGGCGCGATGTTGTCGTCGCGAAAGGTCGTGCTCTGCGTCGTTCCGATATAGCCGAAGAACTGCGAATTGTCGGCCTTGTAGACGTTGTACCGCGTTGCCCCGGCCACTGCGGCCCAACTGATCGTGTTGAAATTGCGCTTGAGCGACAAGTCGTTGGTGGCAGTAGACGCGGTGCTGGCACGGCTTTCCATGCCGGTGTCGTCGTTCACCGCCGTCACGCAATAGCTTGCCGGTTGCGGGAAATAGGCGGCGTTGCCGTTGCTGCTGTCGGTGTTGTCCACCGTGGCCCAGGCATAGCAACCCACCGGCGATGCCACCGTGGGGGCAAAGGCCACCGGCGCAAACGTCCAATTGGTGTGCCCGGCGCGCACCAGCTTGGCCGGCGCGTGGTCGATATGGGCCAGATACATCGTATCGGCCGTCTGTTCGAAATCGAGTTCGGCCAGTTCCACCCCGTTGTAGGGCGAACCGGTCGTGTAGATGCGTGCGCCGCCCATCAGTACCAGGCCCTTCCACCGAATTGGCCCGCGCCGCCGAAATAGATGGCCGGGCGGATCGGGGCCGGATTGACAGGGGGCACCACCGGCGCCGTCGGTGCCACAGGCGGTGCGCTGCGCGTCGTGCCGCCGGTGCAGCCGGAAAAGGCTGCCACGGCGCGGGTATCGGCATCGATCCGGAAATGGCCGGCGTCGGGCACGGCCGTCACGGTCCAGGCACGGCCGTTGAGCAGGGTGCCCATCGCGCCGGCGCAACCCGTGACATAGAAACGGTCACCCACGGCAAAGCCGTGAAAGGCCACTTCGACCAGGGCCTGTGCCTCGTTGCTGATCGCGGTGATCGCCAGTTCCTCTTCCAGGATGCGGCCGCCGTTCGCGCAGGGGCTCATATAGCCCTGGCCCATTTCCAGGGCATAGGTCTGGCTCAGCGAAAACTGGAATGGCACCAGCCGCACCGGCTGCGTCGGGTCCAGCACTTCGGCGACCAGTTCGGTACCGGGGCGCTTGGCGATGCCGCCGTACTTCAGCACGATGACATTGCGCGCCTTGCGCAGGGCCGTGCCCCAGGCGTCCACGTCGAAGCGGCCGTATAGCTGAGGCCCCAGCTCTCCGCGGCAGAAATTGGCTTGCGCCGTGCGCGTGCCGTTCATGCCGCATCTCCCGCCAAGCCGATGCCGGCACGGGCCAGTTCCGCTTCGCTGGCAAACCGGGCCGGGCGCTCGCCGTGCTTGTTGGCCTCGTCGGCAATGGCCCGCATCCGCGCCATTTCGGCGGCGCGGGCAAGTGTCTGGGCTGCCGTGGCATCCTTCTTCACGGGCAAAGCCAGGCGCGCCGCCAATTCCAGCTCGAACGCGCGCGCCACCAGCGGCGGCAGTTCCTGCGCCGCTACGTTGCTCCGCACGTAGACCAGCGTCGCGTTCGCCACGTTGGCATAGATGCGCCCTGCTTCATAGAGGAACGCCAGCGGCGCGGCGTCCTGTAGCGGAAAGGGAAAAGGGCCGCCCGCTGGCAGCGCCGTGGCCGCGTCTTCCATGGCGCGCAATGCAATCGGCTGTGCCAGATTGGTTGGTGCGGCATAGGCATGCAGCCACTCGGCGGGCCGGTCGTTGACCACTTCGGCCAGGACCACGCGCGTGCGCGCCCAGGGCCATGGTGCCCATTCCGCCAGTTCGGCCAGCAGTGGCAGGGCAAAGCGGTTCGCTTCGCGCGCCTCGATGCTGCCTTCGGCGAAATCGGCAATCTGCCCGGCGGCGATTTGCGCCAGGGCACGGTTACAGATGTCGATCAGTTGGGCCATCGGATTGTCCTTGCTGGCAGCCAGGAAAATGCCCCTTTCCACAAGGGGAAAGGGGAGCGCGCATCATTCGGGGGTCGATTGCCAATCGGGCGTGCCGACATAGCTGAAGGCATTCGTCCCGAAATGCGCCTTGGCCACGGAACGGGTAAACCCGTCCTCGCCCGGCTTCAGGTCCAGTCCATCGTCGAACAGCTCGCCGATGGTATCGTCGTCGCGGCGCCAGATCGCCATGAAACGCGCTCCTTCAGGCGTAGTGGATGTTGAGGCACAGGATATCGCCTGCAGCGATCGCGGTGGTGTCGCTGTCCACCGCTGCCCCGGTCAGGGCAAAGGCCAGGCCCGTGCCGAAGTAGAGCGGCGTATCGAATGCGATCTCGAACGTGCTGCTGGGGGGCAGGTAATAGGTGGCCACCGGGGTGTCGGTGCCCACGGTCGGCGCGCTCGCCTTGTTGTAGAGCTTGAGATAGCGGGCGCTGGCGCTGGCATTGTAGCCGCGCGCCCGGAACAGGTCGGCCGCGCTGGTCTTGACGCTCGTGGCGTTGGTGGTGGCAGCGGCGGAAAGCAGGCGGTTGGTGCTGCCTGGTTTCTTGGCACGGTCCCAGGTGGTGCCGTTGAAAACCATCGGCCGGGCATAGGTGTTCAAGCCATTGACGCTGCCCGAAGCGTCCACTCCGATGCCGGTCACGATGCTGGCAATCGAGCCCACGTACCCGATCGCGGTGAGCACTTCGCCCCGCGCCGTCAACTGCACGTTGCCACGCTGCCCGTCAGACAGCGTCGGCTGCGTCACGTTGTAGACGCCGCCAACCTTCACCGGGTTCCCGGTGTCGGCCGCGCCAGCCGCGACGTTGCCCAGGCTGGCGACATTGCCCGAAACGCCGCCGGAATGGCCCACGGTCACCGCCAGGGACGTGCCTCCGGGTGATCGCACCCAGACATTGGCGGCATTGCCCACGATGGTGCCCTGGCGATAGACCGTCACGCCAGCCAGGTCGGTGGCCGGGGCCGACGCTCCGCCAAAGCACACTTTCACCGGCTGCTGGCCGATATTCTGCAAAAGCACGTCGGCGTTGGCGGCTGCGGGAAGAGTGGCGGCAATGTCCTGCCAGGTGCCATTGGCGGCAAAGCTGCTCTGGGTGGCGGCTGCCATCTGCATCTCCTTGGAAAGCGGGATATTGAGAAAGGGCCGGGTGCGCACGGCAACCACGCGCACCCGGAAACGGGCTTTACTGGCCGCCCACGCCCAGATTGGTCTGGCGGCTGGCGACCACAGCGGCAGTGATCTTGCCGGCCGTGGCGTTGCTGCCACCCACGGTGTAGTAAAGCCGCAGGTAACGTGCGTTCACGCCTTCCTCGATGGAGGCCGGCACCTTGAACTGATAGCCAGCGGCCAGGCTGGCCAAGGGCACCACGGCCCCGCTCGCCACCGTGGTCCAGGTGGCGTTGTCGGCCGAAACCTGCACGCCCACCTGCAGGTTGGTGAGGCCGGCAAAGGCCTGCGTCACCGTCACGGCCAGGTCCACTTCCTGGCCACGGCCCAGATCGCGCACCAGGGGTGCATTGGCGCCAAAGGGCGTGCCGGTGGCGCCCAGGTCGATGACATTGGCCGATGCGGCAGAGGCGGTGATCGCCTGGGCATCGCTGAGCAGCAGCGTGTTGTCGAAAATCATGTGTCAGTGCTCCGAAAAGGAAGGGGGCCTGCCCCGGCGCCAACAGCCATCGGCCGCTGGCGCCAAGGCCATCGCGTCAGGCGACGAGCGCTTCGTTGGTGACGAGCGCATCGGTCTCGCGGATCGGAATGCCGCGCCAGGTCATCACTTCCTCGCCCTGGATTTCCATGGGCGTGAGACGCACGAAGTTGTCCACGCCGCTGCGGCCATTGCTGGTTTCGGCGTCCAGCGCCTCGAGCAGCACGCGGTTCATGTAGATCACCGTGCGGCCCGGGCTCACCTGGCCTTCCCGCTCCATGTGATAGGCGCGGCGGCCTTGCATCTTGTAATAGAGTTTGCGCAGCAGCGGGTTGAGCGCCACCGTCCCGGCGATCACGTCCGAAACGTCGATGTTGGCGATGCGCCCGTTGAAGCGCCAGTCCTTCACGCACAGCCCCATGTGCTGGGTGAACTTCTCTTCCTTGACGTAATACGGATTGCCGTTGCCATCGAGCACGCGCTGACGGCCCATATCCTCGCGCTGCACGCCGGCCGGCACTGCATCGGGCACGATCACGCTGGTCTGCATGTCGCCATGGGTGACGAACCAGATGGAGGCATTGTCCGCCTGCACGCCGCCAGCGTTCACCACATTGGCGTTGGCCAGCGAGTTGTAACGCGGCGCCAGGCCGTGGAACTGCTTCCCGTTCACCTTGACGTCGGAATACCAGATCGCGCTTTCCACGGTCTGCGCGATCGATTCCAGGAAGCCTTGGCCTTCCACCAGCCGCAGCTTGGCCGCTTCGGCGGGCTTGAGGTTGAGCAGCCGCTCGTCCACCGAGGAAAGACCTTCGACAAAGCCGGTCGTGTCCTTCACTTCGGTATAGTTGCCCTTGGACTGGGCGATGCCCTGGTAGAGCGCCCCCCACGAAACGCTGGGCAGGCCGGTGCGAATGGTCGAACGATGCTCCGTGCCGCTATTGCAGGCGATCACGTTGGCATCCTTCATGAAAGGCGTCAGCTGGGTCAGCGCCTCCACCACATCGCCCAGGCCGTCGCCACCGGCTTTGAGCACGTCGATCAGGTTCCAGTAACTCGAGCCGAGAATGGCCATGAAGCTATCTCCTTACTTCGCTTCTTGGGGGTAGAGACGTTCCCAGACGGGGCGCTGGTTGGCGCTGCCGGCATGGGCACGGGCAAAGCCGCTGTCCTCGCTGAGCAATTGGCCCAGGCGGCGGAACGCGCGGATCATGTCGGGGTGGTTGCCAAAGCCGCTGTCGGCCAGCGCCTGGCGGAACGGATGCCCTTCGGAAAAGCCCAGGGCATCGAGGCCGCGCGCGGCCAGGTGCTCGCTTTCTGCCCGGCGGGCGCCGCCGATTTCGGGATCAGCGGCAAATTCCTCGGCCCAGGCGCGTTTTTGCGCAGCGGCGGCATCGGCAAAGTGGTTCAGCAGGCTTTCCTGCGTGCGCTGCATCACGCTCTGCGCCAGGGGCAACAGCTTGCCGGCCTGGTCGTTGGACAAGCCCAGCTCGCGCAGAACCGGATCGGCACTTTGCAGCAAGTGGGTGTCCAGCGTCATGCCTTCGAGCGCGAGTTCATAGCGTTCGGGCGCACCGATCGCCGGGGCTGCCGTGGGCTCAGCGGCGGCCGGCGGGGGAATCGAACCGGCGCTGGCTGGCTCTGCCGCCTGCGTCGGCGGCGCCATCGTCTGGGCCGGAGTCGATATCGGGAAGTTCGTCGTATCGGGTGCGGGAATGGGGTCGCTCAAGGCGGTTTTCCTTTGCACTGAGGGCAGCGTCGAGCACGGCCTGCATCGTCGTCAGGCCCAGCGGGTCATCGTTGCGAATGGCCTGTTCCTGGCCGCGATGGGCCAGCGCGATGAGGTCGAAACCCAGGCTGCGCCGCCCTTCGAGGAAAGCGAGCAGGGCGCCATCGGCCCCGCTGGCCATTGCCTGTTGCCCGAGCAGGCCCGCCGCTTGAATCGCTGCGTGAAGGAAGCGGCGGAACTCGGGGCGGGCGATCAGGAAGGCGGCGTCGTCGCTCGCCAGGTTCACGGCTGGATCAGCCGCTTGAGCAGGTTTTCACCGCCCACGTCGGCGCGTGACAGCAGCTCTGCGGCGGCAGCCGCGTCCTTCATGGCCGGCACCATCTGGCTGATCTGCGCTGCCGCCTGCGCGGCATGGGCCGCCTGCCCGCGCTGGGCGCGTAACGCCATCACCTCACTGGCGGGTCGCATGATCCGCGCGGGGGTGCCGGCGCGCCAGGCATATTCCTCCACCGCTTCGTCGAAATCGATCTTGTCGAGCACTTCGGGATGCGCGGCGGCGAGGTTGCCAACAAAGCCCACCACGCGCTCGATCTGGCCGATGCCGACCATGCGCTGCATCTGCTGCAGGATGCTCACGAATTCCACGCGCACGCCGCGCCCGTGCAGGGCGGGCGGCGGCGGCGGCAGCATCGCGCCCCGGCTCATGATGGCAAAGGCGCGGTCGATCGCCACTTGCAGCTTCTCGTTGGCCACGCGCTCGATCACGGGGCCAAGCTGCGTGAGTTTTTCCTCGTTGCGGCTGGCGATCTCCTCCACGTTGCGGGGCTGCACGCCGCGCATGTTGGTGATCGCGTTGAACAGGTCGGCAAAGCTCAGCCCGTCGATCTGGCGGCGGCACTTGTCCATTTCCTCGCCGATCGCGGCCACGGCCTGGTAGGGCATCTGATAGGGGATCAGCACGCCGTCGCGGTCCAGCCCCGATGCCGTAACCGTACGCCCTGGCTCGCCGGTCAGGCGCACGCCGGGCGGCACGATCTTTTCGGGCTTGACCATCTGGTCGATGGCTTCGTTGCGGCGCTTGGCCTGCATCTGCAATTCGCGCAGCGCGGGCAGGGCTTCCATGCCGGGCGAATGGCCGTAGGTATCGCCGCCCACCACATCCCAGCGCGGCGCCCAGAACGGCTGTTCGTTATAGCCGGAAAGCTTGAGCAGCCGATCGCCGCGAGACGCGGCTTCCCAATAGACGCTGCGCCAAGCCTTTGAACCAAATCGGTGTGGGTCGTGATCGGGATCGGGCTCGATCGCGTGCATCACCTCGACCACCGCTTCGTACTGGCTGCGGTCATAGAGTGCACGCACAGCGGGAGAGACGGCGTCACCAAACGTCTCGACCGCCTGCTTCACGCTCATCGGGCAAGTGCGGTACAGCGTGTCGGGCACCAGTGCGTCCGACAGGGCAATCCAGTATTCGCCGAACGTCAGCGCGTGGCACACCGCACCCGCGTGCGGGTGCTCCACCATCACGCAGGCTTCGGTGCCGAACAGGCCCATTTCGCCATACCCGGCCTTGGCCGCGCCATAGAAATTGGTCGATGCCAGAAAGGCATAGATCCGCCGTTCCACCGCCGAAAGCCAGGCGCGCACGCCCTCCGCTTCCATCAGGTCATCATCGGCAGTCTTGAGTGTGAACCATGGCCGCGAGGCGCTCGACAGGCCCGATGTCATGCCATTGGTCAGCGTGCGGAACGCTTCGATGCCATGGGGATCGAACAGCGTGCGGTTCCACTGCCGGCGCCGCGCGCCCGAACGGTCCTTGCCGCCAGACAGGAACCGCGAGCGTGCCGGCTGGGCAAAGCGGGCGATCTGTTCGGCTTCGGCCTCGTAATCCTGGCGCACCGATTTCATCACCGCCAGGCGCGCTTCGCAATGGGTGCGGATCGATTTGGGATCAACCAAGGGTGCCTCCCGAACCAAGCGTGGTGGATGAAACGCGGGCCGCGCCGGTTAGCCCCAGCGGCGAGGTGACCATCCCGGCCAGGATCGCACGCCGCCAGCGGCTGTTGTCCATGGCACCGGTTGGTGCCCCCTGGTCCGGCAGTTTCAGGCTTTGCCGCTCAGGCGCGGTGGGAATGGTGGGCGTGCTGCACATCTAGGCACCTCCGTTTGTTGAAGGTGCTTCTATGCTCGCGGGCAGCGGGGTTGAATCGCTGGACGCCGGGCAGAAAAAAGCCCCGGCCGTTTGGGGCCGGGGCTTTGTGAATACGCGGCTGGTCGCTCGTTCAGCCAAGCTCGCCATAGCGGCCGGCACCATCGTCGGCGTGCGCTTCGGGTTCCAGCCATGCGGGCATGGCGCGTGGACCCACTGCTTCGGCAAACGTGCAGGCCAGTGCGTCTGCCCAGTCGGGGCTGGGTAAGCCACGCCGCTTCATGTCGGGCTTCTTTTCCAGTTGCACCCGCGTATCGTCGGCAGCGAATGAATAGGTCGGCCCCATCAGGTCATCGCGCAGCCGATCGCTGTCGGGCACTGCCCCCTGGTTCAGCCAGGCGCGCATCCGGGTCCAGATCTCCGCGCGCTTGTTGGCTGTCGGTACGCTGACCCCCGGTTCCAGTTCGGCCTCGCGCCCCTTGGCGCCAAACCACACCTCGATAACCGGCAATTCGCCCAGCAACTGGCGCAAGCGATCGACCACCGCCGCGCCCACGTTGCCGGCATCGACAAAGATCGCATCGGGCCGGTGTCGCTGCGCCTCCAGCGCGATATCGCCCGCCAATTGCATCGCATCCACGCCGCGCCAGCTTTTCCACGGCCGGCTGCGCGCATCACGGCCGCAGCGAATGGCCAGCACGCTCTCGTCATCGCCAAACCGCGCGCAGTCCACACCAAAGATAACCGGATCGGTTTGAAGGCCCTGCGGTACCGCGCGCCGCCGCGCGCTCTCGGCCAGGTCCTGCGGAACGAACTGCATCGTGCTGCTCGATGGAAACTGGCCGCGCACCCGCACGCGCACGATATCGCTGTCGGGGCCATAAGCGGCCACCAGTTCATTGAGGTAATCGGTGTTCACGCCTTCCACCTCGCGCGCGTCGATCTGCGCCGTGCACCACATGTTTCTGTACTTGCCAAAACATTCGCGAAACGCACCGGTGTTCTGCGTCGGATTGCCGAAAGCCAGCCAGATCAACTCGGTATCGGCATCAGTCAGTGCGCCCAGCGCCACTTCCCATACCTTGTCGGCGATGCCCGATGCCTCGTCGAATATCAGCACGATCCGCCGGCCCATGTTGTGCAGGCCCGCAAAGGCTTCGGTATTGTGCTCGCTCCACGTCACCAGATCGGCGCGCCACGATGCGCCGCGGCCCGGCACCGTCGATGCCAGCGCGCGCCGCGTCTGGGCAAACCAGTCTGCGGTCAGTGCCAGTTGTGCCCATTTGGCGATTTCCGGGCCGGTCTTGGTGTCGAGCTGGCTTTCGGTATTGGCCGTCACCAGCACGCGCGCATCAGGGCAGGTATCCAGCGCCCATTTCACGATCATGCCCACCAGGGCCGATTTGCCGATGCCATGGCCCGATGCCCGCGCCAGGCGCAGTGGCTTGTGCCGCGTTGCCGGGTCAGCGAGATGCGCACCGATCTCCTGCAACACATCGCGCTGCCACTGGCGTGGTCCAGCCATCCCCACAAGCGGCCCCTGGCCCCACGGATAGGCAAACAGTGCATGGCCCAGCGGATCATGCGTGAACGCCCCGATCGCCTCAGCCAGATCCGCAGATTTCTTCGCCATCACCGCCCTTTCAGAACCCGCGCTCGCGCGGCGGCCAGTCGCTCGCTCCAGTCCTGGCCTTCGCCAGCCCCCGCGCTTTCGCCGTATTTCCCCGGTGCCCATTTCGAGAGCAGTTTCAATCGCGTCTCCACCCGCAGACGGGCGCGGGCCACGTTGTCCGGGTTCTTGGCAATGGCTACGGTGCCATCTACCTTTTCCTTTCCGATCGTGTCGCCGGTATCGTCATCGGCAATTTCCAGCGTTTCTTCGGCAATCGCCTCGAACCCGGCCTCGCGCGCCAGCGCAAAACGTCGGGCAAAGTCGCGATCTTCCATGCGCCATCGCTGCACGGTTGCCGGCGAAAGCTGGTGGCGCCGGCACAGCTTGCGCAAGGTGATCCCTTCGGCCAGGCCGGTCAGCAGCAGGTCTTCCAGCGCTGGGTCGCGCGCCGCCTTTCTCGCTCGCGCCATCAGCCCAGCACCCGGCCGGCCTTGTAGGGCTTGCGGTCGGTTGGCCGCGGGGTCTTGCTGGTCGGCGTGTGCGTGCCCTTGGGGATGTGCGGCGTGTCGACGTGCATGTTGGCGGCGCGCGCCGTCCTTTCGCCCGTGGCAACGATCTCCACGATGCGAAAGCGCTGGAACCGCTCCACCCGGATCAAGCCCTTGCGCTCCAGGCGCTTGACCATCACCGGGCCCATCGAGCAGGAATTATAGCCACATAGCATCTCGATATCGATGTTCGTGGGGCAGGGCAGCCCGGCCTGCGCCGCCTCCGCCAGTGCGCGATAGGTCGTGCGCTCGGTCCAGGTCAGTCCGGCCAGGCAAACCTTGGCAGGGACGGCGGCATTGGCAGGGCTGGTCATCGGGATTTTTCCTTCGATGGGCACTCACGATGGCTTCGACCGGACAAGCCGCGCGCTGGTCCGTCGCGCCTGGGCGCGAAAGCGTGGAAGTCATCATGATCGTGTGTCTAGAAAGGCAGCTGGAACAGCCTCATAACCTTGGCACCGCGTGCGGAGGCCCCCGTCATGATCATTGGCTACACCAGTGCCATGCCCATCGAGTATAGGAAAAATCCTAAATGGCGAGCATGGATGCCACCAGTTTCGCAGTAAAAATGATAAGTCGCGATTCAAGAAAAGGAAAAATCCTTCACAGCCCCTGCTCGCTTCATCTGTCCGCGCATGGGGACTTATCCAAGGTGCACGATGCCCGATCCAATCACTCCCGCGCGAACGCCAAGCCTTCCCTCGGGGTGGATCCAATATCGCGCAGCGTTGCCGGATGGCCGGTGGCACTGCTTTGCAGCCCCGGCGGGGACATGCCACGGTGACTTGCTCGGCCACGCGTGGGCGATCTGGGCGCCAGCCCGCGCCGGCGGCGATGGACGCTTCCTCTCGCCCGGATTGCGGGTCGATCCGCTGGCGCCGCGCGCTACTCCATCGTGACGAAGATTTCCGCCACGATCGTCCATGCGCCCGAGGTTTCACGCCATTTCGCGCTATAGCGTCCAGCGGCCACAAGCTCGCCGCTGGCTGCGTCCCGGCCCAGCCAGTCACCCTGCTCCAGTGCGATCGGTTCGATGCGCGATGCCTCGATCAGGGTGGGCGTGCGCACATAGATGGTTCGCGCGGGGGCCGCAAATTCGCGCTTCCACGCCAGCAGTTGCGCCTTGCGCCCGGAAATCACCGCGCTGTCGGTGCCGGTCACCAGCACTGCATCGGGGGCCAGAAGCGGCCCGATCGCGGCAAGGTCTGTCTGATCGAGCGCCCGGTTGAACGCGGCGCGGCGCAGGCGAATGGCAAGGTCGGCGGCGTAGGTCATGGCCTGCCTTGACCACACGGGGGCAATCCAGGCAACCGTTCGTCGCATTTAACCAGATTTCTGCGGGCTTTGCGCATGGTGGCTTTAGCCACGTGGTGAGCACGACCCACCATGGTGTCTGGATGATCCGGCAGATTCCTCCTGAGCACGTCAAGATTGGCATGTTCATTTGTGGATTCGGCGGATCCTGGTTCGATCACCCGTTCTGGCGCACTCGCTTCGTCATCTCCAGTCGCGAAGACCTGGAAAAAGTCCATGATGCTGCCGTGCCATTCGTGGTGATCGACGAATCGCGCGGCTCCAAATACGATGATCCGCCGCCGCAGACCGTCGCCAATGTCGCCACCGATGCGCCCATGCGCAGCCGCTGCCGCCGCGCTCCGCCCCCGCCGCCCGATCGATCGGATGGGCTGGCGCAAAGCATTGCCCGCCAGCGCCGCCGCCAGGTGCAGCAGATGGTCGGGCGTGCGCGTCAGACGATGCGCGGATTGTTCGATGATGCCCGCATGGGCCGCGCCGTGCGCGTGGCCGATACGCACCAACTGGTCGATGATATCGCCCAGGCCGTGGCCAACAGCCCGCGCACCGTGATCGATATCGTCCGGCTCAAGAGCAAGGACGAATATACATTCGCCCATTCCGTCGCCGTCTGCACGCTGATGATCAATGTCGCCACGTTCCTGGGGCTGAGCGAGCAGGTAACTTGCGAATACGGCCAGGCCGGGCTGCTTCATGATCTGGGCAAGATCGGTATCCCGCAGGAAATCCTCAACAAACCGGCCGCCCTCACGCGCGAGGAATTTGCCCTCGTTCGTGATCATCCCGAGCATGGCTTCCGCCTGCTCGAAGCATCGGGCGATGTCTGCCCCACCGCGCTCGACGTCTGCCGCCATCACCACGAGCGCCAGGACGGCACTGGCTATCCCCATGGCCTCGCGTCAGCGCAGATCAGCCGCGCCGCCGCGCTTGGTGCGATCTGCGATTGCTACGACGCGCTCACGTCCGATCGCATCTACAAGCAGGCCTGGAAACCGCACGAGGCCTTGGCCGCCATGTGGAGTTGGGAAGGGCACTTCGATCGCGATTTGCTCTTCACGTTCATGCAAAGCATCGGTGTCTTTCCGCCGGGTATGGTGGTGCACCTGCGCAGCAACCGCCTCGCACTCGTCCAGCCGGGGCGGCAGCACGATAGCGGCCCGCAGGTCACGGCCTTCTTTTGCACGCGAGAGCGCGAACTGCTCCCCCCGCAGGACATGCTGCTGGATGATCGCAATGTGCTGGACAGCGTCGTCGGCCATGCCTGCCCCCATGAATGGGCGGTGCCGCAGTGGACGGTGCTGCGCCGGCAACTGTGGCGAGGCGCGGCAGAAGCGCTACCGTGATGCTCCGCGTGCTGGCCGGTCGGATAGCCGGGTTCAGATAGCGGGCGTGAACAGCGCCGGAATGGCCCCTGGCAAGTCTGCCTCGGCCTGGGAATGGGCGCGCGGATCGTCAACATCGATCCACCAGGCGCCATCGATCTCCATCGTCGCGGCCCTGCCAGCGTCGGCCAGAACCTGCATCCCGTCGGAAAGCGAGCCCGCGCGGCCCAGCGCAACTGCCTGCGCAATTGCGGCAGGCAGGGCTGCGGTGGCCAGGAACGCGCCGCAGTCGACAGCATCGTAAGGGGCAATGGTCTTGCCGATCGCGGCAATCGTGCCATCAGGGAGGGTGCGCACCCAGGTGGCGTCGTCAGGGTCCACCAGGGGATTGTCCAGTCGCCGGTCGATGGCGAGCGTCACGTCGTGCGCGGCGGCGCCTTCCCGCGCCAGGCGCTGCAAAATCTCTGCCGAAAAGATGTGGTCTGCCATCATCAGCAGAAACGGACCATCGACGAGTGCGGCACCGGCGATGACGGAATGGCCATTGGGAAGCGTCCAGTCGGCCACGCGAACGGACTGAATTGTCACGCCGCAGCGCGCGGCCAGATCGGGCAGGGCCGCTTCCACGCGGTCGGCCTCGTGCCCTGTCACCACCACGATGTGGTCAATGCCGGCAGCAGCGGCCTGACGCACGCCCAATTCCAGCAGCGGGAAGCCGCAGACCGGGGTCAGTGGCTTGGACTGGCTGAGATCGCGCAGGCGCGATCCCAGTCCAGCAGCCAGGATAACCGCATGCCGGGGCGCGGCTGCGCCGGGGGCTGTGCCATCGACGGGCCGCGGCCCGGCAGCGGTGTCCATGGTTATTCGGCTGCCTGCGGAACAGCCGCGATGTATTCATCGACCATGCGCAGCGCGACATCGTCGATGAACTGTTCGGGCGGGTGCTTGCAGAAATAGGCCGACGGGCCGATCAGGGCGCCGCCTTCACCACGCTCCAGCGCCACCTTGCAGCAACGGATCGCATCCATCACGCAAGCGGCCGCATTGGGGCTGTCTTCCACCGACAGGCGCAGTTCCAGGTTCACCGGAACGTTGCCCCACTGCACGCCTTCCATGCGCAGGAAGCAGATCTTGTTGTCCTTCTGCCACGGAACGTATTCCGACGGGCCGATCAGGATGTTTTCCTCGGCCAGGCGCTGGGCCAGCATGGCCTGCACGGCTTCAGTCTTCGACTCCTTCTTGCTCGACAGACGATGACGGTCGAGCATGTTGAGGAAGTCGGTGTTGCCGCCGGTGTTGAGCTGATAAGTGCGCTCGGTGGTCACACCGCGCGCCGAAAACAGCGTGGAGAGCGTGCGGTGCACGATGGTGGCGCCCACCTGGGCCTTGATGTCGTCGCCCACGATCGGCAGGCCGGCGGCGCGGAAGCGTGCTTCCCATTCCGGGTTGCTGGCGATGAACACGGGAATGCAGTTGACCACGGCCACGCCTGCTTCCAGCGCGCATTCCATATAGAATTCGCTGGCCTTCTGCGAGCCCACGGGCAGGAAGTTGAGCAGGATTTCAGCGCCCGAAGCCTTCAGAGCCGCGACGATATCCGCCTGGCTGGGGTCTTCGCCCTCGGCCACGATGAACCCGCGTTCCCCGGCCACGGTCATGTGGTCGGCCACGCCGTCCAGCACGCGGCCGCGCATCACCTTGGCGCCGATGGTCGGCACGTCCTTGTAGAACACGGTGGTGTTGTTGGGCGCGGCAAAGATTGCCTCGCCCAGGTCCTTGCCCACCTTGCGGGCATCGACATCGATCCCGAGAACGAATTCCACGTCACCCGGCACGTAATCGCCGATGACATCGTGGATCAGGCCTTGGGAAGAGTTGTTGTTCTTGTAATAGAAAACACCCTGAACCAGTGAACTGGCGCAGTTCCCGACGCCAATAACCGCGACTTTGATCGATGGCATTTTAGGTAATTCTCCTGCGGCCAAACGCGCAACCCATGCTGAATTCAGCGCAGGTGGCGGCCTGACACTCAAACGAAACTGCCTTTTCGCGGTGCTGCCCGCCGCGCCCTTGCACTGGCTTGTGCAGGGTCGAAGGGTGGAACCCGGACGGTCCGGACCGGAGCGGGGAAAATAGAGCAATCAAGCGCTCATGGCAATGGAGCGCGCGGCGCTTGTTACAATATCGCTGTGATGCTGCACTCATGTTGCAACATCGCAAACGATTTGTCGCGCACAGAAAACGGCCTGGCGCTCGATTGAAGGTGCCTAGGCGCGAATCGTTGCCTGAATAAAAGCCATTTCCAGCCGCCGCGCGGCACCTCCGGCATGAAGGATCGAGGCCACGAGAACGATGTTGAGGAATATTGCCTCGAACAGGAAGTAATAGAGTGGCGATCCTGCCAACATCGCCAAGCCCAGCAGGATCGTGCGGCTGTTGGCCCCCAGGATGCGCCAGCCCGGCAACAGATCGGCCGCATGTGTTCGCGCAATTTCACGGGCGTGGGCCGTATGCTCGGGATTAGCCGCCAGGCGGTCGAACGCCGCGTCCACCTGCGGCCCACGGGGCGCCAGCGCGCGGCCGAGCAGCAGGTAGAGCCGCGCCAGTGCCGATCCCGGTCCGGTTACTGGCACATCGTCCTGCCGCAGCCACGGGTTGCCATAGGCCCACCATTGGTACTGCCGCCGCTGCACTTCATAATGGTTGGCCTGGACGATGCGGCTCAGCCCGGCGCCGACCACCGCGATCCAGCACCAGGGGCTGACATGGTGCTGCAGCCACCAGCCCAACATGAGGTAGACCACCGTGTGGCTGCCATAGTCGCACAGCCCGTCGACCATTTCGCCGTTCGGCCCGCTGCGCTTGGTCAGCCGCGCCAGATCGCCATCGGCGCCATCCACCACGTGCCAGCTCATATGCAGCAGCAGGCCCAGCAGCGCGGTCCACGGCCAGCCCGGCTGGCAATAGACAATGCCGGCGGCCACCACAATGCCTGCGCCGAATACCGAGACCATGTTGGGGGTGATCGGCGTGGGGGCCAGCGCCCAGGCCATCCGCCACGACAGCGGATGATAGATCCGGCTGTTGAGCCAGTCCTGCAATTCCGCCGGGCGCAAGGGCCGCGGCGGGCGAATGCTGCCGGCAGCGTCGCATGGGGCAGGGCTGTTGGTAACGGTTTCGGCTTGGGCCAGGGGACGCGACGGGTTCATCGGCGGCACCCTATACCGCTGCCCGCGCCGCGCCAATTGCAAACCGTATCGAGCATTGTGCTTGGCCGGCGGCCGGCAGAGTGGCCGGCAGCGCGCCATTCAGCGCAGGTAGGCCTTGATGATTGCGACCAGTTCCTCGGCGGCCTGTGCGCGTGGATCGTCGGCCGGTCGTTGCGGATCGATCATGTGTTCGCGGATGTGGTCCTCGATCACTTCGGCAATGAAGCCCTCCAGTGCGCCGCGGCAGGCGGTCGCTTGTTGCAGCACGCGCACGCATTCCACGTCGCCGTCCACCGCGCGTTCCAGCGCATCGATCTGCCCCCGGATGCGTTTCAACCGGTTCAGCAGTTTCTGTTTCTCCGCAGCCACATGGCTCATGGTCCCGTTCGCCTTTTTTTTGCTTGATACCATACCCCCCTAGGGTATAGGGGCGGACAAGTCGAGTCGCTCCCCGCCCGCCCTGCGCGCCGGGATCGGCGCGCAGGTACCCCAAAGGAATCTCAACGATGCCGCGAAGTTGCAACCACGCCGCCGACGAGGGCGACAGTAGGCGCGAAAGCCTGACTGACGCTTGCGTTGCGGCCGGCAGCTTGCCCTTGCCAACCGCGCGGCCCTTCGTCTGACGGGCTTCCCGGTCCGGTCGGGCAACTGCCTCCCGACCAAGGACCGAAGACATGATCCGTTTCGCTTTTTCGCCCGCGCGCTGCGCGGCCCCTGCCTGCCTCGTGGCTGCCCGTTTCGTCGCTGCCCGTCTCGTCGCCGGTTGCGCCTTGGCCGCGCTGGTTGCCCAGGCGCCGGCGCGCGCCGACGCGCCCACGGCCAGCCCGGCCGCCGATCAGGCGCTCGCCATCCACGGGCAATACACCCTCGTGGCGCAGGGCGTCGGCGGCTTCGCGTCGCCCTATGCCGGCGACAACAGCCTCACCCCGCACCAGGTCAGGGCCACGAACGATGCTACGCTCTATCTCGGTGTGCGGCCGTGGCAGGGGGCGGAAGTGTGGGTAAACCCGGAAATCGACCAGGGTTTCGGCCTGTCCAACACCCTGGGCGCTGCTGGCTTTCCCAGTGCGGAAGCCTACAAGGTCGGCCAGTTCAGCCCCTACTTCAAGCTGCAACGCGCCTTTGTGCGGCAGACCATCGCGCTTGGCGGCGCGGCGCTCGATGTGGGGCCGGGCATCAACCAGTTGCGCCTCGCCACCACGGCCAACCGCCTGGTCATCACGGCAGGCAAGATGGGTGTTGGCGATGTGTTCGACACCAACCGCTATGCCCACGATCCGCGCGGCGATTTCCTCAACTGGTCGCTGGTTGATACCGGCAGCTTCGATTACGCGGCCAACGCCTGGGGTTATACCTATGGCGTAGCGGCGGAATGGTACCAGGGGCCGTGGGCCCTGCGCGCGGGGCTCTACAATCTGTCAAAGGTGCCCAACGGCATCGCCCTGGAGAGCGACTTTTCGCAGAACGCCCTCATCGTGGAAGTGGAGCGCCGCTTTTCCCTGGCCGGTCATCCTGGCGCGGTGCGGGTGACGGCGTTTCGCAACCGTGGCCAGTTCGCCCGCTTCGATGATGCCCTGGCCTGGGCCAGCGCGCATGGTTCGTCCTTGGGTCAGACGCCTGATCTGGCGCCTGTCCGGCGGCGCCAGGATCGGCTCGGGATCGCGTTCAATGCCGAGCAGGAAGTGACCGGCTCCCTCGGCCTGTTCCTGCGTGGCGGGTGGAGCGACGGGCGCATCGAAACCTACGATTTCACCGATATCGATCGCACCGTTGCGTTTGGCGGGGCGCTCGCTGGCAAAGGCTGGGGGCGGCCGCAGGACACGCTAGGCCTCGCTGGCGTGGTCAACGGCATTTCCGCCGCGCACCAGCGCTGGCTGGCTGCCGGTGGCCTCGGTGTGCTGGTGGGCGATGGCGCGCTGCCTCGTCCCGGCGCTGAGCAGATCGTGGAAGCCTATTACGCTTTCCGCCCGGTCGGCTGGGGTTCCCTGACTCTGGACTACCAGCATATCGCCAATCCCGGCTACAACCGCGATCGCGGCCCAGCCAACGTGTTTGCCCTGCGTATCCACGCCGGTCTCTGAAAAGGGCTGGATCATGACATCCACTCGCCTGCCCAGCTTCTCGCGCATCTTGCGCCAAAGCCGCCCCAATCGGGAGGATGCGATCGCCTTCGTCATTCTCTCGGGGCTGGCTGTGCTGGTGTTCCGCACGGCCGAAGGCGTCGTGGCGCCGCTATCGAGCCTGAACCTTGAACCGGTCACACTCGGTCCGCGGCATCTGCCCTATTATGCGCTGCGTACGGTGCTGCGGATGTTCGCCGCGTTGCTCGCCTCGACCGTGTTCACCCTGGTTGTGGCCACGCTGGCCGCGCGCAGCCGGCGCGCCGGACGGCTGATCGTGCCCGCGCTCGACATCCTCCAATCGGTGCCGATCCTGGGGTTCCTCACGTTCACCGTCACGTTCTTCATGAACCTGTTTCCCGGCAACGTCCTCGGGGTCGAACTGGCCAGCGTCTTTGCGATCTTCACTTCGCAGGCGTGGAACATGGCGTTCAGCTTCTACCAGTCGCTGCGCAACGTGCCGTCCGATCTGGAGGAAGTGTGCGAGGGCTTTGCCCTCTCGCCTTTGCGCCGCTTCCTGCGGCTCGACTTGCCCTATGCCACCCCGGCGCTGGTGTGGAACGCCATGATGTCGATGTCGGGCGGGTGGTTCTTCGTCGTTGCGTCCGAAGCGATCACCGTCGGGAATACCACGGCCACGCTGCCCGGCATCGGATCCTACCTTTCGCTTGCCATCCAGCATCAGGATTTCGGCGCGGTCGGTTGGGCTGTCGCGGTCATGGCCTTGGTGATTCTCGCCTATGACCAGCTGTTTTTCCGCCCGGTCGTTGCCTGGGCTGATCGCTTCCGGCTCGAACAGACGGCGAGCGCCGATGGCCCCGGCAGCTGGTTCCATGCCCTGCTGCGCCGCACCCGGCTTTTGCCGGTGGTGCTGGCGCCACTTGGAGGCTTGGGCCGACTGCTTCTGGCACTCGAGCCACGCCGCATTCCTCGCGCCTTTGGCCCGGCCCGCCAGTCCGGCACGCTCGTCCTGCGTGCGGGGCGCTGGCTCGTGTGGCTTGGCGCAGCCCTCGCTCTGGCGTGGAGCTTCCACTATGCGCGCAGTGCCTTCACCCTAGCCGATGTCATTGAGGCTTTGGGCGATGCCCTCGTCACGATGGTGCGGGTGATCGTCCTGATCGCGCTCGCCAGCCTGGTGTGGGTCCCGCTCGGCGTGCAGATCGGCCTGCGCCCGCGCCTTGCCGAACGGGTGCAGCCGCTGGCGCAGTTCCTGGCCGCGTTCCCGGCCAACGTGTTGTTTCCCTTTGCCGTGATCGGCATCGTGCGCTTCGGCCTTGCACCCGATATCTGGCTTTCGCCGCTGATGATCCTGGGCACGCAATGGTACATCCTGTTCAACGTCATCGCCGGGGCCAGTGCCATCCCCAACGACTTGCGCGAGGTTGCCGGCATGTTCGGCGTGCGCGGCTGGCAATGGTGGCGGCAGGTCGCGCTACCGGCGATCTTTCCCTATTACATCACCGGTGCACTCACCGCCTCGGGCGGATCGTGGAACGCTTCGATCGTCGCCGAAGTTGTCGCCTGGGGCGATCATCACCTCCACGCAACGGGTCTTGGCGCCTATATCGCCGATGCCACGACCGCTGGAAACTATCGCCGGGTGGCGCTCGGCATCGCGGTCATGAGCGTGTTCGTCCTCGGCTTCAACCGCCTGGTCTGGCGCCCGCTCTACGCATTTGGCGAACGCCACCTGCGCATGTCCTGATTTTTCCTCGGAGTAACCGCCATGGCAACCACTCTGCCGCCCGCGCTTCCGCTGGTCGAGGTCAAGGGCCTCCGCCACTTCTATGGCCCGCCACCTGGCGGCCACCTCGTGCTCGAAGATGTGGATCTCACGCTCTATCGCAACGAAGTCGTCGGCCTCCTCGGCCGCTCCGGTTCGGGCAAGTCCACGCTGCTGCGCTCCATCGCCGGCTTGATCCAGCCGCGCGAAGGCACGGTGACGCGGATCGCCAGCCCCGATTGCCCCGATCCCAGCGTGGCCATGGTGTTCCAGACCTTTGCCCTGTTTCCCTGGCTCACCGTGCTGCAGAACGTGGAACTGGGGCTTGAGGCGCAAAAGGTCTCCGCGCCCGAACGCCGCACCCGTGCGCTCGCCGCGATCGACCTGATCGGCCTCGATGGCTTTGAAAACGCCTATCCCAAGGAATTGTCGGGTGGCATGCGCCAACGCGTCGGCCTTGCCCGCGCACTCGTGGTCAATCCCTCGCTCTTGCTGATGGACGAGCCCTTTTCCGCGCTCGACGTGCTCACCGCCGAAACCCTGCGGACCGATCTCCTCGATCTATGGTCGGAAGGACGGATGCCGATCCAGTCGATCCTGATCGTCACTCACAATATCGAGGAAGCGGTGCAGATGTGCGACCGTATCCTGGTCTTCTCATCCAATCCGGGCCGCGTGGTTGCCGAAATCAAGGTGGACATCCCACGCCCGCGCGACCGTCTCGATCCCTCGTTCCGCGCCCTTGTCGACGATATCTATGCCCGCATGACCGCGCGTCCCGCCGCTGCCGTTCCCATGCGCGAAGGCGTATTCCCCGGCACTGGCATCGCCATGGTCGTGCCGCGCGTGTCCACCAACACGCTCGCCGGCCTGATCGAGGAAGTCGACGGCACGCCTTTCAACGGTGAGGCGAGCATGGCCGAATTGGCCGACTCGCTGAACTTCGAAATCGACGATCTCTTCCCCATGGCCGAAACCCTGCAATTGCTGCGTTTTGCCGAGTTGCGCGGCGCCCAGTTGCTGCTCACCCCGGCGGCCCGCCGCTATGCCCATGCCGATGTCGATCAGCGCAAGGCGATGTTCGGCGAAGCGCTCTTGGCCCACGTCCCGCTTGCCGGCCATATCCGTCGCATCCTGGACGAACGCGCCAGCCACAGGGCCCCGGCCCGCCGCTTTCGCGACGAGTTGGAGGATCACATGAGTCCGGATTTCGCCAACGAAACACTCAGGACCGTCATCAATTGGGGCCGCTATGCTGAAGTCTTCACCTATCATGAAGGTGATGACCAGTTCAGCCTGGACGACCCGCAATAGCCCTCAAGTGGCCGCCGGATAATCGGTATATCCCCGCGCATCGTCGCCATGCCCGGTATAGAACGTGGCGCGGTCCGCCTTGGCCAGTGGCACGCCTTGGCGAAAACGCTCGACCAGGTCGGGGTTGGCGATCCAGGCATAGCCGAATGATGCTGCGTCGGCCTTGCCTGCCGCGATCACGTCCTGCGCCTTTTCGCGGCTCAGCCCGCCGTTCTCGATCACCGGGCCGGACCAGTTGGCGCGCACCAGGTCCAGCGCATCGAAGCCGGTGTTCGGGATATGGATCAGGTGGCACCATGCCAGGCCATCGACCGCGCGCAGCAGGGCGGCATACGTCTCGGCCGGGTTTGCATCGGCCATGCCGTTGAACGTCACGCCGGGGCAGATGCGAAAGCCCACGCGCCCCGGCCCGATCGCCTTGGCCATGGCGTCCAGCGTTTCGACCACGAAGCGGATGCGTCCCTCGACCGAGCCGCCCCATGCGTCGGTGCGCTGGTTGGAGTTGGACGAGAGGAATTGCATCGGCAGATAGCCGCTGGCGCAGTGCAGTTCCACAGCGTCCATGCCTGCGGTGCGGGCATGGATTGCGGCCACAACGTACTCCTCGATCACAGCCGGGATTTCCTCGGGCCTCAGCGCGCGGGGCATCTCGGTTGCGGCTGGTATGCCGTCCGGGCCGGGGATGGGATCGGGGCAGGGGATGGCGCTGGGCGCCACCGTTTCTGCATCGAGGGCCTTGTTGGCGCGCACGCTGGCGCGGCCCACATGCATCAGTTGCATGGCAATACGGCCACCGCGCCCGTGTACCGCTTCGGCCACGCGCGCCCACCCGGCAATCTGCGCAGGCGAATGAATGCCCGGCGTACGCCAATAGCCCTTGCCGGCGGGCGAGGGCTGGGTTCCTTCGGTCACGATCAACCCGGCCGACGCGCGCTGGCGATAATATTCCACCATCAGATCGGTGGGCACATCATCGGGTCCCGCGCGATCACGGGTCATCGGCGCCATGACCACCCGATTGGCCAGTTGCACATCGCCGAGTTTCACGGGCGAAAACAGGTCTGCCATGGTCGATCAGCTCCGCACGCGCGGCTTGGGCAGCGGTGCCCCGCGCCGCATGGTTTCGATGAAGGCTTCCAGCGGGGCGGGAGGCTCCACCGGCCCGTCATGCGGCCTGCCTTGCCGGGCCCAATAGGTTTTCCAGCTGGGGAACAGGTCGTGGAAGCTGCCATGATAAGGCGGCACGCCCGGCCAGCGCATCTTGCGCTCGCCGATCGGCGGCTTGTTCGCATCGCTGGCATACCAATAGAGCGGCAGGCGGCGGCGGAAATACCAGCGACCCGCAATGCGTTCGTACTGATCGAAATACATCATCTGCATCAGCACCCATTCGGCGCCGCATTCATGCTCGTTCTTGGAATAGACCACGCCCTGCGCATGGTCGGGATCGTCGAAATCGATGATATGCCCGCCAATGTGGTGGCTGGTGCCATCGAACTGCATCGAATGGGTTTCATCGAACCAGTCGCGCAGCGCCTTGCGCCCCTGCTTGCCGCCACCCACGCGCACGTCTTCGGGGAACAGATTTACCCAGGCATCCCCGTCTCGCATGTCGAGCGCGAGCGAATATTTCGCGGGCAACTGGCGGATGGCATCGAGCGATTCGAGCCGGTCTATCCGCGCCAGCAAGGCATCCATATCGGCCATGGGCGCAGATGAAGAAGCTGATGACACGTCTGGCTCTCCCGGCTGGTCGCCCGTGTCGCGCAGTACATGTGCGGACTATGGCGGCATCGCTATTTGCGCGCCACCATATCCATATATTTACGCATAAGCCAAGTGCATTGGTTCAATCGCAGGCATATGCGCCGCCTTGTCAAGGCTCGTCCACGATTTCCATCGGTCGCGTGATCTTGGCCATCCGCGCGTTGTACTTGATCGTCCTTACGGCGATCGAGGTTTCCACGTGGTGCACGCCTTCGATCGTCAGGATCTTGTCCGAGGCGATCTCCACCAGTGCATCGAGTTCGTCCACCAGGCACATCGCGGTGATGTTGAACTGGCCCATGGTGATGAGCACGGCGTTGATCTGGGAAATGTCGGAAATCGCGCGCGCCACTTCGCGCACTTTGTCGACATCGGCCTGAACGTTGATGAACGCCAACCGCGCGCGCTTGCCCATTTCAAAGCCGGTGATCGCAGTGAATGCGATCAGGCCATCCTGCTGCAACCGCTTGATGCGGCCGCGCACGGTTCCTTCGGTCACGCCCAGTTCGGCCGCGATCTTGCGGTTCGACACGCGTGCATCGCGCGAAAGCATGTTGATCAGTTGCTGGTCGAGCGCATCGATGAGGGGAGCCGCCATCGTTGTTACTCCTTCGCCTCGATCGGCGCGACGTCGAATTGATAGCTGCAAATGTCCACGACGATTGCCGGCGTCAGCGAGCGAATGCCGTGAATTTCCGACAGGCGATCCAGCAGGAAATGGGCAAGGTCTTCGAAGTCGTGCAGCGCAACGAGCATGTCGATGTCATAGCGGCCGGTAACGAGATGAACCGCAACGACCTCTCGCAGACCCGCCAGTTCCTGCGCCACGTCGGATGCCGGGCGACCATCGACCTCGACCGAAATGCGCAGCAGCGTGTTGAAGCCGTGCGCGGAAAAGTCCGACACGGCAACGACGCGCAATTGGTTGGCATCTTCCATCCGCTTGATCCGGGTGGACACGGTCGTTGCGGTTAGGCCGAGCTTCTCAGCGATCTGCTGGTTGTTGGCGCGGCCGTTCAGGCGCAATTGCTCGACGATATTAAGATCGGTGGCATCGTAGCTGAATGGTTGCGTCATAGGCCCCGGCGACTTTCGCGCATTTGCATGCGGCGGTGATTTGCGCGTGGCCCCGTCCCGCGTCAACCTCATAGTTGTGCAATGGCCCGCACGGCCTGGGCGGCGCTGTGCATGGCGCCTTCGATATAGCCCACCCCTCGTGCATCGCCCACCGGGTGGACGCTAAAGCCTGCTTCGGCCAGACTTTCGGCGAGCGAGAGATCGCCATGCGCTCCGCGCGCAACTATCACGTTGTCGGCTGGCACGGTCTGGCGCGCGCCTTGGGCGTCCGTAAACGAGACATTGTCCTTCTCGATTAGAACCTCGCTGGCGCCGCCATGCAGCCCCACGCCGTGTTCGGCCAATTCGGCCAGCAACCGCATCCGCCGCACCAGCGTCAATCCTTTCCCCAGTCGCGGGGCTTCTTCGATCACGTTCACGCGGCGCCCGCGCTCTTGCAGGAATTCGGCCAGTTCCAGCCCGACCAGTTCGCCGCCGATAATGGTGATGGCCTGGCCCAGCGGCATCCACGCATGGGTGGCCTTGCGCACCAGTGCCAGATTGGCGGTGGCACCGGTCGCCGCGCCCACTTTCGTGGCAAGTCGCGTGAACAGGCCGGTCTTGCGCTTCAACTCGTCCGAACTTTCCCCCAGCATCATCCGGCGCATGTCGTCGCCGGAATAGACGTGATCCTGGTCGCTGCCCGGAATGGCCGGCATGTCGCGAACGGCGCCAGTGGCCACGATCACGTTCGAGATGCCGAGGCTTCGCAGCAGGTCCGGTGTAGCCTGCGTCGAGAGGCGAACATCGACACCGCCTTCTGTCACTTCGCGGCGCAGCCATTCCAGCAGGCGCTCGTTGGGTTCATAGGCCAGGCTCGCAAATCGCAAGGTGCCACCCAGCCGGTCGGACTTTTCGAACAGGATCGGATTGTAGCCCAGCGCGGCCAATTGCCGTGCCGCCTCCATACCACCAGGGCCGCCGCCGATGATGCCGATCGGCGCGGCGCCAGCCGGGGCAGTGGCGGGCTTGCCCTCGAACTCATGGCCCAGCGACGCGTTCACCGCGCAACGCGAGGGCTCGCCCATATAGATCGCGCTCACGCAGGTGTAGCAATAGACGCAAGGACGCACCGTTTCCGGTTCGCCGCGCAGCAGCTTTGCCGGCAGGTGCGGGTCGGCCAGCAATTTGCGCCCCATGGCAACGAAATCCGCGCCGCCGCGTCCGATGGTGGCATCGGCCTTTGCCACTTCGATGCGGCCCGAACCGATGACCGGGATCGAAACCGCCCGCTTGATCTCGGCCGTTGCCGGCAGGTTGGTGTCCTCGATATGCGGAATGTTGGATTCCGAATGGAGCTTGCCCTCGCCGGTGTCGTGATAGGCAGTGACCGTGATCGCATCGACGCCCGCTGCCTCGACCAGCCTTGCCGCCGCCTTGGCGTCTTCAATGGTGATCCCGCCCGGCTTGCCGACTTCGCGCGAATCAAGCTTGATCCACATCGGATAGTCGCGGCCCACTTCGGCGCGCACGGCGGCGATCACGTCCAGCGTCAGGCGCAGCCGGTTCTCCAGGCTGCCGCCGTACTGGTCGGTGCGGGTGTTTGTATAGGGCGAGGTGAACGAGGAGAGCAGGTAGCCGTGCCCGCCGTGGATTTCCACGCCGTCGAAGCCCGCCTCTTTCGCGCGCCGCGCCGCAGCGGCGAACTGGCTGACCGCAAGGTCGATGTCGGCTTGCTCCAGGATCTTCAGCTCAGGCGGCTGCATTCCGGCCAACCCGGCCAGCTCCTCCATCAGGAAATAGTCGGTGAAATTGCCTTTCGGCGCGGGCGGCACCGCCGGCCCCCACAGCGGGTGGCCCCAGCGCGCGTGCGAATAGGCGGCCACGAAGCCACCATGATGCAACTGCGCGGCAATTTTCCCGCCCTGCGCATGGACGCGATCGGTCAGGCGGCGCAAGCCGGGAATGAAGCGATCGTCCGAGATCGCCGTCTGGCCGACCGAGACGCATCCCACCGGCCATGCCACGCCGGCCACGCCCGAAATGATCAGCGCCGCTCCGCCCTTGGCCTGCTCCTCGTGATAGGCGATCAGTCGCTCACCCACGGTTCCGTCATCTTCCGAAAGGCTCATGCCCATGGCCGTCACGGCGATCCGGTTCTTGAGTTCCAGTGTGCCGATCCGCCCCGGTGACAACAGGTGCGGGTAGAGATTGGAGGTCATCGTGGTTCGGTCCCTTCGGCACGGTCGCACAAAGTGGCGTTCTGCCCCGTTGGCACCGCATATATCCTCTAAGAGTGGCAAATTACCTTGCTCTTGCGTAATCCATGATGGATGATGCTACGATAATCAAGAAAATCTGGTGAGAGAGATGATGCAAGGGCTGCGCAATGAAGCCTTGAGGACGAACCAGGCCCGGCAGGCTGCGCCGTGGCCGGGCCTTGGCACGCGCGACGCGGTCGATGGCGCGCAACAACAGCGATACGAGGGGACGGCATGATGGCAAGGCAGGGCGCGGCCCTTCGCTATGCGATCGTCGGTGCAGGCATGGCCGGCATTCTTGCGGCGATCAAGCTACGGCAGAACGGGGAGGACTTCACGGTCTTTGAAAAGGCCGATCGGATCGGCGGGACATGGCGCGAAAACCGCTATCCCGGGCTGACGTGCGACGTGCCCGCGCATGCCTATACCTATTCGTTCGAGCCCTATCCCGAATGGCAGGCGTTTTACGCCACCGGCGGCGAAATCCAGACCTATTTCGAAGCCGTCGTCGCCAAATACGGCATCGGCCCGGCGATCCGGTTCGGTGCCGAGGTGACGGCGCTGGACTGGAACGAGGCAACTGCACAATGGACCGTCATGCTCGCCGGCGGAGAGCGCGAGGCATTCGATGTCGTCATTGCCGCGTCGGGCGTGCTGCATCATCCGCGCGTTCCCGCCCTGCCGGGGCTCGACAGCTTTGCCGGACCGGCCTTTCACACGGCGCAGTGGGTTGACGACGCACCCATCGATGGGGCCAGGGTCGGGCTGATCGGCTGTGGCTCCACAGGCGTGCAGATCGTGACGGCGATCAATACCCGCGTTGCCAATCTGGTTCATTTCCAGCGGTCGCCGCAATGGATCATGCCGGTGCCGCAATTTGCCTATACCGACGAGGAACGCGCCGCCTTCCGCGCCGATCCTGCTTTGATCGACGCCATTCGCTTCAGCGACGAATACCTTGGCAATGTCCGCCGCTTTACCGACGCCATTACCGACATCGATGGCCCGCAGATGCATGCCATCGAGCAGATCTGCCTGGAGAACCTGGAAACCTCGGTAAAAGACCCGGAATTGCGCGAAAAGCTGCGGCCCAATTATCGCGCGGCGTGCAAGCGGCTGATCTATTCCTGGTGCTATTACGATGCCGTCCAGCACCCGGCTGTCCATGTGGAAACCGGCCGCATCGCGCAGATCGAGCCGCAGGGAGTGCGCATGGAAGATGGCACGTTCCACCCGCTCGATACGCTGGTGCTCGCCACCGGTTTCCAGGCCGATCGCTTCATTCGCCCGGCTGGCGTTACCGGCCGCGATGGGTTGACGCTCGATGCGTTCTGGGCTCGCCGGCCAACGGCGCATTACGCTGTCACCCTGCCGGGCTTTCCCAACTTCTTCATGCTCAACGGGCCTACCGGGCCGGTCGGCAATTTCTCGCTGATCGACATTGCGGAACGGCAGTGGGCCTATGTCGACCAGTTGATCGACATCCTGCGACAGGGGCAGGGCCGCTCGGTCGCGCCGTTGCCGGAGGCCCACGCCGATTATGAGGCGCGGCGGATCGCGGCGGCACGAACCACGATTTTTGGCTCGGGCTGTTCAAGCTGGTATCTCGACGACGAAGGCGTGCCGGCGAGCTGGCCGTGGTCTTACGACGCCTTCGCCGATGCCATGAGCAGACCCAGGCTCGAAGAGTATGCCATCAGCGCCTGACGCATCCGGCGCGCGATCATCCCCATCTGCGCGCGCCGCTGCGCCGGCGGCGATGCAAAGGACAAGACCCATGAGCAAATTGCGCGTTGAAGGCAAAGTCGCCATCGTGACGGGCGCGGGGCGGCTGGGCAATATCGGCGTGGCCGTGGCACGCGCGTTTCTTGCCGAAGGCGCCCGTGCCGTGATCGGCACCGATTTCCGCCGCGAACAAGCCGAAGCGATCGAGGCGCTGGTGCGGGCCGATGGCGCATCCGGCGCGTTCCGGCTGGTCGGGCACGATGTTACCAGCGAGGCAGACTGGGCGCGGGTCACCGATGACGTGATGGCCGAGTTCGGCCAGATCGACGTACTGGTCAACAATGCCGGCTTGTCGATCCACGGCGGTATAGCGCAGACCTCGCTCGACGATCTGCGCAAGGCCATGGCCGTCAACCACGACGCGCTGTTCCTGGGCATCAAGGCTTGCGCACCACATCTTGCCAGTGCGGTGGAGCGGTTTTCCGGCGGCGGATCGATCATCAACAACCTGTCGATGGCATCCTATATGCCCAATGCCACCAACATCGGCTATCATGTGTCCAAGTCGGCCGGGCGGATGCTCACGATCTGCGCGGCACTGGAATATGGCGCCCAGAAAATCCGCGTCAATTCGATCCATCCTGGCGTGACGATGACGCCGATCCTGCGGGAAGGCCTGGCAGACTATGTCGCGTCGGGCATGTGGGAAAGCGCGGAGGCGGCAGAGGCGGCCCTGGCGGCAATGAATCCGCTGGGTATCGCCAGCCAGCCCGAAGACACCGCCCACGCCTTCGTCTATCTTGCCAGCGACGAATCCCGCTTTGTCACCGGTGCCTCGCTGTACCACGATGGTGCGATCGGGCTGCGGTACTGACCCATGCGTTCGTGATCGCCGCCCATCGCTGCGGCCGATTGCCTTTGCAAAGCATGGCGCCTTGCGCCAAGCTCGCACAGGTATGAACCTCACGCTCGCAAAGGCCGAACCCCGCCTCAACAAAGGACAGCGCACGGCCAATCGCATCCTCGACGCGGCCGAAGAACTGTTTGCCAGCGCCGGTTACGATGCCACCTCGCTCCGCGATATTGCGGACAAGGCCGGGATACAGCAGCCGGGCCTCTACAAGCATTTCGCCAGCAAGGAAGATCTCTATCGCCAGGTCTATGCCCGTGCGCTGGAGCCGCTGGTTGGGCTGATGGACCGGATACTTGCCGGGCCCGACGATACCCCCGGCCTGTTCGAGCTGGCGGGGGGGATGACCGATCTTCTGGCGGTGCATCCCAATATTGCCCGCCTGCTGATCCGCGCGGGCATCGCGCGCGACCAGGATGGCGATACGATCGGTGCCCAGTGGCTCAAGCGGCTGCTGGCCTATGGCCAGCGGATCAAGGCCAAGACGGGGGTGGAGCACGATGACGATGCCGTTGCCGTGCAGATCGTGGCGATATTCAACATGCTCTTTGGCTTTTTCTGGTCGGCGCCTCTGCTCGAACTGCTGACGGCCAAGCCGGCCGGAACGCCTGCCTTGCTCGACATCCAGAAGGGCCTGTTGCGCAACTTCGTCCGCTCGCTCGATGCCAAGGGGCAGCTTCGCGCCTAGGCGGTTTCCGTCACGCCCGGATCGGGCGTTTCATCCTTCCACCGTACCGATCCGAAGGGGCGTTCCAGCCAGCGCCTGACGGTCAAGTCCGTGGTCTCGCACAGCCGGCCCAGCATATCGCGCTCGAACGCTTCCTCGTCGGCGGTGCGGCGGTCACGCTGGCGCAGATAGTCGCCCCAAGTGGCGTAGTGATACCGTTCGAGCCAGACATTGGGTGCGGCCACATCGCGTGAAATTGACCAGTCAAAGGCCCCGTTGCGTTTGCGGATCAGCCTGGTTTCCTGCATCGCGGCATAGAACGCACGCGCCAGCGCCGGGTTTACGCGATATTCGATCTCGATCGTCACCGGCCCGCTGAGCATGGTGAGGTCCAGTGCCAGCTCGGGCTTCGACAACGCGCTGGCCGGTTCCACGGCCATTTCACCCGCCATGCCCAGCCAGCGTCCCAGCAGCACGGCCGCCAGCGTGGCAGCGCCGGATATGGCCAGCGCCTGCTCCATCCCGGCCACCCCTGCAACCTGGCCCCAGAACCAGCTGCCCAGTGCGAGCCCGCCCATGATCGAAGACTGGTATCCGGCCAGCGCCCGGCCGGCCACCCAGCGTGGCACGAGCATCTGGACACCGATGTTCATGACGGTGACGAACAGCATCCATGCCGCGCTCATCACGAACAGCGCCAGCGCGGTAAGCGCAAGATTGTGGCTGAGCGCCACGACGATATAGGCGCCGCCTGTCACGGCCGTGCCTGCACGCACCAGCCATTCGCTGGAATAGAGACGCCGCAGCCGGCCGGCAACCAGGCTGCCTGCCAGGGCACCGGCGCCGATAACGCCCAAGAGCAGCCCATATAGGCCCGCGCCACCGCCCAGCGCATCGCGGGAAATCAGCGGCAAGAGGCCCGATAGCGATCCGGCCAGGAAACCGGTCAGGAACAACCGGACCAGCAGCGCGCGCACCGGCGGAGCGTGGAAGATATAGCGCAGGCCCGCGCCGATGGCAGCGCCAAGCCGTTCCGGCGGCAACCGCGCGGGCTCGCGCACGCGCCGCCACATCGCAAACGCGCCAATCAGCGGCAGGTACAGCACAGCGCAGGCGGCAAAGGCAGCAGGAGGGCCGGACACAGCCACGATCACGCCGCCGATCGCCGGGCCGACAGCGCGCGCGATGTTATAGCTGATGCTGTTCATGGCGATCGCCGGCTTGGCCAGCGCGGGCGGGACCTGTTCGGTGGCAGAGCCTTGCCAGGCCGGACCGAAAAACGCGACGCTCGCGCCCATCAGGAAACAGGCCAGCAGCAGCGACACCGGCGAAACCAGCCCGGCAATAGCGATCAGCGCCAGGAACGCCGCGCCGGCACTGGCGAGAGACAAGGCCAGCAGGGCAACGCGGCGCCGGTCATACATGTCTGCCGCCGCGCCCGATGCCATCGACAACAGCATGACAGGCAGCATCAAGGCGGTCTGGACGGAGGAGACCCATTGCGGCGACGATGTCAGCCCGGTCATCAGCCACGAAGCGCCGACGCCAAGGATGAGCAGCGCGCAATTGGCCGGCAGGCTGGCCAGCCAGACGGCGCGAAAAGCCGGAACGGACAGGGGGCCGCCCCTTGTATCAGTCATGTCCATTCGCTCCCCCGCGTGCTTCGGCACGTCTGCCTTTCACCAGCTGGCGCCCCTGCGCAAGCCCTGCGCAGAATCCGCGCAACGACTGCCATTGTCTGTAGACGCGACGCAAAGGTCATGCAAATGAACGGAGGCGTACGAAAAAGGCTGCGGAGACGATGATGAAGGGGTGGCAGGCAGTTCGGGTTGGGCTGGCGGGATTGGCGCTGGCGACGGCATCACTTGTACCGGCGAAAGCGCAAAACGCGCCGGGTGCACCGTTGACAGTCGATTCCAGCGTTGGCGAATTGCTCGACAATCCGGCCGCGCTTGCCGTGCTGCAGGCGCAAGTGCCGGTGCTGGCCAACAACCCGCAGATCAAGGCGGCTGCCGCGCTGCCGCTTCGCGCCATTGCCCAATATGCGCCAACCTTGCTGACGCCGGCGAAACTCGCCGCCATCGATGCGGCCCTGGCCAAGGCGCCGGGGGCCGTCTCGTCGGGCAAACGGCCCACGCCACCTGCGCCGCGTGACCCGCGCGAGGCGCTGACGTTGCAGACGGTGCGCCTGTGGGATGGCCGCGCGCCCGGCGCGTTGGGCGATCGGCCGCAGGACGTGCCAACGCTGACTGTCATCACGCCCGGCGAGACCGCCTCGTTCGGTACGGCCGTGATCGTCGCGCCCGGTGGCGCTTATCAGGGGCTCGCCACCAGTCTTGAGGGACGCCAGGTGGGTGACTGGTTTGCCGCACATGGGGTAACGGCATTCGTCCTCACCTACCGGCTCACGCCGTTCGGTTACAAGCACCCCACGCAATTGAACGATGCCAAGCGCGCAATCCGCTGGGTGCGCGCGCATGCGGGTGATTACGGGGTCGATCCTGCGCGCATCGGGATGATCGGCTTTTCCGCGGGCGGACACCTGACGGCCATGGCCGAAACCCAATTCGACGCGGGAGACGCGCACTCGGCCGACCCGGTGGAGCGGGTCAGCAGCAGACCCGATTTTGCCGTCCTGAGCTACGCGGCCATCGATCTGCCCAGCAATCGCTGGGATGCGCGCGGCCTGATCGATGCCAAAACGCCGCCCGCCGTGCAGGCCCAGTTGCGCCCGGTCACCAATGTCCGGCCCGATACGCCGCCCACGTTTCTGTGGGCGACCACCACTGACGAACTGGTGCCACCGACCAACGCCACGCTGATGTACGATGCGCTGACCGCGGCCAAGGTCCCGGCCGAACTGCACGTATTCGCCAAGGGGCGGCACGGGATGGGCCTTGGCATGACCGACCCGGCGCTCAGTGTCTGGCCGACGCTTTTGCAAAACTGGCTCGAAGGGCTGGGGATGATCGGCGCCAAGGCAGCAGCGAGGCCGTGATCGTTCAACGCTGGCTGGCCGCAGCCATTCTGAATTCGGTTTTCCACCTCTGCCAACCTCGCGCAGCGGCATTTCGTCTTCAAATCTCGGGAGCTTCACAATGACAGGTCGGAAGACCATCCTGCTTACCGGTGCCACCGGCAACATGGGTAGCGCCACGCTTGCCGAATTGCTGGAGCGCAGCGACCGGTTTCATGTTCGCGCGCTGGTCCGGCCGGAAGAAAAGAACCATCCGGTCGTTCGTCGCCACGATGGCGCTGCGGGCCTTGAATGGTCGTGGGGCGACCTGACCCGCTACGAAGATGTCCTTTCCGCCGTGACCGGCGTCGATCAGGTGCTTCACATCGGCGGCATGGTCTCGCCGCTTGCCGATCGCTACCCGGAATTGACCATGAAGGTGAATGTCGGCGGCGCGCGCAACATCGTCGACGCGATCCACGCGGCCGGGCAGGCAGACGGTACGGCGCTGGTCTACATCGGCACTGTTGCGCAGACCGGCCACCGCAACGCGCCCGTGCACTGGGGCCGCACCGGCGATCCGATCAAGATCAGCCGCTTCGACCAGTATGCCGTCAGCAAGACCCAGGCCGAGGCCATCGTTGCGCAATCGGGATTGCGCCGTTGGGTTTCGCTGCGCCAGTCCGGCATTCTCCATCCGAACATGTGGAAGATCCACGATCCGATCATTTTCCACAATCCGTTCAATGGCGTGTTCGAATGGGCGACTGTCGGGGATTCGGCGCGGCTCGCTGCCAATTCCTGCGAAGACCATGTCCCGCAGCAGTTCTGGCGCGATTTCTACAATATCGGCGGCGGCGAAGCCATGCGGCTGGTCAATCACGATTTCGCGCGCTTCACGGCCAAGGCACTGGGCGTGTCCGACCCCTTCGCGAGCTACTTGCCCAATTGGTCGGCCACGCGCAATTTCCACGGGCAGTGGTATGCCGATTCCGACAAGCTGGAAGCGCTGGTGCCATTCCGCCGTGACACGCTGGACGATTATGCCGCCAGCCTTTCGGCCTCGATGCCCGGCATTATCAAGCTTCTTGCGCGCCTGTTCCCAAGTGCTGGCCGCAAGCGCATGGAAAAGCTGGCACGCGGACCTGGCGGAACGCTCAACTGGATCGCCAACGACGACCGGGCGCATATCGATGCCTATTTCGGTTCGCGCGAAGCATGGGAACGCCTGCCGACCAAATGGTCGGATTTCGAATTCCGCCAGCCTTCGCGCACCGTGTCCCTGCTCGACCATGGCCACGATACATCGCTGACGGCCGAGCAATGCGGTTCGGCCCAGCTCAAGTCTGCTGCGCAGCTGCGTGGCGGCGCGAGCCTGTCGGAAGCGGACGACCCGGATGCACCCGCCCCGTTCCGCTGCGCGCTGGGCCACGAATTTACGATGACACCCAGGCTCTATCTGAAGGGCGGGCATTGGTGCCCGACCTGCATGATCGACCCTGACACCTATGATGCCCAGGCCGAGCGCAATCCGTTCTTCGCCCAGGTCTGGCCGGACAACGACTGAAGCCCGCGCCGCTTCACCGCCATCGGCGCCAGCTGTGCCGCAATGCGCCGTCTCTGACGGTAAATTGCTGGAATCGCTGGCGCCGGTTGCACACCTGCTTTGCGCTCGACACATTCCTCTCAACAGAAAATGAGAGGACGTTGGGATGGCGGGTGACTTTCAGGCTGGCGCCGCGATTGTGTTTGGCGGCAGCGGTGGCATTGGCCGTGGCGTTGCGCTGGAATTTGCCAAGGCCGGCAGCGATGTCGCCGTAGTCTATCGCTCGAAGGAAGAGGTTGCCGCCAAAACCGCAGACGCGATCCGCGCCTTGGGCGTGAAGGCCAGCGTGCACCGCATCGACGTGCGCAGCCGCGCCGAAGTCGAAGCCGGATTTGCCCAGGCCCTTGCCGACCATGGCCGGATCCATACCGTGGTCTGGGGCGCTGGCCCCGTCGTGCCGCAAGTGCCGATTGCCGACTGGAGCGAAGACATGTTCCGCCAGTCGATGGAGATCGAGGCATTTGGCTTCAACAATGCCGTCCATACCGCCTTGCCCCACATGCGCGCGGCTGGCGGCGGGAGCTTCGTTCACCTCGGCAGCGCGGGGCATGATTGGTGGCCGCACCTCGATGGGCTTTCGGTCGCGCCCAAGGCCTGTAACGAGGCGCTGATCAAGGGCATCGCCAAGGAAGAAGGCATCCACGAAATCCGCGCCAATTCGATCCTGGTTGGCGTGATCGATGCCGGGCAGTTCAAGGTCGGCCAGGAAGCCGGCACGTTCACGCCCGAATGGGAAGCGGCGGTCAAGGCCATGCTGCCGCTCAAGCGCTGGGGCAGCGCCGAGGATATCGGCCAGGCGGCCGTGTTCCTCGCCGGGCGGCGCGGCAACTACATCACCGGGCAGACGATCTCGGTGGCAGGCGGTTTCGGTGTCTGACCACCCGTTGGCCCCCAGGGTCATCGATCCACAGGAGGCCGCATCGCGCGAGGCCCTGCGACATCTCGTGGCGGCCTATGGCCATGGCGTAGATCGTCGCGATTACGGCCTGGTGCTCAGCCTTTATCACGAAGACGCCACCGACGATCACACACCCTACTATTCCGGGTCGGCCAAGGGCTATGTCGAATGGCTCCCCTCCATGATGGCGAACTGGCGCGCCACCAGCCATGTCATGCTCAGCGCGTTGTACGTTATCGATGGTGGCCGGGCAGAGGGCGAAGTGGTGGCACGCGCCTGGCACCTGACCCACGATGGCACGCGCCAGTTCGTCGCGTGGGGGCGCTATGCCGATCGCTATCTTCGCCGCGACGGCATCTGGCGCTTTGCCCACCGCTCCTTCATTCTCGACCATGCCGAAGACCTGCCGGCAAACGCGGGGGACACGTTCGGAAGCGATGGCGTGGCGACCGGCCGGGCCGGGCCCGACGATCCGGTCTATGCCCGGCTTGCACTGTTTGGCGGGTGATCACGCCCTTATAGAACGCAATTTGGCAATATAATGGATGTTAAAACGGCCAATTGCGTAGATTGGTGGGGCGATATACAACGCTTTCTGCAATCGGGCTGGCTCGCCCAGGCCCGTAACGGGAGAGAGTCATGCCTGACACGATCGAGGATATCGCCGCGCGCCTTGCCGCGCTGGAAGACAAGGAGGCGATCCGCCGCCTGAAATCGCGCTATTTGCGCGCCTGCGACCTGAAGCAAGTGGACGACGTGCGGGACTGCTTCCTGCCGACAGGCGTGCGCATCGCCTACCAGAACTTTCCCGAATTTACAGACCGGGACGCGTTCGTGGCCCTGTACCAGGAGATGGCTTGCCAGGGCGGCGTCTATGACCTGCACCATGCCACCAACTGGGAAATCGACCTGACCGGCCCGGACGAAGCGCGCGGGCTGTGGTCGCTGAATTTCCGCACCATCCTGACTGGCCCACGGCAGGTCGTGCGGCTGGCCGTGGAATACGACGATATCTATCGCCGGCACGAGGGCCGCTGGTGGATTGCCGAGACTGTCAGCCGCGTGACGTCAATGCTTACCGAACAGATCGGTGAAGACGGCAGCGTTACCGTGGTGGCGCTGGCCGAACCTGCTGCCACCTGAAGCCATACAACCATAACGAGAGGATTTGCCGCGATGATCAACTATGGGCTGGAGGGCAAGGTCGCGCTGGTGACCGGCGGCGGGGGTGGCATCGGGCGTGCAGCCGCCCTCGTGTTCGCGCGGTCGGGCGCAAGCGTCCTGGTAAGCGATGTCAACGAAGCGGGAGGCGCCGAGACAGTTGCCCTTGTCGAGGCGGCGGGCGGCAAGGCGAGCTTCTTTCGCTGCGATGTTGCCAAGGCTGACGAGGTCAAGGCCATGGTGGATGCCGCTGTCGAACGCTTTGGCGGGCTTGACTGCGCATTCAACAATGCCGGGATCAACCGCCTGGGTGACGATGAATACGATGACGCCATCTGGGAACGCAACATCGGCATCAATCTGTCGGGCGTGATGCGTTGCATGCGCGAGGAAAGCGCCGTCATGATGGCACGCGGTGGCGGGGCCATCGTCAACACCGCATCGATCAACGGCGTCGTCGGCAATCCCGGCCAGCCAGCCTATACTGCGGCCAAGCACGGCGTGGTGGGCCTTGCGCGCCACGGCGCGTTGCGCTGGGCCACGGCGGGTATTCGCGTCAATGCGATCTGCCCCGGCGTGATCGACACGGCGATGACCGCGCCGCTGCTGACCGACCCGGCGATGAAGGCCTTGGTGGATTCGATGACGCCCATGGGGCGGATGGGCAAGGCGGAGGAAATCGCCGAGGCGGTCGTGTGGCTTTGTTCACCTGCCGCCAGCTTTGTCACGGGCCATGCCTTGGTCGTCGACGGCGGTGCCACCGCGATCTGACGGCGAGCCCGACGCCTCTGCCCCTGGCCGGGACAGTGGCGTCGGGCAGGCCTCAGGCCAATGCCGCTTTCACCCGCGCGCCACTCTCGGCAATCAGCGGCAGTGCATCGGGCACGGCGTCGAACATCGAGAAAAAGCCGTGGATCATGCCGGGTGCGGCGATGCTGTGAACGGTATTCCCGGCCGCTTCCAATGCCTGGGCAAAGGCCGCGCCCTCGTCGCGCAGGGGATCGTATTGCGCGGTGATCACCGTTGCCGATGGCAGGCCCGACAGGTCGGCGGTGCGCAGCACGGTCACGCCATCGACATGGGCCTCCGGCAATTGGCCCAGGTACTGCGTCCAGAACCATTTCATCATGGCGGTTGACAGGAAATAGTCGCCGTTGCCGTTCTCGTGATACGAAGCGCGCTCAAAATCGGCGTCGGTGACGGGATAGATCAGCAACTGGTGCCGAAGTGCCGGTCCGCCCTGATCGCGCACGCGAATGGCCACTGCCGCTGCCAGATTGCCGCCCGCGCTATCACCGGCAACAGCCAGGCGCTCGCCGTCGATCTCCAGCGATGCGGCATGCGCATGCGCCCAGACCAGCGCATCGTGGCAATCGTCGAGCGGGCCGGGAAATGGCACTTCGGGTGCCAGCCGATAGCCGACGGACAAAACGGCCGCCCCGCTCGCATTGGCCAGCGCACGGCACGTTCCATCGTGTGTTTCGATGGTGCCGATAACCCAGCCGCCGCCATGATAATACACGATCAGTGGCGGATTCTTTCCGGCCCCTTCGGGTACATAGAGGCGTGCCGGCAAGGCCCGTCCCGGCAAAGCGATCGTCAGATCGCGGGTCTGCGCCACTGCCGGTGGCGGCGCCATCTGGATGGGGTTGTCATTCAGCGCGCGTAGCGCATCTGCCGTGATCGTATCGTAATCGACCGGCGGCATTTGGGCAAAGAAGCCCAGCAGCGCGCCCACTTGCGGGTTCAGCGTCATCTATTCTTCATCCCTTGCGCGTGCCGCAGCGCGGTGCGCGATGCCATGCCTACCGTCCGAGGGCTGGTGTGGCAACGCGCTGCGGCCATGCCGGCTTTTCAGTACACGGCGGCCGGGTTCTTGGCACGCGGGCTGCCCAGCATGGCGCGGTGCGATGGCGGCTGCGCCCCGCGATCGGTCACGCCTAGCGTCTGCGCGATTTCGGCAACGACCAGCGTTTCGCCCGAAAGCGCTTCGCGGTTGGGCGCCTTGTCGATGGCATCGATCACATGGGCGGAGAACTCGGGATTCTCGGCCATGGCCAGAAAGCCC
>Ga0207681_10000127_pt1 | contig 62675 bp, 55 predicted proteins | sample KBSS53metaG_FD_184324 | JGI IMG/M metagenome (GOLD analysis project Ga0207681, IMG submission 184324) | Switchgrass rhizosphere microbial communities from Kellogg Biological Station, Michigan, USA - KBS S5-3 metaG (SPAdes) (version 2) | ecosystem: Host-associated > Plants > Roots > Rhizosphere... | reverse complement strand
GGACCCGAGCCGACATCCACTGGAAGGCCGCCATGAACCAGTTTGCCATCCTCTACGGACAGCGCTTTACAAACGCTGCCGAGGGGCGTCTCTAAACCCTCTCACACACAAAAGTTCTGACACTCCCAGGCCCGAAGCACTCGGAGCGTCGGACTGCTGCTCTTGGGGATCTACCTCATCCTGGCAGGGCTCGGCTCGCTGATCGGCCTCCACTTCGCCGGCTTAGGCGTGATCCAAGGCCTGCTCGCCCTGCTCGCCGGGATCCTGATCCTGATCGGGCGTTGATACACTGCCGCCGGACGAGAACCCAAGGAGGCTTTCCCATGGCCGTCGAAATCACCGGCAAGTACATCGGCAATCTCAAGACGGAGCTGACCCACGGCCCCTCGGGCACCGTGATCCGGACGGCAGCCCCGGTGGACAACCAGGGAGACGGCAGCTCCTTCTCCCCCACCGACCTCGCGGCGGCCTCCCTCGGCGCCTGCATGATGACCTTGATCGCCATCGTCGGCGAGCGCGACGGGCTCGATCTGACCGGCCTCTCCTTCCGCCTGGAGAAGCACATGGCCGCCAACCCCCGCCGGATCGGCGCCATCCCGGTCACGATCCACATGCCTCCCGGCCTCACCTCTGACCAGCGCCAGAAGCTGGAAAACGCGGCCCTGACCTGCCCCGTCCACAAGAGCCTGTCAGAGGAGTTGGAGAGGCCGGTTGAGTTCGTCTACGCGGAGGAGACCGTGGAAGCGGCCTCATGAAGGACCACCACATCAACATCTTCCACAGCGAAGTGGACGGTGGCTACATCGCGGATATCCCGGATCTGGACGCGTGCTCCGCGTTCGGTACCAGCGCGCCGAGGCGCTCGCGGAGGTGGAGATCGCGAAAACAGCGTGGCTTGACGCGGCCCGGTCGGAAGGCAAGCCCGTCCCGGAGCCGCGAACCGGCCCGTGATCTATCAGGCGTCGTCTTAGCAGGTTGCTGAAAAACTCGGCCGTATCCTGTTCAGGGTCATTGGTGTTATTTTCGCCACTATCCTCTGGTCTTTGATGAGCTTGGATCGCACACTGAATTGCCACTTCCGCCTACGGGCTCACGGTTGGGAACTCCCAACCGAGGCGTACTTTCCAGACACCCTCTAACAGGTTGCTGAAAAACTCACATCCGCAGACGAGACCGACCAGCCGGCAACGCGGACGTAGGGAACGCCGCAGGCTGGAGCAGAGCCGGGTCCTCGTCGAGCTTGCCAGGGGCGAGGAGGCGGCGAGCGGAGACTTGGAGGCCGCGTTCGAGCGGATCACGCAGGCGGCGGCCGAGACCCTGGGCGTGGAGCGGGCAAGCATCTGGTTGTACAACGACGACCGGTCGGCGATCCGCTGCGCCGACCTCTACGAGCTTGCCGAGGATCGCCACTGCCGGGGGCAGGAGCTGTCGGCGGAGAGCTACCCTTCCTACTTCCAGGCGCTGGAGACGGAGCGGACGATCGCGGCCCACGACGCCCGGTCCGATCCCCGGACGGCGGAGTTCGCGGCCACCTACCTCGAGCCGCTGGGCATCACCTCCATGCTGGATGCGCCCATCCGCGTCCGCGGCCGGATGATCGGCGTCGTCTGCCACGAGCACGTCGGCCCCGGGCGCCAGTGGAGGGAGGACGAGCAGAACTTCGCCGGCTCGGTGGCCGACGCGGTCTCGCTCGCCGTCGAGGAGAGCGAGCGCCGGCGGACCGAGGCGGCGCTGCGGGAGAGCGAGGAGCGCTACCGCCGGATCGTCGAGACGGCCCTGGAGGGGATCTGGATGATCGACGCCAAGGGCCACACGACCTATGCCAACCCGCGCATGGCGGAGATGCTCGGCTACAGCGTGGAAGAGCTGATGGGCCGCAACGCCTTCGAGCTCGTCCCCGCGGAAGAGATGGCGTCCGCCCGCGAGCACTGGGACCTGCGGCAGCGGGGCATCTCCGACCGGCCGGAGTTCCGGTTCGTCCGCAAGGACGGCTCGGTCCTCTGGGGGCAGTGCTCCGCCACGGCCCTGCTCGACGAGGGCGGCGGCTTCGCGGGGGCCATCGCCATGGTCGTCGACGTGACCCGCCGGAAACAGGCCGAGGCCGAGCGGGAGGAGCTCCTGGCCCGCGAGCAGGCGGCGAGGGCCGAGGCCGAGACGGCCAACCGGATCAAGGACGAGTTCCTGGCGACCGTCTCGCACGAGCTGCGCACGCCGCTCAACGCCATGATCGGCTGGGTCCACCTGCTGCGCGCCGGGGGCCTCGACGCCGAGACCGCCGAGCGGGCTCTCGAGACGATCGACCGGAACGTCCGGGCGCAGTCCCAGATCGTCGACGACATCCTGGACGTCTCCCGCATCATCCGGGGGAGCCTGACCCTGAGCCTCCAGCCGGTCGACCTCGCCGGCATCCTCCATCACGCGGTCGAGTCGCTGCGCCCCGCGGCCCAGACCAAAGGGATCGCCCTCCACACCATCCTCGAGCCGACCGGCGGCGAGGTCGTCGCCGACCCCGACCGCATGCAGCAGGTCGCCTGGAACCTGCTCGCCAACGCCGTCAAGTTCACTCCCAGGGGCGGCAGCGTGGAGGTGCGGCTGCGCCGGCAGGGGGACGACCTCCGGTTGGAGGTGACCGATACGGGCGAGGGCATCTCCCCCGACTTCCTCCCCCACGTCTTCGAGCGCTTCCGCCAGGCCGACGGCTCGACCAGCCGGGTGCACGGCGGCCTCGGGCTGGGTCTCGCGATCGTGCGCCACCTGATCGAGCTCCAGGGCGGCACGGTGGCGGCGGAGAGCGCCGGCAAGGGGCGTGGCGCCCGCTTCACGGTGATCCTGCCGGCCGCGCCCGCCGCCGGCGCCGCGACTCCAGTGACGGCGGGGACCGGGAAAGGCCCGGACGACCTCCCCCTGGACGGCCTGCGGCTGCTGGTGGTGGACGACGACCTCGACACCTGCGAGGCGATGTCCCTCCTCCTCTCCCGGGCCGGCGCCCGGGTGGCGACCGCCGCCTCCGTGCCCGAGGCCTTCGCCGCCTTCGAGCGCTCGCGCCCGGACGTGCTGATCTCCGACATCGGCATGCCGGGCGAGGATGGCTACGAGCTCATCCGGCGCCTCAGAGAGCGTGGACCCGAAAAGGGCGGCGCCGTTCCGGCCGTCGCCCTCACCGCTTACGCCCGGCCGGAAGACCGGGAGCAGGCGCTCGCCGCCGGCTATCAGGCGCACCTGGCCAAGCCGGTGGACGCCGAGGAGCTGACGGCCGTGCTGGCCGGGCTGGCCGGCCGGAGATAGACTCCGCGCCGTGAACGATCCCCAGCCCGTACTGGCCGCCCTGGAAAACGCTCCCGCCCTGCTCGTCCCGCTGATCCGGGACGTTCCCGAGACCCTGCGCAAACAGCGGCCGCTCCCAGGGAAGTGGTCCGCCCACGAGCACTTCTGCCACCTGGCGGGCCAGCATCCGCTGTTCTTCGACCGGCTGGGGCGGATGCTCACGCAGGACGACCCGCCGATCGAGCCCGCCCATCCCTCGGCCGAGGACGAAGCGGGCGGGCTGCTCGCCGTGGACCTCGAGGAGGCGATCGCGCGCTATACCCACGAGAGGGCGGAGCTGGTCACCCTGCTGCGCAACCTCGCACCCGAGGCCTGGGCGCGGCGCGGGCGGCACCCCCACATCGAGGGCTACTCGATCTTCCGCATGGCGCGGCAGATCGCCCTCCACGAAGGGCTGCACGCCTATCGCATCGAACAGTTGTTGTTCCGTCAGGACTGGCCGGAAGCCCCCGCCGAGCCGGCGTCGCCGGAGCCGGAGCACCCGCTCGTCGAGCTTGGCATCCCCGGCTCGCTGGCGCGGATGAAGCCGGGGGAGATCAACCTCTTGGGCCCCTTCACCGTCCCCGGGCTCGCCCCGCGGCTGATCCGGGTCTACCTGCCCCGGACCTACACGCCGGCGGCGCCCCACTTCGGCCTCTACATGTTCGACGGCCAGAACGTCTTCGACGACCTGCCGTCCTTCTCCGGCGGCTGGTACGTCCACGAGGCGGTGGAGGGTCTGGTGAAGTCGCGGCGGCCGGCGCCGGTGGTGATCGGCATCGACCACGGCGGACCGGGCCGCAACCGCGAGCTGTCCGCCTTCTCCATGGAGGCGGAGCCGGGACAGGCCCACGTCCTATTGGATTGGGTGACGGGCAGCTTGATGCCGGCTCTCACGGCCGAGCTGAACCTGGTCCCCGGTCCCCTGGGTGCCGTGGTCGGCGGCTCGTCGATGGGTGGGCTGGCGGCCTTCTGGTCCCACTTCCACTATCCGCGGGCCTTCGGCGGAGCGCTGGTGATGTCGCCCTCCTTCTGGGTCGCCAACCAGGCCATCTTCGCCGACACCGCCGCCCAGCCCACCCCCGAGGTCTCGCGCATCTACATCGACGCCGGCGCCCGGGAAGACAAGGGCCGGGTCGTCGACGCCGTCAAGACCATGGTCGAGCACCTCACCGCCCGCGGCTACGACTCCGACCGCTTGATGTGGCGCGCCGACTCCAAGGGCACCCACAGCGAGGCGAGTTGGCGGCGGCGGCTGCCGAAGGCGTTGCGGTTCATCTACCAGAGTAGCTAGCCGCCGACCTGCACGCTCCCCACCATCGGCGCGCAGCCGCTCAGGCCCTGTCCGGAGGAGATGCCGGCACCCGCCTGGCGCAGGAAAGGCCTCGGCTCCCCCCGGCCCGGCGGGTTCGCGAGAAGGTCCGAGTAGACCTCGAAGTCGGCCTCCACGCGCGGCCCCGAGGCCGGGTCCATGCCGATGAAGCGGTCGATCTCCATGTTGGCGATACCCATTTCCAGATCGCCGCCCCCCGCGGGAGCGAGCACCAGACTGCTCCGCGTGGTCCTGCCGTTGCGGTTGGCGACCATCTCGATCTTGACCGTCTTCTCGAAATGCACCTCGAGCTCGAAGGCGGTCGCGATGCGCCGGTTGAGCGGCGCGGCGCCCACGGAACCGGCGACCGTGAAGGGGAGGTCGGTCAGCTCGCGGGTCTTGAGCCGCCCCTCGTTCACCTGCACCCTGGCCAGGATCGGCTGATTGGACCCTGGCGCCGTCTCGAGCAGCCTGCGATCGAGGGCGGCGCCGGGCCGTGCGTCTTCCAAGGCGGCCATCCAGAACAGCGATTCCTGCTCCAGCGGGCTCGGATTGTCCAGGTTCTCCGGCTCGGCGAGCGAGAAGGTGAGAGGACGCCCCTCCGTCTTCACGCCGTCGACGAGGATGGTGAGGTCTTCGCCGTTGAGCAGACACACGCCCCGGGTCATCCTGCCGGCGGCGTCGGGGAAGCATTGGAAGTCTGCCTTGCGGGTGCCCTCCTGGAGGTCCCGAAGGTTGAAGTCGAGCAGCGGGAAGTGCTGGTCGAGCACCTCGGGCTGAAGGTTCACCCGGTTCGACAGCGGCCGGGCCCGGGTGAGCCGCTGAAGGAGGATCGTGAGCTTCCGCGATGCGGCCCCCGTCTCCTGGAGCGGCGGATCGAAGACGAACGTGCAGAGACCCGACAACGACAGACGAAGCGTAGGCATGATGTCCTCCCCTAGTGTCCCGCGGCGCTCGCGCCGATGACCTCGAACGCCGCCCACGCCCAGGGAGACCGGTCCGTCTTGCTCCGGCTCCGCAGCATTTCGAGTTGGGCCGCGCGCAAGGCATCGACGGGATCGACGCCGGCTTGCAGTTTGTGATGGAAAACTTCGAAAAGACGAGCAGTGGCGCTGTCGTCCACGCTCCAGAGGCTCGCTACGACGGTGGGTACTCCCGCGGCGAGAAAAGCCCGGGCGAGGCTGGTGACCCCCTCGCTGCCGGGCACGTACTCGGTCCCCGTGTCGCACGCAGCCAAGGCGACGAGACGGGTGCCCGCGAGCTTCAAGGAGTAGATCTCCCGGGCCGTGAGGACTCCGGGATCCCCGTCGCCTTTGGACGCCAGCACCAGCTTCGAGAGCAGCGTGTTGGCCGGATCGATCACGGCATGCCCCGAGAACTGAATCCATTCCGCCTGGACGGCCGCGGCCAGGAAGGCGGACTTGGTCGCGGCCGGGCCGACGAGCAGCCGGGCGCCTGTCTCGTCCGCCAGCCTCTTGGCCTCCTTCTCCGCCGCCGGCAATGAGGCCAGGATCGCGTTGCCCAGAATGCTCCGGTCGATCTTCGGTTCGCCTATCACCAGCCCCCGAGACCTGTCCAGAGGGCTAGCATCCTGCCGCTCCAAGGCGTTGACGTACAGCGTGGCGCTGGGCGCGAAGGCCAGCGGGTGCGTCTCGATCAACCAGCTCCGGCTCGGCGTCGAACGATCCTGCAGGGCCGCGAAGGGAACCTGGTGGAGGACCTTGTCGGGGACGATGACGATCCTCTCTCCCGCCGCCACCTCCGACAGCCAGGGCTTGGCGAGGAGATCGAAAAGGTCTCCCGCGGTCTTGTCCCAGACCTGCGAATCGAAGCGCCGGAGCCGCGCCACCTGCTCCTCTAGTTCCTCCCGGCCGATGGGCTGCTGGAAGAAGTCCCCTCCCTTGCCGTCCCGGCGCACGAGCCAGATCAGAACGCGGTCGGGGAGCACGGAGAACTGCACCAGCGTAACCTTCTCGGGCAGCCGGCGGCGGATCTCGTTCAAGGGAACCGGCTGAGGCTCGGTAGCCAGCAGCCTGCTCGTCTCCTCGGGGAGTCCGGTCCATAGCTTGGAGGCACTGCCCGGGAGCACCCGTGTGCGAGCGCGGTCCGCGTAAGCGAAGGCCCGTTCCGGGTTCCGCTCCGCCTGGAGCGCCACCATCTCGTCGAACACCGTGTCCGACTCCTCCAGCAGGGCCAGACGGAGATCCTCGTCCTTGAGACTCTCTCCCATGCGGCCGTAGAGTTTCAGGGCAGCCTCGAAGTCGCGCTCGGCCCCGGCGTCGTCCCCCGCCCGCCGGTAGGCCCGGCCACGCGCCTGGAGCGTCCAGAGGGCGAAGATGAGGTTGTTCTCTGCCTCATACACGGGCAGGGCCGAGGTCAGGAGGTCGGCGGCCCGGAGGGGGTTCTCCGTCATCAGACCTCGGGTCATCGCGAGGTCGGCCCGCCGACGCTTCCGCTGGCTCTCCTCCACCGTGCCGACGAGGCTCTCGGCCTCGTCCAAGGAGGCGAAAGCTCCTTTGCGGTCTCCCAGGTGGTATTGGAAGCGAGCGAGCGGGGTGAGGGCTTCGACCGCGGCCAAGGGGTCGCTCTGGCGGGAGTGCCGGACCTGCTCCTGCTGAAAGACGAGAGCCGCGTTGTCCATCCCGTCCTGCAAGGCGGCGTTGCCAGCGATTATGTAGAGCATGGCGAGCTTGCCGGGGTCGCGGAGCTTGGGGGTGCTCCGTAGCGCCCGGTAAATATAGACCCAGGCTTCGCTCTTGCGCCCCCGGGACGTCAGAACCTCGCCCAAGCGGCCATCGATGTTGGCGGCGTTCTCAACCTCTCCTAGCCGATTGAACTCGGCGAACGAGCGCCCGTAGTCCTCGACCGCTCCCTGCGTCCTGCCCAGGGTGGCCTCCGAGACCGCCTTGGTCCAGTACACGTGCCCCCGAAGCGCTCCGTAGGGCAGGCTTTCGACCTGTGGAGCCAGCCGTTCGGTCGCCGCGATGGCCTGCAGGTACCGGCGGGCGACGTACTCATTGCTGGCCAGGTAGTAAGCCACCCGCCACGCCAGCGGACTGTCCGCCCGTCGGAGCGCGTCGCGGGCGGCGGTGAGCTTGGCTCTGGCTTTATCCGACTGCCGGTCTTTGTACTCCTTGTAGCCGTCGCGCCAGTCGCGAGTTCCCTGGGCAAGATCGCCTAACTTCTGGCCATCGCCATCCGCCGTGTCGATGACCGCCACGGTGTCTTGGACCAGGCGCTCGCCGCTCGTGTGGGCCAGGGCATCCCCGACGGCCCGCAGGATGCGCAGCTTGCCCGCCGCGAGATCCTGGTCGCCCGCCAATACGGCATCCGCCCAGTCTCCGGAAAGCCGCTGCTCGGCATACTCCCGCGCCGCCTGCCGGTTGTCGTCCACGATCTTTTCAACCGTTCCGGTATCGCCCACGAGAGCGGCCTTCTCCAGGAGCTCTTCCTGAGCCTTCCAGAGGCCTCCCGCCCGCGTCTGCGCCAAAGCTTTCAGCCTTCGCTTGGCTTCTTGCGCCCAGTCGGACGTCGAATCCAGTTCCAGGTACTTGCGCCATGCGGCCTGTGCGGCATCCGGAAGGAACAGCCGCTCCAAGGCCAGGGCCAAGTTGAAGCGCGCCTCTGGAATGGAGCCGTTCCTGTCCAGCAGCACTGCCTGCATCGCAGCCTCGTAGGCGCGCAGGAAAGCCCGCGGATCGTTCGCCTTCTGGGCCTGCACTACATAGACGGCCGCGAGATCGCTCCACGCCTGGGCATTCTCCGGATCGGCGATCGTCTTCCCCTGGGACCTGCGGAAGGCGCGGCGCAGGGCCTCGGGCCCGCCGTCCGCCAGGAGATCGCCGAGCCTTTCCTGGTCGTCCGCTTCCTCCGAGTCCGTCGGTGGATTCTCACCACGCAACGCCCCGCTGGGCTCATCTGGTTTCGGAGGCTTCGTAGAGCGCGACCGTTGCCCGCAGACGGCGTCGGGCACCAGGTCCTCAGCGTCCTCTTTGATCTGACATGAATGGTAGGAGGCGCTTTCGCTCAGGCGCGGCTCCACGGGCCGAGTTGTGTCCTGCGGTGCCTTCGTATCGCATCCCACACACGCCAATCCCAGAGACAGCACCAGGGCCTGGCGCCCCTTCATCGGTTGCTCGCCATTACAGACCGCATCTCCACCTCCGTGACAGAAGATACCGGGATGGTAACAAACCGGGCTGGAAAGCAAGAGCGAGAGGGAGAGCAGGGCGATGTTCATGGGTCGTCTCCTGTTTGGCGTTCGTACCCGATGGACGGACTGGATTTCTTTTTTCCGGCATGGGAAGACGGCGCCCGGTTCCGTCCAAAGGGGTGAATCCAGAGGAGGGGAAGACGATGCGCCAGACGACGGAAAAGCTCAAGACGGACAAGCTCAAGCTCACGGCGGTCCAGAAGGGATTGGAGTACGACCCGCGCCTTCACGAACAGGAGCTGAGGCGGACCGCGGAACAGGCCCCGACGCCCACGATCACCTCGCAGATCGGCGGCAAGTACTACGTGGACGTGATGGCGAAGCTCAAGAAGGCCGGCGACCGGGTGCCGGGGCTCGAGGTCCGGGGCTTCAGGAACGGCAGCGCTCCGGACGACCGCCTGATCGTCACCGGCCGGGTCGCCGTCGACGACATCGAGGCCGTGCGCGAGCAGGTGGAGAGCCTGAAGGCCGCGACCGAGCTGCACCTCTCCCTCTACAACTCCGTGCCGGCCATCCACTGCGACCCCGAGTCCCTGAACCGGGGGGCCCGGGAAAACGATGGGCCGCGCTTCCTGAGCGGCTCCGGAGTGGTGATCGGAGTGGTGGACGTCGGCTGCGACTTCCGCCACGGCAACTTCCGCCAGGGCAACACGACGCGGATCCGCTATCTCTGGGATCAATCGACGGAGTCGGACACAGTCTCGGCTCCCAGGGAGCTCGGCTACGGACGAGAGCTCACCGAAGTCGAGATCAACGAGGCGCTACGAGCGGGCGACGAGCGGGCCTACGAGGTCCTCGGCTACACGCCCCCCGTCGCCGCGCACGGCACGCACGTCCTGGACATCGCGGCGGGCAACGGCCGCGAGCCCGGCCTTTTCGGCGGCAAGCCCGATCTCATCCCGGCCCTGCCCTCTCATCCCGGCGTCGCGCCCAATGCCGAGCTGATCTTCGTCCATCTCAAGACCTTCGACGGCAGTCTGGCGAACTCCAACTATCTCGTGGAGGCCGTGGAGTACATCTTCAAGAAGGCCCAGGACCTGAAGATGCCCGCCGTGGTCAACGTCAGCCTGTCGACGACCGGCGGCCCCCACGACGGCACGAGCCTGGTGGAACAAAAATTCGAGAGGCTGCTGCGCGAGCCCGGCCGGGCGATCGTGGTCTCGGCGGGCAACTCGTTCAACCAGAGGAGCCACGCCTCCGGGAAGATCCCCAAGGGAGGAAAACAGACGATCTCCTGGTATGCCGATCCCCTCCTGACGAGCAACGAGATGGAGGTCTGGTACTCCGGAGACCAGATCCTTGAGGCGACCCTCTACACGCCCGGCGGCGACAACCTGGGCACCATCGCCCTGGGAGAGACGATGGATCTCTCCGACGACGTCACCCGGTGCGGCCGCGTCAGCCACCGGAAGGAAGATCCCAACAACGGGGACAACCAGATCGACATCCGCCTCCCCACTCTCGAGGATGCCGCCAGGCCCTGGAGGATCGAGCTGGCGAACGCCGAGGCGGTAGAGGTTTCGTTCCATGCCTGGATCGAGCAGGACGCCCGCGGCCTCTCCCACTTCGGTGAGCCCACGGACCCGTCGTTCACCCTCGGGTCCATCAGTTGCGGCGAGAAGACGCTGACCGTGGGGGCCTACGACACCTCGGAGAGGGCCTGCCTGGCTCCGCCCTTCGAGGCCACGTCGGCGGGTCCCACCCGGCCCAACCGCCAGGGGAGGTCGAGGAACAAGCCCGACCTGAGCGCTCCGGGCGTGAACATCGTGGCCGCCCGGGCGCACGGCGGCGTGACGGTCATGTCCGGCACGAGCATGGCGGCGGCTCACGTGACCGGAGTGGTGGCTCTCCTGTTCGAGCTGGCCCAGCGCACGGGCCGTGGCCTGCTTTCGATCGATCAGATCCGGGACGTCTTGAACCTGGACCGGGAGGAGCACCCCGTCGAGACCCTGCTCGCGGCAAGCTCCGGCCCCGAGGAGAGGAAGCGCCGGCTCGGCATCGGGAGCATCGACGGAGAGGCGGCGATGAAGGCGCTCCTGGAGAAGATACCGCCGGTGACGCCTTCGGACTCCAGGATGGGCGCCGAGCCGGAGGAAACGCTGAAGGTGCTCGCCCTTCAGATCTCGGCGATGCAGAAGACTTTGGAGAAGCTCGTCGTCCCTGCCGGATACGCTTCGACAGTAGTATCATCCCCATAGTCAAATCATCCTCCAGCATTCTTCTGGGGAGGGCCGATGAGCGCACCGCCGTTGAAGACGGCCGAGGTTCTCGACTCGATTGCCGGAGTCTTGTCACCCTATCTAGGCAAGATGATGGCCCGCGCCTCCGCCGGGGCGCACTTCCAGGACCTCGGGATCGATGGAGAGGCCGTGGACCGTCAAAAGGTCGACGCCCTGGTGGACAAGGTGGGCAAGGGGCTCAACCTCTTCCTCGGGCGCGACAAGTCCAAGGTGGTCGTGGACGAGATCCGGCAGGCCCTCGCGGGCCTGGCAGGAGTCGCCCGATGAAACGCTCGCGCATGACGCTGCCGTTCCTCGGGCTGATCGTCCTCGTGGCCGCGCCGTTCGCCGTGGAGCTCGTGGCCCCCGGGACGGTGACGGAGAAGAACCTGCTGCGGATCGGCGGACCGGGCAAGACCCTCCTGCTCGCCATCGCCGCCGTGCTTGCCTGGCGCAACGCCGCGGCCTTCGACCGGGGGACCCGGGTCCGCTCCGGCTGGCTCTTCCTCTTCGCCGGCCTGTGCCTGTTCGGCCTGGGCCAGGGCAGCCTGGTGGTCAACCAGCTCACGCACAACCAGTCGGTCCTCTTCCCCTCGCCCTCGGACATCCTGTTCCTGCTCTCCTATCCGGCCTTCATCGCCGCCTTGGCGCTGTTCCTGCGGGCCTACGCCGACAGCGGGCTTCCCATGGGCGATGCGGGCGGCCGGCGGATGCTCGTCGGGGTCACGGCGCTGCTCAGCGCGGTCATCGCCGCCGCGGCGCTGCGCCCGATCCTGCTCTACGATGCGCCCACCACCGAGAAGGCTCTCAATGCCGCCTACACGCTGTGCGATTTCGTCATGCTCATCCCCACGGTGCTGCTGCTGCGCATGACCCTGCGCTTCCCGGGCGGGGCGGTCTGGCGGGTCTGGATCGCGGTCCTCGGCGGCTTTCTGGCCCTTTGCGCCGGCGACGTCCTGTTCGCCTACTCCACGACGGTGGGGCTGGGCCGCTTCGAACCCCTGATGGACCTGGCCTACATCGTGGCCTACGGCCTTCTGGCCCTGGGCATGGCATACCAGCGCGAGCTGCTGGCCTAAACTCTTCTCATCTCAAAAAAAGAGGCGCGGTCCCCAACCAGAGACCGCGCCTTGAGCAGGGGATATCTACCGCAGCTCTGTGGCTTTCAATCCGGTCACTCGAATCCCGTCACGTACTCCTGGATCTCCAGCCCGTTCTGCACGGGCAGGCGCATCGTCAGGAGGAAATCGACCACGGCCTGCTGCTCCACGGGCGTGAGCCGGCGGAAGGCCTGGACGATGGGGTTGGCTTCGCTGCCCGTTCCCTCGTGCAGGAGGACGGCGTCCCGGAGGGTGAGCGCGCGTCCGTCGTGCAGCCAGGGACCGGTGTCGGCCACGCCCCAGAGCGGCCGGGTGAGGAACAGGGGGCGCGCGATGCAGAGACCGGCCACGTCCGCGCCCTGCTTCCGGCGGTCCTGGAGGCGCAGCCCCATGTTGTGGACCTTCAGGTCGCTGAGCAGCGGCACGGCGACGGTGCCGTTCGCCCTCGGCTGCAGGCGCGGGTAGACGTAGGCCGGCACGTCCTGGGGATCGCCCGGGTGGGTGAGGTTGATGGTGTAGCCCGGGGGCGGCTCGGCGGCGTTCAGCGCTTCCAGCTCCTGGAGCAGCGCCTGGGCCAGCTCCGACGGCGAGGTGGCGGCCGTGGCCTCCACCCGCGGGCGTACCCGCCTCAGCCGCGCCTCGATCAGGCGGTGGGACTCGAGCTGGTCGTGCGAGGCAACGGGCGAGACCAGGCCCGCGTCGAGGTCCTTGCAGTCCGCTTCCGTCACGTCCGCCGGCCCCGGATTGTCGACGAACAGCTCCGGCTTGCGCAGCGTCAGGGACGTCGCGTGGCAGGTCGCGCACATCGCTCCCGTGAGGCGGCCCTGGAGGGCCGGATCCGTGGCCTTGCCGCGGAAGATCTGCTCGCCGAGCAGCGCGGAAAGCCGCTCGGCCTGGTTCTCGGGCAGCACCTGCTGAGGCGGCCGCATCATGGTGACGAAGGACACCAGAGCCGAGACGTTGCCCAGCGAGACCTCCCGCCGTTTGCCGTCCTTGTCGCAGTCGGTGTCGCCGTACTTCTCCACCGCCTGCATGCTGAGGTGAAAGTCCATCGCGTCGCGGGCGAAGTGACGGACGCTCGACGAGATGCCCTTCCACTGGAAGGGGCGCACGATCAGGTCGCACGGCACGCCCTGGATCTGGGCCACGTCGTCCGTGTACCCCGCCTCGCCGAGCGTGCTGGTCTCCGGCGTCTCGCCGGCGCAGAGGTCGGGGCAGCCCAGGACGACCGCTGCCTTGCCCGTGTAGGTGGTCCGGAACCGGCCGTAGCCCATGCCCTTGCTCGTCAGGGCGACTTCCTGCGCCACCCCGGGATGCCGCTTCGCCAGGATGCGCGCCGCGCCGCGCAGGGCGGCCAGGTCCTGCGTGATCTCGGCCGCAAGCTGCTGGGTGTAGCCGGTGCCGAAGATGTGGGGCGGCTGGCGGATGAACAGCGTCAGGGGATTCTGGAAGTCCGGGTTGATGAAGGCGTTGCTGTTCGAGCCCGCCGAGCCGCCGACCGAGCCGGGCTGGCGCATCAGCGCGCCGCTCTTCGTGCCCGGCACGACGTAGCTGCCCATCGAGTTGTGGCACTCGAAGCAGCTCTGGGAATCGAGCCCGTTCATCCGCAGGAAGGGGTACTCCGACCCGCCGGGAGGGTAGAACGCCGCGATCTGCCGCCGCCGCGGGCCGTCGGGGCCCTCGCCGTAGCCGTCGCCCTTTCCCGTCTCCTTGTCGTAGGGAAGATAGGGGGTGCTGAAGAACTGGCCGCCGGACTCCAGGACCTTGTGGACGGGGTACTCCCCGGCCTGGAGCTTCTGCTGATCGATGTCCACCTGCTCCGTGAGCACGGGGCTCTGGGACCAGCCGGGGGTGAGCTTCAACACGCAGGCGACGAACATCGTCGCGAACAGAACCAGCCGCAAGGCGCGGAACCGGCGCCCCCCTGCTTCGAGCTTCGGCATGAGACCTCTCCTTTTGTCGTCTGCTTGGGAGAGATTGCAGCTCCCGCGCCAGGGCGGCGCGGGGCGGAAACCCGGGATTTCTTCGGCTTTCAGGAGTCTTTTTGCGTCAGGACGGGAGTGTCAGGAGACTCGCTGACACGTCGCGGAAAGCTGACAGGAGCCTGTCAGTCGAGCGGAGGCTGTCAGTCGAGCGGAGGATGATAGGCGAGGCTCCCACCCACCCAGGTCTTGTCCCTGTTGAAGTCGACTCCCATCATCTTGCCCTTGCCCATGCGGACGAGGTTGTTGACGAGCCGGGGGCGCTCGTTCGCGCCCTCCTTCCAGAGGAACATCATGCGGATCTCGGCCCGGGCGGGCTCCTCGGGGGTCTCGATGGCCGGCGCATAGTCGACCTTCTTCTGGAGGATGTAGTTCTCGGGGTCCTCCAGGTTGCGCAGGCGTTCGGACGAGGGCCCCATCTCGACGCCGAGGCCGGCAAAGGAAAAGAGCGGCTTGAGGACGTAGCTGTCGAGATCCACCGGCAGCTCTTCGAGGTTGCTGACGAAAAAAGCCGGCGGCGAGTAGCGGCTCTTGATGAACGGCAGCGAGAACTTGCTGATCTTCAGATACCAGTTCGGATGGCCGACCCAGGTGACGTCCAGCTCGCGGCGGAAGATGTGGGAGAGGTCGATCCCCTTCCGCTCCACCTCGTCGAAGATCACCCGGTTGTAGATCCTCTCGATGGGGACTTCCTGACGTCCTTCGCGGTAGTAGAGCCGGCCGCCGCGCTCGATCACCTCGGTGGCGGAGACGGTCTTGACTCCCGTCAGCCGGTCGGTGATGGCGAAGTCGATCCGCGTCTTCTGGTTCTCGGGCTCGATCTCCAGCAGGACTACGTTCTCCGGGTCGCTGTCGCCCATGATCGCATCCCGCAGCGCGGCCGGATAGCTCCGCGTGTCGAGGTCGCCGAAGTAGGGCGAGAAGTCTTCCGGGATGGCCGGGAAGTTGGCGCGGAACTCCTTCTCGAGCAGCCACTGGAAGCCATAGAGGGAGGGGAAACCCTGAAGCTCGATGAGCCGGGGGGTCAGGTGGCCGTCTTCCCCCCGCACCAGGGCGAAGTCGATCTGCAGGAAGACGGGATGCCCCTCGTCGCCCGGCACGGACAGCTCCGGCGGCACCGCCCGGCCCGCGAGCTTCAGGTACTCCTCGGAGGTGACCGCCTCCAAGACCTCGTGGGCGGCCGCGATGAGCTCGCGGGTCAGCGCCGCGGTGAGGAAGAGCGGCGTCTCGCAGACCCGGAAGCCGGGCGGGCAGCCGCCGTTGCTCTCCAGGCCGCGCAGCAGGCCCTCGTAACGGTCCTCGGTGAACGCGGCGTTGTAGGCACGGCGGATGTCGGGGTTCATGGCGGGGGATTGTACCGTCTCAGGATTCCAGGCCCCGGTGGGTCTCCTGGACGATGTAGTCCACGACGGCGTTGATGTCGCCCGTCTGCTCCCAGACGGCGAGCTGGCGGTCCGCCCCCGTCCCCGAGCGCAGGATCTCGTGGATGTAATTGATCTCCTCGCGGCTGCCGAGCTCGTCCACCACGTCGTCGATGAAGGCGAGCAGCTCGTGGATGAGCGCCGCGCACTCCACTTCTCCCTGCTTGCCGAAATCGATCAGCTTGCCGGAGATGCCATGGCGCGCCGCCCGCCACTTGTTCTCGTTGAGCAGCAGGCGCCGGTAGAGGCGGAACCCCAGGTTCTGGTTGATCAGCTTGTGGAGCTTGACGGTGACGGCCTGAATGAGGGCGGCGAGGGCGATCGTCTCGTCCACGCGCATGGGCACGTCGCAGATCCGGAACTCCAGGGTGTTGAAGAACGGGTGCATGCGGATGTCCCACCAGATCTTCTTGGCGTTGTCGATGCACCGCGTCTTGATCAGCAGCTTGATGTAGTTCTCGTACTCCGAGAGGCTCTGGAAGTGGTCCGGGATGCCGGTGCGCGGGAAACGGTCGAAGACCTTGCTGCGGAAGGACTTGAGGCCCGTGTTGCGGCCCTGCCAGAACGGCGAGTTGGTGGACAGGGCGAAGATGTGCGGCAGGAAGTAGCGGACGGCGTTCATGATGTGGATCGCCTGCTCGCGGTCCTCGATGCCGACGTGGACGTGGAGCCCGAAGATCAGGTTGGCCCGCGCGATCTGCTGGAGATCCTCGACGATCTCGTGGTAGCGCTGGTGGTCCGTGATCAACTGGTCCTTCCAGTGGGCGAACGGGTGGGTGCCCGCCGCCGCGATAGTCAGGCCATTGCGCCGCGCCAGCTTCGCCAGGTTGCTGCGCAAGGAGACGACCTCGCGGCGCGCCTCCTTGATGTCCTTGCAGATGTTGGTTCCCACCTCGATGACCGACTGATGGAGCTCGGGCTTCAACTGATCCGCCAGCGTGTGCTCGTCCGCGATGAGATGCTGAACGTGGGAGCGCAGGTCGCGCGTCTCCGGATCGATGAGCTGGAACTCCTCTTCAATCCCCAGCGTGAACAGCCCGGCGTCGGCCATGGGTGGTTACCTCGTAGCAGTGCCCAGGGTTTCGGTGGCGACGGCGGACACCGGCGGAGCCGCGGCGCGGCGGACGTATTGGCCCCAGCGCAGGTTGTCGCCGCCCTCGACTTGCGCCTTGGCCCGGCGGATCGCCATGTTCGCCGCCGCCTCGAGGATCCATTCGAAGTTGTCCTCGCCGATCGAATTGACGTCGGCGTCAGGAGCCGGGTTGCAGAAGTCGATGGCGTAGGGGATGCCGTCGCGCACCGCCATCTCGACCGTGTTGAAGTCGTAGCCGAGCCAGACGTTGAGGGCCAGCACGTCGTCGTGCACCTTCTGGAGCAGCGCCGGGTCCACCGGCGGGCCGTTGCGCACGTAGCGCTGGTGGAACGGCTGCCGCGGGTCGTACTGCATGATGTGGATGTCCTGGCAGTCGAGCGCGTAGCACCGGAAGTACTCTTTGAAGACGATCTCCTCCTGGAGCATCATCACGAGCTGGCCGGTCTCGTTGTAGGCGCTGAAGAACTGGTCCGGATTCTCCACCCGGTAGACGCTCTTCCAGCCGCCGCCGGCGAACGGCTTGAAGAAGGCCGGGAACCCGATGTAGTTGAAGATCCCCTCCCAGTCCAAGGGATAGGCCAGGTTGCGGAACGACTTCGGGCCGGTGTCCGGCGGATGCTCGTGCGAGGGCAGGAGCACCGTCTTGGGCACGGCCACGCCGATCTTGGTGGCCAGGCAGTTGTTGAAGAACTTCTCGTCGGCGCTCCACCAGAACGGGTTGTTGATCACCGCCGTGCCGTTGAGCGCCGCGTTCTTGAGGTAGCCCCGGTAGAAGGGGACGTCCTGGGAGATCCGGTCGATGATCACGGCGTAGCCCGAGGGCTCGCCCTGGATCAGCTTGTCGATGCGAACCGGCTCCGCCACCACGTCGCCTCCGCCTTTCGCGTTCACCCGGTCGACGAAGGCCTGGGGGAACGTGTCCTCCTGCCCGAATAGGATTCCGACTTTCTTCATCTAAAACTCCTCCGCTATAGACGATCGAGCCCCGTACGCCGCTGCTGTCTGGGGTGGGCTTATCGTGGATCGCGAAACACTACCATAGGGATGAAAGACCATAGGGAATGCATGGCCCCTGCCGGCGGTTTTGGAGGAGCGTGCTGGGGATGGCTAAATCCGCTTGACCGTTGACATTCTCGGTCTCGTACCCCAACATATAGTTGTGTCAAGGGTCCACGCCTCCTTCCAGGAGTGACGTGGCGGCTCCAACGAGGCTTGGGCGGCCCACGGAGCTGGGCGGGTTGGGACCCGCCATTAGGGATACGCCCAGGAAGGAGGTGGTCCAGTGATAGAAGGCAAACACGGTTCAGTGGAGGTGGCGTCCTCTTAATAGGGGATCCTCCACGTGTCCGTGGCACAGGAGGGTGACCTACGGGGAACCCAACGCCACCAAAACGGGCCCTTGAGACCCCGGCTCCCGAAAGGGGACCGGGGTCTTTCGTTTTCAGGCCGGAGAGGGTTGACGAAATAGCACGACCGTTCGTATGGTTGTTCGAATAGAACCATCGTTCGCACGGAGACCATCATGACCGACGCTTTCATTCTCGAAGCCGTCCGCACCCCGCGAGGCCGCGGCAAGGCGGGCAAGGGAGCCCTCTCCAACGTCCATCCGCAGGAGCTCCTGGCCCAGACCCTCAACCACCTCGCCGCCAAGAGCGGCATCGATCCGCGCGAGGTCGACGACGTGGTCGCCGGCTGCGTCTCCCAGGCGGGCGAGCAGGGGGCGAACATCGCCCGCAACGCCGTGCTGGCGGCGGGCTGGCCGCTGGAGGTCGCGGGCACGTCCGTCAACCGCTTCTGCGGCTCGGGCCTGCAGGCCATCAACTTCGCGGCCATGGGAGTCTCCTCCGGCTTCCAGCACCTGGTGGCGGCCAGCGGAGTCGAGAGCATGTCGCGGGTTCCCATGGGCGCCGATGGAGCGGGCCAGGACGGCGACAACCTCCACCTCCGCGCCAGCCACTACCAGGTGCCCCAGGGCATCAGCGCCGACCTGATCGCCACGCTGGACGGTTTCTCCCGCGAGGAGCTGGACGCCTTCGCCCTGGAGTCGCAGCGGCGGGCGGGCATCGCCCAGCGGGAGTGCCGGTTCGGCAGGAGCCTCTTCCCCGTGAAGGACCCGGAGACGGGCGCCGTGCTCCTGGAGAAGGACGAGCACCCGCGGCCCGACACCACCCTGGAAGGCCTGGCGGCGCTCGCTCCCGCCTTCGTGGGGATGGGCGAGAAGTACGACGCCATCGCCCTCCGGCGCTATCCCGAGGTGCCGGCGATCCATCACGTCCACACGGCCGGCAACGCGAGCGGCATCGTGGACGGCGCGGCGGCCGTGCTGGTCGCCTCGCGGGAGTTCGTGGAGTCCCACGGCCTCAAGCCCCGGGCGCGCATCCGCGCCATGGCGACGGTCGGGTCCGAGCCGGTGATCATGCTGACGGCTCCCACTCCAGCCTCTAGGAAGGCGCTCGCCCAGGCGGGCATGGAGCCGGGCGACATCGACCTCTGGGAGATCAACGAGGCCTTCGCGGTGGTGGCCCTTCAGACTATCCGCAACCTCGGCCTCGATCCCGAGCGGGTGAACGTCAACGGCGGCGCCATCGCCCTCGGCCATCCGCTGGGAGCGACCGGCGCCATGCTGCTCGGCACCGCCCTCGACGAGCTCGAACGCCGGGGGCTCGGCACGGCCTTGGTCACCCTGTGCATCGGCGGCGGTCAGGGGATCGCCACGGTGATCGAAAGGCTCTGAATGCTCGAACGGCTCTGAACGCTCGGGGTGCGCGTCGAGAGCCTCAACCGCGGCGCCTGGCGAGCACCCGGGCGCCGCTCGCCGCGAGAAGCATGGCGAGGAGCAGCAGGCCGAGACCGCTCACGGTGGGGATGCCGGGAACCGCGGACGCAAAGGCCAGGGTGAAGACGGCGGCGATGCCACAGCTCGCCCCGGCAGGGCATGGAGCCTGGGGCACCCCGACGATCCCGGTCCCTCCGTCCCCCGAGAGAGCCAGGGACTCCGGAGGGAAGGTGGGGCCGCCGGGAATGAAGGCAAGCAGCTCGACCGGGCCAAGCCATGAGCCGCCGCTTTGCGACGCCTGGTAGACCGCGCCGCAGTCGGCGCCGGCCGGGCAATCTTCCAATCCGGCCAGAATCAGAGCGCGGCTGGCGTCGCTCGACAGGGCCACCCGGCTTCCGAAGCGATCGTTCGGGGCGGTGCCGGCCGCCGTGAGCTTCCGCTGCTCGGTCCAGGTCCCACCGCTTCGGGCGAAGGCGTAGGCGGCCCCGCAATCCTGGCCGGCCGGGCAATCGGCCAAGGGCGCCCCGATCAAGGCGACGCCGCCGTCTCCGGAGAGAGCCACGGCCCCGCCAAACGCATCCGACACCGTGGAATCCGAGCCCGTGAGGATCGTCTGCTGGGCCCAGACGACTCCGCCGCTCCGCGTGTAGACATAAACTTTACTTTTGACGGCCGAGCCCACCAGGGCCGTGTTGCCGTCCAGCGAGAGAGCGACCGCGGCGCCGATCTGATCCGTTTGAACCGGGGAGGAGAGCAGCCGGCTCTCCAGGGCCCAGACGCCGCCGCCGCGCTTGAACACGTAGGCCGCTCCGCAGATGATGAAAGCGGCGATGCAGTCGTCGCCCGGGGCGCCGATGAGCGCGGTCGAGCCGTCCTGCGACAGAGCGAGGTCGAAACCGAAGTGGTCGAACTCCGTGCGGAAGAATGGATCGATGAGCTTCGCTTCGAAAGCCCAGGTTGTGCCCGTCCGGGCGAACGCGTAAACGGCCCCGCATTCGTTGGGAGCGATGGGAACCTGACATCCCGGCGCCAGGGGCGCTCCCACCAGGGCGACGGTACCGTCGGGCGACAAGGCGACCGACTGCCCAAAGCTGTTGATCCCGAGCTCCGGCAGGGTCAGCGTCGCTTCCAGCGTCCAAATCCCGCCACTGCGGACGAAGACGTATCCGGCCCCGCACGCCGTGGAGCCGGGAGACCCGAAGCAGGCCGCGCCTTCCGTCGCCCCGACGAGAGCCCTGTTGCCGTCGGCGGAAAGCGAGACGTCCGAGCCGAAGAACGCGGCGGCGGAGGGAGACGGCGCACTGAGATCGATCCGGTCGACGATCTGCCCCCAGGCGCTGGGCGGCGTGAACAGGGCCGAGAGCAGGAACCCGATCAGGACACAGCGAAAACGCATGCAGATCCCTCCCGTTGATGGAAAATCTTATGCCGTTATCAGAGCACGCGAAGGATCTGTTGTAAATGGATAACTAGGACAGGTCGGGAGCCACGATGCCGTTCAACGCGTCGATGATGGCGGGGACGTCCGTGCTCTCGCGCTGGCGGATCAAGTTCACGGCCATCTCCACGATCCCGGTCGGCTGAGCCACGATCTTGCCCAGGAAAGCGACCTTGGCATCCAGGGCCTGCACCGTGAGGGGCCAGGCGGCCGGCGGCTGAAGCGACAGGAGCACGGCGTGGAGCCACGCGTCGTCGCGAGCGGCGTCCATGCTGAAGTCGAGCACCTCGATGGCGTCCTTGCCGCCGATCTGGGCGAGGATGCCGAGCAGCGGCGAGAACTGGAGGACTACGGCCTCCACCTTGGGGAGAAGGCCGCCCAGGATGTCGTTGATCTTGTCGAAATCGTCGTGGAAGTCCGTCAGGGCCGGCCCCTGGAAGGTCTCGCCCGCGACGACGCCCAGATCCAGGTTGATGTGTGCGTTGATGCCCACCAGCAGATCCTGGAGGATGATCAGCTTCCCCGACCGGGTGCTCTGGAAGGCCACCTGCCAGCTCTTCGTGGGCTGCGCCCCCGACTGGAAGGCCGCATAGGCGGCGAGGTAGCGGTTGGCGAACAGAGCATCGAACCGGTCCATCCGGGGGCCGTTGTCGAAGAACCCCGTGGCGATCCCCTGCTTCACGGTGAGGGTCACCTGCCGGTAGAGGGCGGGAAAATATCCCAGTGGATCGCTCTTCGCCTTGCAGTCCGCGATGATGCCGTCGAGGATCCGTAGTACGTCGTCGATGCCGTTGGCTTGCATCCTTGCCTCCTGTTCAGTCAGGCGGAGACAGGAAGCTTATCCCGGCTTACCTCGCCACGGTCTGCAGCCGCGCCGCAACGGTCCGCAGATCCTCCACGAACGTCGCCCGCGCCTCGCGGCGCGCCTGCTCGTCCGGCATGCGGAGGATGGCCGAGGGGTGGAGGGTCGCCGTCAGCCAAGGCGCCCAGGGGGTCTCGAAGAACTTGCCCCGCTCGACGGTGATCTTGAACTTGGGGCCCATCAGCGACTGGGCCGCGGTGGCTCCCAAGCAGACGATGATCCGTGGCTCGATCAGGGCAAGCTCGGTTTCCAGCCACGGCCGGCAGGCTCTCACCTCCCCTATCGTGGGTTTGGCGTGGATGCGCCGCTTGCCCCGAGGCTCCCACTTGAAGTGCTTGACCGAGTTGGTGACGAAGACCTCCTCGCGGGGAATTCCCGCCTCGACCAGGGCCTCGTCGAGCACGCGGCCGGCCGGCCCCACGAAGGGCTTGCCCGCCAGATCCTCCTGATCCCCCGGCTGCTCGCCGATGAAGAGCGCGGCGGCATCTCGAGGTCCAACCCCCAGGACCGCCTGGGTGGCATTCTTGTAGAGGTCGCAGGCGGTACATCCCTGGGCCGCCTCCCAGAGCTTCGGGATCGTCGGTCTCGCCGGGATGAATTCGAACGCGGAAGGATGATTCGTCGTCTTCGGCATCGGGTATACCCTCCCGATGTCGTCGATTTACAAAACGCGTGCCATGAAGTTTCGTGTTGGCGGTACAGCCTGGGCGGGGCCGAGCCCCGCCCAACGGAAGACAGGAAGACTAGCCTCCCGACCGCAGCGGGCCGGCCGAGGCCTTGAGGAGGATGTCCACCCGGCGGTTCTGCTGCCGTCCGGACTCGCTGTCGTTGCTCGACACGGGATAGCCCTCGCCCATGCCGACCGCGGCCACACGGTCCGCGTCGACGCCGCGGCTCACCATGTAGGCGCGGACGGCGTTCGCGCGCCGCTCCGAGAGCCCTTGGTTGAGCTCCTCGCTGCCGGTCGAATCCGTGTGCCCCTGAACGACGACGGCCGTCTTCTTGTACTCGTCGACGACGCCCGCGACGTCTTCCAAGGTCGCCCGGCCATCCGAGTCGAGAGTGGCGGAATTGACGTCGAAGAGAATGTCCGAGTCGAAGTGGACGAGGAGAGTGTCCTCCCCCACCCGCTCGACGCTGGTGCCGGGGATGCGCGCCAGCTTCTCCTGCTGGGCGTCCATGTAGGCGCCGATGCCGCCGCCGACCACCGCCCCGATGGCGGCGCCGGCCAGGATCTCGTCGGCTTCCCGCTTACCCTTCAGGATAGCGGCGGCGGCACCGGCCGCGGCGCCGATCCCCGCTCCCTTGTAGGTGCGGTCGCGCTGGGTGACGCGTTCCCGGGGCTCGCGCCGGGGAACCGTGCTGGCGCAGCCGGCGAACAGCGAGAGGATCAACACGGAAGCCGTGAGGCTCCCGAACGGTTTCATTTTACGTAGATCGAGCATGTCGGTCTCCTTTGCCATCTTGTTGAACTGCGGGAAAGAGGAGCTTCAAGGCTCGTGCCAGCGGAAAGAACGAGGGGCGGGGACTCGTCCCCGCCCCTCTGACGGCTGCTCTGCTCAGTGGTTGCAGCGCTGGTTGTGGCGATGGCCCCGCGCCCGGTTGTTGCGGGGGCGGTAGTCGTCACGCGCGTAGCGCCGGTTGTAGTTGTTGTAGTTGTCGTTCCGGTAGTACCCGCGGTTGTAGCCGCCACGGTTGTAGCCACGGTCATATCCGCGATCATAGTAGCGGCCGTCGTCGCGCCGCGCCTTCCGCTCTTCCTTGTAGTCGACGTACGAGCCGACTCCGGCGCCGATCAGACCGCCGAGGGCGGCCCCCTTCACGAGCTGGCCGGGAGCGCGGTTGCCCCGGACGGCCTGGGTGCCGAGGCCGACCACGGCGCCGATCACGGCTCCCTTCTTGAGCTTGTCCGAGCCGTGGGTATTGCGCGCCTGGGCCATGGTGCCGAGGCACAGGAAGGTCATGAGGAAAAGGGCAATCACTAGGGTGGGCTTCGAGCTCTTCAACATTGTCGTCTCCTTTCAGACGGACTTGGAAACGGATCCTCAGTAACCCTGCCGTCAACCCCGACGCAGGGGGCCGGTCTTGGCCTTGAGGAGCACGTCAACACGGCGGTTCTTTTGCCGGCCATGAGCACTGGCGTTGCTCGCTACCGGGGCGCTCTCACCGAAACCGATGGCGGACATGCGGTCCGGATCGACGCCCTGGCTGGTCAGGAAGCTCTCTACCGACCGGGCGCGCCGTTCGGAGAGGTACAGGTTGGACTCCTCGGTGCCCGCGGAGTCGGTATGGCCCTGGACGACCACGGCGGTCTTCCGGTAGTCGTTGATCACGTCCGCCACCTGGTCGAGGGTGGACCGGCCGTCCGAGTCGAGGAAGGCCGAGCCCGAGCCGAAGAGGACGTCCGAGTCGAAATGGACCATCAGGGTGTCCTCCCCCGTGCGCTCGACGGTGGTGCCGGGGATATGGGCCAGCCGCTCCTGCTGGCGGTCCATGTAGGCGCCGATCGCGCCGCCGACCACGCCGCCGATGGCGGCGCCGGCCAGGATCTCGTCGGCTTCATGCTTGCCCTTGACGTACGCGCCGGCCGCGCCGATCGCGGCGCCGATCCCCGCGCCCTTCCACATCCGGTCGCGCTTGGTGTACCGCTGGGCCTCGGCCGCGCTGCCCAGGAAAAGAGACGCCATCAGGAAGAGGGCGATGCAAGCAGGGTGTCTTCTCGGGTTGAACATCTCCATCTCCTTTGCCAGTCGTCCCGAGGGCCCGCGCCTTTCGGAGAACGACTTCGCCATTCCTCTATTACAAGGGCGGTGCCATGCCTCCGGCCCGCGATCCAAACGCGCCTATCTCTTGTTTTCACAAGGGCTTCGGATCATCCAGGGGTTTCGGGGAGCGCGAGCAGGGGCGGCTGGACTCGTCCTCCGGAGAGGACGAGATTGGAAGCGGCAGGGGTCAGCCCCGGCTCCCGGTTTGCATACGACAACAGGCCGTGGGAAACGTCCCACAAGGGAGGTATGGGATGGGGTTTCTGGATATCTTGTCGCGCTGGCCGGTCCTTCAGCAGATCAGGAAGGGAGACCTTCACGCGCTGGGCGGCACCGCCCGTTCTCAGCGCAGCGAAGCGCTCGTTCCCCGCACCCAGACGGCCGACCGGGTGGTGAAATCGGTCTGCCCGTACTGCGCCGTGGGGTGCGGCCAGCTCGTCTTCGTCAAGGACGAGCGGATCACGGACATCGAAGGAGACCCCGACTCCCCCATCTCCCGCGGCTGCCTGTGCCCGAAAGGGGCGGCCACGTTCCAGCTCGTCACGGGCTCGCACCGAGTCCAGAGCGTCCTCTATAGAAGGCCCCACGGCACCGAGTGGGAGACCGTTCCCCTGGAGTGGGCCATGGAGCGGGTGGCTCAGCTCGTCCACAAGACGCGGGAGGAGACCTGGGAGAAGGAGACGGCGGAGGGCCACGCCGTCAACCGCACCCTGGGGATCGCCCACCTGGGCGGCGCGACGCTCGACAACGAGGAAAACTATCTCCTGAAGAAGCTGTTCTCGGCCCTCGGCGTCATCCAGGTCGAGAACCAGGCCCGAATATGACATAGCTCGACGGTCCCCAGTCTGGGGACCTCCCTCGGCCGTGGCGGCGCCACGACCTTCCTGCAGGACCTCCAGAACGCGGACTGCATCGTCATTCAGGGGTCCAACATGGCCGAGTGCCATCCAGTGGGCTTCCGCTGGGTCATGGAGGCCAAGATGCGGGGGGCGAAGATCATCCACGTCGATCCCCGCTTCACCCGCACCAGCGCCGTGTCGGACCTCCACGTGCCCATCCGGGCCGGCAGCGACATCGCCTTTCTGGGCGGGCTCGTGCGCTACGTGCTGGAAGGCGAGCGCTACTTCAAGGAGTACGTCCTCCACTACACCAACGCCCCGGCCCTCATCGGCGAGGACTTCAAGGACACCGAGGATCTGGACGGCCTGTTCTCCGGCTGGAACGAGGAGGACGGCCAGTACGATCCCGCCTCCTGGGCCTACGAGGGGTCGGACGTGGGCCCGGCCTCCCACCAACGGCAGCACTACACGGGCCAGGCCTTCTCGGAGCGCGGCACCCAGAGGGGCGCCGAATGTTTCGACTTCACCCTCCAGCACCCGCGCTGCGTATTTCAGATCCTCAGGCGCCACTTCGCCCGCTATACGCCGGAGATGGTGGAGGAGGTCTGCGGCGTCCCCCGCCACCTGTTCCTGGAGGTGGCCGAGGCGATGTGCGAGAGCTCCGGGCGGGAGCGCACGACGGCCCTCTGCTACGCCGTGGGCTGGACGCAGCACTCGACGGGGGTGCAGTACATCCGCACGGCGGCCATCCTCCAGCTCCTGCTGGGCAACATCGGCCGGCCCGGCGGCGGCATCATGGCGCTGCGCGGCCACGCCTCCATCCAGGGCTCGACGGACATCCCGACGCTCTACGACATCCTGCCGGGATATCTCAAGATGCCCCGGGACAAGACCGACAAGACGTTCGAGGACTACCTGAAGCTCAACGACTCGCCCTCGGGCTGGTGGAGCGAGTTCCCGAAATACATCGTCTCCCTTCTGAAGGCCTGGTTCGGCGCCGCGGCCACGAAAGAGAACGGCTGGCTGTTCGATGCCCTGCCCCGCCTCTCGGGGGACCACTCTCACATGACGACCGTCACGGCCATGGCGGACGGGGTCGTGAAGGGCTACTTCCTGATGGGGGAGAACCCCACCGTGGGCTCCATGCACGGCTCCCTCCACCGCGCGGCCATGCGCAAGCTCGACTGGCTGGTGGTGCGCGACTTCGCGGTGATCGAGTCGGCGGAGTTCTGGCGCGACGGGCCGGAGTTCGCGCGCGGCGAGGTGCGGCCGGAGGAGATCGCCACGGAAGTCTTCTTCTTCCCCTGCGCCGCCCACACGGAGAAGGAAGGCTCCTTCACCAACACCAACCGTCTCCTGCAGTGGCGCCACAAGGCCGTCGAGCCGCCGGGCGACTGCCGGAGCGAGCTGCATTTCACCTATCACCTGGGCCGGCGCCTGAAGGAGCTCTACGCGGGATCCACCGATCCCAAGGACCGCGGCCTGCTCGCCCTGACCTGGGACTACCCGGTCGAAGGGAAGACCGGGGAGCCCTCGGCCGAGGCCGTGCTGGTCGAGATCAACGGCTTCCACGTAGCGGACCGCCGGCCGGTTGACGCCTTCACGGAGTTGGCCGACGACGGCTCGACGGCGTGCGGCTGCTGGATCTACTCGGGGTGCACCAAGGATGGCGTCAACCAGACGGCCCGCCGCAAGCCCGCCGGCGAGCAGTCCTGGGTAGCCCCCGAATGGGGCTGGGCGTGGCCCGCCGACCGGCGGATGCTCTACAACCGCGCCTCGGCGGACCCGGAGGGCCGCCCCTGGTCGGAGAGCAAGCGGTACGTCTGGTGGGACGAGGAGGAGAAGAAGTGGACGGGCCACGACGTCCCCGACTTCATCCTCGAGCGCCCGCCCTCCTACCGGCCCGGGCCGGACGCCCAGGGGATCGACGCTCTCAGCGGCACCGCTCCCTTCGTCATGCAGGCCGACGGGCTCGGCTGGCTCTTCGCTCCCAACGGCCTGCTCGACGGGCCGCTGCCCGCCCACTACGAGCCCCAGGAGGGAATCGTCAGGAACCCGCTCTACGGCCAGCAGTGCACCCCGACGCGGATCGAGTGGCGCCGCCGGGACAATCCCTATCACCGGCCGTGGAACGATCCCCGCTTCCCCTATCCCGTCACCACCTACCGGCTGACCGAGCACCACACGGCCGGCGGCATGTCGCGCTGGCTCTCGTGGCTCTCCGAGCTGCAGCCCGAGATGTTCTGCGAGGTCTCGCCGCAGCTCGCGCGGGAAAAGGGCCTCACCAACGGCGGCTGGGCCACGCTCACCACGGCCCGCGCCGAGATCGAGGCGCGGGTGCTGGTGACGGAGCGCATCCCGCCGCTCAAGATCAAGGGGCGGACGGTCCACCAGATCGGCCTGCCCTACCACTGGGGATCGAAGGGGCTCTCCAGGGGGGACGCGGCCAACGAGCTGATCGCCTTCGTGGGCGACCCGAACGTCACCATCCAGGAATCGAAAGCCCTGACGGCCAACATCGAGGCCGGGCGCCGGAGCCGCGGCCGGCGGGTGGTGACCAGCGGACCGCTGGTGCCCTCGCTCGACGGCGGCACGGGGCGGGACCTGCCCGTCGTCGGGCAGAAGCCCACGGGGCACCACGGCATCTCCGGAGGGCGGGCCAAACAGGACGAGGAGACTTGAGCAGGAAGAGGAGAACAAATGGCGGTCGGCTTCTTCACGGACACGACGATCTGCATCGGCTGCAAGGCCTGCGAGGTGGCCTGCAAGGAGTGGAACCAGCTCCCGGACGACGGCCTCTTCTTCACCGGCATGTCGTACGACAACACGGCCGCCCTGGGGGCCTCGACCTGGCGGCACGTCTCCTTCATCGAGCGGCCGGTGCCGCTCACCGGCCAGGAGACGGGGCTGGGGAACTTCTCCTGGCTGCTGATGTCGGACGTCTGCAAGCACTGCCACCGGGCCGGGTGCCTGGAGGCCTGCCCGACGGGCGCCATCATCCGCACCGAGTTCGACTCGGTCTACGTGCAGCCGGACGTCTGCAACGGCTGCGGCTACTGCGTCGTCTCCTGCCCTTTCGGGGTCATCGACCGCCGCGAGGACGACGGCCGGGCCTGGAAGTGCACGCTCTGCTACGACCGCCTGAAGGGGGGCATGGAGCCCGCCTGCGCCAAGGCGTGCCCCACGGACTCGATCCTCTTCGGCGATCTCGACCAGCTCAAGGAGCGGGCCCACGACCGGCTGGATCGCCTGCACCGGCACGGCATGACGGAGGCGTATCTCTACGGCGCCGACGCCGCCGGCCAGCCGGGCACGGAGGGGCTGAACGCCTTCTTCCTCCTAGTGGACAAGCCGGAGATGTACAACCTTCCCTCGAACCCCGTGGCGCCTGCCAAGCAGGCCCCGGCGGCCTGGACCTCCATGGCCTTCGCCGTCCTGGGAATGGCCGCGGCGGCGGTGGGAGCGGTGCTGTCGGTGAGGGGAGAAGCAAGGGAGGGAAATTGATGGACGACGGCCGTCACATCGCGCCCGAGCTGGGCCTGCTGGCCGGCGAGGGATCGCAGCAGCGGATCGGGACGCCGGACGAGGCGTTTCCGTCGAAGAGCTTCGTCTGGCGGGATCTCCCCTCCCACTCCTTCGACGAGGCCGAGCCCACCTACTACGGCCGGCCCGTGCTCAAGGAGCCGGTGTGGGTCTGGTCCGTGCCTCTCTACTTCTACGTCGGCGGCACGGCGGGGGCGGCGGCGGTGCTGGCGGCGGCGGCCCAAGGGCTGGACGGCGACGATCTGCACGGCCTGGTCAAGACCTGCCGCTGGGTGGCCGCCGTGGGTGGGGCCGCCGGCTCGGCGCTGCTGGTCTACGACCTCGGGCGGCCGGAGCGCTTCCTCAACATGCTGCGGGTCTTCCGCCCCACCTCGGCGATGAGCCTCGGCTCCTGGGTGCTGGCCGGGGCCGCCTCGGCGACCATGGGCTCGGCCGTGCTGGCGGAGCGGCAAGGCGTCCTGGGCCGGCTGGGCCATCTCGCCGGCTACGCGGCGGCCCTGCTGGGCATGCCTCTCGCGGGCTACACCGCGGTGCTCCTTGGCAACACGGCCGTGCCGGTGTGGAGCACGACGCGGCGGAGCCTGCCTCCCCTGTTCATCGGCAGCGCGGTCTCGGGGCTCGCCTCGCTCTTCGGCCTGCTGCCGGTGGACCTCGAGCGCCGGGAGGAGCGGATCGTCGAGCGCTTCGGCGCCATCGGCAAGGTGGCGGACCTCGCCGCCATGGCCGTCGTGGAGCACGAGGCGGAGCGGGTGGAACCGGTGGGCCGCGCCCTGAAGGAGGGGCTGCCGGGCGCGCTGTGGAATGCCGCCAAGGGCCTGACCGGGGCGAGCCTCGCCCTCTTCCTCCTCCCCGGCGGCGGGCGGGCCCGCAGGCTGGCGGGCGGCCTTCTCGGCACGGCCGGTGCCCTCGCCCTGCGTTTCGCCGTGTTCCACGCCGGCAAGGCCTCGGCGCGCGATCCCCAGGCCACCTTCCGGCGGCAGCGGCAGGAGACCGGCGCGGCCTTGTCCGCCAAGGACCGCTGATTTCACCGACTCACGTCAACTCGCCGTGACATCGGTGTCACGGTTTGCTTTTGGAGGTACACTTAGGGAAAGAACCGGTTCTAGTAAGTTTGAGTTTGATGAAGGTCGTGGGCGGCGCGGCGACGTGCCAAGCGCTGACCCGCATTTACTTTGAAGTATGTCTTGAGAGGAGAGATGTCATGACCCGTTTTCCCCGCACTTTCGTCACCCTGGTCCTGATCGCCGTCTTGCTTGTCGCCGTTGCCCCCGCCGTCCAGGCACGCCCCCTCGCCAAGCCGCACATTTCCTTGCAGCCGGCCGGTGGGGACTGGCTTGAAGCGGCCATCGTCTGGCTGAACCGCCTCTTCCAGGCCGAGCCCGAGCCTCAGGCATTGCCAAGGAAGGCGACCACCACCACCACGACCGGCGGCAATACCATGGGAGCTAACGGCGGACCTTTCACCGGTTCGTGCATCGATCCCAACGGCAGCACATGCAGCGGCGGCACGGGACCCGGAGGTAATTAGTTTCCAGGGATGGGCGGCCGTCAGGCCGCCCATCTTCCTTGCTTGTTTTTCGGGAGGTATGAGCTATGTTGCTAGATCATCCGACGGTCGAGGATTTAGAGAGCTTCTTACGGAATGCCTCTCGACCGGGTCATGCCGCGCGCAACACGAGAATCCTGCGCCACCTGATGGCCGATTGCTCGGACTGCCGAGGTCAATTGCTAGCGTTAGGGTGGACGGGAGCCCGCTTGGAGCGCTTGGTGTATCTCCCGGGCGGCACCTTCCGCGAGGCCGATTCCCCAATAATGGGAGCCTACGACTATGACCGGGCATTCGCTAAAGCCGAACAGGCGATCACGGATTTCCTGATAGCGGCTCCGCCACCGCCGGTCCCCCTGGAGCAACTCCTGAAGGAGTTGGACCAGGTGTCGCGGAACGCCCAGCTCACCTTGGTGGAAGAAGACGGGAGCTTCGCCAGCCCCCGGTTGGCAGAGATCCTCTTCGAGCGCAGCCATGCGGCCCGCTACGCGGATCCAGAGACGATGCTCCACTGGGCCGGAATCGCGCGCAGCATCTCGACCCGTTGCGACCCGGAATCCCTGGGAAGCACCGCGAAGCTTTCGGATCTCCGCGCCCGGGCCTGGGGCCACTATGGAAACGCCTTGCGAGTCGTGGGCCGGTTGCGAGAGGCGGAAGAGGCGATGATCACCGCCCAGGGATACCTGGATGCGGGGACCGGCGATCCCGCCCTGAAAGCCCGGCTCTTCGAGCAAGTGGCCTCTCTCCACACGTTCCAGCGGCGCTTGGATGCTGCCATCTCGACGCTCGCTGAAGCGGCCGAGATCTACCGGCAGATTGGCGAGACTCACGCCTTGGCTCGCACACTGGTACAGCAGGCGATCGCCTTCCTCTATTCGGGTGAGGCGGAGAGCGCGGTGGCGCTGCTCAACCGTGCGATTCCGCTCATCGACCATGAGGGTGATCCGCACCTCCTGCTCGCGGCCTGCCACAACCTGGTGCGGTGCTACATCGATCTCGACCGGCCCGAGCAGGCGCTGTCGATCTACTCGGAGACCCGCAACCTTTACAAGGAATTCAACGACAGCTTGATCCTGCTGCGCGCCGGCTGGCAGGAGGGGCAGCTCCTGCGTGACCTCGGCCACCTGCGGGCCGCCGAGACGGCGTTGCTCCGGGCTCAGGCGGGCTTCATGGAGCGGGGCCTCATGTACGAGGTCGCCGTGGTCTGTCTCGACCTCGCGGCGCTCTACGTGAAGCTGAAGGCCATCGACGACCTGAAGCAGACCGTGACGGCGACGGTGCCCATTTTCCGTGCACTACGGGTCGACCGTGAAGCACTGGCCACCTTGCTCCAGCTCCAGCAGGTAGCGGACAAAGAGCAGCAGGCCATGGAGCTGATCCGCTTCCTCAGCGCGCGGATCGAGCCGCTCGCCAAGCGTAGCAACGATCTCAGATGACTTTGATGGTGGCGCTGGTAACCTCGCGTGGCCAGCGCCACCACTCCTCATCCAAACCTGGTCCTCCACCATGAAAGCCGCCGACCTCGCCCCACTCCTTCGGCCGGCCGAGGTGCTCGAGTCTTGTCCCGTTTTCGCGGGATCGTACACCCCTCTTTATAGAGAGTCTTCCTTTGTAGTTAATGATGCGCGAGCAGCCGGCTTGAGCCGTACCGGTTCCGTCTCGCATTAACAGGAGAGATGACAATGCCCCGCACTTCCCGTTCGCGTCTGGTATTCGTCCTGGTAGCCGCCTCGGCCCTGGTCGTGGTGCCGATGGCCGGCGCCCGTTCTCTGGAGACTCCGCAGGTAGCCCACCGGACCCTCGACGGCTGGTTCAGTGCCGCCTTGAGATGGGTGGAAGAGCTCGCCGGTCTCCAACCCGCGGATCACGGCGGCCGTTCCGTGTCGGCCCCTCAGGCAGCAACCAAGGCCGCCGCTGGTGGATCGTGCATCGATCCTCAAGGCAATCCGCGTCCCTGGTGTCTATAATCCTAGCAATCACGTCCTGACTTTCGATGAACCCGTCTCGTTGTCCGGGAGGTGGCCGATGTTCACAGATCATCCGAGCGTGAAGGACCTCGAGGGCTTCCTCCTGGGAAACCCCCAGGCAGCCCCTCGCGCACGCAATGCGCAGGTGATGCGCCACCTCCTTTTCGAATGCGCCGTTTGCCGCGGGCAACTGCAGGCCATGGGCTGGGATGGAAGACGGCTGGCTCGCCTCCTCGACCCCGTGGAAGAAGAGAGCCTGTCGCCGTCGGTCAACGGATTCGACTATAGCCAGGCGTTCGCCGCGGCGGAGAGGGCTGTCTCCGCCTTCCTGGCGCCGGAGCCTCGGGAAACGGAGGAGCCTGCCGACGTGCTGGCCGCCTTGGACGCCCTTCCCCCGGAGGAGAGGGTGCGGCGGGTGAACGCCGGCGGCGCCTTCGCCACTCCCGCGATCGTCAAGCTGCTGCTCGACCGCAGCCACTCGTTCCGCTTCCAGGACGCGGAAGGGATGCTCCGCTCCGCGAACCTGGCGCGGCTCGCCGCCGAGGCCTGCACGCCTGACGCCGCCGGCAACGAGCTGCGGCTCGCCGACCTGCGGGCAAGAGCCTGGGGACAGTACGGCAACGCCCTACGCGTCACCAGCAGGCCGCGCGACGCCGCCAAAGCCTTCGCGACCGCCCAGCGTTATAGCAAAGAGGGGACCGGCGATCCCGTCCTGCGCGCTTGGCTGCTCGAGAAAAGCACCCCTCTCGCTATCTTCCAGGGCCAATTCGACGAAGCCATCGAAATGTCGGGGGAGGCGGGACAGATCTACCAGGAGCTCGGCGAGGCCCACCTCCTGGCCAGCACCCTGGTCCAGAAGGCCACGGCCACACTGTACTCCGGAGAAGCGGAGAGTGCGGTTCGCATCCTCAACCAGGCGATCGTGCTCATCGATCATGAGGAGGATCCCCACCTCCTTCTCGCCGCCTGCCACAACCTGATCCGCTGCTACATCGACCTCGACCGGCCCGACCAGGCCCTCCTGCTTTACTCGGAGGCCTCCGAGCTCTACCGCGAGTTCGACGATTCCCTCATCCTCCTGCGGGCCGCCTGGCAAGAAGGCCAACTTCTGCGGGACCTGGGCCATCTGCGCGCCGCCGAGGACGCGCTGCTCCGCGCCCGCAAGGGCTACATGGAGAGGAAGCTCGTCTACGAGGCAGCGCTCGTCTCCATGGAGCTCGCGACCGTGTACGTGAAGCTCGGCCTCGTGGACGAGCTGAAACGCACGGTGACGGCGACGATTCCGATCTTCCACGCCCTGCGCGTGAAGCTAGAGATCCTGGCCTCTCTCCTGCAGCTTCAGCAGGTGGCCGATCAGGAGCAGCAGGCCCTCGAGCTGATCCGGGTCCTCAGCGCCCAAATCGAGCCGCTGCCCAAGAACAGAGCCCTCGAATAAATCCCGGTCCCCGGGACGGATTCACGGTCCCGTAGTCTCCAGGCGTATCATGTTCTCCTCTTGGGTTCCGCTGCCCAGTGCAGCTCCCAGGCAGGAAACCGCCGTGGACGACCACCCCACCACCGAGGACTTCGAGCGCTTCCTGCAACTCAGCCCTCGCCCCAGCAATCCCGGCAACAATGCCCGGGTCGTGCGCCATCTCCTCAAGGACTGTACGGCCTGTACCCAAACCCTCCGTGAGCTGAGGGAGAGCCGGACCGTCCTTTCCCGGCTGCTCGAAGTCCCTCTGTCCGGCCCGGAGTCCGAAGGCGTCCAGCCTGCCAGGACCTACAACTACGAATGGGCTTTCGCGAGGATGGAACGCGCCCGTGCTTCTTTCCTCGCGCCGGGGCCGGCCCATGGACTGCCTGAGCGGTTGGCGGAGTTGGCGAGCCTGCCCGAAGGCGAGCAGATCCGGCGGGTGAGTCTGGGTGGAGGCTTTGCCGATCCCGAGCTCATCCAGTGCCTCATCGACCGCAGCCACGGCGCTCGTTACCAGAGCCCCAGGAAGATGCTCCATCTGGCCCGTCTGGCGCATTTGGCCTCGGAGGCCTGCACCACGGGAGCCGCTGGTGGCAAAGCAGAACTGGCAGATTTACAGGCTCAGGCCTGGGCGGCTCTGGGGAACGCTCAGCGGGTTTGCGGCAACCTGCCGGAAGCGGAGGAAGCATTCGTTACTTCTTTCCTGAGAGTCGAGCACGGCAGCGGCTCGACACAACTCCTCTCCCGCGTCCAGTTGCAAGTCGGCGCCCTCCGCATGTCCCAGCGCCGTTCGATGAAGCATTCGCATTGATCGAGAAGGCTGAAGTGAACTTGCGGGAGTCGGGGGAAAGGCATCTCCTCGCAATCATCTTGGTGCAGAAGGCAATCGCCCTCCTCTACTCGGGCGAGGCCGAGGCCGCCGCCGATCTCCTCCAGCGGGCGATCCCATTGATCGACCGGGAGGAGGATCCTTATCTCTCCCTGGCGGCCCATCACAATCTCGCTCGCTGCTACATCGACCTGGACCAGCCCGACGAAGCCCTGGCCCTGTTCGTCGAGGCGAAACCTCTCTATCAGGAATGCAAAGACCCTCTCATCCTGCTGCGGGCGACCTGGCAGGAGGGCCAGTTGCTGCGTGAGATCGGACATCTGCGCAGCGCCAGGGCCGCCCTGCTCCACGCCCGCCAAGGCTTCACCGAGCAGGGCCTGGCCTTTGAAACGGCGCTGGTGAGCCTGGACCTCGCGGACGTCTACGACAAATTGGGGATGACGGACGATCTCCGCCGGACGATCGCGGAGGCGATGCCGATCTTCCGGTCCATGCGCTTGGACCGGGAAGTCCTCGCCTCTCTGCTCCGCCTCCGGCAGACGGCCGGGCTTGGCTCCCCCGAAGAGGAATCCACTAGCGCAACGGCGTCTCTGAGCTAGAGCCGCTCTTCCTTCCAGACACGACGCCGGGTGATCGCGCTTCGCACCGCCTGCAGACTCTGCTCGAAACGGCGGTCCAGGGCGTGCTCCGACGGTGGGCCGCTGTCGGCTGACGCCGAACGGAGCCCCTCGGCGGCCGTGACGTCCGAGTCCCGGGGATCGAAGCCGTAGAGCCAGGAGAAGAAGTCGGTCGGCGTGGTGCCCAGCAGGGGAAGGACCTCCAGCACGTCGTCGAAGCTCAGCCGCATCCCGCCTTCCAGCAAAGACGTCAACCGGCCCGGCTCCCAATCGAGGCGTGTCTCCAGGATTTCCAGGGGCATGCCGCTCTGGACGATCAGCTCCCGCAACAAACCGGCGATCCGGCGTTCCTCAGGGTGCAAAGCCATGGTCAAACTCAGGTGTCTTCTTAATTTAGCTTGGTTACTCAACTGTATCTCGTTCCCTTCCTCGCCGCAACGACTCGGCGAGCCAAACGACCCCCAGGCGATCCACGCACCCCAGCCTGCTCGCGCCGGAACAAGGGTAGCGTATATCATCGCGCCTCCAGTCATCCGTCATGGCGCGCCAACCCCTCCTCAGGCTCTTCACCGTCCCGTTCACGGACGTCTTCCATGGCCTCGACCGCTGTCTGGACCGGGGCGTCCGGGGCCTGCTCCTGGCCGCCCTGGGCCTCCTGGCCGGCTGGGGGATCTACGTGCCGGTGCATGAGCTGTTGCACGCCGCCGGCTGCCTGGCGGCCGGGGGGGCGGTGACGCGCCTGGAGATCGACCGCCTCTACGGCGGCGCCGCCCTCGCCCGCGTCTTCCCCTTCGTGGTGCCGGCGAGCGACTACGCCGGGCGCCTCTCGGGCTTCGATACCCGGGGCAGCGACTGGATCTACCTGGCGACCGACCTCGGCCCCTTCCTGCTGACGCTGCTGCCCGGGGTGTGGCTGCTGCGCCGCGCCGCCAGGGCGGGGAACGCGCTCGTCTATGGAGCCGCCCTGCCCTTCGCCATGGCTCCCTTCCTGTCGCTGACCGGGGATGCCTACGAGATCGGCTCGATCGTGACGACTCGCCTGCCACCCTGGGCGGCGCCCGCCACGCGGGAGCTGCTGCGCGGCGACGACCTGTTCAAGAAGCTGGAAGAGCTGGCGAACGTGCCGGGCGCCCCCTGGGTGGGCGCCCTCCTGGCCGTGATGCTGGGAGTGCTCTGGGCCTTCCTGACCTACGGGCTGGGAGACCTCGTGGCGCGCGGACTGGGCCAGGGGCCTGTTATCCCGACAGCCATCAGGCCGACAGCTTCTCCCAGTCCGAGTCCGGAGCGTCCAGCGAGATCGCCAGACCCCCGTCCGAACCCACGTACACCGGGTCCTTGACCACCCGCACCTTGCCGCCGCCGACCGCCAGGAGCTCCTGCTCCAGGCGCGGCCCGAGCCCCCGGATCAGGCCCGTGCCACCGGAGAGGACGACGTTGTTGCGGACCTTCTCCTGATACTCGGGCTGCACCCGGGAGAGCAGGTCGAGCATGGACTCGATCAGCGGCGGCAGGATGCTCTCGCAGGCCTGGCGCATCTCCGCCGTGATGTCGACCTGGGTCGGCTTGCCGTTGACGGGAGCCGTGACGACCACCGGGGTCTTCGACTGCCCGACGAAGCTCGACTCCTCCTTCCACGTGCGGACCATGTGGATGGAGACCTGCGCTTCCGGGTGGCGGTCGCGCATGAGCCGCATGAGCTGCTCGTCGACGAAGTCGCCGGCCTGCGGGAGGGTGCGCTGGTCCTCCTCGGTGGGCAGGCGGCCGTTCATGACGCAGAAGTCGGCGGTGCCGGCGCCGATGTCGATGATCATGGTGTGCAGCAGGGCCTCCAGGCCATAGGCCACGGCGAAGGGCTCGGAGACGATCATCAGGCTGTCCGCGGCGTCGTTCATCGCCTTGCGCACCTGCTGCTTGTTGACCCGCAGGGCCTCGGCCGGGACGCCCACGACGGCGCGGACCTTGAGGCCGTTGCGCGATTCGCGGTCGATCCCCACCAGGGAGAGCAGGTGCCAGAGCAGCTCGCGCACGGCGGCCTCGTCCTTCTCGGAGCCGTCCTTGATCAGCCCCTCCTCCAGCGGCCGGTGGAGGTCCAGCATGGAGCGGTTCTCCAGGGCCTCGCGGCCGATCAGGACGGACTTCTTGAGCACCTTGCGGGCGACCATGTCGAGGGGCCAGCCGACGTAGCTCTCCACCACGTGGCGCTGACCGTTGGACGCCGAGATGGAGCTCCTCGACGTTCCCAGGTCGATGCCCACGTTGAGGACCTCTTTCTTCTCACTCATCGATCGGATCCTTTCTCTCCGGCGGCAAGCACCTTCGGGCCCTCCGGGGCGCCCTCGACGGACCGCGCGTAGGCGCGGACGCCCTGGGCAAGGGCCTCGGCGATGTACTGCCGGTACAGGGGTTTCTTCAGCAGCCGCGCCTCCTCCTGGTTCGAAAGGGAGGAGACCTCGGCCAGTATGGCGGGCATCTCGGTGGCGAGCAACACGATGAAAGGGGCGGCCTTGACGCCCCGGTCCTCGACCTCGGGGCTCACCTTGCCCAGCGATTGGAACAGCGCGTCCTGCACCGTCTCGGCCAGCTTGCGGCTCTTGTCCTGCCGCACGCCGGCGTAGATCTGGTCGAGCAGATGGCGCATGTCGGTCATGGAGTAGCCGGACTCGCGGTTCTCGGAAGCCGCGAGCCGGGTCAGATACGGGTCGTCCGTGGGGCCGAGATAGTAGGTCTCGACGCCACGCGACCGCCGGTTCTCGATCCAGTTGAGGTGGATCGACACGAAGATGTCCGCCCCCGCCTCGTTGGCGAGCGTGCCGCGCCGCTCGAGCGAGACGTCGCGGTCGCCCTCGCGGGTCATGACGACCTGGAAGTCCTTCTCCAGCAACCGCCGCAGGCGCTCGGCGATGTCGAGCGTCAGGGTCTTTTCGACCAGCCCCTCGGGCGCCTGCGTGCCTCGGCTGCCGCCGCCGTGCCCAGGATCGAGGACGATCTTGCGGACGGCGAGCGGGAAGACGGCGGCGTCGATGGGCCGCGGCGGGACGGTGGCGGCGAGCGCCGGCACCGGCTCGGCCGCCGGGACGCTCAACGGCACGCTCGCGGCGACGGCCACGGGCCGCGGGGCCGCGCCAGGGCTGCCTGGATCGCCGTTATGACCCAGCGTCGAGATCAGGCGCGAGGAGCCGAAAAGGGCGACGGAGAGGAATCCCAGGGATGCGACACGCGCCGCCAGACGCCAGCCGTCGCGGCGGCGCGCGGGCTTCGGCGGGCGGCCGTGGATCAGGTCCACGTTCTGCTGCACCAGGTCGCGCAGGAGCTCCCGCTTGATACGGTCCACGTTCGCCATCAGCGTTTCCCGAGCGACACTTTCTTGAACGACAAAGCGCCTACACCTTTCCAGCTAGATTTCAGGGGTACGAATTCTACCTCTATTTCCGCTGCAGGTGGATGCGCAGGCGGTGCGGCCCCGGCTCGACGCCGGTCACCACCACGCTCGGATGAGCGAGATCGAGGACGATATGGAGCTCGCCCCGGCCCTTTTCCGGGTGATAGCCGGCGCGCACCTGCAGGACGTCCGAGGTGCCGACGACCACGCGGGCCTGTGGGAAGGATCGCCGGATGCCGGAGAGGCGGACCAGCTCGCGGGGCGGATTGCCTTCGATCCGCGTGCGGGTGAACGACTCCGGGCGGATGGCGCCGTTGCCCCACAGGATGACGTCCGTCCCGCCGAAGGCCTCTTCCCAGGTGATGCGGTCGATCTGGGTGAGCGCCGGGCCCGCTTCTTCCTGGGCAGCCTCCTGGACGGCCGGCTGAACGGTCGCGGCAGGCGCCGGGGCGGCGGGAGCCGGAGTTGGCGCCACGGGACCGGGGGTCGTATCCGGTACAGGCGCCGGAACAGGCGCCGGAGTCGCCGTATCCCCAGCGGGCTGGCTCGGCGGCGTCGGGCCCGGCGTCTGGCTCGGAACGATCGCCTGGCTCCGCGGCCTGGGCCGGACCGGCGGCGCCGTCTGGACGACCTCGTCTTCCCCGCCCAGCCCCGCCAAGCCCATCAGGCGGTCCCGCAGCAGGAAGACCCCCACCGCCAGGATCACTCCGGCCGCCAGCAGGATCCACGGCAGGATCCGGCGCGGCTCGCGCGCCACGGCGGTGCCGAAGGTGGTCGCGAACATCGGCGAGGGCGGCGGGGCTCCCGCGGGCTCCGGCGGGGCCGGCTCGAAAAGATCGGGAAAGGGCTCCGCGAGCGGCGGCCGCTCCAGGGCCGGGTCGTCGAGGGACGGCAGCCAGGAATTGACGTCCGGCAGGGGCTCCGAGCCCGTGCGGTCCAAGCGCTCCCGGCTGGCAACAGGGGCGGCGGGGGCCAGGGGAGCCATGGGGGCGATAGGAGCAACGGGAGCAATGGGCGGCGCCAGCTCGAAGACGTCCGCGAAAGGGTCCGGCGGGGCGCTCGCGGTCGGGGCCGGCGCGGGGAACGGGGACGCCGGGGGCGCGGGCCGGGGCCACCCAAGGGCCGGCGAGGCGATGGGTGGGGCCAGGGCCGGGGCCACGGGCGGCACCGGCATGGCATCGGGCGGCCTCTGCGTCACGTCGAACGGCGTGCCGCCCTGCAGGACGTGCTGGTCGACGATGCGGTAGATCAGCTCCTGGCTGCCGTCGGCCAGATCCAGGAAGCGGAGGCCCATGCCCCCCGGCCGCGACGGCCCCTCGTCTTCCGCGCGGGCCCAGACGACCTCGCCTTTGCCCTTGATCAGCTCGAAGCCGTCGCCCAGGCGGAACTCGAAGTCGAGCACGGTGCCCGGCGGCTGCGGCGTCCGCGTGCGGATGAACAGCCCGCCCGGCGAGATGTTCGCCGAGTACTCGCTCAGGAAACCGCTGAAGAGGTCGAACTTGAACTGAACGCGCGTTTCCAGCGGAACGCGCCGCGAATCACGGGGGATGTTGGAATAATCGACCATTGCGAATTGAGATAGGCTGACAGCGCCGCATGATATCAGCATCGAACAAAAGACCCGCCATCGAACCAAAAACGGCATCGACCGAAGCCGGATCGAGATTCCCTTTCAGCGGAGGAGCCCATGAGCACGACCGTGCTTGAAGAGAAGAAGGACCGCTTGCGGACCGCCGACTACATCGCGCTCGAGGAGCGTTACGGCGCCAACAACTACCATCCGCTCGACGTCGTCGTCAGCCGCGGCGAGGGCGTCTGGGTCTGGGACGTCGAGGGCAAGAAGTACCTCGACTTCCTGGCCGCCTACTCGGCGGTCAACCAGGGGCACTGCCACCCCGAGATCCTCAACGCCGCCATCGGGCAGGCCCGCCAGGTGACCCTCACCTCCCGCGCCTTCCGCAACGACCAGCTCGGCCTCTTCTACAAGGAGTTCTGCGAGCTCTCCGGCTTCGAGCGGTTCCTGCCCATGAACACCGGCGCCGAAGCGGTGGAGACGGCCCTCAAGACGGCCCGCAAGTGGGCCTACAAGGTCAAGGGCGTGCCGGAAGGCAAGGCGGAGATCATCGCCTTCGCCAACAACTTCCACGGCCGCACCATCACCATCGTCAGCTTCTCCACCGAGGAGCTCTACCGCGACGGCTTCGGCCCCTTCACCCCCGGTTTCCGCGTGCTCCCCTACGGCGACGCCGAGGCGGTCGAGCAGGCCATGAACCCGAACGTCGCGGCCATCCTCGTCGAGCCGATCCAGGGCGAGGCCGGCATCGTGATGCCGCCCGCGGGGTACCTCAAGCGGCTGCGCGAGATCACCCGGAAGCACAACAGCCTGTTGATCGTGGACGAGATCCAGTCCGGCCTCGGCCGCACCGGCAAGCTCTTCGCCTACGAGCACGAGGACATCCGCCCCGACATCGTGATCGTCGGCAAGGCCCTCTCGGGCGGCTTCTACCCGGTCTCCGGCATCCTCGCCGACGAGCCCGTGATGGGCGTCTTCCAGCCCGGCGAGCACGGCTCCACCTATGGCGGCAACCCGATGGCCGCCGCCGTGAGCCGCGCCGCGCTGCGCGTGCTGGTCGAGGAGAAGATGGTCGAGAACTCGGCCGAGCTCGGCCCCTACTTCATCGACGAGCTGCGGAAGATCCCCTCGAAGCACGTCAAGGAGGTCCGCGGCAAGGGGCTATGGATCGGCATCGAGCTGCACCCGGAGGCCGGCGGCGCCCGCCGCTTCTGCGAGGCGCTCCAGCACGAGGGGCTGCTGTGCAAGGAGACCCACGACCACGTGATCCGCATCGCGCCGCCCCTGATCATCAAGAAGGAAGAGATCGACTGGGCGGTCGAGCGGCTGGCGAAGGTGTTGACGGCGGCGTAGGAGCCCCCGAGGGTTTACGGCCGCCCCGCCTCCTCGCGCTCGAAGCGGACGAGGCGGTGGGGCGGCTGCTTCTCGAAGGTGTAGGCGAGGACGGTGGGGCCGCTCGCCAGCCGGATCTCGACGCCCGCGGGCACGTCCTTCTTCTCCACCCGGTACATCGTGGGCTTCAGCAGGGTAGGAGAGACCTCCAGGGTGGCGGGCGCCTTGCCGGCCACGTAGCCGCGCAGGACGGCGGGGATGCCGTCCTCCGGCAGGGCGCCGCTGGCCGGAGCCGGCAGAGACGCGGCGTTGACGTTGCCCACTTCCCGCTCGTCGGAGCCGATGGCCCAGACGGCGAGCGTCAGCAGGATCAGCGCGGCGACGGCTTTTGCGAAAATCTTCATCCATGCCCTCCAAACGGGCGGCCCCTTCCCGCCGGGCCAGAGTATATTGCCTGGATGGGCATGCGCGCTCCGGTCTCCAGGCTTTCACGGGGTGACGGCCTGCTCGCGGCCGGCCTGTTCGCCCTCCTGCTCGGCACCGCCTGCCAGCGGCAGGCGGCCCCTTCCCTCCTGGAGGCCAAGGGAGGCGGCGGCCGGTTCCGGGTCCTCCTTCCCGCCGAGCCGCAGGACCTCGATCCCAACTCCACCCGCGACGAGAGCTCCCTCGTCGTGGCCCCGAACCTCTACAGCCGGCTGGCCATGCTCGACGAGGACGCCCGCCTCCACCCCGACCTCGCCGAGAGCTGGGACGTGGCCCCGGGCGGGCTCGCGTACACCTTCCACCTGCGCCAAGGCGTCCGCTGGCACGATGGCCGCCCTTTCCAGGCCGCCGACGTCCGGTGGACCCTGGAATACCTTAAACAGCATCCTTCCCTGGCCGCCGAGGCCCTGCGCCGGATCGCCGCCGTCGAGACGCCGGACGAGCACACGGTGGTCTTCCGCCTGCGCGAGCCCTGGGCGCCCCTCCTTCCCACCCTCGCCGGCAACGGCTTCTTCATCCTCCCCCGTCCGGGCCGGGGCTCGCGGCTCCAGGCGGGCGGCCACGAGGTGCCGGTGGGCACCGGGCCGTTCCGGCTCCTCGAATGGGTCCCGGGCCGCCGCATCGTCCTGGCCGCCAACCGCTCCTTCTTCCGCCCCGGGCCGTTCCTCGACGAGGTGGTCTACACCTACGAGGCCGACGCCAGCCGCGGCCCCGGGCTGCTGACCGTGAACCAGGCGGACTACGTGGTCCTCCGCCCTTCCCTGGGGCTCCTGCCGGGGCTGGCCCGCGATCCCCGCCTGCGGGTGCTCACCTCGCCGAGCGACGGCCGGTACTACCTGGCCTTCAACCTGCGCCGGCGCCCCTTCGAGGACCTCCGCGTGCGGCAGGCGATCAACCAGGCCCTCGACCGCCCGGCCCTCATGGCGCGCGCTCTCTATGGCTACGGCGCTCCCGGCTACGGCTTCTTCACGCCGGCCGTGGCCTGGGCCTACGACGCGGCCGCCCGGGCGCCGGAGCTCGATCCCGCCCGAGCCCGCCTCCTGCTCGACGCGGCGGGGCTCGGAGCCGGCCGGACCGGCGTGCGCTTCGCGCCGACGCTGCTCTGCCCGGACGTCACGCCCTTCCCGGAGATCGCCCGCGTGGTGGCCGACCAGCTCCGGGCCGTGGGCATCGGCGTACGCCTGGAGACGCTGTCCGGCAAGCGGTTGATCGAGCGGGCGATCGGACAGCGCGATTTCGACATCGTGCTGATCGGCGGCGGCCAGGGGCCGGACCCCGGGAGCCTGAGCCTGCGGTTCGGCTCGCGCAGCCCGTCCCAGCCCATGGGCTACGCCAGCCCCGAGCTCGACGCCGCGCTGGCCGAGGGCGGCCGGGAGGTGGACCTCGGCCGGCGCGCCCGCGCCTACTTCCGGGCCCAGGAGATCCTCGCCCGCGACCTGCCCATCGCGCCCCTCGGCGAGGCGGTCCACGTCACCGTCTGCCGCCGCGGCGTCACCGGTCTGCCCAGGGCGGAAGGGCGGGGCCTGGTGCCCGAGTACGAATACAGCCTGGTGCGCGTCAAAGCCGCCTCGGGGGGCGTCCGGTGACGCTCTGGAGGAACTGGCCCTGGGCCGCCAAGCTCGCCTTCCTGCTCGGAACGCTGGCCATCGCGCCGCTCACCATCATCACCTTCTACAACGCCGCGACCGGCCGTGCGGAGCTGATCGCCACGGCCCGGGAGCAGAACCTGCGGCAGGCCCGCAACACGGCCGGAGCGATCGACGGCTATCTGGATGGAGTGCTCTCCGATCTGCGGATCGTCGCCCTGGCGCCCGGCACGGCCCGCTTCCTTGCCGGCGAGCCCGACGGTAAGCCCGACGCCGCCCTGACGGCGGACGTCCGGCTGGCGCTCGACCAGATGCGCGAGACGCACGGCTTCGACGCGCTCTACCTGACGGGCCGCGGCGGCCGCGTGCGGCTCGCCACCGACGACCGCTTCCCCGGCCGCAACTACGTCTCCGCTCCCTACGTCCGCAACGCCATGGCGGGCAACGCGTCCCTCGACGCGCCGCGCTGGGACGCCCTGGACCGGCGCGTCTTCCTCCACGTCTCCGCCCCGGTGCGCGACGCCGGCGGGCGGATCGTGGGGGCCGCCGTGGGCCGCGTTTCCCTGGAAGGGCTCGACCGCATCGTCGAAGGGGACACCGGCTACGCCGGCCGCGGCGAATTCGGCGTCCTCTGGAACTCCGACGGCATCCGCCTGAGCCATCCCACCCGGCCGGCCCTCCGCTTCCGCGCCTTCGACCGCCTGCCCCCGGACATCGCCGCGCGCCTGGCGGCCGAGAACCGGTTCGGCCCGGACACCCTGGAGAAGGTCGACGGCGGGCCGCTGCTGCCGGGGCTCGCCGAGCGCTCGCGCTGGCTCCTCTTCGACCCGGCCGCCGGCCCGTTCCTGCGCATCGAGTCGGAGAGACAGGTCGTCCACGCCGCCATCGTGCCCCTGCGCAGCGAGCGCTGGCTCTACGGGATCTTCAGCCCCGAGGACGCCATCCTCGCCTCCGTCGAGCAGCAGGCGCGGCGCAACCTCCTGCTGGCCGGCCTCACCGCCCTGCTGGGCATCGCCGCCGCGTTCCTGGCCACGAGATGGGTCACCGGCCCCCTGCGGCGGCGGGTCGAGGAGCAGACCGCCGCCCTCCGCGCCTCCGAGGAGGAGCTGCGCGCCCTCTACGCCCGCGAGCACGAGCTGCGCCGGCGGGCCGAGGAGGCCAACCGGATCAAGGACGAGTTCCTGAGCACCGTCTCCCACGAGCTGCGCACGCCGCTCAACGCCATCCTCGGCTGGGCCTGGCTGCTCACCAGCGGCAAGTTCGACGCCGAGGGCACCCGCCGCGCCGTCGCCACCATCGAGAGGAACGCCCGGGCGCAGAGCCAGATCGTCGACGACCTGCTCGACGTCTCGCGCATCATCGCCGGCAAGCTCCGGCTGAGCGTGGAGCCGGTCGACCTCCTGCAGGTCGTCGAGGCCGTCCTCGACTCGGTCCGCCCCGCCGCCGACGCCAAGGAGATCCGCATCGAGCGCCGGCTCGACCCCGCGGCGGCCCAGGTCAAGGGCGATCCCCACCGGCTGCAGCAGATCGTCTGGAACCTGCTCTCGAACGCCGTCAAGTTCACCCCCCGCGGCGGCAGCGTCGAGGTCGCCCTGGCCCGGCGGGACTCGCAGATCGAGATCCGGGTGACCGACACCGGCATCGGCATCCGCCCGGACTTCCTCGGCCACGTCTTCGACCGCTTCCGGCAGGCCGACAGCAGCTCCACCCGCTCCCACGGCGGCCTCGGCCTGGGCCTTGCCATCGTGCGCCACCTGGTCGAGCTGCACGGCGGCACGGTGGAAGCGGCGAGCGGCGGCCCGGGGCAGGGGGCCACGTTCTCGGTGCGCCTGCCCGTGCCGGCCCTGGCGCCCGCCCCGCCCGCTGCCCTGGAGTCGCTGGCGGGAAGCGGACACCAGGATCGGCCCTCGTGATCTGACCTCGTATTACTGACCTCGTGATAATTTTGCCGCGGGGGAATGCGATGAGACGGAACGCCACGGGAAAGCCGATCGACGTCGAGCCGTACCTGGACGACCTCCGGAAGTATCTGGAGGATCTGGATGGGCTGGTCGCGGCCTGGATCTACGGCTCCTACGGCACGCCCCTCCAGACGCCCTTGAGCGACCTCAACCTTGCCTTCCTATTCCAGAAGGACGAGGTCCCGGATTTTAACCGGCAGATGGAGATCTATGGGAAGGCCTCCGAGATCCTCCACGAGGAGGACGACAGCTCGATCACGATCGTCAACCACTCGCCGATCCTCATTCAATTCCGGGTTCTCGAGACCGGTCGCCGAATCGTCTGCCGCGACCGGATTGCCCTAGCGGATTTCGTCGAATTCGTCATCACCCGCCACGCCGACTTCATCGTGTATCACCAACGGTTCGTCGCGGAGTACGACCAGGCCCTGGTCGAACGGTACGGCTGAACCAAGGCGAGACAACCCAGAAAGGACAGCCGACATGAGACAGCACATACTCTTCGCCCTTCTGGCCCTCCTCCTGCTCCCCGCCGCCGTCCACGCCGACGAGCGGGCCGACATGAACCGCATGGCCCAGGAGCACAAGCACGACAAGCCCACTCCCACCCAGGCCGCCATGCAGGAGCCGGCGCGGCCCGTCGACGCCGAAGAGGTGACCTACGGCGAGGTCGGCGGCAAGCCCGTGCGGGGCTATCTGGCCAAGCCCAAGGGCGCCCAGGGCAACCTGCCGGGGCTCATCGTGATCCATGAATGGTGGGGATTGAACGACAACATCCGCGCCATGACCCGCCGCCTCGCCGGCGAGGGCTACCAGGCCCTGGCGGTGGACCTCTACGGCGGATCCGTGGCCGATACTCCCGACGCGGCCATGAAGCTGATGAACGCCTCCATGCAGAACCGCGCCGCGGGCGAGGAGAACATCAAGCGCGCCGCCGCCTACCTGGAGAGGAACGGCGCCGCGAAGCTGGGCGTGATCGGTTGGTGCTTCGGCGGCGGCTGGTCGCTCGGCACCGCCCTGCTCCTGCCGGAAAAGATCGATGCCACCGTGATCTATTACGGCCACCTGGAGAACGATCCCGCGCGGCTCGCGAAGATCAAGTCTCCCATCCTGGGCTTCTTCGGCGCCAGGGACGACAGCATCCCCGTCGCCAGCGTGCAGCAGTTCCAAAGCGCCCTGGCGAAGCTCAACAAGCCGATCGAGGTCAAGATCTACGACGACGCCGGCCATGCCTTCGCCAACGCCTCCGGCGGCAATTACCGCCCCGAGGCCGCCAAGGACGCCTGGAAGCGCACGACGACGTTCCTGGCCAAGAACCTCAAGTAGGTGCCGCTCAAAGGACTTCCGCTCAAATCAGTCCGAGCGCTAAAAACCAATCGCAACGGGGAGCGGTGAATCGTCACCGCTCCCCTTTTCATTTCAATCTTTCGAACGCTTGTTATCGATCGGGTCAGCCCTTCTTCGGAACGGGGCTCTGAGCCTGGTGGCGGTGATGGCGGTGATGTCCGGCAGCCTTCGCCTTCACGGGGGCCGCTTTCGTTGCCGGCTGCACCTTCGCCGGCTGATTTTTCACCGGCTCGACTTTGGGCGCGGTCCCGGCGAAGGCCGCGGAAGCGCCGAGCGTCAGACAGAGGGCGGTGAGAAGGATCGGGGTCCTGCGCATGATCGTGCTCTCCTGGTGTTTCCTGAAATGGATCGGAGATCATCTCCGGCCACCGCCTTTCTATACATTGCATCGGCAATGCCAAATAGAAAACCTTGCTGAAGGCGGATTTTTTGAAAGGTTTTTCAGAAAAACGGCGGCGCGGTTTTCAGCGCCGGCTTTCCTGGCACGCCACCCGGACGCGCCTCGCCAAAACGGCGCGCGTCAGGAAGTCAACAGCGAGGCCGCGTGGTGGGCGGCCCCCAGCAGGGCCGCCTGATCGTTCAGGATGACGCGCACGGGCACCTTCTCCAGGAACGGCACGAAGCGCCCCTTGGCGATGAAGGTCTGGAGGAAGAGACCGTCCGTGAGCCGCGGCAGGATCTTGGGCGAGATGCCGCCGCCCAGCCACACGCCGCCCGTGGCCGTGCCCACCAGCGCCAGGTTGCCGGCCGTGGCGGCGTAGACGCCGACGAAGATCTCCAGCGCCCGGGAGCACAGCCCGCAGGCCTTGGACGCGGTCGCCGCTTCGCCGATGACCTTCGCCGGATCGTCGCCCCGGCCGAGCGCCTCCCGCACCTCCGGGCTCTCCGGCATGTGGACGACGTCCCGCAGGTATTGATAGACGTTGTAGAGGCCCGGCCCCGAGGCCACCCGCTCCACGCTCACGCGGCCGAAACGCTCCCGCAGGTGGCGCATCAGCCCGACCTCGTCCTCCGTGCGGGGCGCGAAGTCCATGTGCCCGCCCTCCGACGGCACCGGCACCCAGCGGTCGCCCACGCGCGGGATCAGGGCCATCCCCAGGCCCGTGCCCGCGGCGATGATGGCCCGGTTCCCCTCGTGCCCCGCGGCCTGGGGAGCCCCCGCCTGCAACACGGCCACCTCGTTCTCGCCCAGCAGGGGAATTCCCTCCGCCGTGGCCAGGAGGTCGTTGATCAGCTCCACCCTCGGCACCTTGGCCTCCGCGGCCACGCGGGCGCCGTCCACCACCCAGGCGAGGTTCGGGGTGCTCGCCCGGTTGTCGATCACCGGCCCGGGGATGCCGAAGCAGGCGGCCGCGATGCCGCTCGCGCCGCCCTCGCCACCCTCGGTCGCCGGCCCCGCCGCCAGGAAGGCCTCGATCACCGCCGGCAATCCCGGGAACTCCGGGCTGTGATACTTCGCGGACCGCACCAGGCGGAGCTGGCCCTCCACCACCTCGAACAGGCCGAGGTTGCTCTTGGTGCCTCCGACGTCGCCGGCCAGGATCATGGCTAGACCTCGGGGCGGCTCACACCGCCGCCTCCAGATCCTGGAGCACGTGGCGCAGCCCCTGGTCCTCGTCCTTGCCGAGCTGGACGCGCAGGACGGTGCGCCCCCGCTGCTCCAGCGCCTGGCGGTCGCCCTCCGCCTGGGCCTGGATCAGCGTCCCGAACGTGTAGGAGCTTTCGGGCACGGCGAGGTCCTCCGATGGCTCGTCCACCAGTTGCAGGAAGCGGCAGCGGTCCGAGCCGCCCTTGTGGAGCTGCCCCGTCGAATGCAGGAACCGCGGGCCGTAGCCAAGCGTGACGGCGAGATGGGACTTCTCGTGCAAGGCCGCCTGGATGGCCCGCAGCACCCCGCTCGTGCGGGGGTTGGGAGCGAGATAGGCATGCAGCCCCAGGTAGTCCCCCGGCTTGGCGCCGCTCAGCCATTCGAGGAGCGCGGCCCCGAGGGCCTTGGGATCCTCCGCGTTCACCGCCCGTCCATCCCCCTGGACCGGTCCCGCCTTCATCGCTTTGCCGGCCAGCTCCTTGGCGAGCTGCACGTCGGGCTGATCGAAAGGATTGACCTCCAGCACGGCGCCGGCGGCCGCGGTCGCCATCTCCCACCGGAACATCTCGGCGCCCAGGTCGTAGCGGTCGGACAGCCAGAAGCGGCCCACGGGATGGCCGGCGGCCTCCAGCACTTGGAGGCGCTCCTCGATCGCCGAGATGTCGTCGCCCTTCAGGAGCAGGGCGGCGAAGAAACGGTCGTCGCCATAGGCCTCGGGCGGCCCCAGCGGCTCCCCGGCCACCGGCACGATCCCCCGCCGCTCGCCTCCGTTCAGGATGGTCTTGCCCGTGCTCTCGGCGATGAGCTGCTCGATCCACTCGGGGAACGACTCCAGGAAGTGCGACGTGATGAACGTCACCTTGTCGCGGCCGGCCAGCGCCAGCTCGCCCAGCGCCGCGCCCAGGCGCAGGCCGGGGTTGTCCGCGACCGCCTCCTCGGGGCCGCAGGCCTCGGCCATGCCCCGGGCCCGGGCGAGGAGCTGGCCGATGTTGACGCCCAGGAGCGCCGCCGGCACCAGGCCGAAGGGCGTGAGAGCGCTGTAGCGCCCGCCCACGTCCGAGGGAGCGTTGAACACGGCGCGGAAGCCCCGCTCGCGGGCCAGCTTCTCGAGCGGCGTGCCGGGATCGGTCACCGCCACGAAGTGCCGGCCCCGGTCCGGCACCTTCGCCAGCAGCTCCCAGAAGTACTGGAAGAAGGAGAGCGTCTCCGTGGTCGTGCCCGACTTGCTCGACACCACGAAAAGGCTCCTCGCGGGATCGATGCGCGCGGCGAGCGCCCGCACGGCGTCGGGATGGGTGCTGTCGAGCACGCTCACCGCCGGCTGGCGGAAGGCGGGGCTGAAGGTGTGCGCGAACACCTCGGGAGCGAGGCTCGACCCGCCCATGCCGAGCACCACCGCGTCGCGGATCTCCTCCTCCGCCATCTCGCGGGCGAGGCGCGTCAGCCGGTCCGCCTCCGCCGTCATGCCGACCGGCAGCCCCAGCCATCCCAAGCGGTCCGTCAACTCCGGAATCGGCTCCGGCGACCACAACTGGTGGTCCTTCTCCCACAGGCGGCGGCCGAAGCCCTCCTCCTGCCACTTCGCCAGCCGCGCGTCGACGGCGGCGGCGTACCCACCCAACCGGAGATCACCTTGATCGCTCATTCCTATCCTCCTTCCTCCAGCGGGTCTACCTTATCGCAGTCGCGGCAACCCTCACGCCTTGAGACAGGCCAGCGCCAAGCAGTCTCCCCTCTCTCCCGTCGGGCAGGGAGGGAGGCAGGGAGAGAGGGGCCGGGGGAGTGAGGGCACGACGGCGCGGACCGGCAGCGAGTCGAGAATTCTTAGGCATCGGCGCAATCGCTTTCCGGCCTTCCCGATGCGTAAGACCTGCCTGACCCCGACGGCAACCGTGCCGGCCGGGCCCTCATCACCCCGGCCCTCTTCTCCCAGCCTCCCCCCCAACCGCCGGGAGAAGAGGGAGAAGTTTGTTGGGGGGAGGCAGGAAGCCCTCATGCTACGATCCGCCCCGACGGAGGAGCGATGCGGAGAGATCTGAAGAAAAACCTCGCCTTGGTCCTCTTGATAGGGCTCGCGGCCGGCGGGTGCGGCCCGAAACCGGCGCAGGACCAGGGGCACGACTACAACATCCGCGCCCAGGTGGTGCAGCCCCCCGATGCCGCCACCGGCCTGTACCTCTACCACGAGGCGGTCGACGACTGGGTGTCCCGGGACGGCAAGGTGTCGGGAATGGACCCCATGGCCATGCCGTTTCCCGTCGCGAAAGGCGTCTCGGTCGAGGGGATCGAGGCCAACGACAAGATCGAGGCGACGCTCCACGTGGACTGGGACTCCGACCGGCCGGTCGAGATCACCAAGGTCCGCGAGCTGCCGCCCGACACCAAGCTCGTCTTCCGCGCCGCCAAGCCGCCTCAGAGCCCCTAGCATTCTGATCCAAATCATTTAATCCAGATAAATCAAGGAGACATCATCATGCCGGTACGTAAAGCCAGTGCAGTCTGGGAAGGAAGCCTCAAAGAGGGACAGGGGACCGTCAAGCTGGGCAGCGGCGCTTTCGAAGGCCGCTACTCGTTCGGCTCGCGCTTCGAGGAGGCGGGAGGCACCAACCCCGAGGAGCTGATCGGCGCCGCCCATGCCGGCTGCTTCTCGATGGCCCTCTCGGCCGGTCTCGGCCGCGCCGGCTTCAACCCCACCCGCGTCGCCACCGGCGCCAAGGTCCACCTCGAAAAGGTCGGCGAGGGTTTCAAGATCACCCGCATCGAGCTCGACAACGAGTCCACCGTGCCGGGCATCGACGAAGCCGCCTTCCAGGAGCAGGCCCGCAAGGCCAAGGAAGGCTGCCCCGTCTCCCAGGCCCTCGGCGGCGTCGAGATCACCCTCAACGCCCGCCTCGTGAGCTGAAGCCCAGGTCCAGCGGCGGCGATCCCAATCGATCCGGCGATCCCAATCGATCCCTGATGTAGAGACGCCCTCACGGGTACCCCGTGGGGCGTCTCCGAGAGGCGGGGACGACGGTGCGGTTCAAGAAACCTACCCGCGGGTGTACCTCTTCGATCAAACGTCTGGGGAGACCGGAACGCCGTGCCTCTCCAGGGAGACGCCCCACGGGGTACCCGTGAGGGCGTCTCTACATGGGGATTGCCCCCGCATTACGTCGTCCTAAATTATAGTCAAAACACTATTTACTCCTTGACATCCTCTTCCCAGGCCCATACCCTCACTTTGCTCACTCCACATTTGTAGAGAAGAAGGAGAAGTTTTCATGGTTTGGAAGAAGAGTGACGACCCTCCGGCCCACCATCCCGAGCCCACCCCGAACCCGCCCCGCCCGGTAATGCCTTCCGCGCCCCCTCCGGCCCAGCAGACCGCTGCAGCTCCCGAGCCGTCGCGGCGGACTGGCGGCAGCGCCACCATCGGACCCTCCATCTTCATCAAGGGCGACCTCTCCGGTGAAGAGGACCTCGTGATCGAAGGACGGGTCGAGGGCAAGGTGGACCTCAAGCAGAACAACGTGACGGTCGGCAAAGACGGCCGCGTGCGCGCCGACGTCTTTGGCAAGGTGGTCATCGTCGAGGGCGAGGTGGACGGCAACGTCTTCGCCCGCGAGCAGGCGATCCTCCGCCAGTCCGGAGCGATCCGGGGCAACATCACCGCGCCCCGCGTGATCCTCGAGGACGGCTCGCGCTTCAAGGGCTCGATCGACATGGAGGCGCCGAAAGAGAACGCAAGCTCGAATTCCAGACCGTCCGAGCCTCAGCGGGACCACAACCGTGAGTCGAACCGGTCCGAGGCCGTGGGAGTGAAGGCCAACGCCGGATGAGCTGGTTTTCTTCTCGTAGCAAAGAGCAGTCGGGCCGGGTCCAGACCCTGGCCGAGCCTGATGTCCATCGCTCCTTGGCGCTCAAGGCCCTCTTCGAGGGTATCGGCAACCGCAAGGTCAACGTGCTGGACCTCGGCTCGGCCGTGGGCTCGAACGTCGAGTTCCTGTCTCAGTACGGCTGCAAGCTGTTCATCGAGGATCTCTATGCCGCCCTCTCCTCCCGCACCACGGGGGGAGGTGAGGGCGACCTCGCCGGAGCCGACTTCTTCGCCGAGTTCCTCGCGCTGCCGGAAGACACCCGCTTCGACGTGATCCTGGCCTGGGACCTCTTCAACTATGTCCACCGCAAGGAATTGGCGGTCTTCTCCGAGCAGCTCCGCCGCTACAGCCACAAGGGCACGCTGCTCCTGGCGCTGATCTCCTACCACAAGACGATCCCGGCCCAGCCGTACCGGTTCAAGATCAAGGACGAGGAGAGCCTGGTCTACGAGCGGCGCACGTCCAACGAGCGTCCGTCGCCGCGCCTGGCCCCGGCGGAGGTCACCGGCCTCCTCAAGGGCTTCCGGGTGGACCGCTCGTTCCTGCTGAAACACGGGATCCAAGAGTACCTGCTGGTCCGCGAGTAGGAGCGGGGTCTATCCCCGCTCCTACCTCCGCCCTCGCGCAACCCAACCCTCCCCGTTCTCCCCCTCAGACCCCGGTCTGGATCATTCCGACCGCGGTCGCGAACGTTCCGACCGTGGTCGTTGTGATGCAGACCGTGGTCGTTGTGTCTCAAACCGTGGTCGTAGCGTCGCAAACCTTGGTCGCAGCGTCGCAAACAGCGGTCGTTGTGATGCAAACCCCGGTCGTTGTGACGCATACCGCGGTACGAGCGATGCAAACCTTGGTCGCAGTCATTCGTACCGCGGTCGCAATGCCTCCGACCGCGGTCTGAATGATTCCGACCGCGGTCGCGATCATTCGTACCGTGGTCGCAATGACCGCGACCAAGGTCGCAACGCCTCCGACCCCGGTCGCAGCCTCTCGCCAAGGCTGGCCGATGACCCGCCAGGGTTGGCGGATGACTCGCCAGGTCTGGCGGACGACTCGCCAGGTCTGGCCGACGACTCGCCAGGTCTGGCCGACGACTCGCCAGGTCTGGCCGACGACTCGCCAGGTCTGGCGGACGACTCGCCAAGGTTGGCGGATGGCTCGCCAGGTCTGGCCGGTGACCCGCCAAGGCTGGCGGATGACCCGCCAGGTCTGGCGGAACGCTCGCCAGGTCGTCCAGAACGCTCGCCAGAGTTGGCAGACCGTTCGCCTTCGGTCCGCCCTGGAAGGGCGAAATTTGAACAGCCCGGGGTGTCAACCCCGGGAACCCGCCCCACCTCCGTCCCCAGCCCCAAAGGGCCGGCAGAATCGCCTCCGCAAGGTTCTCGCCTCCTCGCAAGACAATCCCAAACCCATCCGTCTCTGCCGGCCCTACGGGGCTCGGGAGGTCGGGGGCCTCTGTTCCCGGGGTTTCCACCCCGGGCTGTTCAAATTTCGCCCTTCCAGGGCGGACCTCCGCAGACTTCCCTGACCGTCCGACGACCCGCCTCTCCTCTGGCGCCGACGCCGGATTCCCCCGCTCTGCTAGCATCCTCTGAACCATGACCGCTACCGACGCCCCCGAGCCCGGAGGCCCCACCTGCCTCCTCAATCCGCGGCGTTCCGCCCACGCCACGATCCGTGGCTACCTCTACCAGACCTGCCTGGGCGTCCTCCGCTGGCTCGACCTCAAGTCAAACGAGATCCTCCTCTGCGAAGGAGACGAGGACCTCGACCGCTTCCTCCTCGGCGGCGAATCCGTCAGCGAGCAGGTCAAGGCCTACACCGGGGGCCTGAGCATCTCCGACCGGGCGGTCCTGGAATCCCTCGGCAACTTCCTCCGCTCCTACGTAGCCCTCCGCCGCCAAGGCGAGACCCGGCGCTTCGTTTTCACCACCACGGCCCAGCAGAAGGGGACGCGCAGACCAGGCATCAATTTCGATCTCCTGGAAGCCTGGAAGGCGGGCAAGCGCACCCCGGAGATCTTCGCTGCCGTCCGGTCTCGCCTCGAGCCGAAAGAGGACGACAAGAACCACGAGGAGACCGCCGAAGCCCTCGCCTGGCTCGAAGCTGAGAACGGCTGGAAGAACTTCATGGATGCCGTCGAGTGGTCCTTCAACGCCCCCGATCTCGATGAGATCCACAGGCAAATCAAAAAGCGCCTCGGGGTCCGGGAAGACACCAGGGCCCTCCCTGCCGAGACCTTCCTCGAACGGCTGGTCGCGCACGTGCTCCGGACCTCCAGCCAGTCTAAGCCGGAGGATCGAATCCTCAGCCGGAAGTCTCTCTCCGACCTCATCAAGAAAGCCTTGACGGATCTCGACTCTTGGGCCAAGACGCCAGCAGCGCAGCGGCTTCGGACCATCTTCGACGAGCTCAAGCTGATCCAACGGCTACTGCACGACAACACCGCCACGATCCCGGGAAAAGCGTCGCCCGGCAAGCTCCTCACTGCGGCCTACGAGGTGATCCCATTCGACGAAGCCGGAAGGCGCGAGGAATTGGATTTCCTCACCCAGTGGTGCGAAAGCGGCGAACGCCGGAGCGTCCTGCTCCTCACGGGAGAAGGCGGTTCCGGCAAGACGCGCCTGATGATTGAATGGTGCCGCCACCTCCGCCATCTCGGCTGGCACGCGGGCTTCCTTCGACAGGACCGAGAGGCGGAGGCTCTAGATCCTTTGCTGGAAGGATCCGTACCCCGTTTAGTCGTGCTCGATTACGCGGAGACCCGCCTTGGGGTTCTCAAGCCCATGCTCCTCAAGATGGGACTGGCCGCCGAAGGGCAAGGACCCAAGTTGCGCCTGGTCCTTCTCGCCCGCAGGAAGACGGACTGGTGGGAAAACCTGTCCCAGCGTTCCGGTCGAGAGATCGAGGATCTGCTGCTGGGCTCTCCCGAGCCGCGCATGATCACCCCTCTGATCCCAAAGGATGCCTCGGACCGGGAGAGGGCGTTTCGCGCCGCCGTCAAAGGCTTTTCCTTGCAGCTCGGCCTCGATACTTCCGAGAGCCTGCACATTCCTGACCTGTCGAAAGAGGACTTCGAGCGCGTCCTCTATCTCCACATGGCTGCTCTCGCGGCCCTTCGGGGCGAGCGCATCGAGACGGCTGACGACGCTCTGAAGCGAACGCTGGCCCACGAACGGCAGTTCTGGCGTACGAGGGTTTCAAATCTCCGGTTTGATGGGTCGCTCACGACTTTGATGAACGATGCCGTGGAGGCCGCCGGAGCCGCGATAACCCTCGCGCAGGGAGCCAAAGACATCGGCCAGGGTTTGGCCCTTGTCGCCCGAGCCCTGGAAGGCTCTCATCTGCCGAATTTCCACCTTACGGGTGTGTTTTTAGTGCTTCGAGATCTCTACGGTAGATCCTCTGGCGAAGAGAACCTCATTCTCGATCCCCTGCAGCCAGACCTTCTCGGTGAAGAGCTCGTGGCGGAGGCTCTCAGCCAGAATATCGGGCTTTTGGCGAAAGTGCTCGACGGCAGCAGCCCTGAAGAGGGCCATGCGGTGCTCACGGTTCTGACACGGCTGGCTCGGCGGCGGCCGGAGCTTGAAGACTGGATCAGCGTCGCACTTCGCGGGCGGCTTGAGGCTCTGGGCGAGATCGCGTTGGACGTGGCGGTCGAGACGGGAGATCCTCTGGGCATCAAGCTGGCGGAGGTGATCGAGAGCGAAGGGTCAATTGATGTCGTGGCCCGGCTTCAGCTAATCTGCGATAACGAAAGGTTTAAAAACTCTGTTCCCTTGCGGGAGGTCGCTCATGTCGCGACAGAAATAATTTTGACGTCGCTTCGCAAACGGCAAGGCAATCTAGATGAAGTGAACCAGATCAAATTTGCAAACCTGGCTAACAATCTAAGCACTAGGCTTAGCTTCCTTGGTCGGCATAAAGAAGCTCACAGCATCATGCAAGAGGCCATCGAGATCGGAAGACAACTCGTGCAAAGAGGACACGACGATTCCCTTTCCGACCTCGCAATATACTTAAGCAATATGAGCAATATTTTGAAAGACCTCGGGCAGCGAGAGGAAGCCCTTGGCGCGATACAAGAGGCTGCCGAAATCGGTAAACTCGCACTACTAAGACATAACAATTTCCTCCCCGATCTCGCAACAATACTCCACAACTGGGGCTCCATGCTCATCGATCTAGGGAGATACAACGGCGCTCTTAGTGCCACACAAGAGGCGGTTAAAATCAGGCGACAACTCGCGCAACAGAGCCCAGGACTGTTCCTCCCACCTCTCGCAATGAGCCTCAACAATCTGGGCATCATGCTCAGCAAGCTAGGCCGATCAGAGGAGGCTCTACGTGAGACGCAAGGAGCCGTCGAGATCTATAGACGACTTACACAACAAAGGCCCGACGTTTTCAGCCCCGAACTCTCAGCGAGCCTAGATAATCTGAGCGCGAGGTTCAGCGAGATAGGGCAACGAGAGGAGTCTCTCAGCACAGCACAAGAGGCAGTCAAGATCAGGCGACAACTCGCGCGACAAAGGCCTGAGGCTTTCCTCCCGGATCTCGCAGCGAGTCTCAACAGTCTGGGTAGCATCCTCTTCGAGCTAGTACAATACGAGGACGCTCTCAGCGCTCTACAAGAGGCTGTTGAGATCTATCGTCATCTCACGCAACAAAGACCCGAACTATTCATGCCCCATCTCGCAAAGAGCCTCAATAATCTGGGCGCTACATTCAACCGGCTCGGCCAACAAGAAAAATCGTTCGAAGCTTACGAAGAAGCAATTCTAAGCCTTAGGCCTTTTTTCCTGCGTCTCCCGCACGCGTTCCATGATCAGATGATCGAAGTGGTTAGGAGCTATCTGAAGTGTACGGAGACCGCCAACAGGAGTCCTGACGAGATGCTTCTCGCACCTATCATCGAGATTTCCGATTCTATCCAGCAGTCACAATCAGCGGAATAGATGCCAGTTACAGCGCTCGCGAAGTCGTCGACGCCGGTCCTTCCCTAGGGGTCCAGACGGCCGAGCGAGAGGCGCCCGCCTTTGCGGAAACGCCTCCCTGGACGCGGCGGAGGGGTGGTGCAGATTTGAGCCGAGCCCCCGGCTACGGGCACCCGCAGTAGATAACTTCGTCGTAATAAGACGTCGTGCAGCCCTCATGATATCTGGGGGGGCCTTCACAATACTGGAACGTCAAGCCACACTCCGGTCCGCCCGGATACTGGTAGTAATAAAACCCCCTCCAGACTTCATATGGGCTACAGATGTAAAAAGCCGCGGCCTTTGGAGCATGGCCCAGGGTAGCGATTGTGGTTGTACTGAGCAGCAATGCGAGGAGAAGTCTCTTCACGGTCGTCACTCCTTTCGGGCGGGCGGGGCCGTATGCCCCCCTATCCTTATGGGTGCGGGAGGCCTGCCAAATGGGACAGCCCTGCTTTGGAGATCCCCAGCCGGATTGCCTCCGAAGACCGGGATGGGAACGGCTTGGAACGAAGCCTCAGCCCCGTAGCCGCCGCCCCACCCGCATCAACGCCAGCGCCGACTTGGCGTCCTCGATCTCCCCCCGATAGGCCTTCTCGACCGCCTCTTCGAGCGGCATCGTCTCGATGGAGAGCACCTCGTCGTCCTCCAGCCCCTGCTCGGCGGGCTCGAGGTCGGTGGCGAGGTAGAGCCAGATCTTCTCGTCGGCGAAGCCGGGCGTGGTCCAGATCCAGCCGAGGGGCTCGAGCTTGCCGGCGCGGTAGCCGGTCTCCTCCTCGGTCTCGCGGGCGGCGCAGGCCTCGGGGGGCTCGCCGCCGTCGATCTTGCCGGCCGGGATTTCGAGGAGCCAGCCGCCGGTGGCGTAGCGGTACTGGCGGACGAGGAGCACGGTGCCGTCTTCGAGCACCGGCACCACCGCGGCGGCGCCGCGGTGGTGGACCAGCTCCACGTCCATCTCCTTGCCGTTGGGCAGGCGCACGCGGTCGACGTCCACGTCGAACGTGCGCCCGCGGTAGATCTCCCTGGAGCCGAGACGCTCGGCCTCGGGCCGGTCCTCCTTACCGCTCACTGACCGGAGATCCGGGCCCCGACGCCGCGGAGTTGGAGAATCTGGAAGGGTCCGTCGCCCACCGTGGCGGCGTCGAACTTCACCCCGCGCTCCTCGGCCTCGTGCTGCCGCCAGGCCACGTAGCTCTCGCGCGTCATGGGCACGGATTCGACGACGCCTTCGGCGATCGCCTTCTTGCCCGTGGCCGTAGCCGGGAAGACGATCACGCCGTCGTCCACCTTGACGCGGATCTTCGCCTCGGGGCCTTCCTGGAGCTCCATCCAGCAGCCTTTCATCTGGCAGACCTCGGTGACCGTCCCCTCGACGCGGACCTTCTTGCCGACGTACTGGTCCGGATGGGCGAGGAGCTGGGGCAGCGGCAGGGTCTCGTCGAGCGTGAGCGCCGCGCCGTAGTCGTCGGCCCGCAGGGCGGGAACGGCGGCGAGGAGGGTGAGGGCGAGGACGATAGCGACTCTTTTCATGGGTAGGGCCTTTCTCTTCATAGCGATTTGCATGCTGGGACGATCGAACCCGCGGCTCCGCCGCGGGCCCTCACCCCTGCCCCTCTCCCGATCCCTCCCTCCCGCCCTCACCGGGAGAGGGGTACGACGCGAGGTTTTCTTGCTTGTCTCCCTCTTCTCCCGGTGTGGGTGGGAGGAAGGGGTCGGGAGAAGAGGGCCGGGGTGATGAGGGATTACAGTCCCCCGCTCCCCTTCTTCTTCTTCCGTCCCAGCAGACCGCCGAGCACTCCGCCCTGCTCCTCCTCCTGTTCGTCCTCGCCGACCTGGCCCTGCTGGGGGAGCATCTCCGCCTTTTCATAGCCGGCGGGGATCTCGAAAGCCGTGGCGGGCACGGAGGCCGCGGCGTCGAGCTGCGTCACTTCCATGGTGCTGCGGGTGGTCGTGGTCTTGTTGCCCTTCTTCTGGGTCGAGGTGCTGACGGTGACCGTCTTCAGGGGGAAGCCCTGGTACTTGCCTCCCTCGGCGGTGAGGAGCTTGTCGAACTCGGCGTTGCCGGTCCGCGGGGGCTCGGCCCGCAGCCAGACGCCGAGGGCGGCGTCGGACAGCTTGGTGGTGGCCCAGACGTCCTGCTCCTGGACGACGTCCGCCGTGTTGCCCATGCCGAGCACCTTGATCGTCATCGTGTAGCTCGTGCGGAACTTGTAGTGCCGGGTCGGCTGCCCGAGCACCGTGCCGCCATCCTCCTCCGAGATCTTGTCCATCTTGAGGTCGGCGAACTGCACCTTGAGCAGCGGCCCCATGCCGTTCATGACGGCCCCGACGGCGCCCAGCATGCCCTGGAGGCTCCATTCGGCGTAGGTCTTTTCCTCGGGATTGACGAGGTACAGGGTCTTGCCGCCGTCCTTGGTGATGATGTAGGTGCCCTTCTCGGTGAACGGGTTGCCGGCGCTCTCCAGGAACGCGACCTTGGCGTTGTCGCCCGAGACCCATCCTTCCACCTGAATGTCGCCGGCCTTGCTGGCGGCGTCCTGCGTCTTGGTGACCGCCTTGTAGTGGATTCCGGCGGAGCACGGCACGGCCATAACCAGCAGGAGTGCGGCTCCGAAGATCGATCGATTCAGTTTCCTCACGGCAGTAGTCTCCTTAACGAGGTCGATCTTGACGAGGATCGATTCGCATCGATGATCTCGCATCCATGATGGCGCTGGCAAGGATCGCCGTGCCTATGCGGGGTTCAGCTATACGTGGTTCAGCAGCATCAGCTCGTGGGGATGGGGCTCCAGGTAGACCTGATCCCGGAGGTACTCGACCCCCTGGCGGCGGACGTGGTGGCGGATCAGGGTGAGGGGCACGACGAGGGGGACGAGCCCCAGGCGGTAGCGCTCGATCGTCTCCGCCAGCTCGGCGCGGTCCTCGCGGTCGAGAGCGTCGGAGACGTAGCCCGCCAGATGATGGAGGACGTTCGTGTGACCGCGCCGGGTGGCCGGGCGGCTCAGGGCCTCCGTCAGGCCCTGGCGGTAGGCGGCGGCCAGGTCCGCGGCCGGCTGCCGCTTGTCCGACTCGCCGAGGAGACGGCCGAGGCGGCGCATGGCGGCCTGGTTGCGCGCCATGAGGACGTACTTGTGGCGCTCGTGGAAGCCCATGAGGGAGGCGCGCGTCCAATCCGCTTGCTCGCCCTGATGCCAGCGATGATGGACGAAGACGCGGGTGACGAAGCTCTCGCGCAGCAGGGGATCGTTGAGCCGCCCTTCCTCCTCCACCGGCAGGTCCGGCAGCCGGGAGATCAGCGCCTCGGCGAAGAGCCCGCGGCCGTCCTTGGAGGGCATGCCGGCGCCCTGGTAGACCTTGACGCGCTCCATGCCGCAGCTCGGCGAGTCCCGTTTGAGGACGTAGCCGTCGAGGTCCATGGCCGCCAGGGCGGCCACCCGGCGCCCGGCGTACTCGCGCATGGCCTCCGTGTAGTCGCCGCCCGTCGAGGGCATGACAAGGCGAATACCCGGATCACTCCCGCCGCCGCCGATGCGCTCCAGCCGGATGGACGGCCGAGGCGTGCCCATCCCCAGCTCCACCTCGGGGCAGACGGCCACCCACTCGACGTAGCGCCCGAACGTGTCGGTGAGGAAGGCGTCCCGCTTGTGCCCGCCGTTGTAGCGCACCTCCTCGCCCAGGAGGCAGGAGGAGATGCCGATGCGGACCTTGGGGAGGGCGGGGATGGGCTCGGAGGACATTCCTTATATATATCCTGGACGAATCTATCCCGAGGCCCCGCCCGGGCATAAATGCCCAGGCTACCAACACAGCCGGCTAAAGCCGACTGAGTCCCCTTCAGGGGGCTCTTTTCAATAGCCCCGGCATTTATGCCCGGGCGGGGCCGATGCGAGCCACCCATTCAGGGGAATACCCCTCTCCCCGTGGCGTTTACAATCTCGGTCCTTCGGGAGGGGCGCCTTGCCAGATTCAGCCGACCGTGAAAAACGCATCCAACAGGCCCTGCAGCTCCTCGTCGACGAGGTCCGGGAGCGGATCGACCGCCATCCGCTCGGCCACCTGATCGCCGGACGCGGCGAGCGGATCGATCTGCGGCTGGCCCTGCCCACGGCCCTGCGCGACGGGCTGATCGAGAAGGCGGGGCGCGACGCCTCGGAGTCGATCCAGGAGGCGGTCCAGTCGCTCCTCCATCACAGCTCGGTCTTCCAGCCCGGCCGGGTGCTCTGCCTGCGCTGCCAGACGGCCGGCTGCGAGCACGCGGCGCCCACCGACAGCCGGCAGATCTTCGCCGGCTGGGGCCCGGCGGGCCTTCCCCGCTTCGTCGACTTCGGCCAGTGGCTGCTCCAGCGGCGCGATCCGCGGGTGGACCTCCTCTACCGCGAGCCGCCGCAGACCGTCACCGTCGTCGTCCCCGAGGCGGAGCTGGCGGGCAACCTGATCCCCGCCTTCCAGCAGCGGGAGGACAGCTACCGCATCCACGCCCAGGTGGCGGCCGGTTGGTATCAGACGCCCGCCGTCAACGGGCCCTACCGGCAGCCGATCGCCATCTCCCTGCAGATCATCTCCACCCGCGCGCGGGGCCGCCATCGCCGGTTCGGCCTCAACGTCATCGGCATCGGCCCCGGCGGCCAGCCGCTGGAGCACGTCTACGACCGGGTCGGGGAGATCCCATGGAGCGAGGCGGTGCGCTGGGCCCAGGGGGTGCTCTTGGGGATCGAGGGGCAGCTCGAGAGCTCTCCGCGGACGCCCCGCGAGGCGATCGAGAAGCGGATCGAGGGGCTCGCCAACGCCGTGGCCCGCCGGCTGGAGAAGGACTGGCGGGGCAAGGAGCGCCGCACCCGCCACGGCCAGCAGCGCCACGCCGAGGGGGACCGGCCGACCCGCATGGCCATGGCCGATCTCGCCCGCGCCACGCCGGAAAACCTCCTCTTCGACACCCGGCGCGAGACCCTCATCGTGGTCGGCGACCGCGGGCGGGCCCACGTCTTCAGTCTCGCGGGCAAGCTCGTGACCTCGGTGCGCTACACCCCCGCCGTCATCGAGAAGCGCCGGCAGAACGGCATGTGGCGGCGTGCCGCCGCGGAGGAGATCCGGAAGGTGAGAGAGCAGGTGGAGGCCGTGGCGGCGGGGGCTTAGGGCGGGGTTTAGGGCATCGCTTAGGCTTCCCGCCCGCCCAATCCCTCATCCCTGGGCTTCCCCCGGTATCGCGGACACCAGAAAAAGACCCGATAATGGGTCTTGAGGTGTCCTATGGGAAGAACACGTCGGACGTTCACTCCGGAGTACAAGTTGGAAGCGGTGGGTATGTTGTCGTC
>Ga0207681_10000126_pt1 | contig 62694 bp, 42 predicted proteins | sample KBSS53metaG_FD_184324 | JGI IMG/M metagenome (GOLD analysis project Ga0207681, IMG submission 184324) | Switchgrass rhizosphere microbial communities from Kellogg Biological Station, Michigan, USA - KBS S5-3 metaG (SPAdes) (version 2) | ecosystem: Host-associated > Plants > Roots > Rhizosphere... | reverse complement strand
CTTGTCGGAGTACGCGAAGTAGAATCCGTCCTGCCGGGCATTCGCCACGACGAACGCATGCAGGTCGGCATCGCGCGTCAGCACTTCGACAAGCCAAAGCTCCCGCCCCTCGGTGTCGATGCACGCCAGGTAGAACTTCTCGCCGTCGTAGGCGCTGATGACGTAGCAGATCCCTTTGGAGCCCCGCAGTTGCACGATGTCGTAAAACCGTAGCTCCATCTCCCCAAGAGTCAGCCCCTGAGCCCAAACGGTGGAACCGTCGGTCCGGGTCTTGAGGACCACGGCTTGCTTGCCACCGTGCCCCACCGAGTACAGGAAGGGAGCTTCATCCTCCACGAACGTCGCGGCGTCCCTCAGGACGAGACTGGGCTTTTTATATTGATTGACGAAGGTCGGATTGACGAAGGTCGGATTGACGAAGGTCGCCCGCGTGCTGCCGAGGTCGCAGCCCTGGGAGCGCAGCTTATCCAGCGCGGCCTCCAAGGAGCTGGTGTCCTGGATCTGCCCCTCCTTGAGCTCGAGGGCGATCAGGTTGTTCTCGTGCTCGATGGCCGCGATCTGGTTTTCCAAGGCCGTGATCTGGGCCTCGTTGGCGGCGATGGGCCTTACCTCGATCCGTGTCACGGGCCGCCAGGCCGGCTGGTCGTAGACCACGGGCTGGCTCAGATCCGCGCGCGGCACCACCACGGAGTGTGGAGCCAAGGGATCTGCCGCGCCGGGGTCCGGGTTGCCATACCCGACCTGCATGGCGTCGTCGTCTTGCAGGGAGGCGAAATAGCTCACCCGCACGCGCTGCGCATGAGTGCTCATCAGCAGGGTGACGCGCACGGACGGACGGGGCAAGCGCACCTGGAGCCGATGGGTATTCTGGATGCGGAGCGACCGCGCGAAACCGAACACGTTGGGATCGGAAACAATCTCCGCGAATCCGGACGGGAGGTGGCCCAGGAGCAGGAAGGCCGCCTGGTTGGAGTAGAAGAGGCTGTTGTCGTTTGGGCAGAAGTAGCGGTGGCCCAGGGGCTTCTCCAGGAAGCTCGCGCAACGCGGCACCCGGGCCTCCCCCTGGCAGAACAACACGCCGGGCGTGAGGCCGTTCTGCTCGGGGATGTACCAACCCGGCATCCCCTGCTCGGTGTAGGAGAATGGGGAGGTGGACAGGAGGCGGACGGTGTTGTACTGGCCGTCCGTTTTCTGAAACTGCCCGGCGCGGAGGATGTCCAAGGCAGGGTCGGAGGGGTAGAGCGCCTTCCAGGGATGGTAGTCCTGCCAGCTGTTGGTGCTGGGGTTCCAGGACTTGAGCTCCACGCTCGTCACGGAGTACTGGTGCTTGACCTGCCGAACCTCCTTGCCGCGGATGATCTTCTCCGGCGGTACCAGATCCTCATAGCGCTGGGGCGGGTTGGAGACGCCGCCGATGATGGCTCCCACCGCGGTCGGGATCAAACCCTTCTCGCTCTTGAGGTCGATGTAGGTATCCAGAGGGATCACCTTCTGCAGCACGGCCGCGGGTAGGTTGGCCGGGATGTTGGGCCCCAGGAAGGCCAGGCCGAAGGCCTCGTTGGAGAGCATGTTCACACCCTTGACCAGCTCGCTGATCGGGGTGGCGCTGTTCGCGGTCAGCATGGGGTTCACCGGCGTGCGGTCCACCTGCGAGTTGAACTCCCACGCGATGGCGAGGTTGCCGCAGAACTTGAAGGAGAAGACCCAGAAGATCTTGATCTTCACGCACACCCGGAACTCGCCGTAGATCTTGAAAGGCTTGGCCCCCTCGACGCCGAAGAGCACATCGAAGGAGGCATACAGGCTCACGATCTTGATGTCGATGTCGGCGCCGACACCGGCGGCCATGTAGGCTCCGAACTGCGGGCGCTCGAAGCTGATCTTGCCGCCCAACTCGATGTAGGCCCAGGCCTTGACCTTGATGGGGCCATAGGAACGGTTGAAGCCCAGCTCACCGCGCGCGCCCGCCTCGATGCCCTTGGCGCTGAGCATGAGGTAGCTCTTGATCGTGAGGATGCGGATGATCTTGGCGGTGATGGGGCTCGTCTTCGTGCCGAAGTTGACGTACCACTTGGAGGAGTCGTTGAAAAAGAAGCCGGCTTGCACCTCGGCGAACAGGGTGATGATGTCGCCGCTGCTCGTGGGCATCTTGAAGTCGGCGCCGAAGCCGAATTCAAGCGAGTTGTCGCCCACGGCGATAAAGGCGAAGAAGGGCGGCTCCTTGGCGTCCTCCAGGCCCAGGCGCGCGCTCAGCACCGCCGCCCTCCCGTCGATCATGAACAAGGAAGGGATCGACAGCAGGATCATGGCCTTGATGTTCAGGATCGTGCCGTTGTCCGCGGAGGTGCCCAGGCTCGCCCCCGCTCCCAGCGAGAAGGGCGTCCCGGAAGCCTTGGTGCGGTCGGGGCCGCTGAATTTGGTGACGTGAATGCCACGCGGCGGGAATTTGTAATAGTCGTACCAGCTATCCACTCCGGACCGCAGGCCGATGGCTTCCTTCTCGGCCACGTAGCGGTAACCGATCAGGCCCCGGAAACCGTAGATGGCCACCGGGCCGAGGGGAATGGGCGCCGGCAGCTCGATGCTCGCATCCACGATGAAGGCCGGGTAGCGGGGCATGAGCTTCATGTCCGCGCTGCCGGCGATCTTGGCCTTCGGAATCTGCAGCTTGATGCCGCCCGCGTATTCGGGCGACGTGCCGGGCTCCGGGATCGAGATCCACCCGTTCAGGATGACGGCCGGCGAGGAGGCGGGAATCGTCAGGTCGAGGTACAGGGTCTGGATGTGCAGGTAAGGCGAGGGCTTGTTCGGCAGATCGTCCGTGCAGTAGTAAAACTTCACGCCGTCGCCCCGCACTTCGATGCCGAGCGGATCCACGCCGATGCCGCCGTCGAATCCGTAGTAGTTGAACTTGCGCGTGACGCCGCCCACTTCCTTCTGGTGCGACCCGTAGTGGATGGCGGTGACGGTGATCTCCACGGGGCCGAGCGGCAGCACGATCGGCTCGACGAGGTGGATCGATCCGCCCTCGAACTCGAGGCTGCCGTCGCTGTAGATGCGCAGCTTCTCCACCTCGATGGCCCCCAGCTTGAGCGTGTCCTTGAGGAAGCCCTGGAACTCCAGCTTGCCGGACGTGCCGATGTAGAGCTTGTCGTCGTCACGGCCCAGCTCCAGGCTCCGGATGTGGTACACGAACACATCTTCCAGCTCGATGGGGAAGGCCGGATCGGTGGAGGCCGTCAGGTTGAAGTCGCCGTCGTCCTGGATGTGGCCGGTGACACCGATCTGGACGGGCTGCCCGGCGCTGGCGTGGCCTGCCGGATAGACGAACTTGGCGATCTTCATCGCCGCCGAGATGTTGGAAGACTCGACCTTGTTTTGCTTGAAGATGATGTCGAAGCTGCTGAAGCCCAGCGCGAAGCCGTCGCTTTCGCCGAGCTTCACCCAGAGCATGTTGTCGCCGCCGAGCGCGCGCAGGCCGAGCCTGCCGGAGATGCCGCCGGTGCCGATCAGCAGCTTCTCGCCGAAGATCTCGGCATTGGTGCCATCAGGTTCCTTGAACCATTTGGCGGGCAGGGTGACGGAGGCGCTTTCCGCGTACATGCCCATGAAGTCCTCGGGCCGGCCATCCGCCTCGGCCTCGGGGATGTTGTGGGCCTTGCTCATGTCCACCTTCAGCCCATCGAATTGCAGCAAGATCCCCGTCTTGCCGATCATGGAACGCTCAAAGCTGAAGCTGGACTGGTTCTCGAGCTCGAAGCCGCTCTTGGTCGAGACCTTCAGGTTGCCGATCGTGAAGACGAGGGCCGCCATCTTGTTGACGTCGGGATCCTCTACCCAGTTGCCCGAGCCCACGGGATCTTCGACCACGGGCAGCAGCCAGTTGCGCGGGAACTCCAGGGCGGCGTTGATGTTCTGAAGCGCCAGGGAAAACTGCGGCACGACGAGGTCGTAGAAGTCCTGCTTGGTGATGCCGTCAAACCAGCCCTGGAAGAGCCGGGCGAGCTTGTCGAACTTCTCGTCGAGGTCGCCGAGGTTGCCGAGCGCCGACTGGATGAAATCGCCAAGGAGGTTGATATCGACCTGAAAATTATCGGAGAGCGTATCGATGGAAGTCTGAATGGAGGTCACCGCCGCCTGCAGGGTGGCGTTCTCCTGGTAGTTCTCGTAGAGGTAGCCGAGGGTGTACAGATTGGAGCTGCCCAGCAGGTTGTCCACCTCGGCCAGGATGACGCCGAGCTGGGTGGTGATGCTGTCGATCTCGGCGGTGATGCCCGCGTTGCCGCCGTCGTCGTAGCCGCCGACCTTGGCGATGAGATTGTTGAGGAAGCCCTGGTAGGAATTGCTGCCATCGTCCAGAAAGACGCCGACGATCTGGCCGATGAAGGCGCCGCGGTCCTCGATGTCCGCCAACTCGAGGAGGATGTCCACGAAGGCCTCGGGCAGCGCCGAAAACCCTCCTTCGGCCAGCCGCGAGATGTACTTGTACACCTCCCAGCGCCAATCGAAAATGATGGGAAACTCGGAGAAGCCCGTGGTGGTGCCATGGAAGAAGACCAGATTCATCCCGGATCCCAGGAGCGGCAGCTTGAGCTCCCGGGTCAGGATGGTCAGGCTGTAGTAGCGGCTCACGCCATCGGCGGACACATCGGTGACCAGATCCTTGTAGAAGACCTTGCCAAGGATGAGAGCGATGCCGTCCTGCGCCAGGTCCTCGAAGTCCCGGAAGTCGCCGGGAATGGCTCTGGCGTCGATGAGTCGGGACAGGGGCGGATAAAACGGCGTAGTCATGGAATCACCGTCTCGAAGGTCTATGAAAGGCCGGCCAGCCAGGCATTGTCGGCGTTGGGGAAGTTGAGGGCGGCGAGGAATGCGGGCAAGGGTGTGAGGATGGCCGGAAGATTTATGGTGCCGATGGTGCCGATGGGCGCTCCGTAAGAGAACTCGAAGTCGATCGGCATAGACATCCCGGCAAATGCATCGGTCGTAAAGAAGGCATGGATTTCCTTTCCGTCCGGGGAGAGGTAGGCCATGAAGCTTTCCACCGTGGCGGCACCGTTGGTTGCCGTCACGGTATACGACAGCGCACCGCTCTTGAACCTGCCGTCTTCGAATGTGATGGTGACGTCGATCATCTTGAAGTTTGTATCGTTGTATTGCCCGATGACTTCGGCGGCGCGAAGGCTATAAGTGCTCATCGTAGTTGGCCTCAATCGGTAAATTCGACGTCATCGATCTCAACGTTGCCGGCGCCCGCCGTCGGAAACTCAAATTGCACCAACCTCACCTTGTCCAGCTCCACGCCATTCCCCAGGTAAATCGAAAGCGGGATCCGGACCGTCAAGAGAGCAGACTTGATCAAGGAGGCCGAATCGGGTCTGGAATGCGGATCGGGGATCGTTCTGCCCAAAGGCGCGGAAAACCGATGGGGTACCGCGTCCTCGAGCGCGACCTTCAAACCGTTGATGCTGGAATTCGTCCTTCGCGCCACCTGTGTGATCCGAAAGCTGAGGTGGCTGAAGGCTCTGACATCCCGGCCCGTATTGTCGGGCGTCAGCATAAAAGTAAGGGTGTCGCTTGCCGCCCAGCCAGTGGCTTTCAAGCCGAAGGTCTCATGCGGGGAGTCTGCATCGATGGTGGGCGCAAACGGGTTCAAGAAACCTTCCGCCAGGCCCGTGCCACCGCGACTGTGCGCCACCGTTTCCCCCGACGAGCTGATGGCCCAATTATTGACGGCAGTGTCCTCGAAGTCGTCCACGTTTCGAAAGTTGGCCATCTCCTTGAATTGCGGGAAAATCTTGTCCGTGCCGACGGACCCCGGGATGAACTCCCCGGTGAAATAGCTTCCCCAGATCGACTCTCCCAGCAGATGCTGCCGCAGGAAGGCGTTCATGTAGGCGCGGACGGTGGCCCGCTGGATGGCGTCGCTGACGGAGGCGATGTTGACCGGATCCCTGCTGCTGGATGTAATAAACCCGTTGTGGGTCGCACCCTGCACGAATCCCATGGCCTTGATGGTGGTGTTTCTGGCCCGGTCATACAGCGAGAAGCCCCCGCTGCCGGCATGGACGGTAGGGTCCGCTGGTCTCAAGTGCTTTCTTCGGTTTTCACGACCGCCACTCACATCGGCGTCTCGCGACCCGTACAACACCAAGTACGGGATATCCTGCGTCAGGTTTTCTTTCTCATAACGATCGGTCGGGGCGAGGGAAATAATCGCGGCGATATTCCTCAAATCCGCGGGTGCGGTGGATCCTCCGATCACCGCCGGAGCGCGCACGACGGCCTCCCCGCCCCGGCTGTGCCCGATCAAGCCGATATTATCCGCGACTTGCGCCCCGAACTTGTGCTTCAGCACCTCGAGATGCTTGAAGATCACATTCGCACGGCCGCGCGACGCCATGTTCTGGAAGTCTCGGGGACCTCTCAAGAATTCGATCGACAGCGGTGGGCCAGCGTCGATGTTGAAGTCCACGCCCACTGCCATCGGCAGCAGAGTCGTAGCGAATGTCACGGGATTGATCTGAAAAACCTGGTTCGTAGGCGTGTTGAATCCAAGGATCGGGTCTGACCCATCCACGATATGGGTGATGCCAGCTATGCCGCCGATTGCAAGCAGCTTAGACCTGGATTTGGAAATCAACAGGTTCACAACCGACACGATGAAGCCATTGGAGGCAAGGTGCCGGCCTAGCGCGTTGTATTCCGTGAAGGTGCTGCCATTGGCATGCACGATCACCACCAGGGGGTAGCTGGCCTTCCTGGTGCTCGGAGTTACGTCGCCAGGAGAATCGATCGGGAAAAAATAGCGCGCTCGCAGCGCTACCCTCGGACTGTCAGAGTTAAAGTCGTTCCCGATGTCCGAGACCGTGAATCTACCGGTCGGTTCCACGGCGTCCACCGAGGGATCCCCATGCCGGTAGGTCCCGTCAAAGATATGCTCCCACTGCTTCATCACCCCGGGATCCGGCGGCACGTCCGGCAAGCTCGCGAAATCGGCAAAGTCGCTCGAGCAGAACATGTTCGCTCCTGCTCCAAACACAAACAACGGCGAGTTGGGCGCAACCACTATTCGCTGGCCCGCCGTGTCCAGCCCCTGGACCTTCACTTCGTACTTCTTGTAGGGAAATCCGTTGTCGTCCAGTTGGTCGACCGCTTCCTCGAAGACCAGGAACCGCTGATGGACAGGGCCGAACCCCGTGGTGGCTTGAAGCCGCGCCAACTCAACGCGCTTCAGGCCCAGGAAGAAGATGCCGTCAATCGACGTGTTCTTTGTCCCCTTCTTGTACAAGCTGAGGTCGATCAGATGGATCGTGGTGCCCCCCTCCACGATCGACCATCGGTTGAACACGATGTCGCTCGGGAACACCGGGCTGCGGACCACGTTGTCCAACGTGGAGATGGCGAAGTCGACGGTCGGATAAGTAGCGGGGTTGGTCCGGTGCGCGGTCCTGGAGGAGCTGTACAGCAGCACCACATCCGGGTCGAAGTACATCCCTGTATCCGGCACATGGGCAAAATCCGCGCCTTCGGCCAGGCCCACCTTCTCATTGCGCATCTCGCGGAAGGGGGGCACGGAGACGACAACAGGCCAGTCGATGCCCCCGAATACCGTATCGAGCCGGTGGTTGAATTGCAGCAGGCGAGGATTTGCCACCGCAGCCCCTGGATTCTGCTTCAGGTACTGTAACCGTACGTGGGCCGCCACGCAGACCTTGGCGCCGGCCGGGCCGTTTCCATCCAACTTCAAGTTGAACGCCTTGCTCCAATCCACGGCCGCGCCGTCCAGCAGCTTCGTCTGATCCAAGAAATTCTTGCTGCCGGCGGCCAGGTAGCTCGTGTCTTCCACGAACAACAGCGGCTTGGTGTTGTCGTCGATGCGCAGGCGAAGGCCGAGGTTGACCTTGGCACCCGGCCCCGTCCATCCGGCTTGCGAGAACAGCGGCCACCCCTGGTTGAGGTAGATGTCGTCGACGAAGGCGGCGGCGGCTCCGGGCTTGATCTGGATCAGGTCCGGGCTGGCTCCTCCCCCTCCGTAGTTTTCATAGAAATTGTAGGAGTACCCCTTGTCGCTACGGATGTCGATATACACCCGGGTGGCGGTGCTGAATTTGCTGAGGAAATTCGTTACCAGGTCGCCACGCTTCTGAGCAGCCAAGCCAAACCCCGAGACGCCAACAGAGAAGTGCATTCCGAACAAAGCCGCCGGATCCACGAACGCCAGGATCCTCTCCTTCTCGCAGCGTAAGGCGTGGATCTGCGCAGGCGCCGTCAGGGCGCTGACGTCGATCTGGATCTTGGATTTCCTGACGTACTCCAGGTTCAGATCGAGCAACTCGGACTCTACGATCACCTCGAAGCAGATCTTCTTGCTGAAACCGAACGTGCCGATCCATTCGCCCTCCGCGACCTGCCGCGTACGGAGCGGAGCCCCGGCAAGGGTGACTTGGGAGTTGCGGAAGACTTCCTCGACATGTACCGTTCCGGAGAGCGAGGCATCGAACCCCAGATCGCTGGGCGCCAGCGGGTCAGGATTGCTCGCGACATTCGCATGCCAATCCTCCCACATCTTGCGGACCGTATCCGTGTTGCCGGGATCCTCCGCGTTGAAATTGCCGCCGGTAAAGAAGCTGTCACGTTTGATCCCACGGTAGATGTAATATTTCACCGAGGGAAAGGTGATCCCAAGCCCGGCCGTCGGCTTCAGGATCACGTTCACCAGGTCCGGATCCAAAGCGCCCGCCGTCACAGCGAAATAGTCCGTGACGATGACATGCCCCGGCTGGCAGGCAAAAGCCTTGGCGTCGGACGCCAACTGGAAATTGGCGGACACGTCATACTTGTTGGCGGGGTCCGCGGACGAAGGGCCGAAGCCGTCGCCGCTGCTCGCCTGATTGGTCAACTGCGCATGGTCAATAAAGAAGTGCATAGAGGTCCGCTTCTCCCGATTGACTCCTGACGACCAGATGTCCCAGATTTCTAGGGCTGGCACGCTCATCCGCGTCGTGCTCTGAGGCCATCGCCCGATGGTTTCGTTGCATCGACTCTATCATAAGGAGTTGGCCGCAGGCTGGGGGAATGAGCGTCCACTCCCCGGAGCTGTAACGAATAGCCATGCACGGACGCCTATTTCATTAGGTTCGGCGGTCGGGCGCGAAAGCGCGTAGGATTGAAAGATGACCAGCTCCCTGACCGACATGCTGCCAGCCGTCTACGACGAGCTCCGGCGCCTGGCCCACCTGCAGCGCCGGCGGCTGACTCCCGGGCAGACCTTGGACACCACGGCCCTGGTCCACGAGGCCTATCTGAAGCTCTCGGCCCGGCCGGGCGGATGGAACGACGAAAACCATTTCTTTTCGTCGGCGGCTCTCGCCATGCGCCAGATCCTCGTCGACTACGCCCGCCAGCGGACCTCGCAGATCCTGGCCTGCCTCCAGCATCCCAACATCGCCGGGCTCCTGGACGGCGAGCCGGCCGTCCCCGCGAGGCGGAGCCGCTCCTGGCCGCGGCCGTCTCCGGCTACCGCGCCCTCTACGGAGCGGATAGCGAGAAGGTGCGGGAGACCGAAAAGGTCCTCGCGGCGTGCCGGCCGTCCCCGCGAGGCCGGGTCCCTACCAACCCGACTTGCCGCTGCCCGAGCCGCTGCTCCCATAGCTGGAGCTTCCCGATCCGGAGCTGCTCCCGCCGCCCCAACTGGAGCCGCCGCCGCTGCCAGATGAGGAGCTGCTCGACGAGGAGAAGCTGCTCCGGCTCCTCTCCCTCGCTTCCTCCCTTCGCTGTTCCTCGGCCCGCAGGAGGCGCACCTGCTCCCGCGCAGCCTCGATGGCATCGACGGCCTCCGTCCGGGCGTTGGCGGACTCCTGCTCCGCCTCCGCGTACCGCCCCTGTTCGAGCAGGGACCGCGCCGCGGAGAGGCTGTTGGCACCCGGCCTCCCCGGGATCGTGACCCCATACGCCTCATCCCAGGAAGCGGCTCTCCGCACGACGGCGGCGGCCTTGGAGAACGCCTCGGTGGCCCTCTCCCCCGCGGCGATCTCGCCTTGGAGCGTCGCGGCCCAGCGGGCTCCTTCGGCCGTGATGCGATCGGCCTCGACGTCGAGCGCGTTCCAATCCCCGTGAGGGGTGTTCAGAGCCTCGCGGGCCCGTTCGTGATCGGAGGACAGGGATGCCACGGCGCCGAGGCCGCGGTCGATCTCGGGGCTGTTGGGAATGGCGTCCACCGCCGCGTGCCGGGCCAGCTCCCGGACCGCCGAGAGCTGCCGGGCCGCGGCCTCGAAGCTTTTCCGCGCCTCGACGAAGCGGAGGATGTCGCTCGGGGCTCTACGGTCGTGGACCTCGCCGAGGATGGCCTGGGCGGCGAGCAGCTCGTCCTCGGCCGCCAGGGGATCGCCCGGAGCGGCCTCGACCAGCCCGCGGGCCCGCTGGACCCGGCGCTCGCCCTCCTCGAAAGCGGCCACGGTCGGCGCCATGACGCGCGGGTCGCCGGCGATCGTGACGCGGTCTTCCCGCGCCCGGTCCTCCAGAGCCGCCAGAAGCTCCCGGTTGCTCGCGACGGTCCGCGCCAGGCGGGCCTCCCGCTCGGCGATCTCTTCGAGCCGGTGCACGGCAAGCTCCTGGTGCTCTTTCACCTCCCTCAGGAGCCGGGCCGCCGCCAGCAGGCTGCCCGCGCGAAACGCGGCGATGGCCCGGTCGAGGTTCTCGCGCGCCAGCCCGACCTGCACGCGGGCTTCCTCCAGGTTGTCCGTGAGAGTGACGTTGCCGCCCGGATGCTCGGGATCGCCATCGCGCAGCGACAGCACGGTGGCGGCGAACGTCCCCTGGATCCCAGCGAGGATTCGCTCATGGTCCGGCAAGAGGCGCTCGATTCGCTCCGTCTCGGCGCGCCGCTCCTCGACGGCGGCCTCCTGGGCCGCGAAAGCCTGCCGCGTGGCCTCGACGATCGCCTCCGCCTCCGCCGTGAGCCGGGCCGCCTCGGCAAGGGCCGTCCCGGCCGCGTCCAGATCTCCCGCTCCCAGCCTTTCGTGGGCCGCGTCGGCCTGCCCGCCCGCATCCTCCAGCCGCTCGGAGGGATCGGCTCCCGCCTCGCGCAGAATCCCGTCCGCCGGCAGCGCCAGGGCGCCGCCCAGCTCCCGGCGGGCCGTGTCGACCCGCTCGCGGACCCTGCCGATCTCCGGCCGCGCCGTCCTGACGAGCGTCGCGGCCAACGCGGCCGCTCGCTCGGCCCGCGCGCCGAAATCCGCCAGGCGCACCTCCAGCTCCCCGATATCTCCCAGATCCCCCATGCTCGGGGCGGCTTCAGCCTCGGCGAGACGAGCCGCCAGGAAGTCCGCGACGCCGGAGAGCCGGCGCCGCTCGTCTTCGATCCAGAGGGTGGCGATCGAGGCATCCCGGAGCGCCACGGCCCCGTTCTCGACGGCCGGCAGCACGCCGTGCCGGGAATCCGCGACGAGGTCCGTGAGCCGGGCGGCTTCCACGGCGATCCGACCCGCCCGCGCGCCATCGTCTCGCAGGGCCGCCACGGGATCGGTCGCGAACAGCGCCCGCGCCCGGGCCAGAACGGCCTCCGCCGCCGGCAGGACCCTGGCGAAAACCTCCGGGATGCGGAACAGCCCGTCGGCGGTGCCCGCCTTTTCGATCTCCTCCCGGCGTGAGGCCGCCCGCCGGAGCCGCGCCGCGGCCTCCTCCAGGTCCACGGGACCCTGGGTCAGGCTCCGCTCGACGACGCCGAGGGCATCCGCCGCCCGCGCGGCCCGCACATTGAGCTCGCCGACGATCTCCTGGAACGACTTCCTGAACGGCTCGTAGCTCGCGAGGTCTCCCAGGAGGTCGTCACGCCAGGTGCGCTCGGCCCCGAAAAGCCTCGGCAGCCCGTCTCCGGGATCGAAGGGGACCGGCTCGTCCTTGAGCAGCGTGATGCGCTGCCGGTACCGGCCCGGAAAAAGGAAGTTATAGACGGCGGCGAGGCCCCTGGCCCGGATCAGCGCCTCGGCCTTTTCCAGGACGCTGCCGGCGCTGGTCCAGAGGATGTAGAACGAGCCGATGTCCGAGCGGATCTGCTCGGACAGGCGCAGGGTTTCGCCCGCGAAAGGCCGCTTGCCCTCGCCGCTCGCGGGGCCGACGAACCGGTCGGCGCGCCGCTCCAGCTCGTCCACGAACACCTCGAGCTTCCGGTCGAGGGCTTCACGCCAAGCGGCCAGGAGCTGCTCGGCTTCCCGCTTGACCCCACGGCGCCGGCGGTTCAGGGACAGGACGCCCGCCAGGAGCGCGGCGCCGAGCAGGCAGAGCAGGGTGACGATCCCCGAACGCCGGTAAACGGCGGCGTCATCGGCGGCCGAGACCTTCTCCTCCGCGAGAGACAGCGTGCCCTGCAGGGACGCCAGCTTCTCGGCGTAGCCCGGAATCCCCCGGCGATAAAGCTTGCGCGCCTCGGCCAGAGCCTGGCCCGCGCTCGCCAGCTCCTCGCGAGCGGCCGCGGCCCGCTCCCGCCGCTCGATGGTCGCGAGGCGAGCCCCGGCCGCCTCCAGGTCTTCGCCCGCCGCGGGGTACTCCTCGATCGCCTGGATCTGCGCCAGGGCCTCCTTCTGGACGGCTTCGACGGCCTGGACGGTCGCCGCGGGATCGGCCGTGAGCGACAGCTCGGCGGCGGCGATCCTTTGCCGGAGCGCCTGAACGCCGGGCCGGACCAGCGGTCCGCTCAGCGCCGGATAGCGGGCGAGGAGCCGGGCCGCCTTCTCCTCCAGGGACGCCACCGCCGTGGTGGCGGACTGGACGCCGAGCCGGGCCGTGTCGACGTTCCGCCGCAGCTCCTGAACCTGCCCCTCGATGGTGGCATCGAGCTGGCCGTCGATGCCGGTGACCGTATCCTTGACCGCGGAGACGATGTCGCCGCCCGACCGCATTGCCGCCACGGCCCAGTGGTCGAGATTGCCGCGGAACTGGTTCTCGCCGAGGCCGCGGCTGTCCTGGGCCTTGGAGCCCGTGTAGAAGAGCGCGCGCTGGGCGAGCACGATCGTGAGAATCGCCCCATCGGCCTCCCCCGTGCGCGGGTGGATCTGCGACGAGAAGCCGGCCCGCCGCGGAATCCCCTGCCCGGTGCCGTATTCGATCGCGTCCTCGCCCTGGCGCGCGACGCCGTCGGCGTCCCGGTACGTCTGGCCGCTCGCGTCCGCCACCAGCAGCACCGTCCAGTGCTTGTCCCCAAGCCATCCGGCAAGCTCCCGGAGCGTGTCCTCCCCCAGCCCGACGTCGCCAAGGACATAGAGGTGAGTTGCCGGCTGCCAGGCGGAGAGGACCTCGCCGATCGAGCCGGCACGGACAACGGACGCTGAAGGGACTGAAAGGGGTTTAGCCGAGGCGGCGGCAGCCGTCAAAACACTGACGGACAAGAGGATGGGCAGGATGACGGAGAGCGCGGCCCGCGAAGGCCGGCGCCGGGAGAGCTCGAAGTGCGGGCCATCCGATCGACAGAGAGTCTTGGGCATTTCTATTCAGAATCGCCTCCCATCGAGTCGTCCAGCGTTCAATCCTAGATGACGCGGGGGCCAAAAAGATTTCACCCGGGATGCGGCGCCTTGCCCGGCCAGGAGAGGGCGGGATCTTCGTTGCGCCGCATCCAGGCGAGAAGGCGGGCGCGCAGGTCGCCCGCCACCCCTTGCGCCGCCGGATCGTCGACGAGATTGCGCGTCTCCTTCGGATCGGCCGCAAGATCGTAGAGCTCGTCGCCGCGGGCCGGGTCTTTCCAGACGATCAGCTTGTGCGTCGGGGTGCGCACGGCGCGGTAGGCGAGGCGGCCGAAGGTTTCGCTCTCCTCGTCGGACCACTCCGTGAAGGCCTCGCGGATCTCGAGCTTGCCATCGAGCGCCGCCCTGAGATCGCGCCCGAGCCAGGTGGCCGGCGCCGGGATGCCGGCCAGCGAGAGGAGCGTCGGCGGCAGGTCCAGGCTCGAAACGGGTAATTCCGAGACGAGCCCCTTCGGCAATCCCGGCCCCAGCATCACGAAAGGCACCCGCAACGAGCTCTCGTACGGCACCTGCTTGCCGTTGGCGGCCGAGCCGGGCCCGCCGATGCCCCGCTCGCCCATCATGTATCCGTTGTCGCCGAGCAGCACCACGACCGTCCGCTCGGCGAGCCCCGCCTCCCGGAGCGCCGCGAGCAGGCGCCCGATCTGCTCGTCGAGATGGCTCACCGCCTGGTCGTAGTGGCGCCAGTCGTTGGCCGCCACGTCGCGCGGGAAGCCCGGCGGGAGGAATTCCTCGTCGCCGCGCCCGGCATAGAGCGCTTCGATCCGCTCCGGATTAGGCTCGTAGGGGGCATGGGGCGCGGTGAAGCCGACCCAGAGGAGGAACGGCCCGGCCTGGGCGGCCTCGCCGCGCAGGAAGCCCAGCGCGTCGTCCGCGAAGATCTCCTGCGTGAAACCGGGGACGACCTCGTGCTTCTCGGAAACGCCATGGACCAGCTCGGGATCGCGGAAGTCCGAGCCGCCCTCCGGCAGCCAGGTCCGCACCTCGTCGAAGCCGCACTTCCAGGGCGGGGGCGGGACGTGCCACTTGCCGACCACCACCGTGTGATATCCGGCATCCCGCAGCAGGCTCGCCACCGTCGGACGCGCGCAAAGAGTCTCGGCGACCCCGGGAGCCACGAACCGGGTCGAATAAACGCCATGTCGATAGGCCGGCAGGCCCGTGAGCAGGCTGGCGCGAACCGGATGGCACTGGGAAACCGAGACCGTGGCCTGCCGGAAATAGACGCCGTCCCGCACCATCTGGTCCATCACGGGCGTGAGAATGGCGGGATTGCCGGCCGCGCCCAGGGCGTCCCAACGATGGTCGTCGGAGAGCACGACGACAATGTTGGGCCGAGTGGGACGATTGGGATTGACGGGAAAATTGGGACGCGCATCGCCTTGCAAAAGCCCGGCGCAGCCCAGCGGCGCCAGGAGCAGCGCCGTCATCAGGATCGTCTTCGCCGCTTTCATGGCCGCCTACCTCAATTCCGCTCGTGAAAAGGCTTCCAGCATTTCTCTCTCCGAGGGCGGCTGCAAAACGTTACGCGCCGCGAACTCCTGGGCCTGTGGATAATCCGTGGCTCGAATCCGCTCGGCGGCGTTCTCCAGGTCGTAAGCCGTGTGCCGAAGCTGAACGTCGGGTCCCAGCAGAAGCCAATCCGCTCCGGGCTCTCCAAACGGCATCCCGACGCTGCCGGCGTTTACGATTCGAATCCCTCCGGCCGTCCAATCGAACTGCATGTGGGTATGACCGCAGACCACCACGGGCGCGTCGACTCCCGCGAAGGCCGGCAGGAGGCGCTCCTCGGGCGTCGAGCGGGTAAAGATCTCCGTGTCGCTTCGCGGCGTCGCGTGGCAAAACAGCACCTCGCCCAGCCCGGGAATCTCGAGGTGGAGCGTCCCGGGCCAGCTCGCCAACAACCGCTCGTCTTCGGGAGTGAGCTGCCCAGCCACCCAGCGCATGACCTCTCGGAACTGCTCCGGGATGGCGGCCGATTCCTTGCCTGCTCTCTGGGCCAGAACCTCACGGTCGCCATTGCCCTGGATGAACCGCACCGGGATCTCGAGGCCCAGCAGACACGCGATCGTTTCACGCGGCATCGGCCCCGGGACTACATCGCCGCCGACCACGACAAGGTCCACTTCGGCTTGACGGATCTCATGGAGCACGGCCTCCAGCGCGGGGAGGTTGCCGTGGATATCGTAGATGGCGGCGACGCGCATGACAAGGCCTCCCGAAGGCGAACGCCCGTCCTCAGGAGCTCGGATGGCCAGGCGTTCCGCCCGGCGATCCCAGCGAAATAATGCTGTCGTCGTCGCGCTTGGCGTGAGTGATGCTGAAGAGCAGAAACCAGATCTGAAAGAACAATATCAATCCTGGAGCTTTCCATAGATCCCAAGAGCTGCCATAGGCCTCGTCAGGAGCCTCCGGACGGTAGAGCACCGCGACAGTATCGCCAGCCCTGTATCGTGCCTCCGACGGCGGTTGATCCTGCCCCAGGCTCCAACCTGCGTGGACGGTCGCGAACTGTCTGGCTCCATTGGCTTGAAACTCCGCCAGGGCAGAGAATTCGGTGCCCCATTTGCCCTTACCAAAGTTGGTGCCGTACACCGTCTTGATCTTGGCGGGCGTACGCTCCGCCCGTGCAAGGAAGACGAGGCGGTCGCCAACCAAAAATAGGAAGGCTACGGCGAGAGCTATCGATATCCAGAAGAAGCCAGCGCGTTTGACGGCGAGGCCAAAGATGGTCATCTCCATGCTCCTTTGCTACTTGAAGTTTAGCAGCCTTCCATCTAGACATGGGGCCGGCCCAGAGACTGGGGATCGATCTGGCCCCAGCCCGTACCGTGATCGTAGGTCGAATGATTGTCGGGATGAATGGAGAAGTCCCCGTAACACAGCTTCCTGAGGATGGAAGCTGGCCGCAGGTGCCAACTCGCCCAGGTCAGCGGAGAGTCGCCGTTCATGTCCTTGGCGTCTCGCGCCGCGCCGGCCTCCAGGAGAAGCTGGATGCTCTTCTCGGTACCGAAAGCGGCGGCGCGATGGAGGGGAGTTTCGCCCTTGGTTCTGCAATCGCGCATGAAACCTCCCGTCTCGGCCGAAGGCCTGGTCGCCCGGCTCGGGTCCGCGCCGTTGGCGAGCAGGATCTCGACGACATGATCGTAGACGGGGCGATTGGCCTTGCACAAGGCCGCGTGCAGCGGCGTCTCGCCGGTATCCGGAAGGGCATGATTCACGTCCGCGCCTTTTTCGATCAGGAACTGGCAGAGCTGCCAATGTCCATGAAAAGCGGCACCGTTGAGATCGAAGTTCTCTCCGAGAGAGCCGAGGGATTCCCCGTTGGCCAGCAGGAAGCGAATGGCGCTGACATCGCCATGGTACGCGCACCAGAGGATCAGCGGCCTGCCGTGTCCGTCCGTCGAGGCTGCGGCGTGACCCGCTGCCAGGTAGTCGAAGACCAGGTCGGTGCGCCCATCAAGGATTTTTTGGAGCATGGGTGTTCTCCTGTGTTACGCGACCAAATTGGTGGTGCGCCGACTCGGCGTAGACCTCGTGGCACCCTGTTTCGTCAAGGAAGATCCGGAAGTGGTGCAGCTCGGCATAAGATTTTCGCGAGGCGGAATCGCCTTTCAGGAACGCCGTCAGACCTTCGCTGGGCGGCACTTCGACCAAGCGGAAATAGGCTTGGCGGATCCAATGGGACTCGCAGTTGTGCAGCGCCGTGAAACGATGCCAGCGAACGCCCAGAAACCGAATAACGACAGGCGGCAGTCCGCTGACGTGAATTGTGAGCGTTGTACCTCCGCCGGTCATGTGAAACTCGCAGCGTTCGTACTCCCCAGTGTCGAACGGCGGCAATTCGTAGACGACGCGTAAAGACATGGAAGGCAGCCTCGATGTCGCCCACTCTATGCCGCGTCCGGCTGGAGGCCGGAAACTGGCGGGGAGCTTCTACGCGAACGCAAAAGACGAACGAGAAGCAGGCACGTGATGAGATAGAGGATTCCTGCCGCATCGCACATGGGGAGGAACTCCCTGATCCATTCTCCATCCAGTCCCCCTTTCAGGAAAAACGCGTTGAAGAGGGTGGCCGAAAAGCTAAAGAGACCGAACAAGCCAACCGGCATGCCCAGGAAAAGGATCAGACCCGCGATGACGGCAGCCCACCGCGAGCGAGAGAAGAGCCGCGGGTTGACAGCCATCGTGAACGCAACCAACAGGGCGGCCAGAAACCAAAGCAGCAGAGCCGCCGTAATCCCCACTCCGCAGCCGCTGGACAGTGGAGCCCACGTAGCCCTGGACATGAACGAGACCCTCGACACCTCGTGCCACAGCAGGGCCAAAGAGATCGGCTTATCATCTCGGATGGCCGTGCCTGGCTGGTACCCGGCAGCGGCGGTCGCCAGTCCGAAAGCGAAGTAGAGACCGCAGCCGACGACCGCACCGGCCGCGACGTTGCGCATCAAGGTATCTCTGGCCATCCCTGAAGCCTGCCTTTCAGAGGACGCGGCGATTCATTGGAGAGGCCCTGTTCAACCATGCCAAGGAAACCGCCAGCGACCGGTTAGTCTTTCTCCCTCTTGAACTCGGAGAGCGCGCGGATGCTCCCTTTGCTCGCTGAGAATTCCGTGGGTCGCTCGTCTCTGTCTGGCAGGGCGAAACAGATCCGTAGCGTGTCGCCATCGAGCTCATAGATGCCCTGGTAAACCACCCCCTTGTACGTGCCGGCCGTTACCTCAATGTCAATCGTTTTGGGGTTCTTCGTCGCGTCGATCTTTTTCACGGCCCATTCGACAACGATTTCGTCACCCCGCCGCATGGTCCACTTGCCGTCTGCGTCCCGAACCCAAAGAGCTCCCTTCAGATCTTCTTCGGATGCCTTATATCCGTTGTTCTCGGCGGAAACGGGCCTCCACGTACCGGCCAGGGCCTTCAGTTCCCTCGTGAAGGCATTCCCCGGCGGGTCGCCGGAGGCATTGGGCAAGCCGAGGCCAGCCAACAGCAAGAAGGTTACCAAGAGGATCGGGGTGTTTCGCGCCATGATGAAACTCCGGAGAATGGAGGAAAATGAGTTCGATGGTTCTGTGCACCCGTTTGCCGCCGAATGCCTCCCAGCCCAAGGTAGACGTAGCAACCGCTTACCCCCCATTATACCCTCGCTCTAGGGAAGCGGGCCTCGACCTCTAAGGGGCTTCGAAGGCATGCTTCGGTCAGATCGCCCAGCCCAAAGCACCACCCAGTCATCGTTGTGTGGGATGGATCGGGCCAGGGCCGTCCCGCCATTTACGAGATCCCAGACGGTCCTTGCCCCGCTGAGGGTCGACGTGGGCCAAATCTACAGCAAGGTGGGCACCGCCACCTTGGTTTAGATTTTTAGGCAAACAGCAAGGCTGCTTTATCTGCTCTTCTACCGATTCGCTCGTCGGTACGCCGATGTTCCCCACGGCGTCGAAGACGGATTCAAGCGGAAGCGCGGCGGGGTTGCTCGCCCTTCTCCTTAGCGGCGAGGCGGTTGAACCTTGTGATGCCGGGGCCGCAGGTGAAGACCTTGACAGCTGTGGGATCGGGGATGAATTCGCAGATCAGAGCCTTGGTGACCCGGCCATGGCGGAGGTCCACTGTGGTGGAGGCGAGGTTCTCCTGCCGCGACAGAGCGTGGACCACACTGAGCCTGTCCGGATAACGCTTTTGGCGAGTTCCTCGAGTTGGCGGCGGTAGATGATGCCTCCCAGGTCTTGTTGCCGTAGATCATCGTTTGCCGGACCTTCATCCCCACGGCCAGACAGTGCTTGATGATGCTGAGGTTGAGCACGCTCCCCGAGCCGGCGCAGATGTAGACGATGTGGTCCGTGCGTGACTCGATATCCGCCGGCAGCACATAGGGGCCGCCGAAGCCCGTCACCGCCATGCGCATACCAGGATGGGTGCGCCACACCAGGAACGGGGAGAGGAGCGGCAGGTACTTGGTGAGCCTCGAGACGCATCGCTCTCCTTCACGGTAATCGCGAGCTGGCGCTTGTTCCTGTTTCTTCAATATCGGATGGGAAAACTAGAAGGATTGAGCTCGGCGCCACCGAATTGGCGTACCGAGAAGCGAACATTAGGATTGCCGAAGAGCAACCAAGAGCAGTAGTAGATCCTTCCTGGGGTGGCCGCACGCCTTCCAGCTTTCACTGACTCGCCTAAGGTCTTTCCCCCGATCAATCCTTTATAAAGAGCGTCATAGTAGACACTTACAGAGACATTGCCTGAGGCACCACCGCTAAGGAATCTACAGTAAGCGCCAATAGCTCCCCTTGCGCCTTTCTTAACAAATGTAGCTGCTACGCTATCACTGCCCTGACCAGCGCTACAACCCAAGAAGAAGTAAACACTAGGACCATCACTAACGTAGAGATCGCGCACGTCGACCGGAGGGCTGTACGGGTTATCTACTTGCAATAAAGTAGCCGATCCATGGCATTCAAAATGCAAGATATCCAAGTCGCCTCTTTTGAACAACCCCTTGGCAATATCTCCGGTGGGATAAAAGTAATGCTCGATAGCCAGCTTGTTGTCAATACCGAGAGTAGCAGAGACAACGTCCATCTCGTACAGAGACGTTGCTCCTGGAAAATAGGTACATACATGGGCGATACGGCGCAACGGCAGCTCCTCACCGCTAAAATAACTTATTGAACCCAGAATGGAATCTCCCTGGATTTCACGATGAGCTATTACGCATTCTGTTCCGAGAAGAGCGCTGCGACACGGGAGAAGATCAACAGGAAGGATCTTATCGGAAACGACGAGTACCTGTGAGAAGCGGTCCGGAACTTCGCTCCAATCAAGGACCTCTCCTGCGCTGGTTGCCTGCAGTGCAAGTTGGTCACCAAGCCCAGCAGCCTGTGGCAGCCAAGTGGCATGGGCCTCGTCCAGACTAGTAGGCGGATGGGATTGGAGAGCCGCATCAAGCGCATTAATACAACTCCGAAGGGACTCGTTCATGCTTAGCGGAACCACACAATCACCCCGCTCCCGAAAAGCATCCAGCATACTGCCCTCGGACAGCGTGCATAGCAAGAGCCGTCTCATAAGTATTTAGCACGACTAGGAAGGCAACATGTGTCGCTGAGGGCAGCGCCGGCAGCCTGTCCGAGCAGTGGATTGGGCACTCTTTGCCTAGTAAACTGCACCTGTAGCAAAAACCCCTCTTGAACCTGAGCGAAAAGAATATCGACTTTGTGTACGGCACTCTTCTCTATAAGACTTGGCTGCGGCAGCACTCTTTCTACTATTGCAGAGAATTCACGAATCACCTGTCCGAATACTCGTACCTTGATTGTTTCGACCTCCTTCTGGGACAAGCACTTCAGATTCTGCACCCCTAGGGGGATCCCGAATCTCGGGAGCCATAACTCTAAGACGATTCCCCTTTATGAGAAGCAGATCTTCGCACCCCTTACCAGATCGCTTAATTTGATCATTTCCGAAATATTATTAGAGTCTGCAAACATTTTTGCCGCAGCTCTGTCACCTGTAGCCAAATTGCCAGAGAAGTAGCAGGTGGCTGACACACCTTCCTCTCCATCGAGCAGCCGGGCGACACCAAGAGGAGCCTTCCTCTTCAAGCCTACGTTATGGAGGGGCACGCACCGACAATCTTTTTAAATAAGCCCTCATCCTAACCTCCGCTTAGATCCTTACGTCTACTTTCATCGTCTGCCCGCCAGCTTGCTTAGCTATAGGCATTCGACCCGCTAATAGCGCTAGCCAGAATGATGTATGCCGTTTTTTCTATGAATGAAATAGTATTTTACCGTGATTCCCTAGGGCTCGTCAACAAGATCTTTTGCCAAATATCCCTAGGGAACAATAATCGTGTGACGGCCCTAGGCTTGAAGCAAGGGAACGCATATCTGCGGGATCTGGCGGGGTACCTGTCGACCAGCCAAAAGGCTCACATTGCCTGAGGCGACCGCCCATCCCCCGGCACGTGCGCGGCACCCCATCGAAACGCGTAGAGAGCCAAGGCGAAGGCCACCGCCGTCAGGAGCACCCGGACGTGATTGCCCCAGGCCCATTCGCGGGCGGTGGCCGCCAGAAGCTCAGGGTCCACGGTCAGAGGAGAGCCGAAGAGCACCGCGTTTCTCGGGTGGTGGAAGGTAAAGGTGATCACGTCCGCGATGACCATGAGGAGGAAGGCCAGGAGCAGAGGCCACCTGCGGCGGCTCGACCGCCAGAGGAGAATGACGGAGAGCAGCAGAAGGATCTGCGTCAGCGGCACCACGACACGAAAGAATGTACCGGGATTCGCCGCGACCATGAACTGCCGGGCGTGGTCGAGGGCTTGCGCTCCCGACTGGAAGTTCGGAGCCATGACCATGGACTCGAAGAGACTCGCCCCGAGAACGAGCGCCACACCGAACAGGGCCAGGACAACCACAAGCTCTTTGACCTTCAGCACACTCTCTCCTTATCCCCGGTTATCCAGGTGATGGTTTAGGTGGCGCCTCACTCGTCGGCCTTGAAGTTCGAGACATTGCCCACGCGGAACCAGCGACCCTGCCGCTTCTCGTAGAGCTCGATCCAGGCGCTGACGAACTCAACACGCTCGACGGTGCCATTCTCCGCGGTCTGTTCGCCCCGTGCCTCGACCTGCGCGATCACCCAACCCAGCGACCCGTCAGCCGAGACCTTCACGACGGGCGGAACACGATCTTTATAGATCGAGAAGCGAGTCTGCTGGAGGTACGGCCCGAGGACATCTTTGCGCGCTTTCTCGGGTGGGGTCGTCACCTCGCCGCGATTGGCGATGACGTACTCGTCTCCTTCGGCTTCGAGGAGAAGCTCGACGTTGCTTTCGAGATGAGCGCGGAGGACGTCCTCGTGGAGCCTCAGGAGCTCCCGAGCGGCCGTCTCGTGACCGGCAGAGTCTGTCGTCGCGCATGATGTGGTGCTTAACAATGACGCCAGGAGCAGCGCGAAACAGAGCGTGAGCCGCATGAGTTGCATAACGTTCATGCCCAGATAGTGACGCTCGGTTTCCGCAATCGCTTCGGGGGTCGCGCCTGACTGCATGGCCGCTCCTATGCCTACGTGGCACACGTCAATTCATTCCAGGGGACATGGAAAATTCTACGCGGGTCTCCAAGACTCGTCAACCAGCAGGATGCAGCCAAGGGCAGGGATGAAGCAGGTGCGCGGCGGGATAAGATTAATTTGTCACGGGTAATCTTATTTCGGCCTGGATAAGATTGCGCGGCTTTGGGCAAGATTAAATTGCTTCGGGCAAGATTATGCTGGCGCGGGTAAGATTATTTTTCTCCGGATAATCTTAACTTACGGCGGATAACCTTATCCTGGCCTGGGTAAGATTAAATTGGCGCGGGCAATCTTACGGCGGCGCGGACAATCTTATTTCGCCCCGCGTAACGTTACCGCGTCCGGTGCAAGATTATTTCGCCGCTGGTAAGATTATTTTTCTTTGGGTAATCTTACGCTGGCCTGTGCAATCTTATCTTGGCCGAGATAATGTTACGCCGATCCGGATAATATTAAATTTGCGCCAGATAAGATTGATTTTGGGCTGGCGAGGGTGATGGCCCCGGGGGAGAAATGTGGCCTTGGGGACGAGATTGCCGCCTCGGGAGACGCCCCACGGGGTACCCGTGAGGGCGTCTCTACATTGGGGAGGGGGAATGGGCCGAGATTGGTCTCTATGAGGAGAAGGAAACGGGGGGGGATTTGGGGGATTCGTGGGGGGAGGGTAGAATGAAAGAGGGGGAGCGTGCCGCACACGCTCCCCCGGAAGAGATACTACGAGTTGGTATCGAGAGGAGCCGCCGGCGGTGCCGGCGGCTCCGGCTGCTCCACCTTCTTCGCCTTCCGCCCGCGGAACGGCTGCACACCGAACTCCGTGAGCTTCTCCGAACGAATGCCGTAGTTATCCCCGAGGAGCTTGCGGATCGCGGTCGCCAGCCGCACACCCTCTTCGAGCAGAGTCTTGAGACGCTTCGAGGCCTCCTGCTTGCTGGCCGCGAAGGCGGCCTGCTGCTTGGAGATCTCCTGAGCCTCGGTCAGCGCTCTCTCGAGCCGGACCCGGGCACCCTCGATGTGAGGGAGATCCGGAGCGTTGGCGGCCAGGGCAGCATTGAACTGCACCAGCGCACCCAGTTTTCCTGCTTTCGTCGTTTCCATGGTCTTTCCCTTTCTGGACCGCGTCCGCTGAACCCGGCGGCCTGAAGCCCGCCGCGACAACCGCGGAGGTTTCCTTCAGATGCGCCCGCTCAGCGAATCGCAGGATTAAGATTGACCATGGACGATCTGGTGTCAACCATGCGGTTTTGGAAAATCCGACGGGCGCCGGCATCGAAATCGCTATCGCCGTTGCGAGGGAGGGTGCTAATCCGTCTTCGGGCGGTACCTAAATCGCGATTCGCGAAGACGCGTGCTGTCCGCGAGCGACGGAAAAGAGATGAAAAGTTGCGCGTCTGGCTCGCAATGAAGTGCGGATTCCGCGCAAGTTTGGCGAAAAATGACCGCCGAGGCCGATCTACTGCGCCGTCTTCCCCTCTTCCCAGTCGACGCTGTACACGGGCACGGGCTGGGCCTTGCCGCGCAGCGGCAGGGGCGTCAGGGGGGAGACGGGCGGCGGCAGGCGCAGGGCGGTGTAGAGGGGCTCGGCGATCAGGATCTCGCCCGGCTGGGCCTCGGAGCACAGGCGGGCGGCGACGTTCACGGCGTCGCCGATCACGGTGTACTCCAGGCGCCGGGCGCTGCCGATGTTGCCCGCGAAGACCTCGCCCCGGTTGATGCCGATGCCGATCGTCAGCGACGGCCGGCCCTGCTGGGACCATTCCGAGTTGAGCCGCGCGAGCTTCCGCTGCATGGCGACGGCCGCCCGCATGGCCCGGTCCGCGTCGTCGGGACGGTCGAGGGGCGCGCCCCAGAGGGCCATCATGGCGTCGCCCATGAACTTGTCGAGGGTGCCGCCGTGCTCGAAGACGATCTCCACCATCTCCGTGAAGTAGTCGGTCAGCAGGGTCGCGATCTCGTCCGGGCTCATGCGCTCCGAGAGGGAGGTGAAGCCCCGGATGTCCGAGAAGAGCACCACCACCCGGCGCTTGGCCCCGCCGAGCTGGATCTCTCCCTCCTGGCCGGCGATCTGCCGGGCGAGGTCGGGGGCGAAGTAGCGCTGGAAGTTGGAGAGCACCACGGCCTCGCGGCGCGTGCGGTCGATCAGCCGGCTGTTCTCCATGGCCAGGGCCGCCATGCCCGCGAAGGCCGTGAAGAACTCCAGATCCTCCTCGCTGAAGGAGTGCGTGTTCCGCAAATGGTCGAGGTAGATAATGCCGAGCACCGTCCCCTGGCTGCCCAGGAGGGGCGCGCAGAGGGCGCTCTGCACCTTCTGGCCCGTGCCGCCTTCCTCGAAGCGGTCGTCCTCGGGCACGTTCTCGGAGAGCACCGCGACCCTCTCCGCCATGGCCTTGCGGGCGATCGCCCGCGGCACTTTCCAGCTTCCGGCCGGGGACTCGACCCGGGTGCGCCAGAGCCGCCGCACCAGCTCCTCGCCGTTCTCCCCCGCGGTCATGATCGCCACGCGGTCCACGTCCATGACCTGGAACGTCAGGCCGACGACCCGGTCGAGCAGGCGGTCGACGTCGGTCTGCTGCGAGAGCTCCTTGGCGATGTCGAGGAGAAGGCTGAGCTTGTGGGCCTGGCGGTCTTCCAGGGAATCGCCGCCGATCTTGAGCAGCGACAAGCCCCGGGGGCCGTCCGAGAGCTGGGCGGCGATGTCCGCCCGGCCGCGCACGGGCACCAGCCGGAGGATCGTGGCATCGAGCGAGCCCTCGCCGGAGCCCTCGCCCATGAGCTCCTCGGGCTCGTCCTCCGGGTACTCCGCCACGACCTCGAAGTCCACCTTGCCGAAGGCGATCCGCGAGCCGGGAGTCGCCAGGGCGTCGATGACGCGCACGCCGTCCAGATAGGTGCCGTTGGTGGATCCGAGGTCCTTCACCCGCACGCCGGCGCCCATCAGCTCCAGCTCGGCATGGCGGCGCGAGACGGTAGGGTCCTGGATCGGCAGGTCGCAGGCCGCCGAGCGGCCGACGATGAACGAACGCCCACCCGTCACCAGGATGGAGGGGCTTCCGGTGGCGGCGACGAGCTTGAAAGACAAAGAATTCCTCGGTCTGGAGCCTGGCCATCCAGGTGCTCCCGAATCGGGTCTACGGTACTACAAGACAAAGTGTCGCCCGCGGCGGGAACAGAGACGGTGGCTCCGAGATGGCGCAACAAAGACGGGAACCTCGGAAACCCGGCCCGAGGATTGGACCGCCCGGAAGCCGTGGGGGCCGCGGATCGGGGGCGCAGGGATCCGGCCCGCCCGGAAGCCGCGCGGAGCAGCGGACAGGGGGCGCAGGGATCCGGCCCCACCCGGGCATAAATGCCCGGGCTACCCAAAACAGCCGGCTAAAGCCGACTGAATCGCTTGCAGGGCGCGCCGGGTTCACCCGGCGCTTTTACATAGCCCCGGCATTTATGCCCGGGCGGGGCCCCGGGAACGGAGGCGGCACCGTTCACGCCTGATGCCCCGATCTCCCCCTGGAATTCCGCCCCGTCCCCTCGGGTTGAACGCCGCGAGCCGTCTATGCTACCCTTCGCGGGTCCGATGGACGGTTCATCGGACATGTGGCGCATTCGTCTAGGGGTCCAGGACGCCGGCCTCTCACGCCGGTAACACGGGTTCGAATCCCGTATGCGCTACCACCCCTTGCTTCACGGTCATCCCGAGCCCGGTCCTGCCGGGCTTTTCGATTTTTGGGGCGCGAAGACTGGCGAGGATGGGGATCTGAAAGGCCCCATTTCTTCAACAGGATAGACTGGCCTGGATGTCGCGCCGCTCCGTCGTCCTCCTCGTCATCGTCTCCCTGGTCCTGATCGCCCTGGGCCTGCGCTTCTGGCTGTTCAGCCGGACGGAGGGCGGAGAGGAGATCGGCGACCTGTTCGACATCTTCCCGTCCGAGGACCGCCTGGTGCTGGAGCCGGCGCCGTTCGCCAAGCTGCCGGGGTGGCGGGAGGACGCGGTCGAGGAGGCCCTGCCGGCGCTGCTGCGCTCCTGCCGGCGCTTCGCCACCCTGCCGGAGGCCGAGCCCATCGACGACGAGCCGTTCGCCGGCACGGCCGGGGATTGGCAGGCGCCCTGCGCCGCGGCGGCCAAGCTGCCGGCCGGCGACCGGGCGGCGGCGCGGCGCTTCTTCGAGACCTGGTTCCGGCCCTGGGCCGTCCTCAACAACCGCACCCGCCTCGGCCTCTTCACCGGCTACTACGAGCCCCTGCTCCACGGCAGCCGGAAGCGCGGCGGCAAGTACACGGTGCCGCTCTACACCCGGCCGCCCGAGCTGGTCATGGTGGACCTCGGCCGCTTCCGGGAAGACCTCAAGGGCAAGCGCATCGCCGGCAAGGTCGTGGACGGCAATCTCCAGCCCTATCCGGACCGCCGGGAGATCGACGCCGGCGCTCTCGCCGGCCGCAAGCTCGAGATCGTCTGGGTGGACGACCCGGTCGACGCCTTCTTCCTCCACGTCCAGGGCTCCGGGCGCGTCCAACTCGCCGAGGGCGGGGAGATGAGGATTGGCTACGCGGCCCAGAACGGGCACCCGTACACGGCCATCGGCCGCGAGCTGATCTCCCGCGGCGCCCTGCGCGCCGCGGAAGTCTCGATGCAGACCATCCGCGCCTGGCTGGAGGCGCATCCCGGCGAGGCGCGGGAGCTGATGGAGCGCAACGCCTCCTACGTCTTCTTTCAGAGGATTGAAGGCGAAGGTCCGCTCGGCGCCCAGGGAGTCGCCCTGACGCCCGGCCGCTCCCTGGCCGTGGACCGTGGATTCATGCCCCTCGGAGTGCCCATCTGGCTCGTCACCGGCGCGCCCTCGCCGCGCGAAGGCCAGCCGGACCGCCGCCTCCAGCGCCTGGTCGTGGCCCAGGACACGGGCGGCGCCATCCGCGGTCCCATCCGCGGCGACGTCTTCTGGGGGTTCGGAGAAGAGGCGGAGACCGTCGCCGGCCGGATGAAGCACCGCGGGCGTTACTGGATGCTGCTGCCGAAGACCCTCACGCCCCCGGCCGCGTTCGGAGCCGTCTCCCTGGGAGCGCCGGCGTCCCGCCGGCTTGACTAACTGCTGAGTAAGCAGCCGGCGTGACGCCGGCGGTCCCAGGAGTCGGTCCCAGGAGTCGCTCCCAGGAGATGCTAGTTGACCCAGGGCCCCTTGCGGGTATTCGGATTCCGTTCGCCCTCGCCTTTGATCACCCGGAATCCCCGCTTCTTCCTCTCCCGTTCCATCTTGCGCTGAATCCACCAGCGCTCCATCCGCAGCCGCATCTCGCGCAGGGTCCGCTTGCCGCCGCGCATCGAGCCGCTCGAGCGGACGTAGAGGTTGGCGAGCGCGGTCGCGGCGCAGATGCCGAGGAAACCCGGCAGGTCGCGCGTGTTGAGGAAGGCCATGAAGGCGAAGACGATCTCCAGCCAGAGGAACCACCGGGCGCGGATGGGCAGGATGAAGAAGAGGAGGATCGTGGCGTCGGCGTGCGCCGTGGCGAAGGCGGCGATGAAGATCACCAGCAGCATCCGCTGCCCCTGCATGATCGCGAAGGGGGCGGGGACCGCCATGGCGCCCGTCAGGGTGAGCAGCACGTGCACCAGCACGGCCACCAGCGCCGCGCCGACCGCGCTCCACACGATCAGCCGCCAGAAGTGCCGGCGGTAGAGGCCCAGGTAGGCGTCCTTGCCGAACGTGTAGAGGATGAACAGCTCGACCAGGAACCAGATCCCCGGAGCCCCATAGCCGACGAACGGATACGTGGCGAGCTGCCACACCCAGCCGCTCCGCCAGGCCATCGGCGTGAGCTGCAGCAGCGCCGGGACGATCGCCGTCGAGTCGAAGAACCGCAGGGTGAACGTGACGAACAGAATGCCGATGAGGATCAGCAGATCCCGGGGCACCGGTCCGCCCAGGCCGAAACCGCCCATGCCGCCCGGCCGCTGGGGAAAAGGATTGCGGGTCACCAAAGATCGGCTCCTCTCACGGCGACATCTTAGCCCAGGCGGGGAACCTCACCCCGCCCCCTTCACCCGCGCCACGATCCGCCGGAACTCCTCGTCCTGCCGAAGCTCGGTGAAAGACACCGCCCGCTCCAGCAGCGCCGCATCCGAGAACCCCTTGTCCGCCGCGGTGCGCAGGGCCTCCAGGGCCTTCTTGCGGCCGGGCTTGCCCTTGCGGGCGTGGGCCGCCGCGATCTGCACCCAGAGGCCGGGATCGTCGCGGATCTCGGCGGCGACGGAGAACATGAAGATGGCCCGGTCGTACTCCTTCTTCTCGAGGAAGGTCTGCGGCAGGTAGAACGCCGTCTGCCCCTGGTAGGTGTTGAGGATGCGCTGGGCGGCGAGGCTCTCCTCGGGATCGGCCGACGCGGCTCGCTTCTTCAGCTCGGGGATCTTCAGGTCGGCGGCGATCTGCGCCACGGTCACCGGCTCGTTGCCGGGATTGGCCCGCGCCAGGACGGCCGGCGCCCGGGCGAGGATCTCCTTGTCGCGGCGGTCGCGATCCTCGCGCTCGCGCAGCTCCTTCTGGCAGGCCGGCGAAGCGGCGAGGGCCGCGGCCTCGCGCTCGGCCTCCGCGATGTCGGAGGCCTCTCGCAGCCCGGCGTAATCGGCGGCCATCGCCGTCCAGGCGTGAAGGGCGTCCGCCGGATGGGCGGCGGCCAGCGCCCGCGCCCTTTCGCGGTCCGCGGCCCACTCCGCCTCGACGAGCGCGGGAACCTTCTCCCGCAGTCCCTTCTTCATCGCCTGCAGCTCCATCCAGCCGACCGACCGCGTGGCAATCTCGACCGGCGGCCAGTCGTGCCCGCCGGCGAAGCCCTCGATGCGGTGCGGGATGGCGAGCGCCGCCAGGGCGCGGTCGAGATCCCTCATCTCGTAGTAATTGAAATCCTGGTCGCCATAGGTGCCGAAGAAGACGAAGGGGTTGTCCTTCTTCGGCGGCGAGCCGATCGGAAAGCCGGCGCTGGCGGCGATCACCCCGGCGATCGATCCCGGCGCGGTGAGGGCGAGGACGCAGGCGAAACGCACCGTTCCCGAGTAGCCGGCGGCGTAGACGCGCGTGTCGTCGACGGCGAAGCGGGCGTGGGTGTCGGCCCACAGCGCCCTCATGGCGGCGAAGTTGGGCTCCATGGGCGAGTTGCCTCCGACGTCGCTCGCCGTGCTCCAGGAGCTGACCACGATCCAGCCATAGGTCTCGGCGGCGCGCCGGTAGAGCTCGGCCACCCGCCGGCCATCCCCGCGCGCGTCGAATGCGTAGAGGATCGGCCACCGGCGCTCCGGGGTATACGCCGAGGGCAGATAGAGCGCGTACGCCTGGTCCGGCTGGCCCGCGCAGGCGACCTTCTCGACCAGGGTGCCGCGCGGCAGGTCGGCGGCTCCGGAGGCGGCCGCGAAGGCGAGGAGGGCGAGGAGGATCAGCCCGCCCGCCCTGCCGCGCCTTCCGCGCGGGCCCTCACTCCCCCGGCCCCTCTCTCCCCGCCTCCCTCCCACCGGCCGGGAGAGAGGGGAGACTTTCCGGAGGCGTTGCCGTGCTCCCTCTTCTCCCGGCGGACGGGGGGGAGGCGGGGAGAAGAGGGTTGGGGTGATGAGGGCGCCTACGCGTACCGGGCCCACTTCCAAATCTCCTGGAACGTCGGCTTCTTCCCGTACATCAGGATGCCGACACGGTAGATCTTCGCGCAGACCCACATCATCCCCAGGACGAACCCGATCGTCAGGGCGTAGGCGAGCGCGAGCTGCCAGACGGGCGGCATGTCGATGGCGATGCGCAGCGGCATCAGCAGGGGCGTGAACATCGGGATCAGCGACAGCACCGTGGCCATCTGCGAGTTCGGATCGTTGATCACCGGATACATGACCATCACCGGGGTGACCACGAAGAGCACCGCGATGCCCGCCGCCTGCTGCGCCTCCTGGAGGTTGTTGAACGACGCGCCGATGGCGGCGTAGAGCGTCGCGTAGGCGAGGAAGCCCAGGATGAAGAGCAGGACGAAATTGATCAGGATCGCCGGCGACAGCCTCGGCAGCGAGACGTCGGGGGGCAGGAACGCCATCGTGGCGATCACGCCCGGCGCGGTCACCACCAGCAGCGTGCCGAGCCAGATCCCGAGCTGCGTCAGCCCCAGCAGGCAGATGCCGATGAGCTTGCCCAGCATCAGCTCGAACGGCGTCAACGCCGAGAGCACCACCTCGATCACCCGCGAGCTCTTCTCCTCCAGCACGCCCTGCATCACCTGCTGGCCCCACATGATGATCGAGATGTAGAGCATGAGGAACATCACCACGGCGAGCGCCGCGGCCCCCATGCTGCCCTCGGCGCGGCTGCCCTTCGCCGAGACCTTCCGGGGATCGAGCTTCACCGACTGGCTCAGCTCCTCCACCCGCTCCGGATCGATCCCCGCCTGCCGGAAGCGCGCCTGCCGCACGATGGCGGAGAGCTCGTCCCGCAGCGACTCCTGGGTGAAGACGTTCGAGACGCTCCGGGCGTGATACTCGACCGGCTTGTCCTCGAACACCCCGGGGCTGATCCAGACCCAGGCGTCGATCGTCTTGTCCAGCACCTGCCGGTCGAGGGCGGCCCGCTGGGCCGTCGCGTCGGCGGCGGGGGGCTCGGCCGTGGCCTGGAAGCTCGCCATCTGGTCGTCGTTCCGGCGCCGTCCCTTCTTGGCCGTCTCCTCCGGCGCCTTCGGCTTGCCGCTGCTCGCGGCGTTCAGCTTCGCCACCAGATCGGCGCCCAGCTTGCCGGTTTCGTCCACCACCACGATCCGCTGGTTGGCCTTGCTCTTCGAGAGCAACAGGGCGGGCAGCACCGACAGTGCGACCACGAACAGGGGCAGGACCAGCGTGGTGATCCAGAACGCCTTGGTCTTCGCCCGCTGGAGGTACTCGCGCTTGCCTACCACCACGACGTTTTCAAGCCGCATCGCGCACCGCCTTCATGAAGATCTGCTCCAGCTCCGGCTCTTCGGAGCGGAACTCGTCGATTTCGAGGAACTCGACCAGCCGCCGCAGGAGTTGAGATCCCGAGGCGTCGGGCCGCAGCAACAGCTTCGCGACACCGTTCTGCACCGCCGCCTGCTCGATCTCCGGCAGCTCCTTCAGCCGCTCCAGATCGCCCCGGGCGATCAGCCGGTAGGCATTGCCGCCCACCCGCCGCTTGATCGCCTTGAGCTCGCCGTCCAGCACGGCGCGGCCGTTCGAGATCAGGCAGATGTGATCGCACATGCGCTCGGCCAGCTCCATGCCGTGGGTCGAGAGCACGACGCTCTTGCCCTCGGCCCGGTACTCCCCGAGCAGGTCGCGGAACAGCTCCTGGTTGATGGGATCGAGACCGGAGAACGGCTCGTCCAGAATCAGCAGGTCCGGCTTGTGGAGCACCGTGCCGATGAGCTGGACCTTCTGCTGCATGCCCTTCGACAGCTCCTCGATCTTCGACTTCGACCACTTGGTGAGCTCCACGCGCTCCAGCCAGCGCTCGATGTCGGGCCGGAGCCCGGGGCCCTTGAGGCCCCGGATCTCGCCGAGGAAGAGGAGCTGGTCCATCACCGTCATCTTGCGGTAGAGGCCGCGCTCCTCGGGGAGGTAGCCGATGCGCCGGAGGTCTTCCGCCGTCCGGGGATGGCCGAAGACCGAGATCTCGCCCGAGTCCTGGGCCGTGATGTTCATGATCATGCGGATCGTCGACGTCTTGCCCGCGCCGTTGGGCCCCAGCAGGCCGAAAATGCTCCCCGCCGGCACCGCCAGCGAGACGTCGTTCACCGCGACGAAGTCGCCATAAGCCTTGCGGACGTTCCGCAGCTCGAGAATCGGAGTCATGAGTCGTTTCCCCTTTTGGGAGACGGACCGGCGCCCGAAGGGCGGGGCCCGTTAGCTTAAGTGTACGCGGTGGGGGGCAAGAGGTTTTTCCGGTTGTTTTGCACGTTCGGGTGTAGTCTGAGGCCCCATGGCAGGAAAACGACAGAACGGCGGACCGGCTTTGGCTGTTATCGCCGATCGTCTGATGGAAAGCGCCGCGGAGGAAGCCGGCGCGCAGGATGCGGGCCCCCCTTTTCCCATCGTCGGCATTGGCGCTTCGGCGGGCGGGCTCGAGGCCTTCACCCAGATGCTCAAGGCGCTGCCGGTCGATACCGGCATGGCCTTCGTGCTGGTGCAGCACCTGTCTCCCACGCACGCCAGCCTGTTGTCCGACATCCTGTCCCGGGCCACCTCGATGCCGGTCCGGGAGGTCCACGACGAGCCGCGGGTGGAGCCGAACCACGTCTACGTCATCCCGCCCGACCGCAACATGATCCTCTCGCGGGGGCTGCTGCAACTGCTGCCCCGGGAGAAGGGCCGCGGCCAGCACCAGCCCATCGACTTCTTCTTCCGCTCCCTGGCGGAGGAGGGAAGAGACCGGGCGATCGGCGTGATCCTGTCCGGCACGGCCACCGACGGCACCCTCGGGATGGCGGAGATCAAGGCGGAGGGCGGGATCACCTTCGCCCAGGACGACACGGCCCAGCAGGGCAGCATGCCGCACAGCGCCATCGCCAGCGGCTGCGTGGACTTCGTGCTCCCCCCGGCCGGGATCGCCCAGGAGATCGGGCGCATCGCCCGGCATCCCCAGGTCACCCGGGCCTTGAAGGACCGGCGCAAGGCGCCCGCGGCCGAGCCGGATCCGGGCAAGATCCTGGAGGCCGTGCGCAGGGCCACGGGCGTCGACTTCCGCCAGTACAAGGCGAGCAGCCTCTTGCGCCGCATCACCCGCCGCATGGTGCTCCAGAAGGTGGAGCGGGTGCAGGACTACGAGCGCTTCCTGCGGAAAAATCCCGCGGAAGTGGAGGCCCTCTACCAGGACATCCTGATCAACGTGACCAGGTTCTTCCGCGACCCGGAGACGTTCGAGGCGCTCAAGGGGACGATCCTGCCCAGGCTGTTCAAGAACCACTCCCAGAAAGAGGCGTTCCGCGTCTGGGTGGTGGGCTGCTCGACCGGCGAGGAGGCCTACTCCATCGCGATCGCCTGCGCCGAGATCGCCGAGGCCAAGGGCAGCCGGCTCCCCATCCAGATCTTCGCCACCGACTTGAACGGCGCGGGCATCGACAAGGCGCGGGCGGGGGTGTACCCGAAGAGCATCGCGCACGACGTCTCGCCGCAGCGCCTGCGGCGCTTCTTCGCGGAGGTGAACGGCAGCTACCGGATCAGCAAGACGATCCGCGACATGTGCGTGTTCGCCCGGCACAACGTGCTGACCGACCCGCCCTTCTCCCAGATCGACCTCGTCACCTGCCGCAACCTGCTCATCTACCTGGAGCCGGCGCTGCAACAGAAGGTCGTGCCGCTCCTGCACTATGCCCTGAAGCCGGCCGGCTGCCTCGTGCTGGGCAGCTCGGAGACGATCGGCTCCCACCGCGACCTGTTCGAGGCGGCGGACGCCAAGCACAGGAGCTACGCCAAGAAACCCTCCACCCGCCGGGCGCCCCTCCGCGCGGCCGCGGACTCCAGCCGGAGCCGGGGCGAGCGCGGCCACGCTCCGGTCCGATCGCAGCCCGCCGGGGCCGCGTCCGACGTGCAGAAAGAGGCCGACCGCATCCTCCTGGCGAGATACGTCCCGCCCGGCGCGGTGGTCAATTCCGATCTCGAGATCCTGCAGCTCCGCGGGGATACCGGGCCCTACCTGGCGCTGGCGCCGGGCAAGGCGAGCCTGAACCTGCTCAAGATGGCGCGAGAGGGGTTGGCGGTCACGCTGCGGGCCGCGATCCTCAGGGCCAGGAAGGAAGCGGGCCCGGTCCGCGAGGAGGGATTGCAGGTCCGGTCCAAGGGCGGAACGCGGGAAGTCCATCTGGAGGTGGTTCCCCTCAAGGGCGGCTCGGCGGGGGAAGGCGGCTTCCTGATCCTGTTCGAAGAGCCCGTCCCGGCCGCCCTCCCGGGAGGCCTGAAGAGCAGGGGCCCGAAGTCGCAAGCCAGGGCCGCTTCGGAGCAGGAAACGGCGGAAGGCGAGAACGTCCGTCTGGGCCAGGAGCTGGCCGCGACCCGCGAATACCTCCAATCGGTGATCGAGCAGCAGGAAACCGCCAACGAAGAGCTGCAGTCCGCCAACGAAGAGGCGCAGTCGGCCAACGAGGAGCTGCAGAGCATCAACGAAGAGCTGGAGACCTCCAAGGAGGAGATCCAGTCGAGCAACGAAGAGCTGAACACGGTCAACGACGAGCTGCAGAACCGCAACGGCGAGCTGAGCCTGCTCAACAACGACCTGTTCAACGTCTTCAGCAGCGTCCGGATGGCCATCGTCATCGTCGACCAGAACCTGCGCATCCGGCGCTTCACGCCGATGGCGGAAAAGGTTTTCAACCTGATCCCGACGGACGTCGGCCGGCCGATCGGCGACTTCCGGCTCAGCTTCAGGGGCCTCGATCTGGAACCTTTGCTGGCCGAGGTGATCGATACGGCCAGCGCCCGGGAATGCGAGGTCCAGGACCGCAACGGGCGGTGGTATTCGCTGCGCATTCAGCCTTACAAGACCCTGGAGAACGAGACCGACGGCGCGGTGATCATGCTCGTCGACGTCGACAAGCTGCGGCGCGCCCGCGAGTATGCGGAAAACATCGTGGCGACGGTGCGCGAATCCCTCGTGGTGCTGGACATGGACCTGTGCGTGGAGACGGCGAGCCAGTCGTTCTATCAAACCTTCCACGAGAGGCCCGAGACGACCGAGAAGCGCTTTTTCTACGAGCTCGGAGAGGGTCAATGGAACATCCCCGAGCTGCGCCGGCTCCTGGAGGGGATCCAGGCTCAGGACGGCGGCGTGGAAGCCTACGAGGTGGAGCACGAATTCGAGCACATCGGCCGCAAGACCATGCTGCTCAACGCCCGGCGGCTGTTTCAGGAGAGCGGCCCGAGGTCGTTGATCCTGCTCGCCATCGAAGACATCACCGCGCGCAAGGACCTGGAAACGGCGCTGCGCCAGCGCGTCGAGGAGCTGGCCGCGGCCGACCGCAGCAAGAACGAGTTCCTGGCCCTGCTGGCCCACGAGCTGCGCAACCCCCTGGCGCCCCTGCGCAATGCCGCGCTCCTGCTGGAGACCGTAGGCTCCGGCGATGCCGTGGCGAGGCAGGCGCGGAGCATGATGAACCGGCAGATCGAAAACATGGCCCGGTTGATCGAAGACCTGCTCGACGTCTCCCGCATCACGCGGGGCGAGGTGCGCCTGCGCAGAGAGCAGGTCGAGCTGTCGATCGCTCTCCGGCATGCGGTGGAGCTCGCTCAGCCCCGCATGGACGCACGCGGCCAGGAGCTGTCGCTGTCGCTGCCCGGCGAGCCGGTCTACCTCGATGCGGACACCACCCGGCTGGATCAAATCTTTGGCAACCTGTTGAACAACGCTTCCAAGTTCACCCCATCCGGCGGCCATTGCTGGGTGACGGCCGAGCTGACGAGCGCGGGGCGTGAGACTCCCGGCGAAGTCGTGGTGCGCGTGCGCGACGACGGCGACGGCATGGCCGCCGAGACGGTGCCGCGCATTTTCGACCTCTTCATGCAGGCGGACCGCTCGTACGACCGCTCGGGGGGAGGCTTGGGGATCGGCCTGACGCTGGTGCGCCGCCTCGCCGAGCTGCACGGCGGCAGCGTCGAAGCCCGCAGCGCGGGATTGGGAGAGGGCAGCGAGTTCGAGGTGCGCCTGCCCACCTTGTCGAAGGCGGACCTGGTGGAGCGGCAAGCCGATACGGACGGCGGCACGGCCGGTGGCACCGCGCCCGCCGCGGCCGCGCCGCGCCGCGTGCTGGTGGTCGACGACAACGTGGATACGGCCGAGAGCCTGGCCCTCCTCCTGCGCATGAAGGGGCACCAAGTCGCGATCGCTCACGATGGGCTGGCGGCGCTCAAGACGGCCGGCTCCTTCCATCCCGAGGTCGTCCTGCTCGACATCGGCCTGCCCGAGCTGGACGGCTACCAGGTCGCCACCCGCCTGCGCCTGCGGCGGCGGACGGCAAAAGCGCTGATTGTGGCCATGACCGGCTACGGCCAGGAAGAAGACCAGCTCCGCGCCCACGAGGCCGGCTTCGACCATCACCTGATCAAGCCGGTCGATCCCACCGTCATCTACGAGCTGATCGCGCGGTCCCGGGCGGGGGCGGGCTGAAGCGGTCTTCTCCTGGAAGCGCCTGTACTATAATGACTCTATGAGAAATTACCATATCGCCGCCGCCCTTGCTTTCGTTCTCGCGTCGGCCCAGGGAGCCCTGGCCCAGACACCCATCCGGCCGCCACAGTTCGTCGTTCCCGTGAGCCCGGACAGCCTGTTCCTCTCGGGCGTGGCCCTGGACGGCGCGGGCACCCTTACCGCGCTTTGGACAGGGAGCATCGCCACCACGAGCACGCCTTATGGCCGGCGCTTCGCCAGCTCCGACGTGCCGCTGGGGGCGCCCTTCCGGCTCGATGAGCCGCGGTTCCAAGGCACTGCCGGGCCCGTGGTGGCCAACGAGCGGGGCGACGTGATCATGACCTGGAACCGGGCGGGCGCCAATGGCGGTGGCGTCCTGCGGCGGACGAGCCCCGTGCTGCGGACGCTGACCCTGCAGGTGCCGGGCAGCGCGGACGTGGCGATCGACCGCAACGGCAACTTCGTGTTGATCTGGATCGTCTTCGACTCCTCCGTCTCCCGCGTGATGGGCCAGCGCTACAACGCCGACGGCTCCAAGCGGGGGCCGGAGTTCAACGCCGCCACCGCCACCACGGGGAGCCACGGCCGGCCCAGTGTCGCCATGAACCCCGAAACCGGCGAGTTCGTGGTCGTCTGGGAAGTCCGCGACGCGGAGGGCAACGTCCTGGGGATCTTCGGCCAGCGCTTCGGCTTCCTCACCGGCCGGCAGGGCAGCGAATTCGCGGTCTACGTCCCGGCCGCGGCCGACCGCCCCAATTCCATCCAGAGCTTCGCGCCAAGCGTCGCGCGGGCCGCCAACGGCGGCTTCGTGGTGGTCTGGAAGGCCCAGCCGGGGTTCGACATCCTGGGCCAGCGCTACGACGCCGCCGGAGCGCCGGTGGGCGCGCAGCTCCGGATCGCCGAGGATTCCTTCATCTCGGACGGCTCGCCGCAGATCGCCATGTCCAAGCAGGGCGATTTCGTGGTGTCGTGGGACGACAGCGGCACGTCGCCCCTCTGGTTCCAACTGTTCCACCGCGACGGCACGCCGGCCGGGCCCATCGTGGCGCACGAGTCGGTCGGGTTCCCCTACTTCGGCGCCGCCCGCCTGGCGTTCGGCTTCAACGGCACGTTCGTCCTCGGCTGGACCAATTTCTCCGACGAGGGGGACATCGGCTGGAACAGCTCCTACCAGCGCTACGCCGCCTCGCCGGCGGATGAATTCTGCCTCTTCCGCAACGGTCATTTCCTTTGCGACACGGGCCGCACGGGCGGCGCGCCGGAAATCGACCACGTCTTCGCCGTGCGCGGCGGCACGCCCCTGCTGGGCGACGTGGACGGCGACGGCCGAGCCGACTACTGCCTCGTGCGCGGCGCCAACTTCTCCTGCGACAGCGGGCATAACTTCGGCGCCGCCGAAACGAGCTTCAACTTCGGCCAGCCGGGCGACACGCCGCTGCTCGGGGACGTGGACGGCGACGGCCGCGCCGACGCCTGCGTCTTCCGCGGCGACCGCTTCGCCTGCGACACGGGCCACGACGGCGGCGCCGCCGAGGTCGAGATCGCCTTCGGCCAGCCGGGCGACCGGGCCCTCCTGGGCGACGTGGACGGCGACGGCCGCGCCGACGCCTGCGTGAGCCGCAATTCCCAATTCCTTTGCGACACGGCCCACAACGGCGGCGGCGCCGAGGTCACGATCACCTTCGGCGCGCCCGGTCAGACGGCCCTCCTCGGCGATTACGACGGCGACGGCCGGGCGGATCCCTGTGTCTTCGCCCAGGGCACATTCCGTTGCGATACGGCGCACGACGGCGGCACGGCCGAGGCCACCCTCGCGATCAGCGGCGCCGGCAGGCCGCTCATCGGGAATCTGGACGGGCTGTAGGAATGGTACCTTCCTCTTTTCGGTAGACGTAGTAGACGACGCCCGCGAAGTCGTCCGTGAAGAGGAAGGCGTCCGGCCCGAAGCTCAGGATGTCGACGGGGCGTCCGTACACTTTCCCGGCCTGGAGAAATCCGGTGATGAAATCTTCCGGCAGGGCGCCCTTGCCGGCCACGCGCGCCAGGCGGTATCCATGCCCAAGGCTCTTCTTCGTCGAGCCGTGCAGCGCCACGAGGAGCGCGCCGTCGAAGCGCTCCAATCCGAGCGGCGAGCTGTGGGAGTCGAAAGCCGCGTAGGCCGGCGGAGCTTGCCGGCAATCCATCTTCTTGCCGCCCGCGTTGAGCTTCTCGTCCCGGAAGACTGTGTGCCAGGACTGGAAGCAGTAGGGCCAGCCGTAGTGCACGCCGTCCTCGACGATGTAAAGGGTATCGGCGGGCTTGTGGTCTCCAAGGTGATCGGCGCCCATGTCCGTGGCCATCAGCTGCCCGTCGATCCAGCGCAGCCCCACGGCGTTGCGTAAACCCCGCGCGAAGGTTCTGGAGTGAGATCCGTCGGGATCCATCTCCAGAATGCTGGCGCGCACTTCCTCTTTTTCCTCGCAGGCGTTGCAACTGCTCCCCACGGAAACGTACATCTTGCCGTTACCGCCGAAGACGACCGTGCGCGTCAAATGCCAGCCGCCATATTTGTAGCTCAGCCCGTAATCGGGAAACGTGGCGAGCACTTCCGGTTTCCCGGCCGGAGCGTTGTCTCCCGCCCTGTACCGGTAGCGCAGCAGGTGGTCCGTCAGCGCGAGGTAGAGCCAATCCCTGCCCTGGGCATCCTTGTAAAAGGCGAGGTTGTTCGGGTTGCGCAAACCCGTCAAGTAGGGGATGACGCCCTTGAAGCTGCGAGTGGCCGGATCGAAGGAATCGAGGATGTAGACGGCACCCTTTTTGTTGTCGGTGAGGTCGTACATGTCCGTCACGAAGATCCGGGCGTCCGGGCTCTTCGCGAGGAAACGCACGCGCCGGAGCCCTTGCGCCGCGACGCTGATCGCGAAGCCTTCGGGCAGGTTCAGACTGAAAGACCGGCCGCCGGAAAGAGAAACGGGCTGAGGCGCCAGCTTCAGGGGCGCCCGCCCACCGGCGGGTATGGACAAGAAAAATGTGATCAATAAAACCGGGATGCGGTTCCGTGTCATGCCCACAGTGTAGACCTCTCCAGGATCTCCTCCACGCGAGTGAAGACCTCCTCGGGAGAGCACGCCACCAGCGCATCCGCGCGGGTATATCCCCAGGTGACCGCGCCGAAGGGGATCCCCGCCGCCCGCGCGGCTTCCAGGTCCCGGATCTCATCGCCGATGGCGAGGGCTTCGGCCGGCTGGACGCCGCTGGCTTCGAGCACCTTCCGCAGCTTGTGCCGCTTGCCGAACATGGAGATGCCGCCCTCGTAGTACCGGACGAACGCCGAGAGCCGGGCCCCCAGCATGCGGCGGATGTTCTCCTCCGAGTTGGAGCTCACGACGGCGATCGTCACGCCCTTCTGGAACAGCCCTTCGAGCAGGAGGTCCACGCCCGGAAACAAGGAGATACGGTCCATCTCCATGGCCATCTGCCGCCGCATGAAGCGCGCCACCCGAGGCGCTTTCCACGGCGCCATGCCGAGGTGCGCCATGACCTGCCGGGCACCGTAGCCGCGCAGCCTCTCGGTGTCGGCCTCCTCGATGCGCGCGAAGCGGTATTGGGCCGCGGCCTTGTTCGCCAGCTCGAGGAACCAGGGGAAGGAGTCCGCGAGAGTGCCGTCGAAATCGAAGAGGACGAGCTTGTAGGGCATCGGGAAACGGCTCCGCCGCTAGAAGAAGTCTTCGACCGCGAGCGCGGTCCCAGCGAACGCCCGGATGCCCGCCCGCGCCTCGTCGCAGCTCGCCGCCAGGCTCTCGAACCGTTCCCCGGCCCGGCGCAGGACCTCGGGGCTCGGGAGCTTCCGCGGGTCCGGATGGGGAATGGCCTCGAGCGCCTCCCGCAGCTCCTCGACGGCGTACGGCACCGGAAATTTCGTTTCGTCCGGGTCCAGGGACTCTTCGTCGACGATCTTTCGCACGGTTTCCCGCAGCTCGGGAGACAGGAGCCGCGAGAGCCGGACCGTCCGCTTGTCGCTGTAATTCCAATATAAAAACTGTCCGCAAGTCTCGCCCAGCAGCTTGAGGGCCTTGCCAGCCTCGAAAATGAAATAGACCTTCCCCTCCGGCGTCCGGCAGGCCTCGCATCGCTGGATCAGCTCGGCGACGCGGCCCGACCGCTGCCGCATCTCGCCGAGCAGATCGAAGGTCTCGAGCAGCTCGCGCGCGAGGCGCGGCCTGGGCAGCTCGCGGAAGGGAGCCAGGCGTCCGAGGCTCGACGTCAGGATCGACTCGACGAGCTCGAAAAGCTTCAGGGCTTCGAGGCTCATTCTCTCGGGCCCAGGAGCGCCAGGAGGCCGTCCGCGAGCGAGCCCCGCCAGCTCAGGATGGAGTGCCCGCCGTTGAACTCCCGGTACTCGACGGCGTAGCCCTTGGCCTGCAGCACGGTGCGCAGGTGGCGGTTGGAATCCAGCAGGCTCGGCCCGCCCGGGCGCTGCCGGCCCTCCATCAATCCCACTTCCAGGTAGAAACGAAGCGGCAGCTTCGGACCGGTGGCGAGCTGCCGGGCGAGCCACTCGTACTCGGCTTCGCCGGGCGGCTGCCAATAGAAGGAGCCGGAAAGCGAGAGGACGTTGCCGAAGACCTCCGGATGCTTCGAGGCCGCGAAGGCCGACGCCAGCCCGCCCAGGCTGGAGCCGGCGATCACCGTCCGGGCGGGATCGTCCGTAACGCGATAGCCCCGGCGGACCCAGGGGACCAGCTCCCGCGCCAAGAACTCGGCGAACGGCGGATGGCAAGCCATCTCCAGGCCGCGGGCTTCCGGGCTGGGATTGGCCACGAAGACCGCCACCTGGGGCGGGATGCGCCCGGCGGCCAGGAGGTTGTCCAGGATGGTGGGCGTCGGCACGTCGGAGGAGTAAGTCCGGCCGTCCAGCAGGACGAGCAGGCCGTAGGGTTTTCCCTTGGCATCGTAGCCGGGAGGCGTGTAGATGCGCACGATGCGCTCGTTGCCCAGCCGCTCGCTGCGGAACCGGTGCTCCTCGACCCGGCCGGCGGGGACTCCCGGACGCGGCTCGATCCAGGGCTGTTTCGGCGCGGCCGGCAGCTCGGCCAGCGAGTCCTGGGGGTCCGGCGTGCGGCGCGGGTTGAGCGGGTCGGAGCGGAGCGAGGCCCAGCGGGCGTCCTCCTCTCTCGGCGTGGCCTTGGCGAGAGGCCGGAGAGAATCGTTGACCGACAGCGAATAGGCGAAACGGGCGTCGGCCCGCATCCGGCGGGACCTGCACCAGACGTCCGTGCCCGGCAGCCGGCTCAGCCGGGATTCGGCGATGCCGTCGTCGCTGTCCAGGTCGGCGATGGAGTCGACCACCAGGACGTTCAGCGTCTCGTCGCCGCCGCGCCAGAGAAAGGTCACGAGCACCTCGCTGCCGTCTCCTCCGGCCGGCTCGACGAGGGGCGTGCCCACCTTGGCGACCCGGGTCCAGAAACGCTCCAGAGCCGCCGGCTCCCCGGCCTTCAGCTCCTCGCGCAAGGAGCCGAGCCCCGGGCAGACGTCCTCCGCGGTCTCCTCCGCGTTCTGCTCCGCGTTCGTGGCACCCGGCGCCGCCAGGAACGTGAGGACGCCCGCCAGGAGGACGATCCCGAAAGCGGCGATCCGCATGAGGTCTCCCTTTTTCCGCGATCAGGGCGGATTTCAGGCCCCTACTATCCCATAGATACTTTTATCCCATAGATACCTTGCCCATGGAGCCCTTGCCCATGGCGCCCGTTGTCCCGCTGCCGGGATTTACCGCACCGTAATACTTAGAGAGTATCTTGCATGCTCCAACCCTCCGGAGGTAACCCCATGAAACGCACCACGATCCTCCTGCTGGCCCTCGCGGCGCTCGCCGCGGCCGCCTTTTTGCGCCCCGCGACCGCGGAGCCGCACGGCAATGGCACGGCGCGGCTTCAGCTCGTCGAGGCCACCGTCCCGCAGTTGCGGCACGCGATGCAGACGCACCTCATCACGGCGGAGCAGCTCGTCCAGATGTATCTCGCGCGCATCGACGCGTATGAGGACGCGGGACCGGGCATCAATGCCTTCCTGTACGTGAACCCGAACGCCGAAGAGCAGGCGAGGGCGCTCGACGAGGCGGACCTCCACGGACAAGGCTCGCGGGGTCCGCTCGATGGCATCCCCGTGCTGCTGAAAGACAACATCGACACGGCGGACATGCCGACGACCGCGGGCTCGGTGGCGCTCGCCGGCTCCATTCCGCCCGACGACGCCTTCATCACGCGCAAGCTGCGCGAGGCGGGCGCGATCATCCTGGGCAAAGGCACGCTCACCGAGTTCGCGAACTTCATCGCGCTCGGCATGCCGACCGGCTACAGCTCGCTCGGCGGCTTCGGGTTCAACCCCTATGATCCGCGCCCGCTGCCGGGCGGCGACGGCCGGCCGGTGCTGCAGACGGGCGGCTCGAGCTCGGGCCCCGGCATCGGCGTCGACGCGAACCTCGTCACGCTCGCGGTGGGCACGGAGACCTCGGGGTCGATCCTCAGCCCGGCGAGCGCCAACGGCGTGGTTGGCATCAAGCCCACCGTGGGGCTGGTCAGCCGCGACGGCATCATTCCGATCACGGCGGACCAGGACACCGCCGGCCCCATCGCGCGGACGGTCACGGACGCGGCCATCCTGCTCGGCGTCATCGCCGGATACGATCCCGCGGACCCCGCGACGGCCGCCTGCCTCACCCCCGGCAACTGCTTCGACGACTACACGCGGTTCCTCGACAAGAAGGCGATCAAAAGGGCCCGCATCGCCGTGCTGATGCCCATCCCGGCGAACCGGGCCGACATCATGAACGCGGCGATCGACGTCCTGCGCGCCGAGGGCGCCGAGATCCAGTTCCTGCCGGAGCCGTTCCCGGCGCAGCTCGGCTCCTGCGTGAGCTACCCGCCCGCCGCGGGCTGCTCCACCGTTCTCCTCTACGGGCAGAAGCGCGACCTGAACGCCTACCTGGCGGCGACGCCGGGCGCGCCCAACCCCACGATCGCCGAGATCGTCGCCTTCAACGCCACCTACAATCCGCCGATGAAGTACGGGCAGGCGATCTTCGAGGCGGCGGCGCAGGTCGACACCACGCCCGGCAGCGCGGACACGCTGCGCTACCTGGCCGACCGCGCCGAGGATCTCGCGCGGTCGCGGGGCGCGCTGGACACCGTCTACGACGGCCCCGACGGCATCGCGGGCACCCCGGACGACGTCGACGCGATCCTCGCCTCGGCGAACACCTTCGCGGCCACGCCCGCGAAGGCGGGATACCCGAGCATCACCGTGCCCGGCGGCTTCGTGCCGGCGACGCCGCCCATCGTGAATCCGTTCCCCTCGGGAGTGACCTTCTCCGGCCCGGCCTTCTCCGAGCCGAAGCTGATCGGCCTGGCCTACGCGTTCGAGCAGGCGACCCGCCACCGCGTGCCGCCCGCCAGCACGCCGCCGCTCCCCAGCGACAGCGTCTCGCGCCGGTAGAGCGCTGGACGGGCAGACTCAACGCCGGACGGGCACTTCGATGAAGCTGCCGCTGAGCCATTGGAGGCTCAGCGGCTCCTTGCCGTCCGCGATCGTTTCGTCGCTGACGTCCTTGCCCGTGCCGTAGTTGATCTGCGCGCCGGGCGCCTTGATGATCTTGAGCACGACGACCAGCCGGCTCCCCGCCTGAAACTGGCGGCTGGTCAAGCGCCCGCTCTTGAAGTCCAGCCGCTGGCGCCGGCCCGGCGTCAACAACTGGCGATGGCCGCGGTCCCGGACATGGCTGGCGCGCGCCAGGTAGTAGGAGAGCTCGACGTAGTCGCCCTGGGCCGTCAGCTCGTAGAGCTCGACGGCGAAGTCCATGTCCTTCTTGTTGGCGATGAAATCGAGCCGGCCGGAGAACAGGCCGCTCAGCTCCGTCGGCTCCGGGAAAGGATCGCTCACGAAAGCGACGCCGCCCCAACGGTTCAGATCCTTGCCGACGATGCCGCCGCCGGGAAACTCGCGATCGATATCGGTGCGGTCCGCGAGATCGACCTTCAGGGGGACGAAGGCGCCGTCCGGGGGTTTCGTCGCGCTGAGCCGGTAGGAGTCTCCGGCCCGCTCCGGGCCGAGATGGAATCTCAGCGTCCGATTTCCCATGGCGGCGAGCGACGGGGCGTGCTTCCACACGTTCGCGCCCATCACCTCGTAGTTCACCTTGTCTTTCAGGATGGCCGGCTTGGGACCGCCCTTGAAGACGAAGCCGAACCATTGATAGCGAAGCTCTCCGAGGTCGATCTGCGCCACCGGGTCCGTCTCGTACCCTCTCAGGACCGTCTGGGGGTTGCCCAGGCGGCTGAACGTCCCGCGCTGGCCCCGGATATGATCGTAGGGACCGATGACCAGGTAATGATCGGCTGTCGAAAGGTATTCGTGGTGCTGGATGAAGTAGGAGAGAGCGCCGATCTGGGCGTCGTCGTAATAGCCGGTGGTGGTGAGGACCGGGATGTCGATCCGGGCGAACTCCTTCTTATAGGGGATCATGCCCTGCCAGTAGGAGTCGTAGCTCGGATGGTTGAGCCACCGGCCGAAGAACGGATTGGGCGTTCCGTCGATCTTGTCGAGCGTGCGGTAGGCCGGGCCCTTGACGTACCACTCGCGGTTCATGCGCCACCAGCGCTGCCGGTCGTTGTAGGGCCCGTCGTCGAGGGTTTTGTTGTTCGTGGTGTAGAAGGGCCAGTAGTACACGAAGCTTTGGAAAATGTTTCCTTCCATCGGCACGTCGATGCCCGGGGCCGCCGTCACCGACGGCATCAGCGCCTTCAACGCCTTCGGCCTGTGCTTGGCCGCGGCCCATTGCGTGAAGCCTTCGTAGCTCCCCCCGTACATGCCGACCCGGCCGTCGCTCCACGGCTGCCGGCTGATCCAATCGATCACGGCGGCCGCGTCGGAGCCGTCGTGCTCATAGGGGACGGGCTTGTCGGGGCTGCAGCCCTTGCCGCGCGTGAGGCCCTCGACGCCGGCATAGCCGTTCGACGCCGTCCGCCGGGCCTCGTCGAGCAGGGTCTTGGGGTTGGCGTAGATGGTGAAGTTGAGCAGCGCCGGCAGACGGCCCAGTTGACCGCCCGGTTGACCTCCAGAAACGACCGAGCGCGGGCGCACCACCAGGACGCAGACCGTCGCGCCATCCGGGGTTCGCACCGGGACGTCCCGATCGATGACGTAGCGCCGGCCGTCGTCCTCGGCGATCAGGGAAGCGGCGAGGGGCGCGAAGCTCCGGAAGGCCTGCTCGGCCTGGTAGGCGCGGATCAGCGTCAACGCGTCGGCGAGCGAGAGGGCGCTCTTCCCCTTCTGCGGCTCCAGGGCATCGTTCAAGCTCTGCCGGACCGCCGGCAGGTCGACGCCGAGCGCGCGCATCACCAGGGCCGAGGTCCGGTCGTCCAGCCGGCCGAGGGTTTCGCGGAACGACTGCCGAAGCGCCTCGTCGAAAGCCGGTCCGTCCTCGCCCTGCCGGGCCCTGGTCCTGGCGAAGACCTCATAAAGGACGCGGGTCGCATCGGCCTGGGGAGAAGCGCTGCTCGGCCCCAGCGCTCGGAGCGACGTCAGGGTCGCGTCCGCGTCCGCGTACTGGCCGGCGACGATCTGCAATCGAAACAGGTTGTCGAGGTACTCGAGGCGATCGGTCTCCTGGTTGTCTTCCCGATAAACGGCGATCACCTCGCGCGCCAATCCGGGCATGGACCTGGAGAGCGCCGCGGGATCTTCGGCCGCCGCGCCTGGAAAAGCGAACGGTTGGGCCGCCGCGCTCGGCAGGATCGCCAGGCACAGACAGATCAGCCAGATGGGCTTGGGCATCAGGCTTTCCCCGGGCCGACCGTGCCCTCGGCCCGGAGCACCTGCCGCAGATCCTCCGTCAGCTTCTCGCTCAACTCCGGCCGGCCGTGGAACGCCGCGGGCGTATTCTGGAAGACGGCGATGCGCCACTGGCCGTCCCGCTTCACGGCGACCAGCGTCTGCACCGCGTTGACGTCGGGCTTGAGGTCCGACTGCCCGGGCGGCACCATGCCCGCGACGGCGCCGAGGACGGCGGCGTCGGCGTTCAGAAAGCGCACGTTCCTGACCTTGGCGACGTAAGCGGACGTCGGATGGTGGGCAAAGATCCGGGAAAGCTCGGATTCGATCCCCGCCGGCCCGTCGAGCAGGCTGCCGTCGAATCCCACGCTGTTGCCGTCTTCGGCGAACAGGGCCGCGAAAGCCGCGGCGTCGCGCCGGTTCCAACAACCCAGAAGCTCGCGATAAAGCGATCGGACTTCCTGTTCGTCGTTCATCGGCGTCCTCCACAAGGCATTCCATGAGGGTCCGCGCTCAGCCAAAGATTTTTATTCATTCCGATCTCCTTGACGTCAGACGTCCGGAACCAACTTTATCAGCACCAACCCCGATCAAGCCCTCTTGGGAGCGAGACGCGCGAGGAGGTCCAGCGCGTTCCCAGTAGCGGCGCCAAGCGTGGTGTTGTCGAAGATGCACCAGATTTGCCGCCCCGCCGCCGCGTCCTCGTGGATTCGCGCGGCCAGGGCCTCGACGTACTCCTCGGTATAGGCCGAGTAGTACATCTTCGGCGAGCCGTGCAGACGGTAGTACGTCAAGCCGGTCCATCCCCCGGGCTCCGCGGCGGCGGGCACGCGTGCCGGATCGGCGGCCACGCGGGCGACGCCGAGCCTGGCGAGGAGGCCGTCCGCGTCGGCGGTGAACCAGCTCGCATGACGGGGCTCACAGGCCAGGGCCACCGGGGAGCGGGAACGGAAAGCCGCGAAGAAATCCTCCACCACGGCGGATTCGAAACCAAGGCTGGGAGGAAGCTGGACGAGAAAGCATCCCGTCTTCTCGCCGAGACCTCTCGCCTCCGCCAGAAAGGTTTCTAAAAGGCCCTCGGACCGTTGAAGACGGAGAGCATGAGTGATCGTCTTCGGAACCTTAACGGAGAACCGGAAGGACGGCGGCACGCTGGCGCTCCAGCGGGCGTACGTCGCCGGCCGGTGAGGACGGTGGAAGGAAGAGTTGATTTCGACCGCGGGAAAAACGGCCGCATAGCGCTCCAGGTGGCTTCCTTCGGGCGGGAACCGCTGCCGCTCGGAGCTCGGCAGGCTCCAGCCCGCGCAGCCGACTCCGGGGCGCCCGGACGCCTGCCGGGCCCAATCGCTCAAGACGCGGCCAGCACGGCGGCGAGGAGACCTGAAAAAAGGATCATGACCGTCAGCCTCCCGGTTCGCTGGAAAGCGTTCCGTTCGTCGCCTCCAGGACGCGCGGTGGGGCATGCCGGGCGATCTTCGCGAAGAGGATGTCGGGGCTGACCGGCTTGCCGACGAACTCCGTGAAGCCCGCGGCGTCGAGCTCGTGCTGCTGGCCCATGCGGGTCGAGGCCGAGACGGCGAAGATCGGCAGCCGGGCGAGCTTGGCGTCCGGCAGCGCCCGAATCTCCCGCGTGGCGGCATAGCCGTCCAGGTCCGCCATTCTCAGATCCATCAGCACCAGGTCGTAATCCCCTTCCTTGACCCGCTCGACGGCCTGCCTTCCGCTCGTCACCGTTTCGGCCTCGATGCCCCATTTGCGCAAGAATCCGGTGATGACGAGCAGGTTGACCTCGTTGTCGTCCGCCACCAGGACTTTCATACCCTTCAGCGCCTGCTGATCGGCGGCCCCCTCGGCGGGGCCGTCGACCGCCGCCAGGATCTTCATGCGCAGGACGAAGGAGAAGACCGTCCCCTTTTCCGGCTCGCTCTCCACGACGATCCGGCTGCCGTGCAGCTCCACCAGCTTCTTGCTGATCGACAGCCCGAGGCCGGTGCCGCCGTATTTCAAACCGATGTCGTAGTTGGCCTGCGTGAATTCGTCGAAGATGTGCAGCAGCCGTTCCGGAGCGATTCCGATGCCGGTGTCGGCGATCCGAAAATCGATCGATATGGTTTCCGAGACTCGCTCCAGCACTTGCAGCGTCACCGTCACCGATCCCTTGGAAGTGAACTTGACGGCATTGCTGAGCAGATTTGCGAGCACCTGCCCGATCTTGATCGGATCTCCGAGGACGCTGCCCGGCACCCGCTCGTCGATGTGGGCCGCGAGGACGACGCCTTTCTCCTCGGCCTTGGCGTGGAAGTTGTCGACGATCCCCTGAACCAGTTGCCGGAGATCCACGGGCCTCTCCTCCAGCGAAACCTTGCCCGCCTCGATCTTGCTGAAGTCGAGGATGTCGTTGACCAGGTTCAGCAGGCTCTCCGAGGACGAGCGGAGAATGCGGACGTACTTCTGCTGCGGCGGCGAGAGCTCGGTGCTGCCGAGGAGGTGCGACACTCCCATGAGGGCATTGAGAGGAGTGCGGATCTCGTGGCTGATCATCGAAATGAAATCCGCCTTGGCCTGGGCCGCCCGCTCGGCCTTCTGCCGCTCGCGCAGCAGCTCGCGCTCGTACTCCTTGCGGTCCGTGGCGTTGAAGATCGTGGTGCGGCTCAGCAGCGGCGTTCCCGCCTCGTCTTTTTTGAGCACCGAATTGATCAGGACCGGCAGCCGCCGGCCATCCGCGCAGATCATATCGACCGCGATCTCCCGGATTTCCCCCTGCATGCGCAGCAGCGGAGCGTAGTGCGTCTCGTGGAAGATCCTGCCTCCGGCGGTGAGCAGGTCCTGGAAGCGCTTGCGGCCGACGAGGTCTTCCCGGCGGTGGCCCGTCCAGGTCAGAAAGGTCTGATTGACTTTGACGATGAGCCCGCCCGGCAGCGCCGAAAGATATCCGCAGGGAGCGTTCTCGTAGAGATCTTCGGCGTTTTCCTCGAACAGGGGCGCGGGCACCTCGTAGCTCTCGTCTCGGTCTGCCACAACTTCACCCTGCGCCCTTCAAACCACGAAAGCTATCGATTGTCCACATCAGCACCCGAAGCGAGGAAAGACTTGATGGCGGCGATGGTCTCCTCCGGAGCGCTCAGGTTCGGGCAGTGCCCGGTGGCCTTCATCAGCACCAATTCGCTGCCGGGGATCTGCCGGTGCACGTATTCGCCCACCGGCTGGGAGGCGATCGCGTCGTCGGAGCACTGCAGGATCAGCGCGCGGGCCGTCACCTTCGGGAGGTCGGCCCGGTTGTCGGAGAGGAAGGTGGCGCGCGCGAAGTGCTTCGCGATCTCGGGGTTGGTGCGGCAGAAGCTGTTGGTCAGCTCCGATCCGAGCTCGGGCCGGTCCGGATTGCCCATGATCACGGGCGCCATCGCGCTCGACCAGCCCAGGTAGTTGCTGTCGAGCGAGTCGAGCAGGCCGTCGATGTCCTCGCGGCTGAACCCGCCGGTGTACTCCCCATCGTCGATGTATCGGGGCGAAGGCCCGACCAGGACCAGCGTCTCGAACCGCTCCGGCTCCTGGACGGCCGCCAGCACCCCCATCATGGCGCTCACCGAGTGCCCGACGAAGACCGCGCGCGTCAGGCCCAGCTCGCGGCAGATCTCGAGAATGTCGCCGGCGTAGCCTTGCAGCGAATCGTACTTGCCCCGGACGTAGGCCGAGGAGTCCGACCGGCCGGCGCCGACGTGGTCGAAAAGGACGACCTGGTACTCGTCCTCGAAGGCGGGGGCGACGAACCGCCACATGTTCTGGTCGCAGCCGAAACCGTGGGCGAAGACCATCGCCTGGCCCGTTTTCCGCCCTGAGATCTGGATGTTATTCCTCGCGAGTACGCTCATGGCGCCCGATGATATCACCCGGCTGATACGACCCGACGCGTCAGGCGCCCGGCGTGAACAACCTGACCTCGCCGCCGTCCCCGGAGAACCGGATCATCCGGTCGAATTTCAGCCCCAGCTTTTCGAGCACCCGGATCGAGCCCTCGTTGTCCGGCGCGGTGATCGCCACGATGCGCTCCAGTCCTAAAACATCTCTTCCATAGGCCATCACGGCGGAGGCGGATTCGAACGCATACCCCTTGGACCAGAAGGGCGGAAGGAAGGCGTATCCGACCTCGGGGTCTTCCAGGAATTCCCGCTTCAGCAGCCCGCAGAGACCGATCGGGACGCCGCTCTCTTTCAAAGAGGTCAGATACAACCCGAATCCGAAGCGCTCGTAGCTGTCCATCGGCCCCTTCAGAATGTAACCGCGAGCCTCGTCGAGAGTCCTGACGTTCTTGTCGCCGATGAAACGAAGGTACGAAGGCTGGTTCAACAGATCGAGGATAAACCCGGCATCGTCGACCGTGAGCCGGCGAAGGACCAGGCGGTCCGTTTCGAGGACTTTCATGGCTGCTGGCCGCGGCGCTTGACGTCGTGCACGGAGAGCGCGACCATCTCGGCCAGCACCGCCAGATCGACGTCGGCGAGACGCTTCAGATAGAGACACCCCTTGCCCGCCTTGTGTTTGCCGATCCTGGCCATCAGCTCCTCGTAGCGATCGAACCCAGGCATGATGTAAAGCGTCAGATCCTTCTTGCGCGACGCGAACCCGGTCAGCGGCGCATCGCCTTCATGCCCGCTTTCGTACTTGTAATGATAGCTGCCGAAGCCCACGATGCCGGTGCCCCACATCCTGGGCTCGGCGCCCGTGGCCTTCCTCATCAGATCGATCAGAGTGCGGCAGTCCTGCCGTCGAACGTCGTCGGCGATCGCGTCGACATAGGCGTCGACGCTCAGCTCGGTCTGCTTCGTCTTGAGCTCGGCCATGGAGGCTCCCGTAGGTTGAGGTGTTCAACGTGCTTCACGCTAAACAGGTGCGCCCCACATTTTTAGCATGATTACGGCTCGAGGTGCGGTCCAATATGCGGCTCGATATCTGGCTCGATACGGCCGGAGTCGCGCTGCAGTCGCGCCCCCGGCCTTCACTGCTTACCGTGGCTCAGACTCCCTGGTGGCCGCCAGGGAACCCTCGCGGACCTCGGCGGAAGCGAGGCGATTCATCCCCGCCATCTGGCGGAAGCCCTTCAATACCGGATGTGGCCTCTCGATTGAGTGGTGGACGTTCCGCCAGACATGGCGGGTCGTCCGCCAGCTTGGGCGGCTACAAATACCGTTCGTGGAGAATCGCCGCGTGGTGTGCGGCGTGTCCGGCGATGATGTAGGCCAAGGCTCTCACGGTAAAGGGATTGTCGCTGGCCACGCCGCTCCGCATCCAGGCCTCGGCCGGCAGGTTGCGGAAGAAAGTCAGAGTCGCCAGGCGGGCTCCCCGGAGCTCCTCGACGTGGCGAGCCCAGGAAATCTCGTCGGCCCGGGCCGCGCTGGCGCTGATCTTCTCGTCGAAGCTCGGCAACGGGCTGTCGAAACCGCGGGCGAACCAGAAGGCCCGGAACAGGAAGACCCGCTCGGTATCGGTGACGTGGTTGAGCACCTGGCGAAGGCTCCACTTTTCCGGCGCGTAGCGGTGAAGAGATTTTTCCTCGGATATACCGGCCAGAAAAGCAAAGGTGTCATCGAGCTGCGCCTCGAGCACGCCGACGACGTCGTCGCTCTGGACCTGACTGATATATTTGAAGAAATACGGCGCGGCCTCGGTGGGTTCCGGAAGTCCCTTCATGCGATCTCTCCTATTATTCGCTCTGGCGCGAACGATTCCCGGCTCGCACCAGCCGGGGCGGGCAGAACCGGTCGCGCAGCTTCCATACGGCTTGCATGTCCAGCCGCTCGCCCTCGAAGACGATCTGGCGGCTTGTCTTGTCCTTCCGGTTCTTGAGATAGCGCGTCACATTCATCCAGCGGATCGTTTCCTCGCCGCTTCGCTCGTCCTTCTGGCGGATGACGAGATACACGTCCGCGGGCTGGTTGGTCCAGTAGTCCAGATGGCGTGGATTTTTCACGTCGAAGATTTCGCGGCCGTCGCGCTGGCGTGTCCGCAGGTACGAGTTGCCGCTCTTGAGCTGGACGTAGATCTTCTTGCCGCTCGGCTGGCCGTCGTTGGCCCTGAATTCCACCTCGCCATCGATGCCATAATCGGCCATCGTCACCGGGCGGAAGATCTGGTTGGCCTCGCCGCAAACGGCCATCATGTGACCGATCAGGATTTGCTCCAGGGCCTGCGTGTCCAGCTTCCGTGTCGCGGCCTCTTCCATGATCAGAATTTTGCGCGCGACCGGATCGCTCTTGAGACGCTGCTCGATGAAATCGATCAATGGCACCTTCTCGTCACACTTCTGGCAGTAGATGAACGTCTTCCCTGCGTCGAGGCGCTCCCGCACTTCGTCGAGGTCCTTCACTGGTTTCCCGCACTGACATGCATATCGCCGGTCGCGCGTCACGTCACAGGCATATTTAGCCAGGTGCCGGTGGATATACTCGATGAAGATCACCTTGAGCTCGTCCGGTGTCTTCAAGTCGAAGAACAGGCTGATCGTCGCCCGGCCTTCGCCCTGCCGGTTGTCGATCCTCAGGCCCAGCAGATGCTTCTTGCTAGATTGAAATTCCACCGCGTTGCGCCACAGCTCCTTGTGCTCAAACTCCTGGCTGTACCACAGGCGCACCACCAGGGTGGTCCAGACCGTCTGCCACTCGCCGCTGAAGGTGTAGGAGACGAAGATGCCGGGTTCCCACGGGATGTCATTCTCCCGCCGGTATTGGGAGGGAAACACCAAGAGCCGTCCCTGCGGCGTGTCTTCTGCGATGCACATCGAGTGATCAAGGAAGGTTTGAACCAGAGCCCGCAGCAGGAGCTCCTCGTCTGGGCGGCTTAGACGGTCGACGCCGGTGAAGTTGAAGTCCGGCCCATAAATGTCCGCCTCGGAGACGCTGCCGATCTCGTCCTTGTGGGCGCGGGCCGCGCGGATGATCGCCCCGGCGTAGCCATTCAGCAGATCGGGCCGCAACAGTACCAGGTCGCCGAACTTCAAGGGCCGGGCCAGGCCGTGATTGGCCAGCAGGGTGACCGCCGTGCGCACGTCGGATTCGCCGAATCTCTCACCCGGCAGGGCCTGCTCCAGCCGCTGCGCCAATTCGGGGAAGCGCAGCAGGCGGATGTCCGTCTCGTCGCGCATCGTCATCACGGCGCTCTTCAGTTCGACAAGCAAACGCGGCGTGGCCGTCCACGGCAGAGTCGACCACGGGATGTGATCCGCGATCATCTGTTTCAGCTTCGATGGCAATCCGTCGTTCTCTGTGTCCGAGCAATGCTCCCCCGTCTTGGCGCTGGTAGCCAGCCAGCCGTCGAATCCGTATTGCTCGCGAAAACGTTCGATCTTGGCGTTGCCGATCTTCATCCCTCCCACATCGATCTGGGAGAAGACCAGCAGCCGAGGCGCGCGGCGCTCCGGCGCGCTCGCGGCGCTCTCCAAGGCCTTGAGCCAGTCGCCCGTTTCGGTAAAGGGATCGTCCTTCTGCGGATTGATCAACAGCAGAGCCAGCGCGGTTTCCTCGAGAAAGAGCCGGTGAATCAGCCGGTAATCCTCCTGCCCGGCTAGGTCCCAAAGCAGGGCCTCGCGCTGCATCGTGGCATCGGGCGGGAGCGGCAATTCCAGCGGCCACACGTTCATCCCGTGCGTGCGGTCGCGGATGACGTAGCGGTCTTCGATCAACCGGTGCGCCAGTGACGTCTTGCCAACCGTTCCCTCGCCGATCAACACGACCTTGGCATTCACGTACCGGCGCGTCGCCTCGGCCAGCTGCGCGGCACGGGCGGCGGTGAGGCGATAGACGTAGGTCGTGCCTCTGGCCGTGCCAACCACGAGTCGCGAGCCCTCGGAGCTGAAGGTGACGGAGATCGGGTGTTTGGACAACCCGTGCTCGATCACCTGCAAACACGCCCCCGATTTCCAGTCCCAGAGCCGGACCGTTTTATCTTGAAACCCCGTGGAGGCGATCAAGTCGCCGTCGGGGGAGATTGCGACCGAGTCCACGCCCTCCTGATGGCCTTCTAAGGTTCCGACGCAGGTCCACGCTTCCAGATTCCAGATCTTGACGGTTTTGTCATTCGAACCGGAAACGGCAAATCGGCCGTCCGGAGTGACCTGAACAGACTTCACGATGTCCGAATGGCCGTTCAGTGTCGCTAAGCACTGGCCCGTTTCCAGATCCCACAGCCTGACTAGCCCATCGCGATGGCCCGATAGCGCCCGAATCCCCGCAGGATCGACTGTAGTGCCGAAAACATCGTTGGCATCATCCGTGCCGCACTCGATGGTCTTCAAACACTTGCCCGAAGCAAGATCCCAAAGCCTGAGCGTGTTGTCCCATCCTCCGGAAAGCGCACGAGCGTTGTCCCGCAAGGCGACCACCGTCCAAACCTTGTCCGTGTGGCCATCCAGCTTCGCCAATTCTCGGCCCGAGCTTGCGTCCCAAATGTGGATGGAATTGTCGATCGACGCCGACAGAATCCGCTTCCCATCCGGTGTGATCGCGACGGAACGCACTTGATCCGTATGCCCTTCCAGTGTCGCCCGACCTGCACCGGTCTCCAGATCCCAAATCTTGACCGTCTTATCTTCCGAGCCGGACGCCGCCCATGTTCCATCCGGGCTGACGGCCACGCCGTGAACCCAGCTCTCGTGCCCAGTGAGCTCACGTTCCAGCACGGCCAGCGGCTCGGCCTTCTCCGGTGACTGCGTGGACTTCTTCGTGGGTTTGACCTTCGGCATGGGCGCGGCCGATTCTGCCTCGGATCGACAGGCGGCCAGCAGCTCGGCGAACGCCGCCTTGGTCTTCCGGCGGTAATCCACGTACTTGTAGCGCCGCAATGCGTCCGGGAGATCGCATTCGGCCAGCAACAACGGGATGAAACGCCGGCCGGCATTGGTCGGGTCGCGGAACAGCACGGTGCTGCGTTCGAGCGTCACCCAATCCGACCCCAGCGCTGCCGGTGACAGACATAACACCTGGGCTCGAGCCGCCTCGAGCCCGCGTTCAATGGCCAGGTAGATGTCGTCGCCGGGCTTGATGACCCACTCGTCGAACCACACCCGCAGCCCTGCGGCGCGCAGATCTTCCGCCAGCCCCCGCACCCGCGGTTTGTCCCGCGAGTTGTGGCTCAGGAAAACGTCATAGGTGAAGCGATCGGCCATAGTCCAACCTCAGTGCATTCGCTCGCAGCGGCAGAGTCCTCCACCGGGGCAACCTTCCGTGGCCTATCGTATCCTCCAGCGGAGGGGGACCGCGCCTTTCAGGGCGGATGGAGGGGGCGGTGGGGCCAAGACCCGGCGCTAAAGCACCGGGCTATTCAAATTTCGCCCTTCCAGGGCGGGCGTCTTCCTCCTTCATATCCTTGGTGCCGAGTTGGAGGCGATAGGTGTAGAAAGAGGATGGCCTTAAACGTGGATGGCTCTTCGCTCAGGACCGCACCCGCCCCGCCCCGGCCGGAGGCACGCGGAGCGCGTCTGCGCTACAATTGCCCCTTCTGAGTCCTGTAGCACCTCTCATCCCGACATCAGGATCGCAGCTCAGCAGTCAATTAGAGGGAGTCTATATGTCCGAGCAATACATCTACGTCATGAAGGACCTGCGGAAGGTCTACCCACCGAACCGGGAGGTGCTGAAAGATATCTGGCTCTCCTTTTTCCCCGGCGCCAAGATCGGCGTGCTGGGCCTCAACGGGGCCGGCAAGAGCACGCTGCTCAAGATCATGGCCGGCGAGATCAAGGAGTTCGTCGGCGAGGCCTGGGCCGCCAAGGGGGCCAAGGTGGGCTATCTGTCGCAGGAGCCGCGGCTCGATTCCGCCAAGGACGTCCTCGGCAACGTCGAGGAGGGAGTGGCCGAGACCCGGGCCCTGCTCACCAAGTTCGACGAGATCAACGCCAAGTTCGGCGAGCCCATGAACGACGACGAGATGGAGAAGCTCATGGCCGAACAGGGCCGGGTGCAGGACGCCATCGACGCCGCCAACGCCTGGGAGCTCGACCGCACGCTGGAGATCGCCATGGACGCCCTGCGCCTGCCGCCGCCGGACGCCAACGTCGACAAGCTCTCGGGCGGCGAGCGCCGGCGGGTCGCCCTCTGCCGGCTGCTGCTCCAGCGCCCCGATCTCCTCCTGCTCGACGAGCCCACGAACCACCTGGACGCCGAGTCGGTCGCCTGGCTGGAGCACTTCCTCGCCGACTATCCGGGCACCGTGGTCGCCGTCACCCACGACCGCTACTTCCTCGACAACGTCGCCGGCTGGATCCTGGAGCTCGACCGCGGCCAGGGCATCCCCTGGAAGGGCAACTACACCTCCTGGCTGGAGCAGAAGCAGGAGCGCCTGGCGCTCGAAGAGAAGACGGAGTCGTCGCGCCAGCGCACGCTGCAGCGGGAGCTCGAGTGGGTGCGGATGTCGCCGCGCGCCCGCCAGGCCAAGGGCAAGGCCCGCTTGACGGCCTACGAGAAGCTGCTCGCCGAGGACCGCGAATACGAGAAGCGGACGGATTCGAACGAGATCCACATCCCCTCCGGGCCCCGCCTGGGCGACCTGGTGGTGGAGACCAAGGGCCTGCGCAAGGGTTATGGCGACAACCTGCTGATCGAGGATCTCACCTTCGCCCTGCCGCCGGGGGGCATCGTGGGCATCATCGGCCCCAACGGCGCGGGCAAGACGACCCTGTTCCGCATGATCGTCGGCCAGGAGAAGCCTGACGCGGGCACGGTCCGCATCGGCGAGACGGTCAAGATTGCCTACGTCGACCAGAGCCGCGAGAGCCTGGACGGCGAGAAGCTGGTGTGGGAGGCGATCTCGGACGGCCGCGACGTGGTCGTTCTTGGCAACCGCGAGATCCCGGCCCGCTCCTACGCCGCGGCCTTCAACTTCAAGGGCTCGGACCAGCAGAAGCGGGTGAAGGACCTCTCGGGCGGCGAGCGCAACCGCGTCCACCTCGCCCGCACCCTGAAGGCCGGCGGCAACCTCCTGCTGCTCGACGAGCCCACCAACGACCTCGACGTGGATACGCTGCGGGCCCTGGAGGAGGCGCTCCTCGCCTTCGCCGGCTGCGCCGTGATCATCAGCCACGACCGGTGGTTCCTGGACCGCATCGCGACCCACATCCTCGCCTTCGAGGGCGAATCGCAGGTGGTGTGGTTCGAGGGCAACTACGAGGCCTACGAGGCGGACAAGAAGCGCCGCCTGGGAGCCGACGCGGACCAGCCGCACCGCATCCGTTACAAGAAGCTCACGAAGGCGTAGGGGCGACCTCCTATCCGGTCTCCTGTCTAAAACTTGGCACCGTGGTTGCAATGAGTTTATGACGTGCAGAAGCGGTGGTCGGGACGAAGGCTTTGACAAGGCGCGCCAACCTTAAACTTCGAAGGAATCGCCGCTAGAGGGCGGCGAATTCGGATCAAAGCCTTCCCGATCGCCGTTGGAGTTGAAAGTGGAGAGCTCTCCCCCCAGGGGTGGCCTCCAAGACAAAACTGCATCCATAACTGGATAGGAGAGGAGCTCGATATGAAACGCCAAATTCTTTCGATCGCTACGGTACTGGCCCTCACGGCCGCCGGCGCTACGTTTGCCCAGAGCACGATCAACACGACGGCCCCCGGCCCGACGCAGCAGCGCGAGCCCGGCCAGACCAACAACAACCTGCCGAACCCCGGCAACCCGCAGACCGACCTGCAGCGCAACCAGGGTACCGTTCAGGAGAACGGCACGGTTGAGGGTACGGCCTCCGAGAGCATGAACCAGACCGGCACCACGACCGGCACCGGCACCGGCACGGTGATGCCTGAGACCGAGACCGGCACTGGCGTCGACGTGGACGTCGACACCGGCGACCGCGCCCAGGGTGCGGTGGACGTTGACGTGACCCGTACGACGGATTCCGACACGGACGCTTCCGGCTCCGGCGTGCAGAGCAACGGTCAGTACAACGGTGCCGACACCGCCACGTCGCTGCCGAGCACCGCGAGCGACCTGCCGACCGTGGCCCTGTTCGGCATGCTGGCTCTGTTCGGCGCTTTCGCGATCCGCACCTATGCCAAGCGGAATGCCTAAAAGCTTCTTCCGCTGCTGGACGTACTGATCACCTGGCGCTTCGGCGCCAGGTGATTTCGTTTTAGGGCAGCTCTCTACGGTTCAGGTGGTCCGAATGAGTACTACCATGATCTCCATGAAAAAGTCTTCTTCGCTGCGCTGGATCGAGCGCGCGCTGCTGGTGATCGGCCTCCTCTGCCTGGGCGTCTGGGCCTACGCCTGGATCGACGCCCGGTACGTCCAATACGAAGAGAACAGGCTCCTGGACCAGGCCGCCGCCACGGCAGCCGAGACGGACGCCCTCGCCTCCTTCCATGAGGAGGCCGCGCCCAAGAAACGGCGGGAGCCCCAGCCGGAAGGCGCGCTCGTGGGCCGGGTCGAGATTCCGCGGGTCGGCGTTTCCGGCATCGTGCTGGAGGGGGTGGAGAAAAAGACGCTGCGCCGCGGCGTCGGCCGCATCCCCGGGACGGCGCTGCCGGGAGACGGCGGCAACGTCGGTCTTGCCGCCCACCGGGACAGCTTTTTCCGGGGGCTCAAAGACATACGTAAAAATGACATTATCACTCTGAAGACGCTGGAGAGCACGTACTACTACCGCGTGGACTGGACGGAAATCGTGCTGCCCGAGGATACCCACGTGCTCGAGGACACCGGCGTTCCGGAGCTCACCCTGGTGACCTGCTATCCCTTCTACTACGTGGGCTCGGCGCCGAAACGGTTCGTGGTGCGGGCGGAGCGGATCGACGAGCCGGCGGCGTTGGAGGAGCTGAGGAAGGTGGGATCGTAGGGACGGGCGCCTCGGCTCCCTCCCGCCCGCCCGGGCATAAATGCCCGGGCTACCCAAAACAGCCGGCTAAAGCCGGCTGAATCTCCTCAAGGTGGCGCCGGGTTTACCCGGCGCTTTTTCATAGCCCTGGCATTTATGCCCGGGCGGGGCCTGGATCTCGCCTCGGGCTTCGCCTCGCAGCAGTTTCGGGGGACCAAGTACAATAGCCGTCCGATGCACCTCCCCCGGCGGCCTCTCGGCCTTCTCGCGCTCCTCGTTGCGCTCCTGGCGGCCCAGGCGCGGCCGGCGGCCGCTTCCGCTACCGTCCTGACGGTTCCGCGGGCCGGGGCCGAGCTGACGGCGGGCTCGCTGGCGGCCGTGGAGTGGAAGGATCCGCCGCCGGGCGCCGTGGAGTGGGAGGCCTTCCTCTCGCTCGACGGCGGCCGGACGTACCCGGTGCGGATCACTCCCCACCTGGACCTTTCCATCCGCCGCTTCCACTTCCAGGTGCCGGCGTTTCCCACCCGCGACGCCCGCATCCTCCTCCGCTTCGGCGACGAGCGCCGGGAGGTGGAAGTCGAGACGCCGCAACGGTTCGTGATCGCGCCCGGACCCGCCGCGTGGCCGGCGGACCTCAAGATCACCCTGTCGCGGGGAGAGAAGCCGCGGCCCAACGAGCCCGGCGTCGTGGTGTGGATCGAAGGCTCCCGCGACGGCACCGGTCTTCGCGAGGTCGTGGCGGAGGCCGAGATCTGCACCGTGGGCTCGGTCGAGCCCGTCCGCCTGCCCTGGCTTCCCCTGCTCTGGCCCTCGCCCAACCGCACCGGCCTGGCCGCGCCCGCCGTTGCCTCGGAAGCCCTCGCGACGCCCCTTCCCGGGCGGCTCGAGACGGGCTCCGCCGTCCTGCCGCCGGTCCGCCCCTCCGTCCGCGTGCTGACCGGCCGTCTGAACGAATAGACCGAGACCTCCTCCCCGTGACGATGCCCCGCCCGCTCCCTCGGAGCGGCGGACACACGGAAACGATCCGGCGCCGTGCGTCCAACCAGGACCACGCGTCCGGTCAGGATTGAGGTCTCTCATGCACGTAAGGATTTCCCAGGTCTTCGGCCTTCGGTGGCCGCTGCTCGTTCTCTTGTTCCTCGCCCCTTCGTTGGCCCACGCTTTCGAGGGCCGGCTGCTGCTCGCGGACGGCTCGCCGGCTTCCGGCTTCCGGGTCTCCCTGGTCGGCCAGACGGTGTCGGTGACCGCCGGCCCGGACGGCCGGTTCCGCATCCTTCCCACGCCGTCCCTGCCTTTTCGGCTGGTGGCTTCGAGCCCCGTCGGCGAGGTGTCGCCGCCGTTCGACGTCACGGAGCTGCCGGCCGCGGGGACGCTCGATCTGACCGTCCCTACGGCGTTCGAGGACAGCGTCACGGTGGTCACCGGGGTGGCCCCCAACATCGAGGCTCCACCGGCCTCGGCCACGGTCCTGGTCAGCCAGGAGGACCTGGAGCAGCGCCGGCCGCCCCGGCTCGCCGACGCGCTTCAGGGCATCGCCGGGGCCTCGCGGACCGACGAGAGCTCGACCGCCGTGCCCGTGATCCGCGGCCTCGCCGGCGGCCGGACGCTGATCTTGCTCGACGGCGGCCGGGTCACGGCCGAACGGCGCGCCGGGCCGTCCGCCAGCTATCTCGACCCGTTCACCCTCGGCTCGATCGAGATCGCCCGCGGCCCCGGCTCCGTGGCCTACGGCTCGGACGCCCTGGGCGGCGTCATCCACGCCCGCTCCCGCTTCCCCGAGCCGGGCTCGCCGTCGTTCAGCTTCCAGGTCGACAAGAGCGGCGGCGCGGCCGACGAAGAGGCGGCCGGCGTCGAGATCTCGGGCGACGTGCCGGGCGGCGCCCTGCTCGGCCAGCTCACCTGGCGGCGGTCGGACGACCAGGAGGCGGGCGGCGGCGACCTGATTCCCAACTCCGCCTACGAGGACCGCGGCGGTGCGCTGCGCTACACGAGCTACACGCCGGTCGGGCGCCTGCGGGCCTCCTTCTCCGCCGCCGATGCCCTGGACGTCGGCAAGCCGTCGTCGGACGTCGCGACCACGCGTACGTTCTACCCGAAGGAAAGCTCCCGGCGCTTCAACCTCAACCTGGACGCCGGCCCGGTCTGGGGCTGGGAAACGATGGAGCTCGGGCTCTTCCTCGGCCGCTACCGGTTGGTGACGAATCGCGACCGCGCGGCCGCGGGGGCCACGCCGCGCCAGATCGAGAGCGCGGACGTGGACGCCAACGACGGCTCCGTGCGGGCCGTGGCCTCGCGGCCCGTGCTTGGCGGCCGGCTGCTCACGGGAGTCGAGGTCGTCTCCCGCTTCAACCTGGAGGCGCTGACCCGCCGCGAGACCCTGAACGCGGCCGGCGGCCTGACCGCGCTCGAGGAGGTGGTGTCGGTCGACGACGCCCGCCAGGTCGATCAGGCCGTCTTCGTGACCTTCGACCGCCCGCTCGCGGCGCGGGCCCTGGTCTCCGCCGGGCTGCGAGGCGACCGGGTGGAGACGCGCAACGAGGGCGGCTTCTTCGGCGACCGCTCGACGGATCACGGCGCGCTGTCGGGGTACACGGCCCTGACCGTGGGGCCTTTCCACGATGTCACCACCTACTTCCAGGTGGCTCGCGGCTTCCGCGATCCCCTGCTCTCGGACCGCTACTTCCGGGGCCCTTCCGGCCGCGGCTTCATCACCGGCAATCCGGACCTCGACCCCGAGACGAGCCTGCAGTACGACGCCTCGGTACGCTGGGCGCGGGGCCGTACGTCCATCTCCATGTTCGGCTACCTCTACCGGATCGACGACCTGATCGAGCGCTATCGCCCGGCCCGGGACTTCTTCTTTCGCAACCGGGGCGAGGCGGAGATCCGGGGCTTGGAGCTGGAGGGCCAGGCGGCGCTCGGAGCGGGCTTCAACCTCGAGCTGGCCGCCGCCTGGGCGCGGGGCGAGGCCAAGGACGACGACGCGGCGCTCGACAACATCGCCACCCCGAACGGCGCCGCCACCCTGCGCTGGGGCGGCGAGCGCGGCTTCGCCTACGTCCGGGGCAGCCTCTTCCTGGAAGACGACCGGCCCGGGCCCACCGAGGTCGAGAGGCCCGGGCTGAGCGTCTGGGACCTGGGAGCCGGCTGGAAAGTCCTCGGGCCCCTGGAGCTCCGCGTCCTCGGCCGCAACCTCACGGACCGGCGCTACCGGGATTCCCCCGACGAGGTGGCGCCGCTGGCGCGTGGGCGGAGCTTCTCGGTGGGGTTGGTGGGGCGGTACTAGCGCCCTGTCACAGACATATTGGTGGAGGTTTCCCTGGGAGCGCCGGCGTCCCGCCGGCAACTAACTCAAATTAGTATGCCGGCGGGA
>Ga0207681_10000125_pt1 | contig 62866 bp, 78 predicted proteins | sample KBSS53metaG_FD_184324 | JGI IMG/M metagenome (GOLD analysis project Ga0207681, IMG submission 184324) | Switchgrass rhizosphere microbial communities from Kellogg Biological Station, Michigan, USA - KBS S5-3 metaG (SPAdes) (version 2) | ecosystem: Host-associated > Plants > Roots > Rhizosphere... | reverse complement strand
CCGCGCCCACCGCACACTGAGGCAACGGCCATTACCGTAGTTGGAGGGGGGCCGCGCGCAACATCGTTGCGCGCGGCCTGCCGCTATTTGGATCACGCGCACGACGTTGTCATAAATAACGGGATTTTCGCGCTTTTGCCTTTGACAGTCGTTTTTTTCTCGGCTCTTTTCCGCGCACCCGAAATCGCGATTTTCCAACGCTTACTGTCTTATAAAGGTAGGGGGTTCCGCACATGAACAAGAACGATCTGATCAGCGCCGTCGCCGATGTCAGCGGCCTGTCCAAGAGCGATGCGATCAAGGCGGTGGAAGCCGTTTTCGATTCCATCTCCGGCGCGCTGTCCAAGGGCGATGAAGTGCGTCTGGTCGGCTTTGGCACGTTCTCGGTTGCCAAACGCAAGGCCTCCACCGGCCGCAATCCCCGCACCGGCGAACCGATGGCGATCAAGGCCTCGTCGCAGCCCAAGTTCAAGGCGGGCAAAGGCCTGAAGGACGCGGTGAACTGAACGCTGCGGGCATGACCAAAAAAGGGGCCGCCTCGCATGCCGAGGCGGCCCCTTTTTTGTGTGGAAAAAGAAATAGCCCGTGAGTCAGTCTTCGACAGTCTCGCGGGTTGCGGCCGCATAAAGCGCAATGGCGGCCGCGTTCGACACGTTGAGGCTCTCGATCGCGCCGCTGATCGGCAGGCGGGCGATCGCATCGCAATGCTGCATCACGTTGTGGCGCATGCCTTCGCCTTCGGCACCCAGCACAAGCGCGACAGGGCCAGCGGGCAGGGCATGGGGAAATTCGCTCTTGCCCTCACCATCCAGGCCGATGCGCCAATACCCGGCTTCCGCAATCGATTCGAGCGCGCGGGCCAGATTGACCACACGCACCCACGGAACCACTTCCAGCGCGCCGGACGCTGATTTGGCGAGCGTGCCGGATTCTGGCGGCGCATGTCGATCCTGGGTGATCAGCGCCGCCACGCCGAATGCGGCACAGCTGCGCAGGATGGCGCCCACGTTGTGCGGGTCGGTCACCTGGTCAAGCAGCACCAAGGTGCGGCCCTCGGCCTCTTCCAGCGCCTCGTCGAGCGCGACGTCGTCCAGCGGCAGGCATTCGAGCACCAGCCCCTGGTGCGGCGCATCGCGCGCCACAAGGCGCGCCAGGTCGACAGCCTGGGCATATTCCACCGGCAGGTCACGCGGCAGTTCGGCGTCATGGTCGTCCAGCATTTCCTGGATCGCCTCACGCGTGCCCCACAGCTTCTTGGCCGTGCGGTTGGGGTTGGTCAGCGCGGCTTCCACCGCATGGCGGCCCCACAGCCGCACCGTGCCGGTGCTGCCCCGGCCAGATCCACGCCCGCCCTGGTTGCGGCCGGCCCGGCCGCGCAGCGAGCGACCCTTCTTGCCAGCATCGCGGCGGTTGTCTTGGTCATCATCGTGGCGGGGCATTACGAACACCTGTGCATAAAAATCGAAAACTGCATCGCCCTTAGCCAGCCCCCCCATTGACAGGCAAGCGATGGTTCGCCAAAGGGCCTCTCACTCGGCCGGACGGACCGGATCGCTTCCAGCGAAATGGCCCATCAAACGCGGGAAATCCTTGAAAAAGGCGCTCCCCGCACCGGCAAATCTGGTGTGGACAGGTGGCCGAGTGGTTAAAGGCAGCAGACTGTAAATCTGCCCGCGCAAGCGTACGCTAGTTCGAATCTAGCCCTGTCCACCACCAGTGTTCCATTTTTCATAGACAAATCAGTCACTTACTTTTCCCTTCGGGGCCGGTTTTGGCGAACCTTTTGTGGACGTTAGACATCGCCTTGCCGGCAAGGGCGCGTTTGTTCGCGCTTTCGGCGTATTTGGCGAACTCTCGGTCGGTCTTGTGACCGGTCACCGCCCGGCCTTCGAGAACGGTGGCGCCAGCTTCCGCCAGGCGGCGGCTTGTGGCTTTGCGCAGGCCATGGGGAGAGCAGTGCGGGATACCGGCTTTGACGCAGGCGCGCTTGAACCAGTTGTAGAACCCGGTCGAGGTGAAGGGCTTCCCAAACTGGGTTTCCAGATAAGCAGTCTCGCCGCCAGGGAAGGTGCGCAGCGCCTCGAGCAAGTCCGGCCCCATCGGCACATGAGTGCCGCTGTCGTTCTTGCTGTGGTGCAGGACCAGGTCGTCACCCTGGCGATTACCAGGGCCTACCTTGAGGGCATCCGATCGTCGCTGTGCCGTCGCCAACAGCAGTTCCTTGGCCAGGCGCTCGCGCGTCCCGAATGGCCAGCGCGCGTCGAAGGCGTCGATTTCTTCCTCGCTCCACGGGTGGAAACCCTTGCCGGTGCGGAAATTGTCCGTGGCGTCCACGGGATTGTCCTGGCGCCAGCCCAGCTTGATGGCGTGGCGGTGCAGCCGGGACAGGACCTTGCGCAGGTTGTTGGCAGCGGCCGGTGTCTCGCGCATTGAGCCCAGCTTGCGCTCGATCGTCGCGGTGGTGACGCGGCGCACGTCCTTGTGGCCGTTCTTGGCGCGGAACCGCTCGATGATGCTGCGATAGGTCTTTTGCGTGGAAGGCTTGCTGTCGATCCACCGGGGGCTTTGGTAGAAGCTGGTGATCAGTGCGTCATAGGTGAACGGCGGCCAGCGCTCTTCGGGCGGGGGCATCACGCCATTCTGCGCGGCGAGATACTCCGCCAAGAATTCTGGCGTGCCGGGCGTGTGATGCAGGTATTTCGCAGGCTTGCCCTTCTGCCGAAAACGGTAGCGGGTCTTGCCATGCCGATCCTTGAAGGACGTTACGTTTTTTGGAAGCCAGCGGCGGCCCATCAATCCAGTTCCTCTTCCGGCAGATCATTGACGACGTTGCGCCGCACCATCACTTCGAGGCTACCGTCGAGACGGATAGCAACGCGGATCTCTTCGAAGCCAAGCTTCGCGACGGCGTTGATTGCGCGGCGTATGTCAGCCTGACGGAATTTGGCGGCAGGAGGGACGAGCTCCGGGACAGGGGTGGTGCTGTCCATCAGTCGATGCCGAGAGCGTTTTTATAGACGTCGAGGATGGCTTCCATCTCGCGGCGGTCGTCGGGCTTCATCTTGCGGAGGCGGATGATCTGGCGGGCGCACTTGGCGTCGTAACCGGCGGATTTCATCTCGCCGAACACGTCGCGGATGTCGTCGCTGATGCCCTTCTTTTCCTCCTCGAGCCGCTCGACCCGTTCGATCAGCAGCTTGAGGCGCTCGTCGGCCGCGCGGTGTTCGTCCGGCAGGGGCACCGGGATAGTGAGTTGATCTGTCATTGCGGCGCCTCAGAACAGGTTGGGGAACACCGTGGGGCCGCAGCGGGCGGCCATCCACAAGAGGGCGACCAGGCTGATCACCACGCCAGCCACGCCCCAAGCGTCGGACGCCTCGAGCAAGTCATCCTCATGCGGGGCCAGGCGCCGCGTGGCGTGCTGGTGGCGGATCGTGGCGCGGGGCTTTCGCTCCCGCGCGCAAGAGAACAGGCGCGCCATCAGGCCTGCCGCCTGCGGAAAATCCAGCGCAAACCCGGTGTCGACAGGTAACCCAGCGCGGCACCGGCGGTCGTAACGACGAGCGTGGTGCTGGTGGGTTCCAACCGAACCAGCCCGTAGCTCAGCAGGCCGGCAGCGGCCGCCCTCGCGGTGGCAGGCAGGGATGCGCGCAGAATCTTGCGAAAACGGTTCATGCTTGGGTCTCCGGTCCATAGAGGGCGTCAAAATGAGGCTTCATGTCGATCCGCCACTGGCGCGCGGCGGCGAGGCGCGCGGCGCGGCTTTCGCGGCGGCGGCGTGGGGCGGGCACCGGCTCTGGCGCGCTTTCGGGGCCGTAGAGCGCATCGAAACGGGCCTTGTTGGCCAGGTGCCAGGCGCGGGCATCGCGGGTGTCGTTCTGGGCGAGCGAGCCGTGATCGTAGGGGAAGTGGGCGGGGGCGGCGCGCGCAGTCATCAGGCGGCCCTCCGGCGCGGCGAGCGAGTACCGCCGTGGAGCAACTGGCTGACGGGCACGCCGGCCTTGGTGCAATCGGGGCACCAGGCCTGGCCGTGGCGCGTGGTCCAGCCTGCCGGGGCGATGCCATCGGCAGAGTGGTGTTCGACGTTGCAGGAGCACTGGAAAACGGCAGGTGGGCGAATGCGCATCGGGCGTTCCTTTCGGGCAAAGTTCGGCCGTCGCCGGAAACGAGGCCCGGCGGCGGGAAAGCGGGAATGTGGCGGCGGTCAGGAAACGGAGCGGCTCAGCCAGGAAGCTCCGGAGGGGTGGCGCTGTCGAACAGTTCGGGCTGCGCCGCGTCGCGCGGGCGCATGATCTCGATGGCTTCCTGCCGGGTGACAGGCCGCATGGGCAGCGTCACGCGCGGGTTGGGGATGGCGCTGGGCGCGATGCCATAGTCATAGGTCTCGCTGGCCTTCCAACTGTGCCCGCAAAACAGGTTGGCGCACTGGTAATAGATGTCGCGGTGCGTCGGCGTGATCTCGCGGCTCGTGCGGCGCTGGCCCACGGTGTTGCAATGAGGGCAGCGCAGCCGGTCGGTGCGGGCGGGCGCGGGCTGGTTGTGCCCTGGATCGGGGAGGGGCTGGGCGGCCATGGTCAATGCGCCTCCCGTTCCTGGCGATCGAGCGCGGCCAGGCCATCGGTGATCGCGGCCAGCGCTTCCTCCCCTTCCTTGCGCGCGCGGCGGAGCGCCGCCGGGTCTTGCGGATGCATCGCGGCATCGAGCAGCGCGGCCACCGCCTCGCCGCTTTCCTTGGCGGCGGCAGCGGCGGCGCGCGTCATGTCCGCGGTGCCGTCGCTGGCGGCAATGTCCAGCTGGAAGCTGTAGACGCGCAGGATCGGCGCATGATCGCCCCCGGCCTCGATAAACGCGCGGTCGAGCCGCATGGCATCGAGAATCGAAATCTCGCTATCGGCATCGGGATCGGACCACATGCGCACCAGGCGCCCGCTGCGGCCCACCAGCATGCCGCACTTGTCCCACCCGATGCGCGCAGCGATCACGGTGAGGGCCTGGTGCACGGTGAGAGGATCGCGCCGTTTGGTCATTTCCACAGCCCTCCACCGGGGGCGCTTGCGACGCCCCCGGCTTTGGCTACAGTCGGTTTTCCACTAACGACTGAAAGCTTATTGTAATGAGTGACGAAAATAATGGGAACGACGGAAGTGGGTCCACAGCTCGGGTGGCGTTTGACCTGACGAATCGTATTCGTTCGCTTGATAAGGTGGCACAAGCCGCGGCGCTCACTCGCAAGGGATTTCTCGATTTGTACGCGGAATGCTATACGGCGGCGGAGGGTCAGCGGCGCATTAAGCCCGATTAATTTGTGACTGAACGAGCTGTCGTATGTTCTGAATGCGGCAGCTCGTGCCCGTCCAAAAAGCGGGAATACCTGGCGGCTAGCATTACGATGTCGTCGTTGCTGGCGCCGAACGACGACATCGAGCATCTGGCTTGCGCCAACCGCAATGCTTGCAGTCTGATGATATCTTGTCGTGATGCTCGAGAGACGAATGCCATATCTTCCAGCCTGAAGACGATCCGCTGCAAACGGCTGATCATACGGGACATGCCGAAACTCTGAAGCATCAGCACGAAGCAAAGTGCAGTCAGGCTCCACTCTTGGGGTGGGGGTGTCATAGATCGTTCCCTTCAATTGGGCCGCGCCGATCATGCCGCGCGTCCCTGCAAAGTGTTGTTCCGATTGAAAGAGACGCGCTGCGCGCCGTGGTCTACGCCCTGCCAGGCAGGCGAGGGGCCAAGATCGGCCGGGTAGATATCGGGGCGCAGCAGATGACGCGGAATGCCGGTCGCGGCTTCGACGGTCAGGACATATTCGGCGGGCAGGCGCTTGGCGGCTTGCAGCCATTTCGAGACGGCGGGCTGGGAAACATCGCAAATACGGGCGAGCTCCGACTGCGAGCCAGCCTTATCCAGCGCAGCTTGCAATGCCTCCAACGGGGTACGCATTTTGTCCATGCGTGATATGTATCACCGTTGTTATACCTTGTCCATCACAAAACTTTGGTGGACAGCTATAAGCATGGTTATAGGGTGAGGGTGTGTCTGATCTTGGCAACCGCATCCTCGAACGCATTGAAGCCCTCGGGTTATCGCAATCCGAATTAGCTCGGCGCGTCGGCATCACGCAGCCTGCAATTGCCAATTTGATTAAGCGTGGCGGACGATCCAGCCATCTTCACGCCATCGCGCGTGAGCTTCAAACGACGCCCGATTATCTGCTGCTGGGTGGCGATGAAATTCCCGCTCCGACACGCGGACATTCGTCTACAGCGCTGCCCGGAGCGCTTGATACGGTCGAGATCGCTGAGTTCAACGTTGCCTATGGCCTAGGTGGTGCGTTCATCCATGATGAGCCGGCCCGCCAAACGATGCGGACGTTCTCGCTCGCCTGGGTGCGCCAATTCACGGCCGCACCGATCGACAAGCTGTTCTGGGCCACGAGTTCAGGCACTTCGATGATGCCTGCGATTCTCGACAGCGACATTCTGTTGATCGACACCACGCAGCAATCGCCGCGCATGTGGGACCAATTCTGGGCCATCGAAATGCACGGCCTGGGCATGATCAAATCCCTGCGCCCGGCCAAGGACGGCGGAATGCGCTTGGTCTCGGTCAACCCCGATTTCCGCGACGAATTGGCCTATGACGGCGAAATGAACGTCATCGGCCGCGTCGTCGCCATCGTGCGCAAGGTTTGAAGAGGGCAGGGGCAAATGGTCGACGTTCTGGATCGGGTTAGCGAACCTGTGGCCGGGCGGTCCGTGCCGGTTGGATTGCCCGCGTGGTGCCAACCAGTGGTGCCGGCCGCCGAAGATTTCATCGACGTTCAGCGACGGGGCGCAAGTTCAAGCTGGGCTGGCGTTATCCAGTACACCGATGCACAGGGCGAGCAGAGTGCGCGCCGCATCATCTGCCGTTCTATATCTGGCTATGGGCGGCCCGAAATGGTTACCGCCTTCTGAATCCAGGACAGCACTTCAATCAGTTGTGGCGGATGTGGGATCAACCCGAAGCACACGCACTCTCGAGGCTCTTGCTTGATTGCGTGGCAAACGTGACAGCGGCAGATCGGATCATCGACGCCAAAGAGGCGGAGTGGGCGTCACTAGTGAGCGGCAGGGTGAAGGAGATGTCGAGGCGATGACCTTTGCCTCCCTTGACGAGGATAACGTCCCGACACCTGATGACGCGCCAAGACCGTGTCGAGGCCCTCGTTTACGGTAACCTAGCCACGATCAAACGCCATCCATCGAACCACCCCAGCGCCGTTCTTCGCATGAAAGGCGACACCGCCGTTAGCTTGATCGAGGTGATAGAGCAGGAAATCCATTTGGTGGGAGCTAACCTGGACTGCGCGAAGGTTGTGCTGGCTCGGCTTAGGAACCGACGATCGGTGAAGGATGGGTAGCCCGCGTCCTGTCAAAAGCATGGGATTTCGCGGGCGCAAACTCGGTGAGTTATCTTTTCGAACCGCCATTTATCCGGACAAAAGCGCGCATCAATGGATCTCGAAATCTATATCTTGCGCGACCTCTCTCGCCAATGGAAACCAGTATCTCTCCCCTATTTGGTTTGCAGAGATTAAGTAGATGACTTCCGAACTGATTAACTTTCATTGTTCTTTTTAAAATAGCCGATAACGGTTTTTCGATATCTTTAGGGACAAAAGTATTGTATTCATCCAATTTTGCTTCACCGCACGCTAAAAGAACTTCTTTGTAGATATTGGTTCTATTTGCCATAGTCGCTTTTTGATAAGAATCGCGTACGCTTTCTTGGGCTCGAGATATTGCTCTGCCAATAGCATAATCGAGATCGGGAGACTCAACTTTATTTCGATCAGCTCGTATTGTGTTTTGGCATGCGTGATGGCATAAAAGATGAGTATAATGCGGGTATCCGCATGAAAAATTTATAATATTATCAATAATGCTCTTGTTCATAGAAAGATTTAGTTTTTTAATGCCATTAACGATTATCTCCTCAATTTCGCTGTTGTTCATGAACTGTAACTTAATTTGATTGAGATTTCGCACTATAGAAGCGTGATTGCCAATGATATCGACGACACTTTGGCCCACGCCAACTATGAGAAAGTGCACGTCCACGCCGGTATCAGAATTAATTTTCATCAACTCAGTCAGTGACGACAAGTTGAACGTTGAATCATTTAGTCTGTCAAATTCATCTAAAATAACAAGCAAACAATCAGTTGTTTGCTTTAAAATATATGATATATCTTTGGGGTTGAAACTTGCTTTTTCTGGGATAATATCTTCTAGGCTAATATTTTCATCTTCAGTATCGTTTTGAGTAAAGCCAATTTTCTTGGCTGGCCTTTTTATGCTTATTTTCTTATAGACGCGTCGGATGATTTCCTCAAACGTATCGCCTGAGGTGCATTCTATCTTCAAAACCAAGCAATCAGGTTTTTCGATGCATCCAATCAATTCCACCATGTTGGCGATTGACGTTTTGCCCACGCCACGGTCGCCATAAAGTATGCCGTGCAGGCCAATAGTCCCCGCAATGCTCAGGCATTCAAAAAGTTGGTTGTGTCGTCCTGCAAAAATTTCTCTAGTCTTAACCGGCTGTGTGGGAGTAAACGTGGAATTAAGAATATCCAAGCGATCTTTTATTCTTTCTATTCTCTGAATATCTTCTCTTGTAGCTTTAATTTCGGCCATTTTGCTGGTCCAATTTACCAAGAACATAAGTGAAAACTGGAAGGGCGACCAGTACTATGTCTTTTGCGATAATTTTTTCCACAAAACATTGTGCTATTACAAGCAAAAAAACTAAAATGGAAAAAATCATCACTATTTGTACTTGGAATTTACGTTCAGATTTGTGTAAATCGTGGTTCGCCTTAAGCGTAGCTAGTTGTGCCCCATCACTGGCACCCCAATCCTGTTCCCCCTCCGCGCTCATTAGTCTGCGAGCTCAGGAATAATTAGGGTTTCAAGTGTTCCATCTTTGCCCCGAATCAGAACCTCCCCGCCCTTAGACATACGTTGAGCTAGTATTTTGGTTACAGACAGAGCCGTGCTCACAGCTTGAGCTTTTGATCTAGATCCAGTGAGCACCTGAAGCTCGTTTGTATTGGCGACATCTCTCTCAGAGAGATTCATGGTGACCTTGACCGACATAGGAATCTCCTCAGCTATCTTTGTATGGCTTATATACGGCGAATCGCTGTAAATGATAAGGGGTAAAGGGGTTGTTTTGGATGGACTGAGGGATTTTCTCCCTGAGCCGTCGCAACATCAGCACAAACGGAGAACGATTGAATCGAAGGTCCGTGCCACATGTGGATGCAAAATCTATGCTAGAGCGTCATGTTGCGGTCTCCAGCGTCAACGTTGCACCGAACCCGTTCGTCCCCTGCACATAATCGGCAATCACGACCTTCCAATTTTCCTGATCGATGTGTGGCCGGAAACCCGAAAGTTTAACCTGCGTGCCGGGCGCTGTTTGTCGAGCGCCATGGGGCAACGTAATATTCACCGTCGCCGATGCGCGGCCCAATCGGCCGGTTTCCGCTTGGACAGCCGCATGGGCCGTCGCCTCGCTGGAATAGACCCGCTTGAGCCGGCGCCGGCTGCTTCCGCCGGCCGCCACTGTCTTCCGCTGCCCCGCATCCTGATCATGCCATTGGGCCTCAGCCCCATCGTAGGCCTTTTCCCGCGCTGCGCGGCGCCAGGTGACGCTGCTGCATTGCTGGCGGGTGATGGTCAGGGTGGGCAAGGCCTTGCCGCTGGGCGTGGTGGTGGCGCCGCGCGGGGCGAAGATCAGGGCGCCGCCTTTCACCGTGGCCACGGCATCGAACTGGCGGCCGAGGTCGCGGATGAACTGCATGTCGCTCTTGTTGTGTTGCTCGGTGGCCGGGATGACCTGATCGGCCAGATCGGGGTGGCAGGCGGGGGTGAGGGCGTTGTCGGCGGCGATGCGGGCGATGATCGCGCCCACGGTCTGGCCCATCCAACTGCGCGTCTTGCGGGTGCGGTAGCTGCCTTTGAAGTCGGCGCTGTGGGCGGCGATCGTCACGCGGTCGGGCGGGCCGCTCCAGGTGAGCTCGTCCACCACGAAGCTGCCCTTGTCGACCAGGCCGATGGGCACGCCGGTGCCGCGCGACCAGCCCAGCCACACGGCGATGCGTGCGCCCTGGCGCGGCGGGACGAACTGGCCATCGGTATCGTGCACCACGATTTCCAGGCTGTCGGCCTCTTCGCCCAGCTTTTCGGACAGGCGCAGGGAGATCAGGCGCGGGGCGAGGGTGGCGGTCAGGTCTTCCCCGTCGAGCGTGACGCGCCAGGCGGCGCGGGGCTGGCTGTAGGGCGATTGTCCGGTGGCAGGCTGGCTCGCCATCACGCCACCCGCGTCAGTTCGAGAGTGAAGTCGATCTTGCGGGCCTGGCCGGTGTCGATCAGGTTCGATCCGCCGTTGGCGAGGCGATCGATGGTATAGGTGCCCAGGATGCTGCCGGTGCCGTCCATCAGCGGCCAGGCCTCGCCCTCGCTGGCCATTTCCGCCAGGGTTTCGATGGCCGAGGCGCTGCCGGCCAACTCTGGCACCAGGGTGCCGGTGAGCGTCACCTTGTCGTCCCCCACGCCCACGAACTGGCTGGCGGCGGGCGCCAGGAAGCGATCGTCGCGCGCGTGGCGGAAGGCGCGGTCGCGCTCGATGCGGTCGGGCAGCATGGTCTGGCTGTCGAACACGAAAAGGCCAAGGGCAAAGAGCATGGGGCGTCTCGCTTAGAAATCGTCGGCGTAGGCGCCCAGGCCGCGCCGCTGGCGCTCGATCAGTTGGAGCACGCGATCGGCCAGGGCGTGGGCATCTTCGCCGGGTTGCTGGAAAATCTGCACAGTGATGGGCGCGGCGGACGGGGCGGGGCGCGCTGCAGCGCTGCGGGCGCCGGGGGTATCGGTGGCGCCGCCCAGCGTCGGGCCGGCAAGCGCCAGCGCTCCAGCGCCAGCTACCCGCGCGGCCATGCGATCCATGGCGCGCAAAGGCTGGCGGGCGTTGCCATCGATGCCATGGCCAAGTCCTGTGGCGATATGGCCACCCATTTCCATCATGAGCCGGGACGGGCTCTTGATGCCGAAATAGTTCTTGAAGGCGGTCATCCCGCTGCGCGCGACCTGTAGCAGCCGCGTCACCAGGCGCGAGGGATCGAGCATGGTGAGCAGGCCCTCCATCATCATGGCGCCGATCGAGCGGAACCACGCCGGGGCGCCGGACCACATGGCCTTGATCGACGCCCAACCAGCGGAGAAGGCGGCCTTGATTTTGTCCCAATTGGCATAGACGAGATAGGCCACCGCCGCGATGGCCGCGCCGATCACGATGGGCCACAAGCCGATCGCGCCGATGATCGGCCCGATCACCATGAAGGCCGCGCGCACCATCATGAAGCCGTTGCGCAAGGTCGCGAAGGTGGAGAGGATCGAACCGAAGCCGAACTGCAGCGCGCCGAGCGCGGCCTTACCGGCAATGAGGGCCATGACCAGCGTCATGAGGGAGCGCGCGGTTTCCGGGTTGGCCTGCGCCCAGCGCGACACGGCCGAGACGCCCTGGTTCACCCATCCGAAGAATTGCGTCATCGCGGGAAGCAGCGTCGCGCCCAGCGTGATTGCCAGGCTGCTCATGGTGCCCTTGAAGCTTTCCCAGGCAACCGATGCGTCATGTGCCTCGCGTTGGCGGAACGCGGCATCGACGGTGCCGCCGCTCTTGGCCAGGTCACCGCGGATCTTGCGATAGTCCTGCATGTTGAGGATCAGGGTGCGCAGGGCTGATTGCGCCTGCATATCCTCGACCACCAGGCCGAGCTTGGACAAGTCGCCGCCGGTGGCTTTCTGCGTGATTTCGGCGAGGGCCTCCATCGGCGTCTTGCCCTTTGCATAGGCGGCCTTGAGCGCGGCGGGCAGGTCCACGCCGAAGTTCTTCTTGAAGGCGTTCTGCACGGTGGGCGAGTTGACCTTGGCGAGCAGGTTGGCGACGTTGGTGGCCGCTTCCTCGCTGGTGCCCGCGCCGCGCCGGGCGATTTCAAGCGCGGCGGTCAAATCTGCCACGGCGCCCAGGCCCGACTGGCCCAGTGCCTGCGCCTGCGCGGTCAGGCTCGGGAAATAGCGGGCCATGTCCTTGACTTCGAAGGCGCCGACGTTGCCGCCCGCCGCCATGATGTCGAGCGCTTTGCCGGTGTCGCCCAGGCCCACCTTGAGGTTCTGCAGGTTGGCCGATGCGGCGGCGGCGCCATCGGCAATGTCCACCTTCATCGCGGTGCCCAGGCGCCCGATGGGGCCGATCATCTGCATGGCCTCGCGCGGATCGATGCCGAAGCCCGAAAGCGCATCGACGCCCGAGCGCATGGCCTCGGGCATCTGATGCGCCGCCTCGGCCGCGCGCAGGATGCCCTGGGCCATGGCATCGGTCTGCGCCTGGGTGAGGTTGGCCTTTTGCGCGATGTCGACCATGCCGGACGAGAAATCCATCGCGGCCTTGCCGGCGAGGACCAGCGGCGTGGCCAGGCCAGCGGCGCCGAGCATATTGTCGGTTCCGGCGCTCTTGAGCTGCTCGCCGCGCTGGCCGATGCGGTTGGTATTGGCGTTGAAAGTGTTGATCGCCTTTTGCCGGTCGATCTGCGTGTTCACGCGTTCCAGCTGCGCGGCAAGATCGCGCTGCCGGGCGGTCAGGTCTCCGGTGTTGTCCGCGCCTTTGGCAATCTGCGCGTCGAGATCCTTCATCTCCTTTTTAAGATCGCGGGCCTGGCGGAACATGCCCTTGAGCGCCTGGTCGCCGCTTCTGCCCAGGCCGATCAGGTTCTTCAGCGCGCCCGAGAGCTTGTCGTTGCCGACGAACGACACGATCAGGGACAACTTGTTGCTGGCCACGCGGCTACTCCGTTCGGTTCATGCGATTCCACGCGGCCACGGCGCGGCGGTGCCAGTCGAGCAGGTCGGCCAGGTCCATTGCGGCCAGGTCGGACAAGGGCCAGTGGAACACCGCCGCGATATCGGCGATCAAGGTTTCGACGGTCAGTGAACCGTCATCTCCGCCATCACTTCGCGCTGGGCCTTGCTCAGAAAAAAACCGACCACCGTGCCGACCACTTCGGCAAAGTCATCGGCCTCGAGGCCATAGAACTCGTGCGCGGCAATGGCAGGCGTGGTGATGCGCGGGATCACCTTGGCGACGGCATCGACATCGGCCGCGACAAGATCGGTGAGCTTGGTGCCGCGCAGATCGCCGCCCTTTGGCTTGCGGATGGTGAGGCTGGCGATCCGGCCACCTTCGCGGACGATGGGCTGAGCGAGGGGGACGACGACGGACGTGCTGGCGGCCTGCGCGGGCGCGGGCGTGGTATCGGTCATGGCTGGCGATCCTTGATGAAGTGCGGTCCGATGAAGGCCCCTGCCGGCAGGACCGCCTTTCTGCCGGCAGGGGACCGGGCGCGAGAGGGCCGCCCGGATCTGGTGAGGGGCTTAGCGGCCGAGCGCGGCGCGGATCTCGGCGTAGCGATCGACGCCGAAGACGGTGAAGATCATGTTGATCAGGTCGATTTCGATCCAGTCGACGCCATCGACGATCAGGCGGTAGTAGCTGCAGCCCACCTTGTATTTGTGGGTGCCGTTGTCGCCGGGCTTGGCATTGCCGAAGTCGATTTCGGTATAGCGGCCCATGCACACCACTTCGACGCTCTGCACCTGCCCGGTGAGATCGTTCTGGTAAGCGCCGACAAAGCGCACCAGGCTGGAAGCGAGCGAGGTGGCGCCGAACTGCCGAAGCGCCGCGTCGATCATGCCGCCCATGGAAAACTCGAACTCGAGCTTGTCGAGGCCCATGTCGATCGGCACCGGGCCGATCATGCCGCCGCCGCGCCAGTCCTCGGTCTTGATGACCAGCTTGGGCACGGTGACTTCCTCGGTTTCGGCGAGGTGACCGACGCCATCGAGCAGCATGTCCATCTGCTTCAACTTGAAGGGGAAACCCATGGCAATGCTCCTTTAGGCGGTTAGCTGGCTGGCAAAGTCGGCGTAATATTTGTCGGTCACGCGCTGGTTGAGAGAGAGGCCCTCGAGCGGGGCCACGCCGGTGAAGTCGTAGTCGATCACGGCCTGGCCATTGGCGAGATCGGCCGCCTGGTTGAGCGCGGGATCGTACCAGGCCTTGCCGCCGATCAGCCGGCCGGCGGTGACATAGGAGCGCAGCCTGGCGTTGATCGTGTCGATCGTGTCCTTGACCAGCATGACGGTCATCGGCTTGTCGGCCGCCCAGGCGAGGCCCTGCTCGATCTCGTCGGCGATCACTTGCGAAGTGCGCACCACGCTTTCGAAGGCGTAGAGCGGTTCGTCGCTGCAGGTGCGGTTGCCCCAATAGCGATAGCCGCCGCCGAAGCGCACCAGCGTGGTAATGCCCGCCGCATTGAGCAGCGCGGCATCGGTTTCGGTGCTGTTGAGCGCAAAACTCACGTCCTGGGAAATCCCGGTCACGCCGGTGACGGTCACGTTGGAGATCGTCTTGTGCCAGCCCATGTCGGCATCGATCTGGGCGCGCATGCCCATGGCGCGGGCGACGGCATCGCCGGCGAAGCCGCCCGACCAGTTGGGCCAGATCATCATCATTTCGCGTTCGCCGAAGTTCTCGCGATAGGTCAGCGCCTCGGCCACCGTCGAACCTTCGCCAGCGAAGTAGAGAAAGCCGCGCAGCTTCTTGGCCACCCCGGCAAAGTGCGCGGTCACCGCCTCGCTATCGAGCGCCGGGGCGCCGAGGATACGCGGGCGCACCTGCAATTCGGCCTCGGCGGTGATCAGCTTGTCGATCCCGGCGATGGTCAGCGCATCCTGCGCCTGGGCATCGGCGCCCACGCCCACGCGCGCCAGCACGATCACGGGGCTGGAAACATCGGCAATCGCATCGAGCGCGGCGGGCAGGGTGCCGGTGGCGCCGATGGTGGCCAGCGCCTTGCGCACATCGGTGATCAGCACGCGGCCATTCAGGGGGAATGCATCGGCCGGCGCGTCGGGTGCGGTGCCGACCAGGCCGATCACGGCGGTGGACTGGGAGGCAATCGCGCGACTGCCTGCGGTGAGAAAATTGGTCTTGATGCCGTGCATGGCTGGCTCCTGTTCAGGCGGCGCGGATGGACAAGCGGGAGAGGGGAATGGTCAGGCGGGTGAGGGTGTTGGCGAGCGTGCCGACCTTGGTGCTGACGATCTCGGCCACGGCCTGGCCCGAGGCGAGCTCGCCCGAGACCGTGACCTGGCGCACCACTATGCGCGGCTCCCACTTGGCCAGGGCCAGGGCGATGCCCATCGATGCGAGCAGGGCCGTGGCGCGGTTGATGGGCCGGTCGACCAGATCGGCCAGGATGCAGCCATAATCGCGGCGCATCGTGCGCGTGCCGAGCGGGGTGGAAACGATATCCTCGCACGACTGCGCCAGGTGATCGTCGCCCGAGAGCGGTGCGCCGGTCAGGCGATTCATGCCGGTGAGGCTGGTCATAGCGGCCCACCGCTCTGCGCGGCGCCGGCTTGCACCTGGCCGTGCTTGTGCGTCTTGAGGCTGATGCCAGCGGCGGTGACGTCCTCGCCCGCCTCGATCTTCCCCGACACTGCGAGATTGCCGGTCAGCGCCAGCCTGCCACCATCAGGCAAGGCGAACGCCAGGGTGTGGCTGTCGGGATCATAGGACAGCACGGCACCATCCTTGAAGCGGATGAGATCGGCCATGCCGTTTGCCGGGACGGGGAACGCGTTGCAGGCGATGCCACCGATGGCGATGGCGGCGCCGATCTCGCCCGCCGGACACAGCACCAGGACTTGTTCGCCCACGGCAGGCGGGCACCACACGCGGGTTTCGCCCATGCGGGGCGCGGCCCAGCGGATCGGGCCGGTCTGCAGATCCTCGTCAATCTCTACCACGCATTTGCCGGCGGCATGATCGACCGCGACCACGCGCCCAAAGCGCAGCAGTTCGTCGGGATCGGTCAGGGTGCTTTCGGGCGTTCTCATGACGCCACTCAGCCACCGGATCGCGGCGGGGGCCATGGGGGCCGATTGTAAGGCCGGCGTTTACAACGCGCGCGGGTGGCAGGAAGGCCGGGGCAGCGGCAAGCCCAGGCCATGGCCGACAGCACCACCGCAATCGATCTATCGCAACTCCCGGCGCCCACCGTGGTCGAGCAGATGTCCTACGAGGATATCCGCGCCCAGGCCGTGGCCAGGCTGCTCGAGGATTTGCCGACCTTCGACGCCACGGTCCTGAGCGATCCGGCAGTCAAAGTGCTCGAGGTGTTCTGCTATCGCGAGATGCTGCTGCGCCAGACGTTCAACGAGCGCGCGCGCCAGGTCATGCTGGCTTATGCCAAGGGCAGCAATCTCGACCAGCTGGGCGCGCTGCTCAATGTCGCGCGGCTCCCCGGCGAGCAGGACGACCCCTACAAGGCGCGTATCCAGCTGGCGCCCGAAGCCTTTTCGCTGGCCGGCCCGGCCAGCGCCTATCGCTACTATGCGCTGTCGGCCGCCAACACGCTGGCCGATGCTAGCGTCACCAGTCCCAGGCCCGATAATCTCCGCGCGCTGATGCTGGGCGTGCTGGCCGATCATGGCGCCGATGCCGGGCTGGTCGCCGCTGTGACCGCCGCCCTCGACGGCGCGATCTGGCCGGGCACAGTGGTTGTGTCACTACTGTCTGCCTTGGGCGATGGTTCGGCGAGCGACGACGAGATCGAAGCGGTCGAACTGGCTGTCTCTGCAGACGAAGACGTGCGCCCGCTGACCGACTGGCCGCAAGTGCGCTCGGCCGAGATCATCGATTACGAGATCGATATCGACCTGGTGCTGTTCAGTGGCCCGGACGAGACCATCGTTTTGGCCGCCGCGCAGGAAGGGGTGGAAGCCTACAAGGCCGCCTCGCGCAAGCTGGGCCGGTCGATCACGCGCGCCGGGCTCTATGCCGCTGCGGTGGTGGCCGGCGTCCAGAACGCGCTGATCAACAAGCCGGTGGCCGACGTGGCGATCAGCAAGACGCAATGCGCCAATTGCGTGGGCACTGCGGTGAGGATTGCCGGCCGTGTCGAGTGACAGCCTGCTCCCGCCCAACTCCACCCCGCTCGAAGTCGCGCTCGCGCGCCTGGGCCTGCGTTTCGACGCCATCGACCTGCCGATCGAGCAACTGTGGGACCCTTGGGCGTGCCCGGTGGCCGTGCTGCCCTGGCTGGCCTGGTCGCTCTCGGTCGACAAGTGGGATGCCGAGTGGAGCGAAGAGCAAAAGCGCGCCGTGACCGCGCGCGCGATCGAGGACCAGCGCAGGAAGGGCAGTGTCACGGCGGTGAAAGCCGCACTGGCCGGAATCGATGCGCTGGCCACGCTGGTGGAGTGGCACCAGGCCAGTCCGCGCGGGGTGCCACACACCTTTGCCGTGCATCTGCCCGCGATCGGCGCCGATGGCACGGGCGGCGGCCCGCGCGTTTCGGCCGCAACCACCGCGCAGATCATCGCCGATGTCGTGCGGGTCTCGCCCGCGCGCAGCCACTTCGACGTGGTGATCGACCTGGCCGTTGCCAGCGCGACGGCGGTCACCGGCGCCGCGCGCGCCGCGCTCTATCGCCGCGCCAGCGCCAGCCCCGACACCAGCGGCATCGATTGGGCCGCGCTGATCACCGACGAGATCGGCGAGCCCCTGACCGACGACGCCGGCCAATATCTCGATGGGAGTGCCTGATGACCGCGCTTGTCCTGCAAATCACCAACGCCGGCCGCGCGGCCATGGTCGACCCGGCCGGCGGCGGCACGCGCACCGTGCGCATTGCTGCGGCCGGGTTGCCCCAAGCCGTGTTCGTGCCTGCGCCCACGCTCGAGGCGCTGCCCGGCGAGTTCAAGCGCATCGCGACGGTCTCCGGCCTGCCGGTGGCGCCCGATACCGTGCATCTCACTCTGCGCGACAGCGGGACCGATGCCTATGCCGTGCGCGGCTTCGGGCTCTATCTCGAGGACGGCACGCTGTTTGCCGTCTATGGCCAGGCAGAAGCAATCCTCGAGAAGGCCGCAGCGGCCACGATCTATCTGGCTGTCGACTGGACGCTCGAGGCCGGCGATGTGGCGGCGATCACGTTCGGCGACACCACATTTCTGAACCCACCCGCGACCGAAGAGGTGGCCGGTGTGGCGCAACTGGCGACGGTTGCTGAGGCGCTGGCGGGCCTGGTCGCAGACAAGATCATCACGCCCGCCACCATGGCGCAGGCCCTGGCCGGCTATGTCAACGCGGCGCAGCTGGGCGCGGCGGGCGGGGTGGCCACGCTGGGCGAAGACGGCAAGCTGGCGCTCGAGCAGCGGCCGGCCATCGACCTGATCGACGTGTGGCCGGTGGCCGACCAGGCCGCGATGCTCGGCAAGGCCGACGCAACGGTCGGCGATTTTGCGGTGCGCGCCGACAATGGCCTGGTCTATGTGCTGCAGGCCTTACCGCCCAGCACGCTGGGCAACTGGCTCGAGATATCGACGCCCGCGCCGGTCTCGTCCGTCAACGGCAAGGTGGGCGCCGTCGTGCTCAATCCCGGCGATGTCGGCGCGGTGCCCGCTGGGCGCAAGGTCCAGACCGGCGGCGGCTTGCTCGGCGGCGGTGGCACGCTGGCTGGCGATCTTACCCTGACGCTTGCCCCCGCCAGCGCAGCCGAAGCTGCCGATGGCGCGATCGGCAACAAGGTCGTCACCCCCGCCAGCCTCGCCACGATCCTGGCCACACTGGCGGCCAAGGCCAATGGCGCGGCCACGGTCTCGGCGGGCGGGTTGCTATGGGGTGGCGGCGCGCTGTCGGGCAATCCTACCATTGGTCTCGATGCCGCGTCCCCGGCCGAGATCCTCGCCGGGGCCGGCGGCAACAAGGCGATCACGCCTGGCGCACTGGCCGGCTTGCCCAAAAGCCTCACGCCCAATGGCTTCTGGGCGTTCCCCGGCGGCCTCAAACTGATGTGGGTGCAGGTACGCCAGGTCATCGGCACGGAAACTCTGTTCACCGTCACGTATCCCGACAGCTTCAACACCTTCGTGGTGCCGCTCTCGGCCACCGCCTGGAACGCCAATTTCGGCAGCGCGCGCGACTTGTGGCTGCAGCTGGTGGGCGAGCCCGGCCTTTCTTCCTGCACCGTCCAGACCCAGTCCGACGATGGCCAGAACATGCGCATCGACGGCTTCAACGTCTTTCTTCTCGGGGTGTGACAATGTCCGAAGTCTACTACAGCGCCGCGCGGGGCGGTTTCTTCCACGCTGCCACGCACCCGACCTTGCCCGACGATGCGGTGCGCATTGCGCGCCTGCGCCATCGCCAGCTGCTCGACGCCCAGGCACAAGGCCGCACGATCGTGGCCAACGACAAGGGTCGCCCCGTGCTGGCGCCGATCGCGCCGCCCAGCCTCGAACGGCTGCGCGCGCAGGCCAGCGCCTCCGTCAATGCCGAAGCGAGCCGCCGCATCCTCGCTGTCGCCACGATCGAGCGCCAGACCAACGACAACGCGCTGATCGCCCAGGCCGCGCTTGCCGCTGCCACCGGGACACCGGCACCGGCAGGCCTGGCCGAAGCGCTCGCCCGCCGCGCCGCGATCGACGCCATCCGCGCCGCGTCCAACCGCATTGCCGCCACGATCGCGCAGATGCCGGCGGCAAACCTCACCGATTACGATGCCACGGCCGAGCGGCTGTGGGTGGAGGGCTGACCCATGGCCAAGATTTCCGATCTACCCGAAGTGGCCGCACCGGCCGGCACCGAGACGGTGCTGGTGCTGAAAGACGGCCAGGCCAAGCGCGTGGGCCTGGCGCCGCTGGTGCAGGCCGGCGCGGGGCCGATTCTTTCCCAGGCGGCGGGCTATCGCGACGAGGCCGGGGTGCAGGCCGATCGCGCCAGTGCGGCTGTGGGCGGGGCACTGTCCGCACTCAACATCTTCCTGATGGCGCCCGAGACCGGATACATGCTCGCCTTCCGCGATCCGGTGACCGAACGGGCAGTGGCCTGGATTACCACGGCAGGCACTTTCGAGTTTGCGTCGATCAATTTCCCCGATGCAGCGGTCACGCGCGACAAGCTCGCGTCCGAAGTGACCGGCTTGCTGCCAGTGCCGATGGCCCCGGAAACGGGTTTTGTCTGGGGCTTTCGCGATCCAGTCACCGAACAAACCGCGTTTGCGATCACCACCGACGGCCGAATCGTGGGCGGTTTCGAAGTGTCGCTGCCCAATATGACGTCCGGGTTGCAGCGCCAGCTGATGCTGCGCGACCGACTGCCGGCGCAGGGCCTGCCATCGTCCGTCCGCTCGCGCGCCTTCGAGACGGGCTTGCGCACGTCGAACGCCGGCTATGCCTGGGTGCCGCTGCCGCCCGAATTGACCACGCTGGTCACCGGGCAGAACCAGCACGATGCCGCGTTCCGCCGCCGTTCGCTCACGCCCATTGCCGATCAATACATGGGCACCTGGTCTCCCGGTGCTTATGCTTCGAGCGGGCCATACCTGGGCTATTTCGATCATGACGACGTGCTGCCCGCCATTGTTCCGGCGGCCGGCAGCTACTTCATCTTTCGGCGTCAGGGTGGCGGCGCGCGCGATCTGGGCGGCACGGTCGGCATCGTCTACGAAGGCGATGCCATCGTTTCGGACGGCGCAGCCTGGCGCGCGCAGCACTGCCCGAGCGCCCCGGCGCCCTACACCGATACTACCGCTGCCCAGGTCAGCACGTTTCGCACCTGGTGGGCAGTCACGACGCCCGGAGTCTTCAACGGCGTGGCCTATGCCGCTGGCGATGTGATCCTCGGGCACGGCGGCACCTACTACAAGGAGTTCACGCGCGGCGATGCCGGCGCGGGGCAGTGGTTCAATGCCGGCGAATGGAGCGCGGCGAGCGGCGCATTCCCGGCCGGCGCGCAGGATGGCTATTGCTACCAGGTCACCGCCGCCGGAACCGCGGGCGGCATTACCTTCGCGATCGACGACTGGGCGTTCCGCTACAATGGCGCCTGGGGCAAATGCGCTGGAGAGGCGATCATCGCCGTGCCCGCAAATCAGCCCTACGCGTTGCCCTGTCGCACCGATGCCAGCGAGTGGGAAGCGCGGCTGCTCAACAAAAGCACGAGCACGGTGTTCTTCAGCCAGAAGGTCATGGCGCGCTGGGATGCGCCCACCCCCTACACCACCGGCGTCGTGCTCTATTCCGACAGCATGGGCGGCTACCTCGAGGCGAGCATGGATGCCGCGCTCGGCAGGCGGCCGTTCTATCTGGCCGATACCGGGCTCAACCTTTTGCAGGACAATGCCAATCACTCGGCCGGCGCCATGGAGATCGTCTCGCTCGCCGAGCGCGATTTTCTGACCGGTGACCAGTGGGCGGGGCATACCGTGCTGGGCTGGCTCGGGCAGAATGGCGAGTGGTTTCAGGAAACGATGCGGGCGCACCAGATCATGCGCCGGCTCTGCAATGCCCATGGCGTGCCTTATGTGCCGATCTCGGTGCTCGGCCGCCGCACGGCGACATGGAACGGGCAGCGCCTGGTTCACTACTGGCAGGAAGACCAGTTCAACAATGTCCTGGGCGGGGCAGGGGAAAGCCTGGTGCGCACCAACCGCGCACTCAATGTCATGTTCGGCGGGCGCTACATCTACAGCCTCAAGGCCGTGCTCGACGGCGTGACCAGCACACTCGCCGATCCCACGCATCCGGGGATGACCGAACTGCAGGTGGCGCGCCAGCTGGGCGTGGTGCCGCTGTCCTATTACTTCACGTATGGCACCGTGCCCTGGTCACCCAATGACCTGGTCTATCGCGGCACATGGAATGCCACGGCCTTGCCGGCCGGGGGCGCCAACCTCGATTTCTACATCCGCATCGGCGACGCGGGCGCGAACAATGTCGAGGGCGGCCAGCGCTACGTGGGCAACATCATCGTCAACGTGGCCGGGGTGTGGACCGAATACCCCACCGGGGGATCGAACCGCGTCCACCTCGAAGCGACCGGCAACCAGGGCAATCCCGACCTTGCCAACAGCACCGTCAACTCTCTGAACCTCTGGGGCTACTGACATGGCGAAAAACGGCCTGCTCTTCGACCTGCCCGGCGCGGCTTTCACCAATCCCGCCCTGCCGCGCATTCCCGACAACTACCCCTTGCTCAACAAGGGCTCGCTCATGCTGGTCGACTTCGGCCACAGCCGCAGCAGCCCGGCCACCGGCGTGCCCGGCAACGGCGCGACGATCACCAATCTCGCCTCGAAGTATGCGGCCAAGCTGCTCAACGTGGATCCCGCGCTGACGCACCCCACCATGGTGCGCACCGACCAGGCGACGGACATGCAGTTTGCCCGCACAGCCAAGGGCGGGCTGCAATGCGTGGTCAGCCAGGTCAACGATGCGGCCAACCGCTATGCCATCCTCCGCGCGGCCGATGCGCTCAAGAACTGGGTGATCGCCAACCCCGACCATGATTACTACATGCACACGATCGAGCGGATCGAACGTCCCTCGATCTTCACCACCGGCACGCAGCCGGCGGAAGGCGGCATTCACGCGGCATCGAGCGCAACGGCCAACTACGATATCATCTTTCAACATGGGCTGATCCGGCCTTACCCTGGGCAAGCGACCTTCATTGGCCAACGTCTGTCGCCCGGCGCCCCGGCTGTTGGCCTGCAATTCAAGAACGGGGCAGCCAGCGCCTTTGCCGGCACCGTTCCGACGCTCGCCAATCTTTTGTTCTACCTTGGCTGGGGTAACTACAGTTCGTTTGCTGGCGCCAACCTCCACAAGGGTCGTTCGTCCACGCTCTACCAGTGGTATGTCGAAGATCTGACTGCATCGACGCTCCTCTATCCCGATGTCGATGCCGCTGCCTTTGCGCTTTATACCAAGGACTGGCTGACCGAAGGCGGCCGCTATTACGGCGACGATCGGCCGCTCGATCCGGCCGCTTTCCTCTGATCTTGTAAGCACGGCGCCCACAACGCGCGGGCGATTCAATCGCGCGCGCGCAATGGCATGGCGGGCACTCTCCCATAAACGAGGTGCCCGCCATGATCGATTACCGCAAAGCCCAGGTCGCACTGGCCAAGGCTGGATTTGCGCCTGGCCCCAATGATGGCGTTTGGGGGCCGTCGACTTGTACGGCGCTGCTGGCGCATCAGGCGCAGCGCCAGCCCGATGCCACACTGCGCGCGCTCGGCCGTGCTGCTGCCGCCGAATTGCCCCGCTATGGGATCACCAACAGCCCCGCGCGCCTGGCCGAATGGCTGGCGCAGACCGGCAACGAGACCGGCGGCTATACGCGCTTCGAAGAGAACCTGCGCTATTCCGCGCGGCGCCTGCTCGAGATCTGGCCATCGCGCTTCAAGACGCTCGCGCAGGCGCTGCCCTATGCCTGGGACCCGACCGACCCGGACCGGGAAGACGTGGCGCTGGCCAATCTCGTCTATGGCGCGCGCATGGGTAACGAGGTCAACGGCACGGCCGACAACGATGGCTGGGACTATCGCGGCGGCGGCCTGATCCAGCACACCGGCAAGGCCGAGTTTGACACGCTGTTTGCCCGCTTGGGCGTGACCGCCGCACAGATTCACGGCGGTGACCCGGTGGCCATGGTGCGCGCGGCCTGCGACTATTGGGATCGTGTCGGCGCGAATGCCGATTGCGACCGGGGCGATTTCCGTGGCCTTCGCAAACGCGTCAACGGCGGCCTTATCGGTGTGGACGAAGTGGCGGTGCGGCGCGCGCGCAGCCTGGCCGTGCTGGGCAGCGCGGCATGAAGGACTTGCGCGCGATCCTGGCCCGCTGGGCGGCCGGCCTGGTGCTGGTTGCCGCGCTCGCCTTCGCCGCGATGACGGCGGCGGCCATTCACTATCGCCATGCGGCACGGAACGAAAAAGACGGCCGCGCCGCCGATCGCGCCGGCTATGTTGCGGCCCAGGCCGAAGCCACCCGCCTCGCAGCCGAGGCGCTCCACCACCAGGAAGCGGTCTATCGCATGAAGGCCGCACAACAGGACCAGGCTTATGAAACCGAACTGCAAGAGGCTCGCGCCGCTGCTGATGCCTATATTGCTGGTCACCGCGTGCAGCTCAAAACCGCTCAAAGTTCAGGCGGACCGGCCCTTACCATCGCCACGGGTGACAGTGCCGGACCTCGCCCGCAAGTGCCCGCCGCTGGTGTCGTGGTATCCGAACAAGACGTGCAAGCCTGCAGCGAAGTGACCGCCTATGCGCTCATGCTGCGGGATTGGGCGCTTGGTCTCGATGATCCGCAGACCAACCCGACAGCACCGGCGCCGATCGAATAGACCTCAATGCGCGCCGCGAATCTCGTTGCGCGCAGCCTCGGCCAAAAAGGCACTGCGCGTAAGGCGCCGGGAAGCAGCAGCGGCATCGATGGCATCGAGCATGCCACGGTCAATCGACACGTTGACGCGCACCGGCTTCCCCGTGGTCTGCATATAGGGCACGGCCATCAGGAAGGCGCCGCCGGCCAGATCGTCGGCCACTTCGGCCTTGATGGCTTCCATGCCGCGCGGCTCGGCCAGGGGCTGGTCCTCAAACCAAAGCTCGAGCGCTTCCCCAGCCTGGGGCAGAACTTCGGCCAGGGTATCGGCGGCAGAGAAGCAGCCGGGCAGATCGGGGAAAGTTACCCCCCAGGCGCTGTCTTCGTCCTTGTGGACCAGGGCAATAAAGGTTTTCATCGTCTCACTCCGAACGGCGGGTGGCTCAAAGCCAGCCCGCCATTTTTGCTATCGACCGGGCGGTGCCCAGCGGCAGGTCTTTTTTTGGGTGTGGGACGATCACCGTTTGTCCGCCCTTGCGGAACTTGTGATGGGAACCCTTGGTCGAAACCAGTTCCCAGCCTTCCGCTTCAAGGCGCTTGACGATCTTTTTGCTGTCCCGTTCCATGTGTAGATATATACACAATGGATCAGGATGGGGCAAGCGTGAATGTGTATTTATTTGCGCATTTTCATTCGAGAAGATTGAGACTGTCTTTCTCGATCAGCAGGATATCAGCTTCGCTCAAGCCGAGCAGGCGCCGGGCAGGAAAGCGGATCTTGATCGAGTTCGGGATGCGCGGATCGACCGGTGCGGTCAGGCCGTAGTGATGTACGGAAGCCGTGCCGGCAACTAGGGGCCGGAATGACACTTCCAGTTCCTGGTCATTTGCCCGGTAACGCAGGTTCTTGGCCAGTGAAGTCTTGGGGAACATCCGACCTTTCCGCTTGCGCAGGCGTCCGCGTCGGTCGCGTTGGCTCTTGCGCGGTTCCATGGGCGTGCCATCGGGTTGCACATTGTCGCGGATGCGCTTGGCGTTGCGGTCGCGCAGCGCCTTGGCCAGCTTCCGTGTGAGCTTGCGGCGCTCGCCCGGCTCGAGGCGGTGGAGATAGCCTTCCAGCCAGGGCGCCAGGTGGTCGAGACCGTTATCCGCCATCTTGGTCAATCCAGCGAGCGCGGTGCGACCTGTTGGCCATCGACCCAGATCGAGGTGAGGCCGGGGCCGATCTGGCTGATTTCGGGAATGAGCGGTACGGCCTGCTCGACCGTGGCAAGATTCCAGCGGCCCGCATCGCCCGGCGCGGCCGTGACCGCTTCGTTGAGCGACAACGTGATCTGCACGTCGACTGTGCCGCCATCGAGGATGTCGACTTCGAACGGGATGCCCTCGGCGCCACTGGCGAGCAGATCGGGCTGCTGGGCGCGCAGCCATTGGCACACCGTGAACATGATCACGTCGGGATCGCCGGCATAGCCGCTGATCAACACGATCAGGTCATATTCCCAGGCAAAGCCGTGCTGTGCGCCCTGGCGGGCGATCACTTTGCCCTTTTCCACCCACATGGCCAAGCGATCGGGATCGCGGCCGAGCTCGGGCAAGAGCGCAGTGATGGCTGCGCGAAGGAGGTCGGGTTTCTTCACGGTTGCGCGCCGGTGTGGCGATGCGCGCGCAGCTGCAAGTGGTGGGGCACAGCCAGCACCGCAGCCATAGCCGCGCCTGCCAGGCTTGCGAGCGTGATCGCGCCGATCAGGAAATCACCCATTGCCGATCTCCCCGCCGGCAGGCTCTGGCAGTCCCAAGCGCTTGCGAAACAACCAGGCGGCGCCATCGAGCAGCAAGGCAAAGCCGACCATGCCTTGACCCATGGCGATCAGCACCGCGACCACGGGATCGAGGTGGTAGAAGCTGACCAGCACGACCGACACGGTGGCGAAGGCGGGCAGCGCGGAAACTTCGCCAATCGCGACATAGCGGCGGCGGCGGTGCCAGTGTTCGGCCATGATCGGATCAGCCGGCGGATCGCCCGCCAGGCCATAGAGCCGCAGACCGAGCTTGGCCGCGACCACAGTGGCGGCGGCAAATAGGCTGGCCAGCCACCAGAAGAAGAAATCGCGCCAGTCGGCCATCGTGTCAGTCCCAATAGTTGGTGGTGTCGAGCGTGGTGGTTGCGTCGGTTCTCGGCGGATCAGGCAAAATGACTGCCGTGCCCTCGGCGATCTGTGCAGAGAGCGACAACCCCGGATTAAGATCGAGCGCAGCCTCGACCACCCCGCCGGCCGTGGTGCCGAGCACACGCCAGCACACGGCATCGAGCATTTCGCCCTGTTGCGCGGTGGCGGTGGTGGTCACAGCTTAGGTTCGATCGTCGTGCCGGGTGCTCGGCCGCAGGCAAAGTCGTAGATCGCGGCGGCGGTGCCGATGAGGGACTTGCAGCTGGAGCCATGAGTGCGCGCGGCGATAGCCTGCTCAATCGCCCAACGACGCATGCTGCTGTCCGATAGGTCAGGCTTGGTTGCGCCGACGGACGGCGGCGGGGGCGGAGGCTTCCTTCGGCTCGGGGCTGGCGGGGGCTGGCGGAGTCCAAACATGGCAAGTCCTTTCAGATCAGTTCCACTGCCACGCGCGTGGTCCCGATGAGATCGCGGATCGCTTCGGTGCACATGCGGCGGTAATCGGCGGCGGTAAGCTTCTCGTCGTCGGCGCGGGCCTGGCCGTGGGTGGTAGCGGTCACGTCGCGGTGCGTCTCTGCGAGCTCGGCCGCTGCCGCGCAGCGCACCGCGCGGGTGTAGAGCACCACGGCCCGGACCTTTCCGCCGATCTTCCGCAACGGCTCCACCTCGGCCAGGCTGGTGCAACCTTCGGCCTCGCGCGCGGCGCGCCAGGTGGCCAGTTCGCTTTCTGCCGTCAGCAAGCCGCCTTCGAGCGCGCCGAGGAGGCGGGCATGGGTGACGACTTCGCCCAGGCGCAAGGCATCGCGCATGGCGTTGCAGTCGATATCCGGCCACCATCCATCGCCCGGCATCACGGAACCGGTGGGCGAAACGGGATCGGGCGGAACACTGACAAAGCTCATGGTGCCTGCTTTCGAAGGGGGTGGGGGGTGAGGGCGCGGGTGAGGGGAGCGGATGCTTCCCCGACCGTTCCCGCCCCCCGGCGCGGGTGGCGCAGCTGGTGTTCGGTCAGGTGCCGTCGTTCGCGGCGGGCAGCTTCTTGAGCTCGGCGGTAAGCCGCTCGATGATTTTCTTCACCCCTGCGTTCTGGTCGAGCTCGAGCGCGCGGCCGACATGATCGAGCGCGGCATCGACCAGCGCGCGTTTGCCACCGGCCCGCTGGCTTTCCGCCTCGGGATCGAAAGCGTCGGCTTCGGCCTGGAAGGCGAGGCCCAGCGCCTTATGCAGTTTGGCGCGGACCTGGTCGGGCATGTCGTAGTCGGCGGTAAGGGCGAGCGTTCGCTCGAGCACTTCGCGCGGCACGCCGCTGGCAACGCGCAAGGCGCTGTCGGCGACTTCCTCGGCCAGCACCACGGCGGGGCTGCGCTTGTAGCGCTCGGGCAGGCCGAGATTCGCGGTGAGCACATGCGCGCCCAGCTGGAGCGCCAGCGGCCAATCGCCGACGTCGATCGCCCAGACCAGTATGGTGCCGACGATATCGTCCTGCACCGGCGGATTGGAGCGCATCGCCCCTTCGACCCAGGCGCGATAGCGGCCGATCATGCCGGCCTTGGCGGCGATCTTGCGCTCGACCGACTGAATCTGGCGCAGGCTTTGCAGATCCTGGCCGAGCGCGGCGAGCAGCAGGGCATATTCGCTCGCCACCGCTCCGGTGGTGGGCATGGGCGCGGGCGCATCGGCCGCGCGCGGAGCGGCACTGGCAGCGCCGGCCTGGGCCGCGCGGTGCAGTTCACGATGACGGCGAGCGAGAGACATGGGCGGTGCTCCTATGGATGGAAAACCCGCCCGGCGCGGCCCCATGAATGCGGGGGGATGCCGACGCCGGGCAGGGAAGGGGCACAAATCGCTGCCCCTTTTGTGGGTTGGCCCCTGCCACCAAGGATCTAAATGGCAGGGGCCGGGCGGCGCCGAAACAGCGCCGCTCTGCCAAATCAGGCCGGCTTGGGCGCCAGCACGATGTTTTCGACAAGAGCGCTCTTGCCGTAGTCCTCGACCACGTAAGCCACATTGGCGCTCTCGTAGTTCGCCATGCGGTTGTATTCGCTTTCGTCTTTCAGCTGGCGGCGGCGGGTTTCTTCCTGCTCGTAGATCGACAGGTTATCGAGGCTGGTGATCAGCAGGGCGCGGGCCGGGAAGAACGGCACACGCACGGCGGGCAGGCCGCCGATCTGCTTGTCCGAGCGCAGGATGCGGTCGCGCGCTTCCTGTTCGGTCGCCTTGTCCCCGGCGTTGTTGATCATCGGGAAGTACTTGTCGTGCACCAGGTCGCGACCGACGATCACCACCAGGTCGGTGCTGTCCCGCTGCCATTCGTCCAGCAGTTCGATTGCGTCGATCACCAGCGCGTCGAGATTGACAAAGTCCGCGCGGGCGGTGTCCGCGTTGTCCGCATCCTCGCTGTAGAGCTCGACGCCCGAAGCGACGTAGATCGCCTTAGTGGCATCGGCCGTCAGCGCACCATCGTTCAGCCAGCGCGCCGGGGCGACGGTGCGGATCTTGTGCAGCCAGCCCTTGTTGACGTCCTGCAGCAGCGGGTTGGCGGCGCGGTCGGTCTGGGGCGCCACGCTGGTGCCGTTCCACCCGATCATGATGGTATCGCGGCCCTGCTGCTTGAGGATCGCATCGCGCAGGATCGTTTCGAACTCAGGCTTGTGGCGCCAGGCGTCGAGCTTGGCATAGGGGATGGCCCAGTCGAAGTCGGTCTTTTCGCAGCGATAGGTGTCGACTTCGGCGCTGTCGGTCGGATCGGTGGGCTGGCGGCGGTTGTTGTTCGCCGTGTTGGTGCGCCCGGCCATCGTGCGGGTAACGCCGATGCCGACCTTCTGACCTTCCTGATCGGGCACCAAGGGCATGTTGATCGAGGAGAGGAACTCGCTCGACTGCTGGATGCGTTCGAGCAGGGTTTGCTGCACCACCGGGGCGACGGTGAACTGCACGGTGGCATCGGGCACGCCGTTGATCAGCGCGATCTGGCTGACATAGCTGTTGAAGAGAATGCGGGTTTCGTTGCGCATGGGTGTTCCTTGGAAAAGTTGGGGCGGCCTGGCGGCGATCAGCAGTCGGTGCGCACGCGGTTGTCGCCGCCCGTGGCGGGCTGGCGCTGCGTGAAGGCTGTGGCGGGCGTGCGCTCGAGCGTGGCGGCGATCTCAGCCACCTGGCCTTCTATGACCGCTGCACGCTGGCCGCTGGCCTGGGCGAAAGTCTGGAAGCTGGTGGCCAGTTCGGTGACCGCCTGGCTCATTGCCTGGGCAAGCGCGGTGAAGGCCGTGGCATCGGCGCCGGGCTGGGCAGCGGGCGCAGCCGGCGCGGGAACCGGTGCGGGGGCCGGTTCCACCTGCTGGCGTGCGGTGAGCCCGTCGAAGAAGGCAGCGATCTTTCCGATCAGGCCGGTGGCCGGATCGTCGGTTTCGTCGGCCAGTTCGAGCTGGAATTCCTCGGCCACGCTGAACAGGTTGGCCGGGTCGAGCTTGCGCGCGCGCAGCGGTGACTTGTCGCCTTGGGATGCCGCAAACTGCAGCATTTCCGTGCCCAGGCTGGCCGGGCTGTCGGTGACGGCCAAGCCGACGAGATAGGCCTTGTTGGTGCCGGCGAAATTCGGGCTGATCTCGATCGAGCTATAGAGCTTCTGGCCAGCCTTGTTCATCGTAACCAGCGGATCGAGCGCGTCGATCTCGGCAAACAGCGCCAGGCGCTTTTCAGTCTTGCCGCCCACCGTCAGCTGCACGTCTTCGGTGCGCAGCGACAGCACGTCACCCAGGGCCTGGAACGGCGGATCGGCCGTCACACCCCGGATATGCTCGAGATTGACCCGCGCGGCATAGGTATTGCGGTCGTAGGTCTCGGCCGCGTCGATCAGCCACTGGCGTTCGATGGCACGACCATCGGTGGTGGCGCCTTCGACGGCGACGCGGAAAAAGCGGGACTTGGGCATTCAGGGCTCCGGTCCAGGAGTGACGGCGGGACAACCGCACCAGGCCCCGGATCGCGTCGCATCTCAACGCGGGCGCGTTGTGAAACCGCCCATTACAATCGGCCCCCGCCGACAGCCCCGCCCAAGGGCCATAGCGTGGCCAGCGATGGAGCAGCCCCCCGACAACGACAACCTGTATGACATGCCCGACGCGCCCGCGTCCGGGGCCAATGTCGTGCCGATTGCCGAACGGGTGGCGCAGCGCATCGAGGCGCGCTCGCTCTATTGGCGGGGCTGGTCGATCGCGCAGATCGCCGAGGAAACCGGCCTCGCCGTCTCGACGCTATCGAGCTGGAAGCAGCGCCAGCGCTGGGACGCAGCCAGTCCGCGTGCGCGGGCCGAAGAATGCCTGTGGGTCCGCTATCAGACCCTGCTGGCCAAGGAGCAGAAGACCGGCAGCGATTTCAAGGAAATCGACCTGCTCGGCCGCCAGTTCGTGACCTTCGCGCGCATCGGCAAGTTTGCCGGCGACGATGGCAACGAGGCCGATCTCAACCCTGACCGGTCCAAGGGCGCCAAGGCGGCCAATGCCAAGAAGGAAAAGGCCAAGAACCTGATCACGCAGGAGATGGCGGCCGCCTTGCGCGCCGACATGCAGGCGGGCCTTTACGGCCACCAGGAAACCTGGCTCTCCACCACGCACTTGCGCACGCGCATGATCGTCAAGAGCCGGCAGATCGGCGCCACCTGGTATTTCGCGCGCGAACGGCTGCTGGTGGCGCTCGAGACCGGCAAGAACCAGATTTTCCTCTCGGCCTCGCGCGCCCAGGCCAACATCTTCCGCGCCTATATCGTGCAGTGGGTGCAGAAGGTTTGCGGGGTGACGCTCAAGGGCGATCCGATCGCCATCCAGCGCGGCGAGGACGACACCGGCGCGCCGCTCGACCCTGTCGAGCTCTACTTCCTGGGCACCAATTACCGCACCGCGCAGGGCTATCACGGCGACGTGATCATCGACGAGTGCTTCTGGATCTACGGGTTTGAAGAGCTGTTCAAAGTCGCCGCGGCTATGGCGACGCACAAGATCTATACGCGCACGCTGTTTTCCACGCCCAGCACGCTGGCACACGAAGCCTATCCGATGTGGAGCGGCGACCGGTTCAACCGGCGCCGGGCCAAGGCGGACAAGGTCCGCATTGCCATCGACCATGCCGACCTGAAGGACGGCGCGATCGGGGCCGATGGCATCTGGCGCCAGATCGTCACCGTATTCGACGCCCTGGCCATGGGCTTCGACCTGGTCGACGTGGACGAGCTCCAGCGCGAATATGCGGTGGATGAGTTCGACAACCTGTTCCGCTGCCTGTTCCTCGATGACAGCCAGTCGATGTTTCCCTTCGAGATCATGCGCCGCTGCATGGTCGATAGCTGGGAAGTGTGGCGCGACTTCCAGCCCTATGCCGCGCGGCCTTACGAGGGCGAAGTCTGGCTGGGCTACGATCCCAACGCCAGCGAGAGCGGCACGGGCGACGATGCCGCACTGGTGGCCATCGCCGCGCCGATCACGCCGGGCGCCAAGTTCCGCATCCTGGAAAAGAAGCGGCTCAAGGGCCTGCAGTTCGACGAGCAGGCCGCCGCGATCCGCGAGATGGCTGGGCGCTATCGCGTCACCCGCATCGCCATCGACGTGACGGGCGTGGGCAAGGCGGTCGAGCAATTGGTGCGCAAGTGGTTCCCGCTGGTGACGCCGATCACCTATTCGCCGCTGACCAAGAGCCAGATGGTGCTGAAGGCCAAGAACGTGATCACCACCGGGCGCCTGCAATTCGACGCAGGCTGGCTCGACATGATGAGCGCCTTTATGGCGATCCGCCCGGAAATCACCAAGCACGGCATCACCTATGTCGCCGGCCGCGCCGGGGGCGTGGGCCATGCCGACCTGGCCTGGGCGACGATGCACGCCCTCTACTTCGAGCCGCTCGATGCCAGCGAGGCAGTCGGCGGCACATCCACCATGGAGATTTTCGATGTCTGACGAACCGGCCGCAACCGTGGCCGCCCCGGCGGGCTCCGTCGCCTTTGCCTTTGGCGATGCCACGCCCGTGCTCGACCGGCGCGAGGTTTTCGATCTGGTGGAAGTCAGTAACAATGGCCGCTGGTACGAGCCGCCGATCTCCCAGGCGGGGCTGGGCCGCTGCTATCGCATGGCGGCGCACCACCAGTCGGCCATCCTGCTCAAGCGCAACCTGCTGGTGTCGAGCTTCGTGCCGAGCCGCTGGCTTTCCAAGAGCGATTTTTCGAGGTGGGCGCTGGACTGGTTGATCTTCGGTAACGGCTATCTTGAAAGCGTGCCCAACGTGGCCGGCCGCCCGGCTATGCTGCGCCCGTCGCCCGCCGCCTACACGCGGGTGGGGCTCAAGCCCGGGCAGTTCTTCTATGTGCCCGGCCTATGGCTGAAAGATGCCACGGAGTTCGCCAACGGCGCGGTGCATCACCTGATGGAGGCCGATCCGCTCCAGGAAATCTACGGCATGCCGGAATATCTCTCGTCGCTACAGGCTGGGCTGCTCAACGAGGCGGCGACGCTGTTCCGCCGCAAGTATTACATCAACGGCAGCCATGCCGGGTATATCCTCTACGTGAGCGAGGAAGGCTTTTCCGAAGGGGACAGCCAGAAGCTGCGCGAAGCCATGCGCCAGAGCAAGGGGCCGGGCAATTTTCGCAACTTCTTCCTGCACATCGCCAAGGGCAAACCCGATGGCGTGAAAGTGATTCCCATCGGCGAAGTCGGCGCCAAGGACGCCTTCACCGACATCAAGGACATGACCGCGCAAGACATGCTTGCCGCCCACCGCGTGCCGCCGCAACTGCTCGGCATCGTGCCCAAGAACAGCGGCGGCTTCGGCAACGTGGTCGATGCCGCCCGGACCTTTTACCAACTCGAGATCGTGCCGATCCAGCAGCGCATGCTGGAGGTGAACGACTGGCTGGGCGCCCCGGCGCTGGCCTTCCAGACGCCAGACGTGGCTCAGATCGCCGCGCCAGGCTGAACCGCAATGCCCGCCCCGGCCAAGCCGGTCGGAAGGCGGGGGAAGGGGCGCTGCAACGCCCCAATCCGACGACTGGTCTTCGTCATGTCCCGAACGGGCCCTGCCCGGTTCATCCCGCCTGCCGAATCGGCATGCAGGAACATATAAGGAACAAAATTGATGCTGTCGACCCAAGCCGCTGCCCTGGACGCACACGAACTGGTCGCGCCGATCCGCCCGCCCGCGCCCTATATCGGCGGCAAGAAAATGCTGGCCAAGCGCCTGGTCGAGCGGATCAACGCCACCCCGCACACCGTCTATGCCGAGCCCTTCGTCGGCATGGGCGGCTTGTTCTTCCGCCGCGACCAGCGCCCCAAATGCGAAGTGATCAACGATTGGAGCGAGGACGTTTCAACGTTCTTTCGCGTGATCCAGCGCCACTACGTCGCCTTTATGGACATGCTGCGTTGGCAGATCACGAGCCGGTCAGGCTTCGAACGCCTGCGCCGGCAAGACCCAACGACGCTGACCGACCTGGAACGCGCGGCGCGATTCCTCTACCTCCAGCGCCTGGCCTTTGGCGGCACGGTGGTCGGGCGCAATTTCGGGATCGATCTTGGTGCGAGTGCCCGCTTCGACGTCGCCAAAGTCGGCCCCCTGATCGAAGCGGCTCATGAACGTCTTTCGGGAGTGATTATCGAACGCTTGCCCTGGTCCAGTTTCCTCGCCCGTTACGATCGTCCCGGAACTTTGTTCTACCTTGACCCACCGTACTATGGGACGGAAGATTTCTATGGCCACGACCTATTCGACCGCAACCAGTTCGCCGCCATGGCCGACCAGTTGCGCAGTCTGAAAGGTCAGTTCATCCTCTCCCTCAACGACCACCCCGACGTGCGCCGCATCTTCGCCGGCTTCGCGATCGAGGCTGTCCCCGTCCGCTACACGGCCGGCGGCATGGCGCAGAGCAAGGTGGTGGGAGAGGTGATAATTTGGAGGTGAAAATCGGTCGCTGCTGAAAGCCATCTCTCAGTATCAGCTGAAACGGTTCTAAGACGGCATTTGTCTTTTATTTTTTTGATATTCTTTTACTTTGGAAAGATAGGAAGGAGTCCAATCGTTTAATTGTGCCGTCCTGTCTACTTGGTCGCTGAATATGTCCAAAAACCAGCTGTCCCATGCGGCAGGAGGTAAGTTTCCAGTCACTAAAGCTGGATCAAAAGCGATAACGATGAAACTTGGCAAATCAGGTATCGAAATTATATCGGATGATATTTTTTTCCACTCGATATCTGATTTGACAACAAAGGTTCCAGGTACAAAATTCCAAACCAGTCCTTGAGATATTTCTTTGAGCTTTTCACCAATTTTAATCGCGTCAAATTTTTCCGATGTCACATCAAATGAGACTAGTTTGGCCAGATTAGTCATCTTTATTCTCACTTAAACGCTTTGTCTGTGGTGCCTCGGGACGGGCTGACAATATGGTTGCCAACTGCTCCGGAGTTCTCTTACCATCGCCGTAAATGGCAATCGCCTTTTCTTTGAGTCGGAATTCTTCTGATTGAAGAATATAAGGCGCTTTTATCCCGAACCATAATAGCAAAAAGCAAGCTGCGGCAATCGGTAAAGCCCCTATTGTGAATAAACCAATTTGCAGAAATCCGGTGACTGGAATTGCTGCCAGTATTATAATGAGGCCTACAAGCGCTAGCACGATACATGGATTCATGCCGCTTTTGGTGGCAAATCCGCCCATCATATTCGTGATTTGATTTGACTTTACGGGTTCCACTGCACGAAGCCTGCCGCTTTATGGTTAAATTCAAAGCACGCAATAATTTTGTGAAATTATGATCTAGGGGAATTTGAGCTCACGTCTATCGCCCATTTTTATCTACGGCCCTAGCCTGTAATTATATTTCTCAATGTGCAATATTCAAATCGTATCGTTGCCTTACTTTAAAGCCAATTTAAATATAGCGTAAAGCACTGGGTTCACTTGTTGCGATCTAGGTTTTATGCATTTGCGAAGGCCCTTGATTGTTAAACCAAGCTATGTGACCAGAAGGTTGCATAACAAGTAGAATGAATTAGCGCAACGCCCGCGATTGCCGCTTTCACTCCCTCTCCGGCGGCATCGGCAGCACCACCGCCGCGCTGCGCTCGTTCGCCGTCTCGATCTGCACCGGCCTAACCTTTTGTCGCCACTGCGCCATGCAGACGATGCACCAGAACCGGCGGCGCACCTCGGGCAGGCGATCGTCCCACCCGCGCTGCTGGAAATGCCACCACAGCCCGTGCGGATCGAATGTCATGGAATGCCCGCAGCGACAGACCGGCCGCACGACCAGGCGCAGCGCGGCCGCATCGGTGATCGAGGTGGGCTCCATCAAGCCCGCCGCGTTCCAGCGCGGCATGGCGCGTCACAGTTTCAGACCGAGCTGCTCGGCTTTGGGCGGCTTGGTCACGCGCCGCGCTTGGGGCCTACAATTCCCCAAGCGCGGCTTCGAGCAGGCGCAGCCGGGTGGGTAGGCAGGCGGCGATGCTTTCGTAAACCTCATGGGCAAAGTCGTTCGGCATAAGGGTCAAGGCCTTGCCCGGAGCACTGGAGGCGCTTTCCAGAATGTCGGTAATCGCTTGGCGCATTGGCCCCGAGCCAAGGCCCGCCGCCTTTCCCGATTGTACGAAATGCCGCCCGGCGATGTCGAGCACGCGATAATGGCGGCTCGCCCCGGCCGACATGGCCAGCTTGTATTTGTTGTGGGGGATCTGGCGCTTGTCGAAGGCGGGTTGCGCAGACAGCACGTCGTAAAACGGGGTTAGGCCATAGCGGCCTTGCGGCTTGAGGAACACGCTGAAATTCTTGGCGTGCCCGTCGGTCGCGCCGATCAGCCAGAACAGGACCTGGCTTTTGAAGAAATCCACCTGGTCTTTCAGCGGCTCGTCCGCACCTTGCAGCAAGGCCAGGATATCGGCCATGCCAGGGCCGCCATTGTTCTGGTATTTCAGCGTCGAGGGTATGCCTAGGGCCTGGCAGCAATCCTCTTGCGGCAGGCGCAGCAGATGCTGTCCGTCGCGCCAGCGCCGGTCGAAGCGCTCGACCACCAGCACGCGCCGCGCGCCAAAGGTGGCGATCTCCGTCTGCGCCACAGGCAGGCCGAAGGCTTCGAGCAGTTTCAGGCAATAGTGCTCGTTATCGACGCTGGCGGCCATGTCGATCGGGCCAAAAGCAGTGGGAATTTCGCCCAGTTGCGGCTTGAGCAGATGCGTGGTCGGCGTGGTGCCGATCGGCCGCATCCACTGGCCTTCGTGCCGCAGCAGAGCGGTCTTTTCCTGTGCACCCGCGATGGAGATGCGGAATTCCTGCTCTCGGTTCACGCCCAGCGGCGCGGCGGCCAGGCTGGCCAGCATCGCTTCGATCTCATCGTCGCCAATCGGCGTTCCCTCCAACGTTGGCGCCGCATCGGCATCAACGCCATCGGGCAGGAACTGCATCGCACCCACGCAATCGCGACCGATCGCCTCCAGCAGGCTGAAATAATCGCTTCCCTGCGCGCCCATCCGTTCGGCCACGCGGGTGCGAACCTGTGGGTTATCGGGCAGCAGGTTGTCGAACACGGCCGCCACTGGCGCCCCGACAAAGGCAGTCTCGCGCAAGGGCAGTGAGAGCGAAACGGCAAAGGCCGCGTCCCAGCCGAGCCAGTCCTGATCATATCGAAAGCTCACCGCGCCGCTCGCTTCCTTGGCAAGCTGCCCGACCAGGCGATTGTTGATCAGCACCCGAAGCGGGGCGTGCGTCTTGCGGCGCGCCATCAGAACACATCCTCGATGCCCGGCGCCGGCCGCCCGGAGCGGCTGTCGATCACCAGTTCGAGGTCGAGTGCGGCAAACAAGGAATAGATTGCGGACAGCTTGGCGCCCTCGTGCCCGGTTTCGATTCGTGAGATCAGCTCCTGACGCAGCCCTGTCACATTGGCCAGATCGGTTTGGGTCAGCCCCTTTTGCTTGCGGGTGCGCTGTATGATGTTGCCCAATTGCCGGGCCGAGCGCGCGATATGTACCATGGCGATCTCCTGCGGGCATTATGCGGAAAATCACATAAGATGGCAATATGCGGTTTCTCGCATAAAAGCTGCTTATGTTGCTTTTCGCATAGCATGAGGCAGATGGGGGCTTGGTATGCCGTCTGGGCGAGCGGGCACGTGCCGGGGCTGCGGACGCGGCCAGGCCCGTCGCACGTCAGGCAGCGATCCCTTCCACACCCCGCGCGCCGCACTTGCCCCCACGCCCCGCCTCCACGCTTCGGGGATGGTTTCTACGCAGTCGGCCGAGATCGCACGCTACGCAGAAAGGGCCCCAAACTGGGCATTTTCTGGCCTCTCGGCCGATCACATTGCAATGTGCGAGCCAACGCATCTCGACGCACCTGGCGCGCCATGTCGGAAAGCACTTCGCCGGCAATTTGGCGCGGCTTTTGCTCCTGGCGCCCCTGCCGAGCCCCGGAGCGGCACAAGCCGCTCCGTCCGACGGTGCCGCAAGGCACGCCGGTGCGTAGGTTCGATGCCGATTGGGCCTGTCCGCGCCATCTAACTGCGTATCGCGAAGCGATTCCTTTTCCCCTTAAATATCTGAGGCGGGGTACTCCCCAGCCACTGAACTCGCACTTGGGGCACACGAAGGCTGGCCGTCGAAGTGCGCTCCCAGGGCATCGAGAACGCGCGCCATCTGTGGATCGTCGGGGTGCAGGGCGCTCCCCAAGCCAGACAGGGGCTGGGCGAACAGTGCCTGGCGCTCGGCCGCCTCGGCCTTCTTGCGGGCCTGGATCGCCTCGGCGCGCTTCTTGCCGCCCACCAGTTGTGCGAAGCGTTGTTGCACTGTCGCTGCCAGCTTGGTCGCAAACGCATAGGCGTTCGTGATTTGTTCTCTTTGTGGTCCCTCGCAAGCCGAGCGGCCGGTGCGGCGCGTGCGCCGGACCTTGTCGATGAAGCCATGCGCCTTGAGCGCCTCGATCGCGCGCACCACCGTGGCGCGCGCCAGGCGGGCCCTCGCGCAGATCGTGTCGATTGCCGGATCGCAGCGGCCGGTGGTGAAGTCGACATAGCCGAGCAGCACCTCGAGCACCCAAAGGCCATTGCTGCCCAGCGGCCCCTCGCGCTCGCCCTTCTTCTTGTGGAGCGTGTTGTATTCGCGCGCCACCTGGACGAGCTTGTCGCGCCAGCGCAGGGCCTCGGCCGTGTGCCCGCCGCAGACCGGGCGAAAGATCTGCGCACGCGGATCGTGCTCGTCATAGCTGTGCTTGCGCGGGGTGCGTTCGAATCGCTTGCCCTCTTGCAGGGCCTTGACGCGCCAGCCAACGAGTTCGCCGATGGAGGCCGTCGTCATGCCCGGCCACCATTTCCAAGGTTAGACAACGGCCCAAAAAGTGCCCGGAATTGCTGGGTTTCAAATTTTCCGATAGACTGCAGTAAGAAATTGGAATGGCCGGAAAAAACAGGTCTAGCCCTGTCCACCACCAGTACCAAATTTCCTTAGTCTTCACGGGGGGGTACCTCTGCTGGGAATTTTGGCGACCTTTTCATGCACGTTCGCCATTGCCTTGCCTGCTAGAGCGCGCTTGCTGGCGCTCTCGGCGATTTCGCAAACTCTCTGTCGGCCTCGGTGCCGTGCGGTGCGCGCCAGCACGGATAGCCTCTTGGTCGGATCGGGTCTGGCACGATTTCGGGTGCCGGAATTTGGAAATGTGCGACTGAAAACATAGGGGCGACCGGGCAGCTGCTTCCGGTCGGACATGTGAAGCTCCTTCCCGTCACCGGGAAGGAGCCTTGGTTATCAGTGCTGTGTTGGTGCCAATCCGGTGTTCAGCACCCAGCCCACATTGTCATTTTCGTCGGCAACTTCCCACCAGATGCCGTTCTTATTGCCGGTCGGATAAACGGTCGCTCCTTCAGGCAGAGTCCGAATGATCTTGCCCGTGCCTGCTGGCGACACGCGCATGATCACGGGTCGCTGCGCGCTGAAGGTCTTGGCAGGCGCCGCTTCGGCGGTGCCGGCGGCGCCGGGCGTTACGAGACCAAGATCCTGAACCATCTTCGAATAGGCTTGAATGAACGCGAGCGTGACCATCCGGCCGATATCGGTGTTGTCATAACCGCCGCCGACGGCCGCAATGCCAGCCCCGAAGAAACCGGCACCACCACCAGCACCGAAGCTAAGATTGTTTTTTACCGCGTACCCATCCTGGGTCGCAATCGTTTCGGTAGTGCGCACGTTGGTGAGCGACAACACCGTGTTCGCTTCGATCTTCTTGCTTTTTATGCCGCCCAGCAGACCACCAAATCCGCCACCGATGAGACCGCCAACCGCACCGCCAACGCCGCTGCCGCTGACGTTGCTGTTGGCGCCCTGTATTTCGGCCACCAATACATAGTCCGCGGCCTTGATCTGGCCTTGGCCAACGTTCGAGCCGCGCTGAAGGCCAAGACCAGAGCCGACCTGACGTTCAAGCTCGGCCGCCTGCAGCCCGGACCCGCGATCGACCAGATTGAAGCATCCGGAACGCTGGACCAGCACCTTCAGAAGCTTTTGTGGAGGAGCGAGAGAGTACTGCGTCCACGCGCGAGGATCGTCGCCGTCAACGACCGACAAGGTGCCCAGCTTGCGCGTGCAATGCGGTACGTCCGTCATCGCCTGTTCTTGCATCCGTTGCCCGCCGCTTGCGCGCGCCGAGTTGCTCTGCGCGCTGGCGTCGTCAGCGATAAAAGATAACGAGAGCGCCGAAATGCTCAGTACTGCGTGCTTCAGCATCACATACCCCTTGTTTAAAATGGCATCGCTGCCGCTGTTCTGTTGCGGGGTATCCGAGAAAGAGGTGCTTTGACAACGTTCTTCGACCTTGGGCTTGATCCGGATGTTGCGGCCGTCGATGCCGTTGAATAGGATTGGCTACCCGTTCTGTCTGCCATCATTCCAGGAGCGGCTCGCCGATTTGCGAGCAGTCGTTAGGCGACGTGAAAAGCGACGGTTGTAACCCTCCCGCCAGCCGACCCCGCGAAAGGGAACGTCCCACGACATTCGTCGAGCCGCGATGGCCTCCTCTCCTATGTCAGCGCTTGGGAGCGATCCGAAACGGAACCCCAAAACGCGCAAGCTGCCGTTCGCTTGGTTTGATGGAGGGGATAACTCGCCACGAAAACTGGATAGCCATCCAGAGCAGCGATAGGAGCTTAACCTTTTGCGACAGCTTTCGCGACCGACGCTAGCGTTCCGTTGAGCGCCTGCGCCAGGCGCCAACCTGCTTTGGTCAACTGCTCGGCGGCAACGCGGCGTGCCTGCGCATCGTAGGTGTCCACGTAACAATTCCCAATCTGAGGGATAAGCTAAGCTGCCCAGTTGCCAGATTGACATCGCCGGATCGAGATCCGTTTTGAGCTTGTTTTTGTTCCTAACGTGCGATGTTATCCTCGCTTCCGCCAACATGAGGGAATCGCTTATGGAACGAAGAACGCACTTTGGCTTGGCATTTGCCCTTTGCGTGGCAGCACCGGCGCATGCCTATGCGGGAGCGCTCGTAACATTCGAATCTGGGCCTGGTGGTTCAACTCGCGTCAACACGCCCTGGGGTATTTACATTGCCGAAACAGTTGCCGACAGAATATGGATTGGTTCCGAGGTGGAATGGGCAAATTCGGTTGCAGATCGGCTCATATCAGACGGCGATGCTCATGCCGTCAAGACTGTTGTCGATTCTACGCTAAATCGCCATAACGTGATTAAAGATTACCCGCAGTTGTCAGTGGGTGGTAAGTTTATTTATTCCATAAAAACATATATGCATTTCAATGACAGCCCGTCGGCTGGGAAAATGTCGCGCCAAAACGGATCGGAGTATTTTGGCGTAGATTGGAAGCCTCAAGATCCATCGCAAAAAATTATCACTCAAGTTGTTATTGGAGGACGTTCTTATACAGCCCATAAATGTACTTTTAATAGTGGATTCAATTCTTGTGAATTTTATATCCCAAAAAGTGAAATGAGCGTTCCTGGCGCGGTTTATTTTGTTTTGCCCGATAATAATCCAGCCGCAATTCCGATGAAAAGCGTGACGTGGAATGCATTTCGTGATATTCGATTGAAATATTTATCAAAGAATGTATTCCCGATTAGCCGAAAAGATGCGGTTGATCTGAAGAATCTCCACAGAATTAACTCCGCTATACCTGCTACATTCAAGTTTAACGACCCTATGCCTGCTCTATGATGGCTATTCGGCTACTTCAACGGGGTGGCGAGGCTTGGGGGCGTAGCGTCGGCATGGTCACCGCGGCGCTGCCTGATCCCGATGTCAATTGGCCGAACCGGGAGGTGAGGCGGACCGCATGGCGCGAACCTGGTATGGGATTTCGGGCATGGGATTTTTGTTATCCGGCAGGGTACTCCCCCACCACTGAACTCGCACTTGCGGCACAGGAAGGCTGGACGTCGAAGTGCGCTCCCAAGGCATCGAGGACGCGGGCTAGCTGCGGATCGTTGGGGGGCAGGGCGGTGTCCAGGCCGGAAAGGGGATGGCCAGCGCCTGGCGTTACGCCGCCTCGGCCTTCTTGCGTGCCTGGATCGCCTCGGCACGCTTCCTCCCGCCCACCAACTGCGCGAAGCGCTGTTGCACCGTTGCGGCCAGCTTGGTCGCAAAGGTGTATGTGTTCGTGATTTGCTCTCTCTGCAGTCCCTCCCAAGCCGAGCGCCCGGTGCGCCGCGTGCGCCGTAGCTTGTCAATGAAGCCATGGGCCCTGCCTGCAACCAGGCTTATGCCAAGCCGCAGTGCGGCCAGCGAGAGCGGCGGCAGCGAATAGGCCAGCCGTTTGATCCGTTGTCCGGCAAAAGAGCGTTCCCAGCTGCAATCTGCATCACCTGCGCGCCAAATAGGCAAAACTGGCGAAGATCTTTGCGGAAGGGCGCGTGGGCGGCATGAATTGGGGTTCCTCGTGATGCCCAAGGGCAAGCACGGCCAGCCGTGAAAGCCCGTTTGCCGTCGGAAAGGTTTACAAGTCCGCCCGGTCGCGCCTGAATTTATGCTGCAATAACAACGTTAGTCCAAAATGGTATGAAATGTGCTTAATGGGTGGTTAGGCATTGGGTTGTATCAGTGGGGCAGGCGACATGAGGATTTCAGGACTTCGGGCGGGTATCGCCCTGGCGGCGTTCATGGCCATGTGCGGGACGGCGAATGCGGACTCGATCACGCTCGGTTCGGCCGATATCGGATCGAGCTTCACGCTGGACTACAATGGATTTTCGGGCGGCACGAACATTTCCGGCCTGACGGGCTCGACCACGTTCAAGCTGACCAGCATCACGGGCAACACCTACAACTTCGACTATTCGGTCAGCAACACATCGTCGGCGCCGGTAACGGATTCGCGCATTTCGAGCTTCGCGTTCAACACCGATCCGAACATCACGTCGGCTTCGAGCACCGGCGCCTATAGCTACACCACGCTGTCCTCGACGTATCCCAACGGGATCGGCACCGTCGACGTGTGCTTCAAGGATGCGCAGACCGGCAGCTGTGCGGGCGGCGGCAGCGGCGGGCTGACCCTTGGGCAGACCGGCACGGGCACGTTCTCTCTGGCGTTTTCCGCGCCGGTTTCCGCGCTCACGCTCAGCGATTTCTATGTGCGCTACCAGTCGATCAGTGGCGTTCCGGGCATCAGCTCGGCCAGCGGCGCGGGCACGCTGACGAGTTCGGGTTCCACCTCGAGCACCAGCACGAGCAGCAGCAGCGGTGGCACGCCGGTTCCCGAGCCGGGCATGCTCGGCCTGTTCGGCATCGGCGTGATCGGCCTGGCCTTCGCGCGTCGCCGTCCGGTTGCCCGGATCGCGCGCTGATCCGCTACGCCAGCAAAGGGCCCGGCTTCGCACATGCGAGGCTGGGCCCTTTTGATTCTCAGTTGCCCTTGCCGGCTTCGGCTGCTTGCAGATGGGCCGCGATGGTCGGGTTCGTGGGAGCCCGCGCTGCGGCCTCGCGCAGAAGCTGCAGCGCGCGCGGCCGCTCTGCCGGAACGTGCAGCAACTGCGTGGCCAGCGTATCCATGACCGAAGGATTTTCCGGCGCCAGGGCATAGGCCTTCCTGGCAAGCTCCAGCGCGCGCGCGGTGTTGCCAACCTGGGCCTGGGCAATGGCCAGGTTGTTGAGCACCAGCACGTTGCCGTTGGTCACCGACAGGATGTGATCGTACCGCGCAATCGCTTCGCCCCAGTTGCGCGCCTTCATCGCAGCGTCGGCCGTGGCCAGGTCTCCTGCCAGTGCGCGTGGATCGGGATATTGCGCCCGCGCTGCCAATGTCGCTGCCTGGGGATCGCCGGCCAGCTTGGCGGCATCTGCCACGAGCCGGGCATCCTCAGGCTGCAATGGCTTGCCCTGATCGGCCAGCGGCTTGAGCGTGGCGAGTGCGCCGCGCGGATCGTGTGCGGCCAGTTGCGCGCGCGCCATTTCACGGCGAACCAGCGCGCTCTGCGGGGCTCGCGTCAAGACCGGGCCCAGACGCGCGATCGCCTGGGCAGGCTGATTGAGCATGACCAGCACCCGTGCATAGAGCACATCGGCCTCTGGAAGCCCTGCCAGCGCCTTCTCGTTGGCCTGCAGAATATCGCGCGCGCCCGGCCAATCCTTCTGCTCGGCGGCGAGCCGTGCGCGCAGATAGATCACGTTGCGATCGTCCGAACTGCCCAGCAGGGCAAGTGTCTGCTTCATATCGGCAAGGCGGCCGAGATCACCCTGAACGCCCACTTTGCCGGCCAGAGCCGCCACGTTTCCCGGATAGCGAAGCGCCGCGCGGTCATAGGTGGCCAGCGCCCGCGCCAGGTCGCCCTGCGCCGTTGCCACCTGGGCATCGGCAATCATGACTTCGAGCAAATCGCCGCCGCTGGCCAGCGCGCGATCGGCCTTGGCCCGCGCATTGGCCAAATCCCCAGCCTGCAAGTCGATCTGGGCCGCCAACGCCAGGATGCGGGGATCGTTGGGCGCCTGGGCCAGCGCGGACGCAATCGCCTTGGCCGCGCCAGGTCGGTCGTCCTTGGCCAGCAGCGAAAGGGCGCGCAACCGCTCCGACACGGGGTCGCTCGCCTTGGCAAGGCCTGCCAGGGCCTTGTCTGGAAGGCCGCGTTGCAAGTCTGCTTCGGCGACAAGCTGGATCATGTCAGCCGGAGCATGGCCGGTCTTTGCCAAGCGATCGAGCGAGGCAGCGGCCGCTTCGCCGTTGCCCAGTGCCAGCGCGTTGCGAGCATGCAGTTCAAGCAGGGCGGGATCGTCAGGGGTGGCGGCGAGGGCGACGGCCAAGTCAACCTGAGCGGCCGTGAAATCGCGAGCGGCATATTCCCGCACGGCGCGCTGACCAGCAGCCTTGGGGTCTTGGCCGCAACCGGCGAGGACCAAGGCACCGACGCAACAGCCTGCGAGCCAGAATTTAGGGCACCCCATCACATTCTCCTCCACAGGCCAATCTGGGTCGTGAACCCATGAATGGCACCACCGGGAAGCCATTCTGGCGTCCTTTTGCAATTTGACCCAGAGGCCACGTCGCGGCGGTACACGATCTAGCGTCTGTAGATTGCATTTGTCCTAATCCTGGACGGTGCCCGCCGTTTTGCGGTGCGTGATCTCGGGGCGCTGCGGGAGAGTGACATCGGGGTTGGGCGTGCCGCTGGGCACGAGGCCATAGTCGTAGGTTTCGCTCGCTTTCCAGGTATGGCCGCAACGGAGGTTGCTGCACTGGTAATATATCTCACGGTGCGTGGCGGTGATGGCGCGGCTCGAGCGGCGTTGGCCGGGTTGTTGGCAATGGGGGCAAGAGAGCCGGCCGGACCGGGGCGCGCGGAGCGGGGGAGGGGCATGCATGGGGAATCTCCGTATATCTATGAATCTATAATAGTCCAATCTATATACGGAGCAATAGACAAATCTGTTGTGAAAAATAGTTTTTTCTATATGAGGTGGGGCATGACCTTGGGTGATCGCATCGGCGCACGAATGAGCGCGTTGGGCCTTTCGCAGGCCGAACTGGCGCGCCGCGTCGGGATTTCGCAGCCGAGCGTGAACCACCTTGTTCGCAAGGGGGCGCAAGGTTCGCGGCATCTGCACGCGATCGCCCGCGCACTGGAAACAAGCGTCGAATATCTGGCAGGTGAAACCGATGATCCGGCGTCCGATGGCAATCGCCCGCCATCGGTGGCGGTGGTAGCCGACGCCATGGGCCTGGTCGCGGTGAAGGAAGTCGATCTCGCGATCGGGCTGGGCGCTGCCTATCTCGATCAGCCGATTTCCGACGTCCAGCGCATGTTCCCGCGCGAATGGCTCGATCTCTACACCCGTGCGCCGGCTGAAAGCCTGATCATCGCCCGAGGATCCGGGGATAGCATGATCCCCACGATCCTCGACAACGATCTGCTGCTGATCGATACCAGTCAGGCAGTGCCGCGGCTGGCAGACCAGGTCTGGGCTGTCAGCTATTGCGGGCTTGGCTGTGTCAAGCGGCTGCGGCCCAGCAAGGACGGCGGCTGGCTGCTGATGGCGGACAATCCCGCCATCAGCCCGATCACCGCCTATGACGATGAACTGCACGTGCTGGGCCGGGTCGTTGCCTATTTCCGCAAGATGTAACGCAGCGCCAAATGGGTGAGGCGGCGGCCACCTGCCAGGGCCAATGCCATGGCCAGCAGCGGCGTGAGGGCCGAGGGCAGGCTTTCGACATGGACGTAAAGCGCGGCGGCCAAGGCGTAGCAGGGCAGGGCGAGGCTTTCCCGCATCACGAGCCCGGCGCGATCTGACGGGAAAAGCTTGAGGCCCAGGCGGGCCGCTGCTGCCGTCGCGGCGGCGGCAAGGCCTTGGGCGGCATTGATCCAGAACGAGTGGTCGATCGGTGTCATGGCATGGTCCTTGTTAGAGTTGGCCAAGCCAATTGAGCCGATTCCGCCGCCCCGCGCGATGGCACCGCGTTGTGATGCATCGTTCTACAACAAGCACTTGCCTGGTGAATTGTGGCGCCCGTCGAATGCTAACGGCTGTTGGTGGCAAGCACATGCGCCCCACGCTTGCCGCGCGGCGAGTCTGCGCCTAGACCGGCGCCATGCCTGGTGACATTTTTGACAATCGCGGACGCGGCCATGCCGGTTGGTCCTGGCCCTCCATTCATCCCGAAGGGCGCAAGTTCGGCGCCATTGCCGGAGCCATTGCGCTGGTTGCGGCCATATTCGGCGGCAGCATCGTGGCTTGGCCGCTGGTGTTCCTGGCGCTGGGCGTGCTCGCCTTTTTCCGCGATCCGGTGCGCGTTACGCCGCGGGACGACCGTTTCATCGTTGCGCCGGCCGATGGCCTGATCACGCTGATCCAGAAGGTCGCTCCGCCGCGCGAGCTTTCCGCAGACGATGGCAGCGGCCTTCCGGCAATGGATCCCACGCCGGTGACCCGCGTGTCGATCTTCATGTCGGTGTTCGATGTCCATGTGAACCGCACGCCGATCGGCGGCACGATTCGCCGCGTGGTCTATATCCCCGGCAAGTTCCTCAATGCCGATCTCGACAAGGCGAGCGAGGAAAACGAGCGGCAGCACTTCCTGGTGGAGCGCAGCGACGGCGTAAAAGTTGGCTTCACGCAGATCGCCGGACTGGTTGCGCGCCGCATCGTGCCTTTCGTCAAGGGTGGGGACATCGTGGCCGTGGGGCAGCGCATTGGCCTGATCCGCTTCGGCAGCCGTGTTGACGTCTATCTTCCCGTTGGAACGGAACCCAAGGTGCTGATCGGCCAGCGCGTTGTGGCGGGCGAAACCATTCTTGCCGAAATCGGAGATGCGCCGCTGATCGAGGGCGTCAGTCAGTGACGCCGTTGGATGACGAAGACGGGTTTTCTGGAGAGGATTTCGGCCGCCACCGGTTGCCGCGCGGGTTGACCCTGCGCGCACTGGTCCCCAACGCGATCACGTCGGCCGCGTTGTGTTGCGGACTGACGGGCATTCGCTTTGCCATTGGCGGCGATTTTCGCGGTGCCGTCTTGGCCGTGATCCTTGCCGGCATGCTTGATGGCATCGATGGCAGGGTCGCGAGACTGATGAAGGCGCAGTCCCGCTTTGGCGCGGAACTGGATAGCCTCTCGGATGCGATTTCGTTCGGCGTCGCACCCGCGCTCATTCTTTATCTATGGTCATTGCAGGAAATGCCGCGCTTCGGCTGGTTCGCGGCACTCGCTCTCGCGGTCTGCTGCGCGCTTCGCCTGGCGCGCTTCAATGCGCGGATCGACATGCAGGAACAGCCGCACAAATCGGCCGGCTTCCTGACGGGAGTTCCCGCGCCGGCGGGCGCAGGCCTCTCGTTCCTGCCGCTCTATCTGTGGATTGCCAGTGGGCGGGACGAACTGCGCCATCCGGTATTCGTGGCGGCCTGGGCAGCGCTGATTGCGTTCATGATGATTTCCAACATGGCCACGCCGGGCTGGTCGTCGTTCCGCCCTCGCAAGACGATCCGGTTGGAAGTGATCGCTTTGACCGGGCTTGTCGTTGCGGCCCTTTTGACCGAACCGTGGCTGACGCTCGTGGGCATCTGCCTGGTCTATCTGGCGATCATTCCGGTTGGCGTGGTGCGTTATGCCCGCCTCAAGCGGCAGCGCGGCGCGAACCAGGCTTGACCGGGACGGCCGGCGTGCAGGTTGTGCGCACGGTGATACGGCGTGCGGTGCGGAACGCGGGCAGCACCGCCGTTGTTTGCACGGTGGCTGGGCTCTCGATAAGCTTGGCCAGGAATGCCTGGTCGGCGTCGAGCGCGTCACCCTGTTCCATCGCGCGCGCATCGGCCAGAACCTTGCGAATGGCGCCGATCTGGCCGCGCCAGGTTGTTGCAACGGCGAACAACGCGGCAACGCCTGCACCGACGATCACGAGCGAAGCGAGAGTGGCGAGCATGGCGAAAGCCTTTCCGAGGACAAGAGGGCGGCGGCCAGTTCGGCCAACCTGTGACCGAGACTTGACAGCATGCGCTTGCGTTGTGGATAACTCGATTATTCCTTAACGGTTCCTGTCGGCCCCGTTGACGTTTGCAATGTTCCACTTTTGTTCCTGCCCGTCAACCGGAATTTCAAGGGCATAGGTGTCTCCGCTAAGTGTTTGCACTTAGGTCGAAAATCGAGCGATCTTCGTGGCGATGCGGTCCATTCACCCTGTTTTTCCGCGATTCCCTGGGCGACGGGCCGTGTCTTGCAAGCGGCGGAAAAGGCGGCCGACCGAATCACGGCGCCGCCATTTCCATTGGCTTTGCACCGTCTCGCAAGCTATGGGGCGCCCAGCCCAGCGGTGATTCGCGGCATTTCCGCCGCCATCATGACAGCCAGGCCAGTCCACATGGCGCGCGCACATACCGGTGCCAGCTGCGGGTTCTCCGCGCGGTTCCTGCGCTCCAGAGGTGAAACCGGAAGGAAATGATTATGGCGGCTCCCGTCGTCACCATGCAGCAACTGATCGAGGCCGGTGCCCACTTCGGCCACCAGACCCACCGCTGGAACCCGCGGATGAAGCCGTACATCTTCGGCGCCCGCAACGGCATCCACATCCTCGACCTGTCGCAGACCGTTCCGCTGATGTCGCGCGCGCTCGAATTCATCTCCGCCACGGTCCAGGCCGGCGGCAAGGTGCTGTTCGTGGGCACCAAGCGTCAGGCGCAGGAACCGATCGCCCAGGCCGCGCGCGCTTCGGGCCAGCACTATGTCAACCATCGCTGGCTGGGCGGCATGCTCACCAACTGGAAGACCATCTCGGGCTCGATCAAGCGCTTCAAGGCGCTGGAAGAACAGCTTTCGGGTGACACCGCCGGCCTCACCAAGAAGGAAGTGCTCCAGCTTACCCGCGAGCGTGACAAGTTCGAACTGTCGCTGGGCGGCATTCGCGACATGGGCGGCATTCCCGACGTGATGTTCGTGATCGACGCCAACAAGGAAGAACTGGCGATCAAGGAAGCCAATGTGCTGGGTATCCCGGTCGTCGCGATCCTGGACTCCAACGTTTCGCCCGAAGGCATTGCGTTCCCGATTCCCGCCAACGATGACGCCAGCCGCGCCATCCGCCTCTATTGCGAAGCCGTGGCCGCTGCGGCCACCAAGGGCGGCCGTGACGCTGCCTATGCTTCGGGCGTGGACCTGGGCGCGCTGGACGAACCGGTTGCCGAAGAAGCCGTCGAAGGCTGATCGGCGTTCGGCAATGACGGAGGCGGCGCTCTTGCGGGCGCCGTCACCGAATTGTCCCGTTTCATGAAGTAGGGCCGCGGCGCGTGCAGCCGCGGCCGCACCGTTTCAGACAAAGGACCAACGCGATGGCTTACACCGCCGCTGACGTGAAGAACCTGCGCGAGCGCACTGGCGCCGGCATGATGGATTGCAAGAAGGCTCTCGACGAAGCTGCCGGCGATTTCGAAGCCGCGGTCGACGCGCTGCGCGCCAAGGGCCTGGCTGCCGCTGCCAAGAAGTCCAGCCGCACCGCCGCCGAAGGCCTTGTGGGCGTGGCCGTTTCGGGCACCAAGGGCGTTGCCGTCGAAGTCAACTCGGAAACCGACTTCGTTGCCAAGAACGACCAGTTCCAGGACTTCGTGCGCAAGTCGACCGAAGTGGCGCTGGAAACCGGCGCGGCCGACGTGGAATCGCTCAAGGGCGCTGCCTATCCCGACGGCGGCACCGTGGCCGACAAGCTGACCAACAACGTTGCCACCATCGGTGAAAACCAGCAGCTGCGCCGCATCAAGCACGTGGCCGTGAACAGTGGCATCGTCGTGCCCTACATGCACAACGCCGCTGCCACCAACCTGGGCAAGATCGGCGTGCTCGTCGCGCTTGAATCCGAAGCCGGCGCCGATGTGCTGGAACCGCTGGGCAAGCAGATCGCGATGCACATCGCCGCTGCCTTCCCGCTGGCGCTCAACGCCGATGACCTCGATCCTGAACTGATCGCCCGCGAACGCAAGATCGCGGCCGAGAAGGCGGCCGAAAGCGGCAAGCCCGCCGAAGTGCAGGCCAAGATGGTCGATGGCGCCGTGGCCAAGTATGCCAAGGAAAACGCCCTGCTGTCGCAGTTGTTCGTGATGGACAACAAGACCCCGATCTCGCAGGTCGTCGATGCCGCAGGCAAGGCCGCTGGCACCAAGATCGCCCTGGTTGACTACGTCCGCTTCCAGCTGGGCGAAGGCATCGAGAAGGAAGAGACCGACTTCGCCGCCGAAGTGGCGGCCGCTGCCGGCCTCAAGTAAGCACTGACAGCTTGCGTCCCCGCGCGACCGGGGCCGGCCTTGCCGCTCGGCAAGGCACTGGCCCCGGTTGCAGCGGGGACGTTTGCGTTTGTGAAAACCGCAGCAGCGCCCTTGGCACGGCCCGCGCGCTGCGTATAAGGGCGCGAACCGAGGGTGGCGGGGGCCACGGCTTGCGCAGCCTGCCATCCATCCCTGTCCTGTAAGCTGCGAGATCCGAACGCCCCATGACCAGCCCCGCAAAGTTCAAGCGCATCCTGCTCAAGCTTTCGGGCGAAGTGCTCATGGGCAACCAGCAGTTCGGCATCGACACCGACTTCGTCGCGGCCCTTGCCGCTGAAGTGAAGGCGGCCAAGGAAACTGGCCTTGAAATCTGCCTGGTAATTGGCGGCGGCAACATCTTTCGCGGCATGGCTGGCGCTGCCAAGGGCATGGACCGCGCCCAGGCCGACTACATGGGCATGCTGGCCACGGTGATGAACGCGCTGGCGATGCAGTCCGCCCTCGAAAAGCTGGGCGTCGACACGCGTGTGCAATCGGCCGTGCAGATGGACCAGGTGTGCGAGCCGGTGATTCGCCGCCGTGCCGAACGGCATCTGGCCAAGGGCCGCGTGGTGATCTTTGCCGCCGGCGTGGGCGCGCCCTATTTCACCACCGATTCCGGCGCAGCCTTGCGCGCTGCCGAAATGCAGTGTGATGCGCTGTTCAAGGGTACCAGCGTTGACGGCGTCTATAATGCCGATCCGAAAAAGGACCCGGCGGCCAAGCGGTTCGATACCATCGACTATGACACGGTTCTGGCGCAGAACCTCAAGGTGATGGACGCCTCGGCCGTGGCCCTGTGCCGCGACAACAACATTCCCATTGTCGTGTTCTCGATCCGCGAGCAGGGCAATCTTGCCCGCGTGCTGGCTGGAGAGGGCACGCAGACCACCGTTCGGAAGGAAGCCTGAACCATGGCAAAGTATGACAAGGCGGACCTTGACCGCCGCATGAAAGGCGCGGTTGAATCGCTGCGCGGCGATCTGGCCGGCCTGCGCACCGGCCGCGCCAACACCGCGCTGCTCGATCCCATCACCGTCGAAGTCTATGGCAGCCACATGCCCTTGAACCAGCTGGCCACCGTTTCGGCACCCGAACCGCGCCTGCTGTCGGTCCAGGTGTGGGACAAGTCCAACGTCGGCCCCGTGGAAAAGGCGATCCGCTCGGCCGGCTTGGGCCTCAACCCGATCAACGATGGCAACAACCTGCGCTTGCCGATCCCCGACCTGACCGAGGAACGCCGCAAGGAACTGGCCAAGCTTGCCAACAAGTATGCCGAAGGCGCGCGCATCGCCGTGCGCAACGTGCGCCGCGATGGCATGGAAGCCTTGAAGGCCGACGAGGCCAAGAAGGAAATTTCAGAAGACGAGCGCAAGCGCCTGGAAACCGAAGTCCAGAAGCTGACCGACGAGACGATCAAGGCGCTGGACGAAGTGGCGTCGCAGAAGGAAAAGGAAATCCTGGGCAAGTGAGCGTTGCGCCCGTTCCCGTATCGCAGGTTCGCGACGGGGGCGATGATGCCTCCGGGGCCCGCCATGTTGCCATCATCATGGATGGCAACGGGCGCTGGGCCAAGAAGCGCTTCATGCCCCGTGCGCTGGGCCACAAGCGGGGGGTGGACGCCGTGCGCGCCACTGTCCGTGCTGCCGGCGACCTGGGGCTCGAGGCGCTGACGCTCTATGCATTCAGTTCGGAAAACTGGAAGCGCCCGGCCGAGGAAATCTCGGACCTCATGGGCTTGCTCCGCACCTTCATCCGCAGCGATATCGACGAGATCGATCGCAACGGCGTGCGGCTCAAGATCATCGGCGAATATCGCGCCTTGGCGCCCGACCTGGTCGACCTGATCGACAAGGCCGTGGCGCGCACGGCCGGCAATACGCGGCTGACGCTGTCGATCGCGCTCAACTATGGCTCGCAGCAGGAAATCGCCCGCGCCGCCGCGCGTGCTGCGGCCAAGGGTGACATCACCCCCGAAACGATCGCGGCCGAGTTGGATACGGCAGACTTGCCGCCGCTCGACCTGCTTATCCGCACATCGGGCGAAGTGCGCCTGTCAAACTTCCTGCTGTGGCAGGCGGCCTATGCCGAAATGGTGTTCACGCCGGTCTTGTGGCCCGATTTCACGCCCGACCATCTGCGTGATGCGCTCGGCCAGTTTGCGGAGCGGGAGCGGCGCTTTGGCGGACGCTGAACCCCAGCTTGGCGCACCGGCGCCCGAAGCGGCCAAACGATCGGACCTGCCGGTGCGGATCGTATCGGCTGTCGTCATGCTGGCGGTGGCCGGGCTTGCCATATGGCGCGGGGGCGTGGCGCTCGATGCCTTCATCGCGTTGGTCGCCCTTGTCGTTTTCGGCGAATACGTGCGCCTGGTTGCGCGCATCGCGCCCGATCCGGCGCGCATGGGCGCTGCGGTGATCACCGGCGCCATCTATATCGGCTGGGCCGCACTGGCGCTGATCGTCATGCCGCTGCCCTTGCTGGTGGCGGTCATGGGTCTGGTCATCTGCACCGATACCGGCGCTTACTTCACTGGCCGCGCCCTCGGCGGGCCCAAGATTGCCCCGCGCATCAGCCCGTCGAAAACCTGGTCGGGCCTGGCTGGTGGCATGGCAGCGGCCGGGCTCTGGACCGGGCTGTTCACGCTCGGCGGCGCGTGGCTGATCAGCGCCATCGGTCCCACCGGGCCGAGCCTGGCCGAAGCGCTGCACATTGCCAACCTTGGCGTGGCGGCACTGGCCGGCGCCTTGCTGGCCGTGGCGGCGCAGGCGGGCGACTTCTATGAATCCTGGCTCAAGCGGCGCGCCGGAGTGAAGGATTCGTCGCGCCTCATCCCTGGCCACGGCGGCTTTTTCGACCGGGTCGATGGGCTGTTGCCGGTGGCGATTGTCGTCGGCACCGCCTGGGCTCTTGGAGCACCGGCATGAGCCAGCAACGCAGCATTACCGTCCTTGGCGCCACCGGCTCGATCGGCGCCTCGACACTCGATCTCGTGCGCCGCAATCCAGACCGGTTCCGGGTGGAAGCGCTGACCGCCCATTCCCAGGTGGACGAGCTTGCCCGGCTGGCCCGCGCGTTTTCCGCGCAGGTTGCGGTGGTGTCCGATCCTGCCCGTCTGCAAGATTTGCGCGCCGCGCTCGCCGGTTCGGGGATCGCATCAGCGGCAGGCCCGGATGCGCTGGTCGAAGCGGCTGCGCGCGGGGCAGACATCACCGTGGCCGCGATCGTCGGGTGCGCTGGCCTGGCGCCCACGATGGCCGCGATCGAGTGCGGCAAGACCGTGGCGCTGGCGAACAAGGAAGCATTGGTTTCGGCCGGTGACGTGATGACGGCGGCCGTGGCGCGCAGCGGCGCGACGCTGCTGCCGGTCGATTCCGAGCACAATGCGATCTTCCAGTGCCTGTCGGGCAATGCGCCCGAACATGTGCGGATGATCACGCTCACGGCCAGCGGCGGTCCGTTCCGCGATTGGGAAGCCGATCGGCTGGACCATGCAACGCCCGCGCAGGCAGTCAAGCATCCCAACTGGTCGATGGGCGCCAAGATCAGCGTTGATTCGGCCACGATGATGAACAAGGGCCTCGAATTTATCGAGGCGTTCCATCTCTTTCCTGTCGGCGTTGAGCGGTTGCGCATCCTCGTGCACCCGCAGTCCATCGTTCATTCGATGGTCGAATACCGCGATGGGTCCACGCTGGCGCAGCTTGGCCCATCGGACATGCGCGTGCCGATCGCCTCGTGCCTTGCCTGGCCCCAGCGCATGGACACGCCGTGCACCCCGCTGGACTTGGCCGAAATTGGCGAACTCACGTTCCGCCGCCCGGATGAGGCGCGGTTTCCCGCCACCCGCCTGGCGCGCGAGGCCGTGATTGCCGGGGGTGGGGCACCTGCCGTGCTCAACGCGGCCAACGAAATTGCGGTCGCCGCTTTCCTGGCCGGTAAGATAGGGTTCACACGGATTGTGGCATGTGTGGAAGCTGTGCTGGCTCGCGGCCTGCCTTCGCCACCGGGATCGCTGGCGGATGTGATCGCTGCGGATCAGGAAGCCCGTCTGCGCGCACATGAGTGCATGGAGCCTGTTCGTTGATGCAAACTCCTGGCTTGCTTATCAGTTTTCTGGCCTTCGTGCTCGTGCTGGGGCCGCTCGTTTTCCTGCATGAATTGGGGCACTATCTGGTCGGCCGCTGGTGCGGGGTAAAGGCCGACGTGTTCTCGATCGGTTTTGGCCGCGAGTTGCTCGGCTGGACCGACAAGCGCGGCACCCGCTGGAAGCTGTCGCTGCTGCCACTTGGCGGCTATGTCCAGTTCGCGGGCGACATGAGCCCGACGAGCAAGCCCAATGCCGAATGGCTCGCCCTTCCGGCAGACGAGCGCAACCGCACGTTCCAGGCCAAGCCCTTGTGGCAGCGGGCGCTGATCGTGCTGGCTGGCCCCGTCACCAACCTGCTGGTGGCGCTGGTCATTCTTTCGGGTTTCACGCTGGCATATGGCAAGCTGGTGGTGCCACCGGTGGTGGGCGTGGTGCAATCGGGTTCGGTTGCGCAAAAGGCCGGCTTGCAGGCCGGCGATCGCATCCTGGCCATGCGCGGCGATCGGGTCGATACGTTCCTCGACGTGAAGATGACCGTGGCCCAGCATCCCGGCGAACGGCTCGACATGGTGGTGGAGCGCGGCGGCAAGCGCCAGGCTTTGCCGATCGTGGCGGCCACGCGCGCCGACGCCGATAGCTTTGGCAACGTTCAGAAAATCGGTTTCATCGGGATCGGTCCGGCCAACGTGCAACTCGTGCGGGTGGGGCCGGTCGATGCCGTGGTCGAAGGCGCGCGGCAAATGCGCGGCATCGTCGATACCATGGTCACCGGCATCGGCCAGATCGTGACGGGCCGGCGCGACATGAAGGAACTGGGCGGCCCGATCAAGATCGCCAAGTTCTCTGGCGAGCAGTTGGTATTGGGCTGGCAGCCGTTTGTCTTCTTCGTGGCGCTGATCTCGATTAATCTGGGATTCATCAACTTGTTGCCAATCCCTGTGCTCGACGGGGGGCATCTCGCTTTCTACCTGGCAGAGGCGGTTCGCCGCCGGCCGGTCAGCCCGCGCGGACAGGAATGGGCGTTCCGCACCGGGCTGGCGCTGGTAGTGGCGCTGATGCTGTTCGTTACGGTCAACGATGTGGCCTCGCTCGATTTGTTCGGCGCGCATGGCCTGTTTGGAGCGAAGGTGTTCGGCGGCTGATCGGTCGATGATCCTGCCGTGCGGCCATGAGGCCGGCGGCATAGTGCGGGGGCAAGGGCCAAAGGGCCTTCCAGGTGCATTATTTTCCACAATATGCGGCGTGAATGCGGTGCCTTGCGCCATGCTTGCTTGATTGGCACACCGGCATCGGGCACAGGGCTGCGGTGCCGAAATCCGGCAGCGCCCATTGTGGCGAAACTTTACGAATTCAGACGGGATGGCGCTTGGTGATGATTGAACGGTACGCGAGCCTGACCGCCCCCGCCGCAGCGCGGGCATCGATCCCTGCCAAGGCGCGGGTCTCGACGCTTGCAGTGGCTCTGCTCGCCTCGACCACGCTGGCCAATGCCGCGCTGGCGCAGGCCGCGCCCAAGCCCAAGGCAAAGCCGGTTGCCGCGTCTCCGGCCACCGCCGCGCCAGCCCCGGCTGCCGCTGCACCGGCACCTGCGGCTCCGGCCGAACCGGTCCAGTTGGTCCGCTCGATCATCATCGACGGCGCCCAGCGCCTGGAGCCCGACACGATTCGCTCTTACATCCGCCTGCGCGAAGGCGATCGCTATACCCAGGCCGCTGCCGACCAGGTGCTCAAGGACCTGTTCGCCACCGAACTGTTTGCCGATGTGCAGGTGCGCAACAACGCCGGCGCCGTGACCATCCAGGTCAAGGAAAACCCGGTGGTCAACCGGATCATCCTCGAAGGCAACAAGCGCCTCAAGGAAGACAAGATCCTGCCCGAGATCAAGCTCTCGGCCCGCCAGATCTTCACACGCTCCAAAGTGCGCGCCGACGTTTCGCGCATCATCGAGCTGTACAAGCGGCAGGGCAGGTTCGCCGCCTCGGTCGAGCCCAAGATGGTCATGCTCGACCAGAACCGCGTCGATATCGTGTTCGAGATCACCGAAGGGCCCAAGTCCAAGGTCCGCCAGATCAACATCATCGGCAACCAGCAGTTCACCGATACCGAACTGCGCAGCGAGATGGTGACCAAGCAATCGCGCGCGTTCCGCGTGTTTTCTTCGGGCACGAGCTACGATCCCGATCGCCTGGCGTTCGACCAGCAGAAGCTGCGCCAGTTCTACCTGACCAAGGGCTATGCCGATTTCCGCGTGGTTTCGGCCGTGGCCGAACTGACGCCGGACAAGAAGGACTTCATCATCACCTATGTGGTGGAAGAAGGTAAGCGCTACAAGTTCGGTGACGTGAAGGTCGACAGCCAGCTGCGCGAGATCGACGGGGACAGCCTCGTCAAGAAGCTGCCGATGAAGCCGGGCGACTGGTACAATGCCAAGCTGGTCGAAGACACCGTCGACAGCCTGAGCGAGACGGCCGGCAGCCTGGGCTATGCCTTTGCCAACGTGCAGCCCGATTTCGCGCGGAACAAGGATGACCTCACCATGGGCATCAACTTCCGCATTGCCGAAGCGCCGCGCGTCTATGTCGAGCGGGTCGATGTCAATGGCAACACGCTCACGCAGGACAAGGTCATCCGTCGCGAATTTCGCTTGGCGGAAGGCGACGCGTTCAATTCCTACCAGATCAAGCGCTCGTCCAACCGCATCAAGTCGCTGGGCTATTTCCAGGAAAAGTTCGAAGTTGAGCAGAAGCCGGGTACCACGCCCGATCGCATCGCGCTCGAAGCCAACGTGGAAGAAAAGCCCACCGGCGAACTGCAGCTTTCGGCTGGCTTCTCCAGCCTCGAAAGCTTCATCTTCCAGGCCTCGATCCGCCAGAACAACTTCCGCGGCCGCGGCCAGACGGTGGGCCTCTCGGTCGACTATTCGCGCTATTCGCGCAGCGTCCAGGTCAGCTTTACCGAGCCCTACCTGTTCGATCGCAACATCTCGATGGGCGTTGACGTTTATCGCCGCGATTACAACAGCTTCAACTACCTCAACTCCAACCGCAACACGACCTACAAGCAAGCCACCACCGGCTTCCAGGTCCGCGCGGGCGTGCCGCTCACCGAGTACATGTCGCTGATCGGGCGCTACACGTTCAACATCGACAACGTGACGCTCGACCAGGATACCTACTATCTCAACGGCGCTTGTAGCCCGCTTCTTGCCGGGCGCTACCTGTGCGATGCCATCGGCCGGCGCACCAGTTCGATCCTGGGTACCTCGCTGGTCTATGACACGCTCGACAATCGCCTGCGTCCCACCAAGGGCACCTCGTGGCTGCTGAGCGGCGATATTGCCGGGCTTGGCGGTTCGGTGAAATACGCACGTGTCACGGCCAATGCGGCCCATTACTGGCCGCTGGGCAAGGGTTTCGTCTTCAGCCTGCGCGGTGAAGGCGGCGCGATCACGCCGCTCGCCAAGCGCACCGACGATCCCACTGTCGACGATATCCGCCTGACCGACCGCTTCTTCCTGGGCCAGCCGCAGATGCGCGGCTTCGACATTCGCGGCGTGGGTCCGCGCGTGCTGCGCAAGTATTACTCGCGCAATGCCGACGGCACGTTCGGCGCGATCACGACCGACCGCAATTCGTGGGCGGATGACGCCCTGGGTGGCCGCTATTACTACATCGGCCACGCCGAAATGGAGATCCCGCTGGGCGCCGGCGCGCGCGAAATGGGCCTGCGCCCCTCGATCTTCGTGGACGCGGGCGCGGTGTGGGGCGTGCGCCGCCCGGCAACCAATACCGGCGTCGTGCTTTATACCGACGCCGTCACCGGCAAGATCACGACCAGCGCCAATGCTGCCGACGGCACCGCCAACAGCGCCTATCAGAAGTACGACGAAGTCTACGTCGGCAATTCGCCCCAGCCGCGCATCTCCGTCGGCATCGGCGTCAACTGGAACTCGCCGTTTGGCCCGTTCCGCATCGACTTCGCCAAGGTCTTGAAAAAGGTCGATGGCGACGACACCCAACCCATCACTTTCAACGTGGGAACCCAGTTCTGATGAAACTCCGCATTGCCTCGGCCCTGATCGCGGGCCTGATGATCTCGGCTGCTCCCGCAGCTATGGCCCAATCCCGCGCAGCCGCTCCGGCCGCGTCGACCGGTCCTGTCGCCAACGGTATCGCCTATGCCAACCCGCAGGCGATCGTCGGTTCCTCGTCGGCCTATCAGACCGCCATGTCGCAGCGTCCCACGACCTACAAGGCGCAGATCGACCAGGCCAAGACGCGCAGCGACCAGATCAACGCGCAGCTCAAGCCGCTGGCCGACAAGTTCCAGGCCGACCAGAAGAACCCCAAGGCCGACCGCAACGCGCTTCAGGCCGAAGTGGAACAGATCCAGCAGATCCAGGAAGACGGCAAGCGCGAGATCCAGCAGATCCTCGCTCCGCTCAACCTGGCCGAGCAGTACGTGATCGAGCAGATTTCCGACAAGCTCGACGATGCCACCCAGCGCGCCATGACCAAGCGCCGCGCCACGGTCGTGCTCGACGTGCAGTCGGTGGTGAAGGGCGATCCGGCGTCCAACATCAGCCAGGACATCCTGACCGAACTCAACGCCCTGATCCCCACCGCGCAACTCGTGCCGCCGGCTGGCTGGATGCCGCGCGCCCAGCGTGAAGCGATGGCGCAGCAGCAGGCCCAGCAGGGCGCCCCGGCCGCAGCTGGCGCCAAGGCGCCGGAAGGCCGCTAAGGCAAGGCGCGAGGGGGACAATGACTCAGGACGTACAGGCCGAAACGGCCGCGCCGCTCTCGTTCGACGTGACCAAGGTGATGGCGGCGCTGCCGCATCGCTATCCCTTGTTGCTGGTCGATCGCGTAGCCTCGCTCGTGGTGGGTGAACGCATCCACGCGATCAAGGCGGTGACCATGAACGAGCAGTTCTTCCAGGGTCATTTCCCCGGCCGCCCGATCATGCCCGGCGTGCTCCAGATCGAGGCGCTGGCCCAGGCGGCCGGCGTTCTCGCTGTGGAAACGATGGGCCTGGCGGGCTCGGGCAAGCTTGTCTATTTCATGGCGATTGAGGAGGCGAAGTTCCGCACGCCGGTGGAGCCGGGCTGCCTGCTCGACCTGCATGTGGAATTCACGCAGAAGCGTTCGCGCGTCTGCAAGTTCGCCGGCAAGGCCATGCTGGGCGACAAGATCGCCACGGAATGCAGCTTTACCGCGATGATCGCCGATAGCTGATAGTGCTATCGCCAGTACCAGACTCGACAAGCGGCGCTCTTTCCGTTAGGGGCGCCGCTTTCGAGTTTCCCTACCCCGTTTCCCAGTTGCCGGTCGGAACCGGCAGCCCATCGGAGCAGTCCCATGAAGGCCAACACCCACCCCGACTACCACTTCATCAAGGTGCAGATGACCGACGGCACCGTGTTCGAAACCCGCTCCACCTGGGGCAAGGAAGGCGACACGCTGGCGCTCGACATCGATCCCACCTCGCACCCGGCGTGGACCGGTGGCAACCAGCGTCTGCTGGACCAGGGTGGCCGCGTGGCCCAGTTCAACAAGCGCTTTGGTGGCCTTACGCTCAAGAAGTGAGTGGGCTGCATCGGGGGCAGGGGCCTTGCGGGCCCTGCCCACCGTTGCGCAAGGGCGGCTTTTGCCGCCCTTTTTCGTGTCCGCTCGCCTGTGCGGTCGCGGGAAATGCATTCACCTCGCCTTGCGTGCTTGCCAAGGCCGAGTGTCGTCATAAGGTAATGCCATGCTGCCGACCTCTTCATCTGCGGGCCTGTTGGCCAATTCGCTCGATCGCCTGCTGGGCTATCAGTTGCGTCGGGCTTCGGCGGTGATGATGGCCGATCTTGCGCGCGAGTTGGGCGATATCGACTTGCGCCCGGCTGAAGTGACCGCGCTCATGGTGATCGCTGAAAATGCTGGTTGTTCGCAAACCGAAGTGGGCCAGGTGCTGGGCATCAAGCGCGCCAATATGGTGCCGATCGTTTCGCGGCTGATGGATCGTGGCCTGGTCGATCGCGAACGCGCCGATGGTCGCAGCCATGCCTTGCGCGTTACCCAGGCAGGCGCCGCCGTGGTGGCCGACGCCCAGGCGCGGATCGAACGGCACGAAGCGCGTTTTTCCAGCCTGTTCGACAGCGCCACGCTCGACGTGCTCCACGCGGTCTTGCCGGTTATCCGCAGCCAGCGCGACGAGGCGGAGGGGTAGCCAAGCTTCCCATTTCGCTCGAAAGCGGACGGGCTTGTCTCCAAAGCGGCCGCGGCCGTGCTTGATGCCCGGTTCGTGGCGGCGCAATCGCATGAGCCATGAACCCGGCCCGTGCGTCGGCCTGTCAGGCAGGCTTTTCCTTGGTGGAACTGATGGTGGCCCTGGCCATTGCCGGCCTGGCCGCCACTGCCGTGGTGATCGCCTTGCCCGGCGGCATGGCAAGGCCCGCACTTGCGGCAGAACGGTTCGCGGCGCGTCTTGCCGCCGCGCGTGACAGCGCCGTGATCGATGGCCAGCCGGTCGCATGCACCATCGATGCCATGGGGTACGCCTTCGCCCGGCGCCGCAATGGCGCATGGGTGCCACCGTCCGATCGCCGCCTGCAGCGTCAGGCATGGCCTGCGGGCCTGGCTATCGCCTTGCCCGCCGAAGGACCGCGCCGCCTGGTGTTCGATGCGATGGGCATGCCCAGCGACCCGTTCGCCGCCGTCCTTTCGGCCGATGGCACCGCGCGCCGGGTCAGCGTGGCGCGCGATGGCACGGTGCGCGTGAATGCGGCGCCATGATGTGCGGCACCGCGTGCCCGCGCAATCAGCCAGCCAACGGCTTTTCACTGCTCGAAGTGATGGTGGCGCTTGCCGTTTTTTCCATGGCTGCGCTTGCGCTTTTGCGGCTTGAGGCGGCGGGCCTGACGGGCAGCACTGCCCTCGACCGGCGACTGCTGCGCGATGTCGAGGCAGGCAACCTTGCCACGCAATGGCGCACCGATCCCGGCACGCCTGCACCGGGACTGGCCGGTGGGATTGTGGTGAACGGCGGGCGCCGGCTGGGCTGGCAGCGCGTGGTGCGGCGCGAAGGGTCATTGCTGGTCGCCACGATCACGGTGCGCCTGCTCGATGCGCCAAACGAAGCAGCGCAGGCGCGCGCCGTACGGTTGGCGCCATGAGTGGGCGCCCCTTGGCAGAGCGCGGCTTCACCCTGGTCGAAATGCTTGTGGCGCTGGCTGTCTTCGCATTGATCGCCGGGGTGGCGCTGGGCCTGTTGCGTGGCGCGGTCGATAGCGAAATGGCCTTGCGACGGCACGATGCCAGCGCTGGCCAATTGCGCCGCATGATCGCGCTGTGGCGGGCTGACCTGGTGCAGGCGCAGCCACAACTGGGCTTTTCGTCCGGTCTGGCGGGGGGTGAACTGGTTGTCGCCCTGGTTCGCGGCGGCCGGTCCAATCCGGACGGCGCGCCGCGCCCGCCGCTCGAACGGCTGGAATACCGCTATATCGGCCAAGCGCTGGTGCGGCGCAGTTACACGCAATTGGCGGGTGCGGCGCCCGATCGCGATGTGGTTGTCCTGCCGCTTGCCCAAGCGCCGCACTTGCGCCTGCGCGATGCAGCCGGGCAGTGGCACGAAGGCGCCTGGCCTGCGGGCCCGCCGCCGGTTGCCGCCGAACTCGTCGTTCAACCCGCCGGTCTCGCCGGGCCACTGCGCCTGGTCACGCCCGTGGCGCAGCCATGAACCCGCGCCCCTGCGACCCTCTTGAACGCGGGGCTGCGCTGCTCGCGGTGCTGTTGCTGGTGGCGATCATGGCCGTGCTGGCCGGGCTGATGCTCGATCGCCTGGGCCTTGCCACCCGTCTTGCCGCCAATGCCGAGGCGCAGGCTGCGGCCCAACGCGGGCTGGCAGAAGGCGAAGCGCGGCTGATGGCCGAACTGGCTGCTGGCGGTCGAAGCGGACAGGGCATCTGGCGCGTGCCGCGCGGGCAGGTGGCGTGGAGATTGGATCCGGGCGGCAGCTGCTTCAACGTCAACGCCCTGGTCGAAGCGCTAGACAACGGCGCCGTGCGTCCGCGCGCTGCCGGG
>Ga0207681_10000122_pt1 | contig 65067 bp, 51 predicted proteins | sample KBSS53metaG_FD_184324 | JGI IMG/M metagenome (GOLD analysis project Ga0207681, IMG submission 184324) | Switchgrass rhizosphere microbial communities from Kellogg Biological Station, Michigan, USA - KBS S5-3 metaG (SPAdes) (version 2) | ecosystem: Host-associated > Plants > Roots > Rhizosphere... | reverse complement strand
CTCGCCGCTGCGGAACCCGATCCCGCCGCCGGGCGCCGTCTGGCCGGCGATGGTGATGTTGCTCTTCACGGACACGGCGGTGACGAGCTGGATGTAGCCGCCGACGTCGAACACGACGAAGCGGTTCGACGCGCTCACGGCGTCGCGGAACGAGCCGCTGCCGGAGTCATTGAGGTTGGTGACGTGGTAGACGACGCCGTTGCGCGCGCCGGTCGCCTTCTTGCCGAAGCCCTGAGCGCCCGGGAAGGCGAGCGCCGGACCCGGCGCGCCGGCGCTGCCGGTCGTTCCCGAGCTGCCCGCGGTGCCGGTCGTTCCGCCGGACCCGGTCGTGCCGCCGCGGCCCGCCACGCCCGTGGTCCCCGCCGCCCCCGCGGCGCCCGTGGTGCCGCCGCGACCGCTTGCGCCCGCGCTACCCGTCGTGCCGCCGCGCCCGGCGGCCCCGGTCGTCCCCGCGGTGCCGCCGCCCGCGCCGCCGGTGCCGGTGCTGCCGCCGGACCCGGAGCCGCCCGTTCCCGCAGCCTGACCGCCGGACGATCCGGAGCTGCCCGAGCTGCCGGAGCTGCCCGAGTTGCCCGAGCTGCCGGCAATGCCGGCGGTTCCGCCGTTGCCGCCGCCGGTGCCGGACGAGCTGCCGCCGGTGCCGGACGGCGCGCCGCTGCCACCCGTGCCGGGGCCCTGGCTGCCGCCGGTGCCCGCCGGGTCGCCCCCGGACGTGTTCCCGGCGCACGCCGAGGCGAGAAGCGCGACCCCTGCCGTGACGCGTAGAAATCGGCCCATACGCCTCGTGAATGTCCCCGGTGGGATGATTTGATCAAGAATCTTGCCTCCATGCTGCCGCCTCCCGCCGTTCTCGCCGTCAGCGCGGTCGCGCTCGCGCTGACGGGCTGCCGCGGTTGTGACGAGCCGTACCAGGCGCACCTGCGCAAGATGGCCCGGCGCGAGGGGGCGTGTTATGCGCTGCCACTGCGCGAAGCGACGCGGGTCGTGCGCGAGGTACTGACCGAGGACGGGTTCCCGCTGCCGGCGGGCGCACCGGACGACACGGGTCTGATCGTCACCGGCTGGAAGGACACCACCGTCGGCTCATCGCGCCTGACGACGCGTGGCCGCCCGGCGCGCGCGCGGCGCGAGGTTTTCCTGGCGGGCGGTCCGTGCCTGCGCGTCGCCGCCCGCGAGATTTCGCAGTCAACGCCCAAGGAGGGACCGGAGTACGCGGACACGAGCTACAGCCCGTCGTTCGCGGAGGACGACATGTTGACCAGGATCGACGACCGCCTGCAGAAGCACGCGCGCCCCTGGCAGCCGCCCGCCACGCCCGAGGTCCCCGCGACGCGCGGACCGGAGGGGTTGCAAGACGCGGCGACGTCGCTCTAGCGTTCCGCCACGCGACGTTGCGTGCGGCGTCACGTCCGGATCACGCGGAGGCCAGGCAAGCTCATGCTCATCATCTCGGGAACCTCGATCAAGCAACAGGTGATTGGACATCACAGCGTGCCGTGCGCCGCTTGCCGCCAGGAGACGCTGCACCGATTTCAGCGCAACTACTCGGTCAAGCATGTCTTCTGGTTCCCGCTGTTCTCGTACCACACGACGTACGCGAAGCTGTGCGAGCGTTGCAACCTGTTGTCGCCCACCAGCGAGCCGGCGCCCGGAACGGCGCCGCCCACGCCCGCGTTGCACCGCCTGGGTTTCGTCTTCCCGCTCGGCTTGTTCTTCGGGCTTCCGATGATGTTCGTGACGTGCGGGGCCATCTTCGGCGCCGGCGGGGTGTCGTCTGGCCGCGCCGCGGCAGCCGACACGGAGCGCAGCCGCGGCCGGTTTCACGCCGACGACACCGATCGCGCGGCGCGCAGCGCGGTCCAGGGATACTTCGATCGCCTGGGCCTGCGCGGTTCGACGGTCGCCGCGACCTCGGCGGCCGTGAATGGTCACACGGTGCGGCTGCTGACGGTCCATTACTCGCGGCTCAAGAAGGTGAGCCACGGCGATCGCGTCCGCTTGCTGGAGCAGCTCGAACAGTTCGCCGACGAAAACTATCCCGACGACGAGGTGTTCCTGGGCATGAAGGGAATCGTTCTTTGGGGCGGGCATTCGCATCGCAAGGCGGGCGACGACTGGCAGCGAGAGGTGCACGAGACGACGCCGGATCCCGAGAAGAACGCGTACGCCGCGTTCGATGCGCTGGAGCTCGCGGCCGCGCCGACGGCCGCCGCCGACGCACGAGCTGAACCTCTGAACCCGCTGCCGCCCGAACAGTGACTGATCCGCACCGCCGCGCGATCGGGCGGCGGTGCTAAACTTTGCGCCGAGAATTGGCGTTGATCGATGGCAGTGCGTGACGTGATCGAGGCGGCGACCGACGAAGCCGAGGAGGCGGGTCGGACACGCCGCAAGCCGAGCTACCCGGTCAGCCGCCGGCTGGCGGCGTACCTTGCGCGGTTCCGGCGCGAGCTGGAGCTGCCGGTCACGTACGCGCGGCTGGAGGGCTTCCGCGAGAGCTTGCCGCTCGCCGACGCCGAAGGGCGCGACACGTTGTGGGAGTCCGTCCTCTATCCGCCCGGCGAGATGGAGGCGCTGAAGGTCGACCTCAAGTACATCTACGCGTTGCTGAAGGTGCACGGTGATCTGTCGGTCGTCGATCACCTTTACGTCGATCGGATCGACTTCTGCAGCTTCGGCAACTCGCTGCCGTTCCGGATCCGGATCGTGAACAGCATCAACGAGAACCCCGACTACTTCTACATCAAGAAGGCGGACGCCTCGCGCGTGTACGGCCTGGAGCTGGAGCACCTGCTGTCGCCGAACCGGCTCAACTACTTCACGCACGTGTCGACGCTGGTCGAGGAGCACGTCGCCGGCGTGCCCGGCGATATCTTCACCAAGCGCTGGCTGGAGAACCGCGACATCAAGCCGATCCGCGTCGCCAAGGAACTGGTGAAGTTCAACGAGCGCTGCTTCATCCGTTTGCTCGGCGACATGCGCAGCTACAACTTCGTTTTCGTCCTGACGCCCGACTTCGAGGGCTGGCAGGTCCGTATCCGCGCGATGGACTTCGATCAGCAGTCGTACAGCGGGCGCCGCACGTTTTATCTGCCCCAGTTCTTCCGGGACAACCTGGCCCTGGTCCAGTTCACCACGAACCTGCTGGACCTGAAGACGGCGTACCAGTATCAGCGCGAGGAGCGGACGCTGCTGCTCATGCGCGCGGAGGCGGCCCAGCAGCGTCTGGACATCTTGCTGGACGCCATGCATGGCGACGTGATCGCGCCGCCGGAGCACGTGATCACGCTTCGCCAGGGCCTGGCCGAGCACTTCGACGCCGACGTCTTCCTCAAATGCGAATCGATGGCCGCCCTGGTGCGCGAGAACATGCGCCAGATCGGGCTGGAAGACACGCGACGGCCCGGCCGCGGCCTGTAACCGCTGGAAATGAGGTAGGTTCGGCGCGGCGGAAAAAAGGCGCCGGGTGCGCGTCGATCTGGACGGGGCTCGTTCGTCGCCATCGAGAGAGGGCGCTGACGGCCAGGCCCCACAGGCAAAGGAGAACGACGATGCGAGTCATTGTGATGGTCAAGGCGACGAAGAACTCCGAGGCGAGCGCGCCGCCCACCGCCAAGCTTCTCGAGGACATGGGCAAGTACAACGAGGAGCTCCTGAAGGCCGGCATCATGCTGGCCGGGGACGGACTGAAGGCGAGCAGCCTCGGCAAGCGCGTCCGGTTCTCGGGTTCGGGCGGAAAACGAACCGTCATCGACGGTCCGTTCGCCGAGACCAAGGAGCTGGTCGCCGGCTACTGGATCTGGCAGGTGAGATCGATCGAGGAGGCGGTCGAATGGGTGCGCCGCTGCCCGGATCCGATGCCGGGAGAAGAATCGGAGATCGAGATCCGCCCGCTGTACGAGGCCGAGGATTTCGTCCTGAAATGAGGCGCGTGTTAGCTTGAAGCATGGCGTGGACGCGGTTTTCGCGGACGTGCGCGACGGCGGCGCTGGCGATAGCGATGTCGATGTTGCTCGCGGCGTGCGGGGGATCGGACGGCCCGCCCCGGGATCCGTGGGAGCACCTGATGACGGCCTGCACGATCTACGCGGAGGCCATCTGTAACAAGGATGCGCAGTGCGTCCCGCCCGAGGAGTCGACGTGCATGTCCACGCAGCTGGCCGGCTGCCTCTCGGACGGCCAGCAAGGCGGGCCGAGCTGCGTACCGGCGGCGGCCAGCGCGATCGAAGGCTGCGCCGCCAGTCTGACCGCGATGGCGTGCGCCGACTACTGTACGACCGACGCGAGCGGTACGTTCTGCTTCGCGCCTTGTGTCTGGCTCTGCTGAGTCCGACCGTCGCTGGCACCGACATTGCCAGCGTTGGTGGCGTTGACCCCAAACGAACCGCCTGACCCCGTGCCAGGCCACGCCAGGGAGGTGCGCATGGACGAAACAGTAGGCTCACCGGCACAGACAGAGCAGTTCGCCCTGCACAGATTGAGCAGGATCTCCTTGCCAGAAATCTCGCCCCTCGCTACCGTCAGCCCGCCGGGGCCCAAGGTGAGTACGCGGAGCACGATTGTTGATGAGGCGGAGGTTGGCCTCCCTGACAGCGCGGGGATGCACCTGCTCGTCATGTCCCCGGATTCGTTCAACACTTACCCGTTGCCGAAGATCGGTGACGTGACCATCGGCCGTTCCGGTAAGTCGAAAATCGTAATCGAGGATCCAAAAGCGTCGCGCGAACACGCGCGCCTCTTCGTCGACGTCGAGCAGGGCAGCTTCTTTGTCATGGACACCGGCAGCGCCAACGGGACGCTGGTCCGCGACACCGTCATCCCGAAGAGCGAGCGGGTTCCGGTAGCGCCGGGCGAGGCCATCGCCATCGGCAGCACCGTACTGATGGTGCAGCAGAACAGAACCACGCTCGGCCACCAGCGCCTCTGGTCGCACGCCTACTTCGAGACCCGGCTCGAGGCGGAGTGCGCGCGCGGCGACACGGCGGGCGGCCGGTTCGCGCTGGTCCGGGTGCGGCTGCAGCGGCCGCTGCCGTGGACGCGCCTGGCGCCGATCCTCGCCCAGGAGATCCCCGCGCCGAACGTCTTCGCGGCCTACGGCCCGAGCGACTACGAATTGCTGCTGCTCGACCGCAGCGAGGAGCAGACCTCGGCGCTGGTGGGGCGGCTCGAGGCGGCGCTGAGCGGCGCTGATACCCATTGCAACACCGGCGTCGCCAACTATCCGCGCGACGGCCGCACCGTCGACGAGCTGCTCTCGTGCGCCAACACCCGGCTTCGGCGCGGAACGGCCGCCGACACGTCGTCGGCGAACGCCGACAAGACCGCCCGTGAATCGACGTGGGTCTTCGGGCCGGCGATGGCGCGCGTTCACGAGCTGGCGCTGCGGGTCGCGGGCGCGAACATCAACGTCCTGATCCTGGGCGAGACGGGCGTCGGCAAGGAAGTCCTCGCAACGATGCTTCATCAGCGATCGCCGCGCGCGAACAAGCCGTTCGTCGCGCTGAATTGCGGCAGCCTGCCGGAGTCGATCATCGAGAGCGAGCTGTTCGGAAACGAGCGCGGCGCGTTCACGGGCGCGACCGGCAAGATGGGGCTGATCGAATCCGGCGACGGTGGCACGGTCTTCCTGGACGAGATCGGAGAGCTTCCGGTCCTGGTTCAGGCCAAGCTGCTCCGCGTGATCGAGACGCGCACGTTCACGCGCGTCGGGGGCCTGAAGCCGAAGCAGGTCGACGTGCGGTTCATCGCCGCGACGAACCGCGATCTCGAGCGGGAGGTCCTGAAAGGGACGTTCCGGAGTGATCTGTTCTTCCGGCTGAACGGCATCAGCCTTTCGATCCCGCCGCTGCGCGAACGGAAGACGGAGATCGCGCCGCTGGCGCTGGGGTTCCTGGGAAGTTTCTGCGGCGAGGCCGGCCGCCGGATCCCGCGGCTGGGTGAGGAGGTCGTCGACCTGCTGCGCGGGTACTCGTGGCCGGGCAACATCCGCGAGCTGAAGAACGTCATCGAACGATCGCTCGTGCTGTGCGACGGCGACGAGATCCTTCCCGAGCACCTGCCGATCGACAAGATGGTCGCCGAGCCGCTGGGCGCGCGCGCGTCGGTGTCGCAGCACACGGCGGCGCCGAGCACGCTCTCTGCCGAAGAGCAGGCCGAGCGCCAGCGCATGATCGACGCGCTGGACGCGCACGTGGGCAACCAGACGCGCGCGGCGGCGGCGATGGACATGCCGCGGCGGACATTCGTCGCGAAACTGGACCGCTACGGAATTCCGCGACCGCAGAAGGGCGCGCCCAGGCCGCCCGGTCCTCCGACGACGCCGCCTTCCGAAAGCTGAGCGCGGCGCGACGCTAGACAGGCGCGCTCCGCGCCTGTCTAGTCGACCATCGGAGGAGGAGGAGGAGGAGGAGGAGGAGGTGGCGCGGGCGGCTGGGTCACCGCAGGCGGCGGCGAATTCGGCACACCCGGCGGTGGCACGGTCGGCGGCACCGGCTTCTGAGTATCAGGCTGAACGCACGCCGACAGATCGAAGAACAGAAACTCCAGCGCCTTCTCCTGCGCGGACAGCGTCTTCCCGCGGCAGCCGTCCGGGAACGGCATCGCCGGATCGGAGATGTCGGTCTTGTCACCTGCCGCCGCCGGCGCCGCGTTGAGGTGGATCGCGGTGAACACCGCGCGCCCACACTGCGCGTCGGCAGCCGCCTCGACCGGCGTGTTGAAGGTCATGTACTGGATCGCCGGACGCTGCGGCGACATCGGATCATTCGTGTTCTTGTCGATGGCGATCCAGCTCTGCGTCGCACCCATTACCGCCGTCGCGGCGTGCTGCGGCTCGTAGATCTGCATCTGGCCGCGCGTGGTGGATGCGCCGCGCGCGACCAGCCAGTCTGCCAGCGCCGCGCCCTTCGGGAAGCCGGTGTTGATGGTCGCGGTACTCGGGGTCGGCGGCGTCGAACCCGGATCGATGTACGCGGCCGTGCTGGGCCAGGGCGCCGGGCCCTTGCGGAAGAAGTAGTAGTGCAGGTGATCGGCGAAGATCCGGCCGCCCGCGTCGCCGTACGCCTTCACGTTGGCGAGGTAAGGTGTCTTCACGTCGCCGAACTGACTCCCCTCGCACGAGAAGATGAGGAGATCGTAACCGAGCATCTTCGAGGTGCTGCCCCACAGCGTCGTCGCCGCCGGGAACTTTCCGCCCCCGAGAGCCGCGTTGAACTGGATTGCGCCAGGCCCGTTGCCGTTGGGCGCGACGGCCGGGTCGCCGCCGGCGAAAAGATTGATGCGGCCGGCGCCCGATTCCAGCGTGTACTCGGCGTCCGCGACGCCGATCTTCCGGAGCAAGCACTCGAACGCGTCGGAGCTGCCGGTGGTGACGCCGATCTTCGGAATGTTTCCCTCCGACCTGTTGCGCGGAAGCCGCGTCAGGTTGGCGTCGGTGATCGGATTGTCGACGCAGGCGGTGACCCTCGGGATGGTCACCTGCCGCCGCCACTTCCCGACCTGGATGACCAGCGGAATGTTCGTTCCGGTGGGGACATTCTCCAGCGTGAAGCGCCCGTTCACGTCGCTGAGCGCCGCGGCGATCGGTTTGCCTGACAGCGTGACGCTGCACTTGTCGCACGAGGCGCCGGTGGGGATCGGATCGAGCGCAGCGTTCGGGATGTACGCGACGGCGTTGTACAGCGGTGTGATACCGGCCGGGTCGTAGATGGTTCCACTGACCGTCGTCTTCGCGGTGCCGGTGCACGTTGCGATGTTGCACTGGATCCCGGTGCATCCACCCGTGCCCGGTACGTTGGGGCAGACGCCAGCTTGCGCGCCGGTGCCGCAGGCCATGCCGCCGGGGCAAGCGGGGCAGTCGAGCACGCCGCCGCAGCCGTTCCCGATGCGCCCGCAGTACTGGCCACCGCCCATCGGGTTGCAGGTGATCGGCGTGCAGTTCGTCGCCGTGCAGACACCGGGTACGCCGCCGCCACCGCACGTCGAGCCGGCGGCGCAGTCACCGCACGTCAGCGTGCCGCCGCAGCCGTCGCCGATCGTGCCGCAATAGCGCGTGGTCCCGACGGTGCACGTGAGCGGTACGCAACCGGCCTTCACGCAAACACCGGCGGTGCACGTCTCGCCCGTCGCGCACGCGCCGCAGTCCAGCTTCGTTCCGCAGCCGTCGCCAATCACGCCGCAGTAGCGGGCCGATCCGCCTGACGTACAGCTGACCCGCGGGCAACTCGGCCCGCCGACGCACAGGCCGGCGGTGCAGACGCCGTCGCCGGCGCAAACGCCGCACTCGAGCGAGCCGCCCTTGCAGCCGTTGCCGATCTTGCCGCAGTACTGTCCGCCCGCGGGCGTGCAGGTCACCGACGGCGCGCAGGCTGCGTCGCTGCCGGCGTCGGTCCCGATGATGGGCCCGCCGCCGGTTCCGGCCGAGCCGCTGGTCCCGGCCGTCCCCGACCCGCCGCGGCCGGTGCCGGCGCCGGTCCCGGCGCTGCCGGTCGCGCCGGCCGCCCCAGCCGCCGAGGGTGTCACCTTCGCGGTGCAACCGAGAGAGGCGGCGATCGCTGCGCCGAGGATGCACGACGCTGCGAGCAGACGGGTCCGCACGATCCTTGGGTTGTCGGGCGGCGTCGAAACAGCTCGACGGGCAACGTTTCGACGACGACACCGACATGTACCCGTGAGCCATCGCGACGGGCGTGACGACACCCAACGGGGAAGATGTCCATCGATCGAAATGGGAACCCTCAAAGGGTTCCCAAACCCTCCCGCGATGTTACGCGGCGAGCAGAGCTCGCCGGCTCCACACGCGACCGCGTGATGATTTCAGCGATGGTCGCACTGCTCGCGGCGGCCTGTAACGCCAGCGTGAACGCCCCGTCCGGCGGCGGCCGCGGCGGCGCCGGCGGCACTTCCGGAACGTCGGGCGCCGCCGGCACGTCCGGCACCGCCGGCCACACGACGGGTATCGGTGGCATCAACGTGTCCGACGCGGGGCGCCCCGACGGGCCCACCGAGGACGCGAACTGTGGTCTCCAGAACTTCGCGCTGGATCGCCGGCCCGCGATCGTCGTCTTGCTGCAGGACCGCTCGACCTCGATGCGGAACACGATCAACAGCGTCACCCGCTGGGCGCTGGCGGTGAACGCGGTCAAGCCGGTGCTGCAGCAGACCCAGGCGGGGATCTCCTGGGGGTTCAAGCTGTTCCCCGACGGCAAGGAGTGCGGCGTCACAACCGGCGTGAACATCGAGCCGGCGGTGAACAATGCGGGTCCGATCACCGCGCAGCTCGACGCGATCAAGGTCGTGCAGAACTCGTCGGACAACCTCGGCTTGTGGGACGGGACGCCCGTCGCGCCGGCGCTGCGCCAGACCGCGCAGTACCTGGCGTCGCTGCCCAGCGACAAGCAGAAGTACATCCTGCTCGCCACCGACGGGCAGCCGACCTGCAAGGGCGCCGATCCGCTGCTGGGGGGCGGCGATCCGGACTCCGATGATCTCCCGTCCGGCCCCGCGGCGGTCCGCGAGGTCGTGGCCATGGGGATCAAGGTGCCGGTGGTCGGCATCGCGTTCTCGGACACCTGGGACCCCACCGACCTCAAGGACAACGAGGTCACGCTGAACGAGATGGCGAAGGCCGGCGGCATGCCGCGCCCGACGGATCCCGCGTATTACGCGGCCAACTCGTCGACCGAGCTGGCCACGGCGTTCTCGCAGATCACGGGCATCCTCATCAGCTGCACGTTCGACCTGAAGGGGATGAAGCCGCCGTCACCGGACGACGTGGCGGTGAAGATCGACGGCGTGAAGGTGCCGCGCGACAAGGTGCACGGCGAGGGATGGGACTACGACGCCGAGATGGCCAACGTCGTCATCTACGGTCAGGCGTGCGAGCAGCTGAAGGGGATCGGCGCGACCAACAACGTCCAGATCATCTTCGGCTGCCCCGGGATCATCATCGAGTAGCGCGAGCGCGGAAGCGCGCCGGCCAGACGGGCCGCGCGAGCATTCCGAGGTAGCTGCGCGGCAACGGCGCGTCGGATCCCAGCGGCCACGTCTCCGGGCCCGTGGGACGGTGGTACGTCCCGAACAGAAGGTCCGTCCACGGCGCCAGGTTGGCAAAGTTCTCCGCGCGCGGTGAGCGCACGTGGTGCCAGTGGTGAAGCTCGGGCGCGCCCAGCAGCACGCGCAGCGGACCCAGCGGCAGCCGCACGTTCGAATGGATGAAGATCGCCCACATCCCGCGCAGCGCGATCAGCCAGGCGATCTGATTCAGCGAAAATCCGAGCACGATGGCCGGGAGGTTGACGGAGAGCTGCGTGAGCAGCCCGTCCAGCGGGTGCTCGCGGTGCGCCGCCAGCCAGTCGAGGTGCTCGGCGGTGTGGTGAACGGCATGAAACCGCCACAGCAACGGGATCGCGTGGCAGGCGCGGTGGAACCAGTAGACGGAGAGATCGCCCAGCATCACGACCACGATCGCTTGCAGCGGCAGCGGCCAGGCGGCGAACCCGGCGCGCAGGCCGCGCGGCACCAGCGGATTGATGCGCAGGTCGAACGCGTGGACGGCGACGGCGGCGAGACCGATCCAGACCAGATACTGGCCGGCGAAGAACGCGAGATCGGTGAGCCAGCGGGGGCGAAAGAGGCGCTGGCCGGGGCGCGCGGGGAAGAGGAGCTCGAGAGGCCAGATCACGACCGCGAGCGCGACCAGGCTGACGCCGGCGGCCCAGGCGGAGGCGGCCAGATTGGCGAGCAACGTGCTCACCGCGCCCCCTGCTGTTGGGGCGCCGCGTTCTTCTGCGGCGTCTCTTCCGGCGGCAGCTGCATCAGGGGCGGCGGTGGAACCACGGTCAGGCTCTTGGTGGCCGGCGCGTAGAGCGGGCGCGGCCGAACGACCGCTTCGCTCTTGGTCGCCGGCGCATAGGTCGCTTGCTGCGGGGGTGGCGAGACGACGGGCCCGGCCTTGGTGGGCGCGCCGTACGCCGGGTAGTTGTTCTTCGCCGACGTCGCGCAGGCGTTCACCATCACGATGGTGAGGAACGTCAGCCCGCTCGCGATGGCGAGCGCCTTGAGCACGAGCCGCCCGAAACCTTGCCGCGGGCCGCGTTCGTCCATCCCCTCCAGTGTACACTCGGCCGCCGATGGGGGAGCGCTGTGCGCGTTGTACGGCGCCATTCTGCAAGTGAACTTCGCGTGAGGTGACCATGAACCGGACCTTTGCTGGGCTGCTGCTGGTTGGACTCGTCTTCTTCTTCGCCGCGGATGCGCCCGCGGCGCCGGCCGCCCCGGCCGCGACAGCGCGCCGTCCCGTCGCTCCTCCCGTCCCGTACTTCGTGAAGAGCGCCGCCTCGCTCGCCGAGCTGGAAAAGACCTTGCAAGGGAAGGGCGGCAAGGCCGGCGACCTGCTGAAGCCGGCGGCGACGTCGATCGAGATCGTGCTGCGGCACGAGGAGGACTTCGAACAGGCGGAGCACGAGATTCACGACGGCAAGGACCACATCTTCTTCGTGACCGACGGTCAGGCGACGCTCACGCTCGGTGGCGAGCTGGTCGCGCCGAAGGAGATCTCGCCGGGAGAGTGGAGGTCCCCCAAGTCGGCCAACTCGAAGACGGTCGACGTCGCCAAGGGCGATCTGATCTTCATCCCGCACGGAACCCTCCACGGCCGCAGCGTCAAGGGCAAGCGCTTCACGATGGTGATCGCCTCGTTCTTCCCGAACGGCCCGCCGCCGCCCGCGCCGGCCAAGTAACCTGCCGTCGGTCGTGTACCGGAAGGTCTTCGTCTCCTATCAATTCGCGCTGGTCGACGTGGAGGGCGCCTTCTACGCGATCGGCGGCGAGACGGAGGCCGGCGCGATCGAGACCATCGAGGTGATCGACGTCGCCGTGCGCGGTGGGAAGGACAAGGTCTAGGGCCTTCTGATCCGGTTCGCTGAGCAAGGGATCGCGATCGAGCTGGACTGGTTCGCGAACCGCTTCTGGGGCAACGCGGTACGCGCCGCGCAGGCGAAGCGCTAGCGATCGCCGACCATTCACCGACTCGCGGCGACCGTTCGGTCGGACTGCCGCCGCGCGTGCGACGGCGTTCGCTACCGTCGGTCCATGACGATCGACCCGATGCGCGTTCCGCCGGCGCTGCCGGCCCCACGTCCCGCTCGCCCCCAGCCGGGCACGATCCTGTTCGTCAATCCGTTCTACGCGAAAGACGTCAACGCCAGCTTCGGCAAGCACGTGCTGACGCCGACGCTGGCGCTCACCAGCCTGGCGGGCGCCACGCCGCCCGGCTGGAAGATGCGCTACTGGGACGAAAACTTGTTACAGGGCCCGCCGCCGCTGGATCCCGTTCCCCAGGTCGTCGGGATCACCGTGCACCTCACCTTCGCGCGGCGCGCCTACGAGCTGGCGGCCTGGTTTCGCGCCCACGGATGCACGGTGATCCTGGGCGGCTTGCACGCGCTGTCATGTCCCGACGAGGTGGCCGCGCACGCCGACGCCATCGCCATCGGCAACGGCGTGCCGCTGTGGCCGCGCATCCTGGCCGACGTCGCCGCCGGGACGCTGGCCCCGCGCTATCAGGCCGAGTACGGCGACTACGCGAGCGATCCCAGCCCCGACCGATCGATCCTGCCGCGCTGGGGTTTCCTGACGGGCGCGTCGCTGATCGCCACCCAGGGCTGTCACAACCGCTGCGGCTTCTGCTACCTCGCGACCGGCGACACCCGCATCAAGTACCAGATGCGCCCGCCCGCGCAGGTCGCGGCCGAGTTCGTCGCCACCGGCGAGCCCTACGGCGTGTTCGTCGACAACAACCTTGGTTCGAATCGCCGGTACCTGCGCGCGCTGTGCGAGGCGCTGGCGCCGCTGGACAAGATCTGGAGCGCGGCGGTCACGCTGGACGTCAGTGACGAGCCCGCGCTGGTTCGCCAGATGGCGCTGGCCGGCTGCACCGGCGTCTTCATCGGCTTCGAGAGCCTGACCGACGACAACCTGCGCGCCGCCGGCAAGCGTAGCCCGCGCGCCGACGACTACGCGCGCCGCATCGAAATTTTTCACCGCAACGGCATCCAGGTGAACGGCAGCTTCGTGCTCGGCTTCGATCACGATCGCCCGGACGTGTTCGAGACGCTGGCGGACTGGATCGAGGAGCAACGGTTGGAGTGCGCGACGTTCCACATCCTCACGCCGTATCCGAACACCCCGCTGTTCCGGCAGATGCAGGGGGAGGGGCGCCTGCTGCACGAGGACTGGTCGCTCTACGACACGGCCCACTGCGTGTTCCGGCCGAAGCACATGACGCCCGCCGAGCTGGATGCGGGCTACGCGTGGATCTACCGGCGGCTGTTCTCGCTGGCGTCGATCTGGGCGCGGCGCCCGCGCCAGGCCAGCGCGGTGCTTCCGTACCTGGGGATGGCGCTCCTTTACAAGCGGGCGAACCCGCTGTGGCAGTGGTTGATCCGCCACCGCCTCACGCACGCGCTGTGGAGCCCGCTGGTCCGCCTGACCCGCGCGCGGCACCGCCACTTCCGCGCGCGCCTCGCGGCGTCGCCGTCGGCGTCCGTGCCCGGACCGCTGCGGCTGCCGGTGCGCCCCAGCGTCTGATCGACGTCGTTACCAGCCGGAGCTGGTCGCGCCGCCCAGGACGGCGTGCACGGCGTAGACCTGACCGCCGTACATCTTGAACATGTGCATGTCGGTGTTGCCCATGAACATGGTCATGCCGACGCCGATGCCCGTGTCGGGATCGCCGATCAGGATCCGCGGCGTCATCACCGGGGTGCCGGTCGGCTGACCGGAGCTGCAGCTCGCGCCGACGCTGCAGGCGCCGGGGCTGTAGCCGTTCTCGAGCCGCCGGCAGCTGCTGGCTACGTTGCAGACGCCCATCGGGAACACCCGGAAGTACTTGTCGATCCACGCCGTCAGCTCGGCGCGCGTGGCCTTTTGGCCCGTGGGCGCCGTCTCCCACATGACCGTGCTGTTCGCCGAGATGATCGCGCCCGTGTTCGACGCGTACGTCATCCCCGACAGCTTGTAGTCGCCCGGCCGCACGGCGATGGTTTCGATCTCCGTGATCATCTGGTTTTGCAGCTTCAGCCGGAGCGCGACGGGGATGTCCATGGTCCCGTCGGGAACCACCGCGTGCGTGGCGGAGCTGCAGATCTCGACGTCGAGCGCGCTCTGCGAGTACTTCACCGCGCCGGCGGTCATCCACAGCCCCTGGCCCAGCGTCATGACCTTGCCGTTCTCGGTGAACTTCACGTTGGACGCCAGCGGCAGCGTCGACGAGTTGTGCGCGGCGAGCGCCGTGAAGTAGGCCGTGATGGTGCTCCTCAGCAGCTCGCGCGTGCACGCGGTCGCGCCGCTGCCGCCGCTGCCACCGCTCGCCGATCCGCCCCGGCCGCCCGCGCCGCCGCCGCTGCCACCACCGCCGCCCCGACCGGCGCTGCCGGAGGTTCCGCCGCTGCTCGCGCCGCCTCCGCCTCCCGTTCCCGCCGCGCCGCTCGTGCCGGCGCTGCTCGATCCACCCGTACCCGCGGCGCTGGATCCGCCGGTGCCCGCGGCGCTGGATCCGCCGGTCCCGGCGCTGGCCGATCCCCCGGCGCCCGCGTCACCGGGCGTGGTGGATCCGCCGGTGCCCGCGGCGCTGGAACCACCCGTCCCCGCGGTGGATCCGCCGCTCGCGCCCGTGCCCGCGGCGCCGCCGGTGCCCGAGCTCGATCCGCCGCCTCCGCCGCACGCGCCGAGCACGAGGACCGCCGCGAACAGGCTTCGCCAGTTCCGGATACCCATCATGGTCGCCTACGTTAGCTCCATTCCCGGGCGCGTTCGGCTTGATCGAATTAAGACGGGAACCCTGGAGGGTCGCTTACGCGCGATCGGGGCATCGAAGCTGCGCTGCGATGTACCCTTTCCTGCGATCTCCCCGGCCGGATCAGGGAATACCTGCCCGGGATGCTTCGCGTGCAGGATGTCCGATCGGCTCGGGGCGCGCTGGTGGCGGGCGCGTGCGTGGGGTTCTGCCTGGCCGCCTGCCAGGCACCGGACGAGTATTTCCGGGGCAATGACTTCGGGCAGGCCGGGAACACGACCCTGGGCGTGGCCGGGAATGGCGCGGGGGGCAGCCTCTCGCCAACAGGTACAGCGGGCGCCACCGGCGCGGCGGGAAGCATCGCGCCGACCGGCGCGGCGGGAAGCTCGACAGCAGGGACAACCGGCGCGGCCGGGACGACCGGAGCGGCCGGGACGACCGGGGCGGCCGGGACGACCGGGGCGGCCGGGACGACCGGCACGGCGGGGACCACCGGCGCGGGCGGCCGGGGGACGGGAACCGGCGGCGCTGCGGGCACCACCGGCGCCGCGGGCCGCGGGGGAACAACGGGCGCCGCGGGCCGCGGGGGGACGACGGGGACGGCCGGTCGCGGCGGAACCACGGGAAGCGCCGGGCGCGGGGGCGGGGGCGGCGGGACGACAGGGGCGGGCGGGGCCAGCAATTCCTGCCCGCTGGGCGGCCGGCTGGACTGCTCGGCGGCCGGGTCGCTGGACATGACGCCCGATGGGATGGTCGCCGACTTCTCGACCGGGCAGTGGAACGCCACCACCGCGAAGTTCTGCGACGCGCACGGGCTGGACGGCGGCGTGTCGTTCTACGCGGGCACCGGCTCGACGGCGATGGCGGCCGTCGACACGATGGCGCAGAACCTCAAGCTGAACTTCATGGTCTCGGCAGGGCAGTACGCGGGCGGCCGCCTCAACTTCGACTCGTGCGTCGACGCGCGCATGTTCAACTCGATCCAGTTCACGGCGTCGGTGAGCGCTGGCAGCCTCACCGGCTGCACCCTCCAGGTGCAGCTGCAGACACAGGATCAGCGTCCGATGACGGCGATGAACCCGACGGGCGGCACCTGCACGGCGGCGACCTGCGAGCGTTACCCGGCGGCCGCCCTGACGGCGCCGACCGGGACGGCGGCCATGGTCACCACGCGGTTCACGGCGTTCGACAATCCCGCGATGTCCGCGATCGCGACGGCGGGTCAGCTCACCGGGATCCAGTGGCAGGTCAATTCGGGCAACAACGGCTCCGGGACGTGCACCGTCGAGCTGCGCATCGACAACATCAGATTCGTCACCCAGTAGGTCAGGCGGCGAAGGCGCTTCGTTTACAGCCTGCGGGCGTTTTCGATCTCGCGCTGCTTGAGAAACCAGCGGCACTTCGTCTTGCCGAACTCGCGCAGCTCGTCGAGCAGCGCCGGACTGCGATCCAGCTTCGACCGGTAGCCCAGCTCGCGATCCATCGGTATGCGCTGGACGTTGATCGGGTGGTAGCGCGTATCCATCAGCTTTCCGCCGGTGATTGCCCGATTGAGCATCTCGATGAACGCCAGCTCCTGTTCCAGCGACAGGTTGCCTGACAGAGAGTTGCGGCGGTCGAGGATCTCGTGGGTCTCGGTGGGCACGCGCGCGCAGGTGCTGGAATTGATCTGGATGACCCAGATCTCATCCACCTCGTAGTCGATGAAATCGTGGATGGGCGGATTCTGAGAAAACAAGCCATCCCAGTACACGCCGCGGCCGGGGACGTGCACGGCCCGGAACAGCTCGGGGATTGCCGCCGACGCCAGCAGCACCTCGGGGGACAGGTCGTCGCCCGAGAACAGCTCGAAGTGGCCGCTCAGGACCTCGACGGCGCCGATGCGCAGGATCGGGGCCCCGGGTTTGAGGGCAAGGTCGCGCAGCTCGGCGAAGTTGAAGTACTCGTTCAAGATCGCGCGAAACTTATCCTCGCCCCAGGTCGGAAGATGGTAGGGGCTCACCTCGGGCATGACCATGCGATCGCGCAGGTCCATGATGCCCAGCAGCGCTTGATTGATGACCTGATCGATGGGCTCGCTGGCGGACATCGCCTTCCAGAACCCCCGTAGCTTTCGCACGGCCAGATCGGGATCGTTCCGCACCAGGCCGTCCCACGCGAGCGCCGCGCAGATCGCTCCGCCCGAGGTGCCGCTGAGCGCGACGATCTCGGCGTCCGCGGGGAGCTTGGCCATCAGTCCTTCGAGGACACCCGCCGTGAACGCCGTGTGAGAGCCGCCGCCCTGGCAGGCGATGGCCACGCGCTTACGGGCCGGGGTTGCCATCGAGCCCTCGACCGTCATCGTCGCCATGAGGCGGCACAATGCAGGCGGCGTGCCCGCGCGCAGCGTGAATGCGCGGCGGTGCGCATTACCGTCCCGTGTCACGGACCGCCGAGGCGTTTCGTACAGCGAACGATTGCTGCGCCCGCCAGGCGTTCCCACCTTGTGACTTCATGGGCGCGGCGCGACCTGCTCCGATCGACGACGGCATCGTCCGGCGGTTCACGCGCGGAACGGAAAATCCGCGCGGGGTCCTCTGGTTCGGCGCGCGGTCGTTCTGGGGGCACGTTCGCCACCTGGTGTCGGCGGCGATCGCGTCCGAGAGCATCGATTCGCGCGACTGGATGACGCCGGACGATCCCGAGACGCTGCGTTCACGAATCGCGCGCACCCTCGGGGGAAGCGGGGCGGGAAGCACCCTGACCGAAGGGATGGAACGGGACGTCTACATCGACTTCGTGGCCGACACCGGAGACGACGCGGCCGTGAGCCGCGCGGTCGCGACCCTGGTGTTCGCCCCTTACGAGCTTCCCGATCCGGATCGGCCCGGCGAGGTGTTGACCGCGCCTCGCGGCGACATTCTCCTGTTCGGCGGCGACACCGCGTACCCGGTCGCGACCGCGCAGCAGATCCTGAATCGCGTGATCGTGCCCTGGAATCAGGTGTTGCGATCATTGCCCGCCGACAATCGGCCGCGCGTCTTGCTGGGCATCCCCGGAAACCACGACTGGTACGACGGGCTCGACGGCTTCTCGCGCATGTTCCGCTGGCGGCCGGCGGCCGGGGCGCTTCACGGCCCGGTCGTGGGCGTCTCGAAACCTCTCGCCGGCCACCTGGTCGCCTGGGCACGCGAATTCCTTCACGGCGGCGCGGTGGAGAAGCCGCGCGATCTCATCCTGGAGGGCTACACGCCGGTCCAGAGCGCCAGCCACTTCGCCTTGCGGCTGGCGCCCGGCATCGACCTGCTCGCGGTCGATCGGCAGCTCACGGTTCTGGATCCGCGCCAGCAGGAGTTTCTCGGCGATCAGTACCGTGCTCATCCCGATGCGGCGACGATGCTGGTGATGCCGGATCCGGTGTTCGCGTTCGGCGTTCCAGCGAAGTGGGGCGTCCAGGTGATCGAGAAGCTGAACCTCGATCTGGAGCGGCGCGAGACATTCGTGCTGACCGGCGACCTCCACCATTACGAACGCCTCGAAGGCGGCAAGGCGTTGCACGTCATCGCCGGTGGTGGCGGCGCATTCGTTCATCCCGCGCGCATCGCCAGCGGTGGCGTGCCGCCGAAGAAGGTGTGGCCCAGCCGGGCGCAGTCTCGACGCCTGCTGCGCGGGGTTCCCTGGAAGCTGGCGCTGGGGCGTTCCGGGTGGTTGGCCCACGTCTGCCTGCTGGTCCTGTTCGCGCCCGCGATCCTTCTCGCCCGGCGGTACGGCGGGCGCTTCGACGTGAACGTCGTCGGCGAGATCGTCATGACGATCATTCTCACGGGCGTTTTTTCGTTCATCGGCGGGGCCGTTCAGCGGAAGGCGGTGGTCCCGATCGCGCTGGCCGCGGCCGCCGTCGTCGCCGCCATCCCCATCGGGGGCGCCGCGCTGGTGCGATTCGCGTTCGCGCACCTGGGGCAAACGCCGTCATGGCTCGCGATCTCGTGGCTGACGCTGGTCATCGCCGCGTTCGCCGGCACCTTCGTGTTCGGCGCGTTCCTTTCGCTGCTGACGTTGCTCGGTTACGAGCACACGCTGCCGTCGGCGCGCACACGCAGGCGCTCACGGTGCTGGACCACCCGGGGTTCAAGCATTTCGTGCGGCTGCGGGTGCGCGCCGACGGCAGCGGCATCGACGGCTGGTGCATCGGCGCGACCGATCCGCTGCGCGCGGGCCAGAAGCCGGAGCTGGTCGACCTGTTCACCTGGCGCCCGCGCTCCCGGGTCGGTTGAGCATGTCGTTCCTGGGGCGGCTCCCCGGCGTCTCGAAGGCTCGCCGGGTCGTCAGCGAGACGGCGCGCGCGGCGTGGAGCCGCGACCGGGCCCAGCTGGGCTGGTTTCGCGCGCTGGGCAACCGGATGTTCCGGATCGCGATCCTCGTCGTCCGGGGTTTCGTCGCGCACCGCGTGACGATGCTGGCGGCGTCGCTGACCTTCTACACGGTGTTCTCGGTCGTCCCGATGCTGGTGGTGGTCCTGTGGACGCTTAAGCTGACCGATCACCTTCCGGTGGCGCCGGTCGAGCTCTACGCACAGCAGCCTCTGGTGACGGGCGATCAGCTGCTGCACGTCGCGCTCGCCGAGATCTTCGGCGCCGTGGAGCGGGCGGGCGAGGTGACGGGGCTCGTCGGCCTGCTCGCGCTTCTCTACGTCGCGGGCAAGATGTTCAGCTTCACCGAGCGGGCGCTGTACACGATCGCCGGTTCAGGGCGACAGCGGCCTCGTCCCGCGCGCGCCCTGGGATACCTCGCGCTCTTGTTGATGCTGCCGGTGGTGGTGGGCGTCGTCGGTGTTCTGCAGGCGGCGGCTCGGAGATCGTTCGGGCGGGAGCTGGACCGCGTGCTCGGTTGGATCCCGGGGCTGGATCTGGCGCTGGTGGTGGCCGTCGGATTCTGCGTCCTGTGGCTCGCGGCGACGCTGCTCTACTGGGCCGCGGTGCGGGCCCGGATCCCGTTCGTGTCGGCCTGCGTGGGCGGGTTCGTCTCGGCCGTCGCGCTGCCGATTGTCTTCTGGGCCTACGTGAACCTGCAGGTCGGCGTGTCCCAGGCGAGCACGCTCAGTTCGGGGTTCCTGGCGTTTCCGGTCTTTCTGATGTGGTCGTTCACGTCGTGGTGCACGGTGCTGATCGGAGCGGAGATCGCCGTCGCGCATCACGTGGACGACGTTCTCGTCCACGGCGCGCGGGCCTTCAGCCTCGATCTGGCGGGGGAGCGCGAGGCCAGCCTCATCGTCCTGATCCGCCTCGCGATTCGCGCCCGAACGGCGAGCGGGTCCGCGCTTTCGGACGATCAGCTCGCGCGCTCGCTCCGGCTTCCACCGCAGCTGGTCCGGAACCTGTGCGTCCGGCTGGTCGATCGCGGATTGCTTGTCGAAAAAGGGCAAGCGTTCGAGCTCGCCTTCGATCCGGAGCAGGCCACGGTCGGGACTCTGGTCGACGCGATCGAACGAGATCCGGCGCTCTCGGCGGCGCATCGCGACGCCCCCCGCGCTCGCGGGAGCCGCGCCTTGCCGCGGAGCCTCACCCTCGCGCAACTCGCGAAGGCGACCTAGCTCAAAGCGAGCGGCGCGCGGGGTTTTGGGGCCGATTTGACAGGTATCTGGCGATGGCGGACTCTTAAGAGCCTGTGATCTCGCGGCGATTCACCAGATGGCAGCAAACGGCGGCGCTCGCGCCCGCCCTCCTGCTGCTGGTGTATCTGCCGGCGCAGGTGTTGATGCGCTGTCGGATGGACGGCTTGCTGCGATCGGCGTGCTGCTGTCCGCAGACCGAGGAGAAGAGCTCGGGGCCGGCGTTCGAGGCGCAGGACTGCTGCGCCCGCGAGATGGTGTCCGACGGCCAGCGGCCCGAGGCGGACGTGGCGCGACCGTCGACCCGTCTCGCGCCGGACATCGCGGTCGCGTTTTTCATTCCTCCCTCGGCGCCCGTGCTCGCGCCCGCGTCCGATCGCTTCGATCGGGCGGCGCAGAGATACGGACCCGCCCGCGAGGGTCCGCCGCTCGTTCTCCTGAAGCACGCGTTCCTGATCTGAGGCCGGATCACGACCGGGCTGACCCGTGCGCGGCATGCGCGCGGTCGGTTCTGAGCCTTCGTTTATCCGCAACCTCAACGATCGGGAGCGCTTCATGAGATCCGTCTATTCGATTGCACTCGTCACCTCATTCACATTGCTGACAGCGCGCGGCGCCCGCGCCGAGTCCGGCGACGACGCCGAGCTGGCGAGGAGCGCCCGCCTGGAGACGATTCTTCGCGTCGCGCTGGAGCGAAACCCGGACGTGGCGGAGAACCAGGCGCGGGCACGCGCCGCGCTGGCGCGCAGCGACGCCGCCTCGCGACTGCCCGATCTGGAAGCGAAGTACGAGCAGTGGGGTGTCCCGCTGCAGCGGCCCTACGCGCTGGACGAGGCCCAGATGTTGATGATCGGCGTGCGCCAGACGTTTCCCGCCTGGGGATCGCTGGACGCGCGCGGGCGCGCCGCGGCCGAGGACGCGGGCAGCGCGCAGGACGCATCGCGCGCGCGACGGCAGGAGGTCGCGGCGCAGGTCCGGCGAACCTTTGCGACCTACTACAAGGCCGACCAGGAGCTGCGCCTGCACCTCGAGCACGTCGGCCTGACGGCGCGCGTCCTGGAGCTGGCGAAGCTGAATCAGCGCACCGGTCACGGGAGCTTGCAGGACGTGCTGCGGCTGGAGCTGGAGCTCACCCGGCTACACACGGACGTGGCGCAGGTAGAACGACAGCAGCGGTCCAGTCGGGCGCTGCTGAACGCGCTGATGAACCGGCCGGCGGATGCGCCGCTGGGACCGCCCGAGGACCTGTCGGTGACGCCGAACAGCGACCTTGCAGCGTTCGAACGGAACATCGATGGCAACCGGCCCGAGGTCGCCGCCGCTGCCCGCAACATCCGGCGCGATGAGGCGGCGGTCGACGTCGCGCGCCGGTCCGCGCGTTTCCCGCAGGTCATGGTCGGCCTCGACTACTGGTACATGCCCCTCTTCCCGTCGGACATGCGGCACGCCTACAGCGCGATGGTCGCCATCAACCTGCCGTGGCTCTCGAAACGCAGAGGCGCCGAGCAACGCGAGGCCGAGGAATCGCTGCAGGCCGACAGGCTGGCGCTGGAGTCCACCCGGAACACCGTTCGTTACGAGCTGCGCGACGCGGCCGCGCGCGTCGAGTCGGCGCGCCAGTCGTTCAATATCATCGACCAGGACGTGCTCGTGCAGGCGAAGCGAAGCCTCGAAGCGACCCAGGCTGCGTACGCGGCCGGACGGGGCGACGCTCTGGGGCTGCTCGACGCGCTTCGTTCGTACTTGCAAGTGCGGATCGAACGCGTGCGTGCGCTGGCAGAGCTGGCGATCAGCGAGACGGACTTGAAGCGCGCGGCGGGCACGCTGGCGGTCGAAGGAGAAAAGCGATGACCAGCGAGAACATGCCGTCGGAGGAACCACCTCCGGAGAAGCCGCCGACCGGCGTGGCGACGATGTCGGTCGTGCGCTGGGTTCTGGTCGGTATCGCCGCGATCGTCGCAGTCGGCTCGATCTTCAGTTACACGGGCTTGCATCGCGCCGGTTCGGCAAAGAGCGAAGCGCCCGTGCAGCTCTACCAATGCCCGATGCACCCGTCGATCGTGCAGGACCATCCGGGCGAGTGCCCGATTTGCGGCATGACGCTGGTCCCGAAGCCACCGGGCGCGAACGCCGGAAGCGCGGCGGCGACGACTCCGTCGCCGGCAGACGCCAGTCCCCGCGTTCCCGGGCTGTCAGCTGTCGATCTCACGCCCGAGCGAGTCCAGCTCATCGGAATGAAGACGGCGACCATCAAGCGCGAGGCGCTGGGCGGCGAGCTGCGCACGGTGGGCGTCGTCGCGCCCAACGAGCGCGGCCTCGCCCAGATCACGACGCGGTTCTCCGGCTGGATCCAGAAGCTGCTGGTCTCGGAGACGGGCGAGCGCGTCCGTCGCGGCCAGGCGCTGGCGACCATCTACAGCCCGGACGTGCTGCGCGCGGAACAGGAGCTGCTGGTCGCAGCGGGGTGGAATGTCGGCGGGGGACCGGACGCGAAGCCGACCCACGGCGCCGATCTCCACGGCGGCGACGGCATCACCGCGGGTCTGGCCGCCAACGCCCGCCGGCGCCTCGAGTTGCTAGGCATCTCGTCACAGGAGATCGACGAGGTGCTGCGGACCGGGAAGGCCGTCGAGGCGATCGCGATCCGATCGCCGGCCGAGGGGTACGTGGTCGCCAAGAACGCGGTGGCCGGCGTGGCGGTCCAGCCGGGCACGGTGCTGTTCGAGGTCGCGGACCTCTCGCAGGTCTGGGTGACCGCCGAAATCTACGAGCAGGACATCTCGCGCATCCGCGTCGGCCAGGCCGCGCGCCTGGAGCTGTCTTCGTACCCCGGTGAGACCCACACGGGCAAGGTGCGCTTCATCTACCCCGTGCTGGATTCGAGCAACCGCACGTTGCGCGTCCGGCTGGAGTTCAAGAACCGATCGGATCGAAACGGCCCGCGCTTGCGGCCCGGGATGTACGGCACGGTCTACCTCGACCTTCCATCGACGACGGGGCTCACGGTTCCGGCGGAGGCGGTGGTGGACACCGGCGAGATGCACTACGTCTTCGTCGCGAAGGACGGTGGCCACTTCGAACCGCGGCTGGTGAAGATCGGCGGGCGGCTGAAGGACCGCGTCGAGATCCTGAGCGGCGTGTCGGAGGGCGAGACGGTCGTGACGACCGGCAACTTCCTGATCGACTCGGAAAGCCGCCTGCGCGCCGCCATCGAGGGCCAGACCTCCGGTGCGGGTGCGCCCGCGGGCGGCGCCGCCGCGCCCGCGTCCGCCTGCGACGGCGTCATCGACGCCGGGAAGTTTCCCGACAAGTACCAGGCGTGCCGCGCCTGCGAGATCCAGCACCGCGGCATGGGAACGATGGAAGAGGACTGCAAGAAGGCGATTCCGAAGCCCTGGAAGTGAGAACGCCGCCATGGTCGAAAAAATCATCGAATTCTGTGCGCGCAACCGCCTTCTCGTCCTGATCGGCGTCGGCTTCGCGCTGCTCGCGTCGCTGGTGTCGATCAAGCGGATGAAGCTCGACGCGATCCCGGATCTGTCCGACCCGCAGGTGATCGTCTTCACCGAGTGGATGGGGCGGAGCCCGACGCTGATCGAGGACCAGGTCACCTACCCGATCGTCTCGAAGCTGATCAGCACGCCGCACGTCACCGACGTGCGCGGGTTCTCCATGTTCGGGATGTCGTTCGTCTACGTCATCTTCGACGAGGGGACGGACATCTACTGGGCGCGCAGCCGCGTGCTCGAATACATGAACGGCCTGCGCGGCGCCTTGCCCGACGGCGTGAGCCCGACGCTGGGGCCGGACGCGACGGGGATCGGCTGGACGTTCCAGTACACGCTGACCGACAGGACCGGAAAGCACAGCCTGGACGAGCTGCGCACGTTCCAGGACTTCACGCTGCGCTACGCGCTGGGCAGCGTCCCCGGCGTCGCCGAGGTGGCCAGCGTCGGCGGCTACCAGAAGCAGTACCAGGTCACCGTCGATCCGAATCGCTTGCGCGCGTACGGCGTGACGCTGAGCGAGGTGATCGACGCCATTCGCCAGTCGAACAACGACGTGGGCGGCCGCATCATCGAGTTCTCGGGCCGCGAGTACTACGTGCGCGGGCGCGGCTACATCCACGACCTCGGCGCGATCGAGAAGATCGCCCTACGCGCCAGCGGTCCCAGCGGTACGCCGTTGCTGGTCAAGGACGTGGCCACGGTCCGCTTCGGTCCCGACATCCGGCGCGGGCTGCTGGAATGGAACGGCGAGGGCGAGGCCGTCGGCGCGGTGGTGGTCACGCGCTACGGCGAGAACGCGCTGGACGTCATCGAACGCGTCAAGAAGAAGATCGCGGACCTCAAGCCCAGCTTCCCCGAAGGCGTCGAGCTGACGATCGCGTACGACCGGTCCGGTCTGATCGAGCGATCGATCGACACGTTGAAACACGCGCTGAGGGAGGAGGCGATCGTCGTCAGCCTGGTCATCATGCTGTTCCTGCTGCACTTCCGCAGCGCCTTGCTGCCGATCCTGTCGCTGCCGATCAGCGTCGCGCTGGCGTTCATCCCGATGGCGTTGCTCGACATCCCGTCGACGATCATGAGCCTGGGCGGCATCGCCATCGCGATCGGCGCAACCGTCGACGCCCAGATCGTCATGATCGAAGCCGGGCACAAGAAGCTTGAACACGCGCCGCCCGGCGCCGATCGCCGCCGCCTGCTCATCGAGGCCGCGAAGGAGGTGACGCCGGCGATCTTCTTCTCGCTGCTGATCATCGCGGTGGCGTTCCTGCCGGTGTTCACGCTGTCCGGGCAGGCGGGACGGTTGTTCAAGCCGCTCGCCTACACGAAGACGTTCGTCATGCTGATCTCGGCGCTGCTGTCGATCACGTTCGCGCCCGCGCTGCAGGACCTGTTCATCCGCGGAAAGATCAAGCCGGAGCGCGAGCACCCCGTCTCGCGCTTCCTGATCCGGCTGTACGAACCGTTCGTCTATGTGGCGCTGCGCCGGCCGTGGTCCACTGTCGCGATCGGTCTGCTCGCGGTCGCGTCCGCCATCCCGGTGGCGATGCGGCTGGGCAACGAGTTCATGCCGCCCCTCAACGAGGGCGATCTGCTCTACATGCCGATCACCTTCCCCAACATCTCGATCGAGGAGGCGAAGCGGCAACTCCAGTACCAGGACCGCATCCTGCGCACCTTCCCCGAGGTCGAGACGGTGTTCGGCAAGATCGGGCGCGTCGAGAGCGCGACGGATCCGGCGCCGATCACGATGGTGGAGACGACGGTGCAGCTTCGCCCGCCGGAGAAGTGGCGCAAGAAGCACCACGACCGCTGGTACTCGGGCTGGACGCCCGGCTGGCTGAAGCCGGTGTTCCGGCCGTTCTGGCCCGAGGAGAAACCGCTCAGCTGGGACGAGCTGACCACGGAGATGAACGGCAAGATGCAGTTCCCCGGGTGGACCAACGCCTGGACGATGCCGATCAAGACGCGCGTCGACATGCTGACGACGGGCGTGCGGACGCCGATCGGCGTGAAGGTGTTCGGGACCGACCTCAACGAGGTGGAGAAGGTCGGCGTCTCGCTCGAGCACCTGCTGGCGCCGATTCGCGGCACGCGCAGCGTCCTCTATGAACGCAACCTGGGCGGGCTGTACCTGGACATCATTCCCAAGCCCGACGAGCTGGCGCGCTACGGGCTGCGCGTCGCCGACGTCGAGCGCGTCATCGAGAGCGCCATCGGCGGCGCGCCGATCGGAACCACCGTCGAGGGACGGAACCGCTTCTCGATCAACGTTCGTTACCCGCAGGACCTGCGCAGCAACCTCGAGTCGCTCCGGCAGGTGCTGGTCCCGATCGGCCCCGGCAGCGGAGGCGGCTCGATGGGCGGCAGCGGCGCGCCGATGGGCACGCAGGGCGCGCTGGAAACGCCGCGCGGCAACACCGCGTTCGCGTCCGCCGGCGCGCTCGGGTGGCCGAATCCGATCTTCCTGGCGCAGAACATGGAGGGCATGGGCGGCGGCGCCTCGCCGGGCGGCAGTTCGCTGCGGCCGCGTCTGCCCAGCGGCCCGCCGTCGGCGACGGACATGCCGTCGGCCGGGCTGATGGAGCACGCGCCGATGAGCAACGGTGGTTCGATGCCGTCGCTGGGCGGCGGAATGGCGCCGCCGGTCGGTGGCCTCGTGGCGCCTGGCGCGTCCAGCGGCGGTCGATCCTTCGTCCCGCTCGGCCAGATCGCCGACATCAAAATCACCGGCGGCCCGCCCATGGTGCGCGACGAGGCCGGCCTGCTGGTCGGTTACGTGTACGTCGACATCGACCAGGGCCAGCGCGACATCGGCGGCTACGTCAACGAGGCCAAGGCGGTCGTCGCGAACGCGATCTCCAGCGGCGAGCTGAGGATGCCGGCCGGCTACTTCCTCAAGTGGACCGGCCAGTACGAGCAGCTCGCTCAGATGCTCCAGCGCATGAAGATCGTCATTCCGGTGACGTTGCTGATCGTCGCCCTGCTGCTGTTCCTGCAGTTCAGGAACTTCGTCCAGGTGCTGATCATCCTGCAGTCGATCCCGTTCGCGCTGGTCGGCAGCGCGTGGCTGATGTGGCTGCTCGACTACCGCCTGTCGACGGCGGTGTGGGTCGGCATCATCGCGCTGGTCGGGCTGGCGGCGCAGACCGGCATCGTGATGATCGTGTACATCGACCACGCCTTTCAGCGGCGCAAGGCGGCCGGGATGATCCGCAACCTGGACGACATCATCGCCGCCACCATGGAAGGCACGGTCCAGCGCGTTCGGCCGAAGCTGATGACCGTGTCGACGATGCTGATCGGTCTGGTGCCGTTGCTGTGGGCTACCAGCTCGGGCGCCGACGTCATGAAGCGGATCGCCGCGCCGATGGTGGGCGGCCTCTTAACGTCGGCTTTCCTGACGCTGGAGATCATTCCGGTCGTCGTCACCTACTGGCGCCTCGAGCAGTTGCTGTGGGAGAGGCTGACTGCGGCGGGCGAAGCCGGCGCCCAGCTGCTGCAGCCCCTGAAGGCGGCCGCCGCCGTCGCCGGGGTCGGCGCGACGCTGGGGGTCGGGCTGGCGGCGCTCAACATCTATTTCGCTTTCCCTGGCCACACGCTGGCCCTGTCCCAGCTGGGCGCCGCGCTGGTCCTCCTGGGCGGCCTCGCCAGCTACATCATCCACCGGCCCGCCGCCAGCCGGCTGATCTGGCCGGCTCGCTGACGGAGCCGGACCGAAAAGGAGTGATCCGGAGGGCTTAGATGCGGGAATAGCGGCCTAATGAGGTCGCTGAAAGTGCTGACCGTGTGCCTGGGTACGGTCATCGGCTGCTCGATTCCGAGCTCGGATTCGCCGCCCGGCGACGCCGCGACCGGTGGCAGCCACGCGGGCACCGGCGGCGGTGCGGGAGCAGGCGGAGCGACCGCGGGGACGGGAGGCACGGCGGCGCCGACGACGGGTATGGGCGGTTCGCTGGGGGGGACCGGCGGCGCGATTGCCGGAACGGGAGGCGGGGCCGGCGCGACCAGTGGGACGGCCGGCGCGACCGGAACGGCCGGAGCCGGCGGAGGCACGGCGGGAACGGGCGGCACCGGCGGTACGCGCGCGACGGGCGGAACGGGGGCGGCTGGAACAGCGGGTGCGATCGGCACGGCGGGCCGGGGCGGGGCCGCAGGCGGCGCGGGCACGATCGGTGCCGGCGGTGCGGCAGCCGGCGGCACGACGGGCGCCGGAGGCCAGCCCGCGCGCGAAAACGAAAGCGCGGACTGTGTCGTCGGCACGCTGCCCGAGGCCGCCGCGCTGCCCAAGATCACGAAGCTGCCGGACCCGTTCGTGAAGCTGGACGGGACGCGCGTCGCGACGCGCGCCGACTGGCACTGCCGGCGGCAGGAGATCCGCAAGCAAGCGGAGAAATACATCCTGGGCGCGAAGCCGACGCCCGACGTGGTGACGGGGACCGTCACCAGCACGAAGATCTCCGTCCACGTCGAGGCCAAGGGCAAGGCGATCGACTTCAGCGCGACCGTCAAGTTGCCCTCGACTGGGAAGGCGCCGTACCCTGCGCTGATCAACGTCGGCACCACCAATACGCTGGGCGAGAGCCGCATCCTCGATCAGGGCGTCGCCGTCATCTACTACAACAACTACGACCTCGGTAAGGAGGGCGTGGCCGAGCAATCGCGCGGCAAACCCAACACGGGGAAGTACTACGACATCTACGGTGGCACGGACCCCGCCGGTCTCTTGATGGCGTGGGCGTGGGGCGCCAGCCGGCTTCTGGACGTCCTGCAGACCTCGGGAGGCGGCATGTTCGACACGACCGGAATCGGCGTCACCGGGTGCTCGCGCTGGGGCAAGGGCGCGTTCACGATCGGCGTGTTCGACGACCGCATCGCGCTGACGATTCCGCAGGAACCGAGCACCGGCGGCGATCCGGCATTGCGGATCATGGACAAGCTGCCCGGCGCCGAACGGACCGACTACAACTACAACGGGCTCAACTGGTTGAGCGACAACTTCGCGCCGTTCGTTTACGCGAACAACACGTCGAACGCGGTCAAGCTACCGATCGACACGCACGCGCTGATCGGCGTGATCGCGCCGCGCGGGCTGCTGGTCCTGGAGAATCCCTTCCAGACGCAGATGGGCGCGCCGGCGGGCCACATGGCAACCATCGCCGGGCTGGAGGTTTATCGGGCCCTCGGCGTGGAGAAGAACGTCAACTATCATTCGGCGGTTGCGGACATGGCGCATTGCTCCTACAAGAACGAATACACTGATCTCCTCGTAATGAGCATTGCGGCTTTCTTGAAACATACGGGCGCATCGCCCGGACAAATAAAGGTCGGTACGGGCGGTTCGCTCAATCAATCCGATTGGATCGATTGGAAAGCGCCGGTGCTGCCGTGAAGGGCGTGCTTCGCACGGCGATCGCGATCGGCTTCGCGGCGTTCATCGGCGCGTCGTGCGGCGGCGGGGGCGGGGACACCGGCGCCGGCGGCCAGGCGGCCGGCACTTCGGGCGGCAGCGGCGCCGCGGGAACGAGCGGCGTGGCGGGAACGACCGGCGCCGGCGGTTCGGCGAGCGGCGGCACCGGAGCGATGGCCGGCGCGACCGGCACGGGAACGGGCGGATCGGCGACGGGCGGCGCCGTCGGGACGGGCGGCACCGGCGGCGCGGGCGGCGGTGGAGCCGGGACAGGCGGCGCCTCGGGCAGCAGCGCTGGCACGGGAGGCAGCGCCGTCGGCGGGCGCGGCGGCGGCGCGGGCACGGGCGGCGCGCCGGGCGGCACCAGCGGTACGGCCGGACGCGGCGGCAGCGGCGGTGGAGGGACGGGCGGCGCGGCCGGGCGTGGCGGCAGCGGCGGAAGCGGCGGTGCCGCGGGCCGCGGCGGGACGAGCGGGACCGGCGGCGTTCCCAGCCTGTACCAGACGTACGCCAGCTATTTCCCGATCGGCGCGGCGGTCGACTCGGGGTCGTACACGTCGCACGCGCCCGTTCTGAAGACGCACTTCAACAGCGTCACCGCGGAGAACGAGATGAAGTGGGACGCGCTGGAGCCCACCGAGAACACCTTCACGTACTCGGCCGCCGACGCGATCGTGAACTTCGCGACCACCAACAAGATGAAGGTCCGCGGTCACACGATGGTCTGGCACAGCCAGAACCCGTCGTGGGTGTTCTCCAACGGCTCGGGCGGCACGCCCACGCGCGACGTGCTGCTGGCCCGGATGAAGAATCACATCACGAAGGTGATGCAGCACTTCCAGGGCAAGGTCTACGCCTGGGACGTCGTCAACGAAGCGATCAACAACGACGGCACCTACCGCGACGGAACCCTCGCCGACGACAAGAAGAGCATGTGGTACCAGATCATCGGCGAGAGCTACATCGCCGAGGCGTTCAAGGCGGCGTACGCCGCCGACCCGACCGCGAAGCTGTTCTACAACGACTACTACGACTACCTCCCGGCCAAGCAGCAGGGCATCTACAACATGCTGAAGAAGCTGAAGGACGCGGGCGTCCCGATTCACGGCGTCGGCATGCAATGCCACCTCAACATCCAGCCGTCGACCGATCCCACCAACCAGGCCTACTACCAGGACGTCACGCACCTGGAAGACGCGATCAAGCTGTACTCGTCGCTGGGTCTGGAGGTCCAGGTGACGGAGCTGGATCTGTCCCTGTACATCCCCGGGATCACGTACACGTCCGATATGTATTACACGGCCGCGACGTTCACGGACGCGCTGAAGAACCAGCAGGCCGACCGGTACGCGCAGTTCTTCGCGCTGTTCCGCACCTACCGCAGCGTCATCACGGGCGTCACCTTCTGGGGCATCGCCGACGACAACACCTGGCTGTCGGAGTTCAGCTCGATGCGCAAGGACTTCCCGCTGCTGTTCGACACGAACCACAACCCGAAGCCCGCCTTCTGGTCGGTCGTCAGTTTCTAATTTCTGACCGGCTTCTCGTCGCTGGCGGCGACGGCACGACGCGCGCGATCCGGCTCAATCGTCCTGGGTCGCCTCGACTGTGAACTGCATGACGTTATTGCGTCCGCATTTTTTCGTTCCGTGACTAGGGCAACGTTTCGGCGAGGCGGATCGGTCCGCATAAACAAATTTGAGCCTCTTTCTTTCGACGAGGTCACTTGACACCGCGATCGGCACTGCGGTACGCGGGGATTACACGTAACGGTTCGTTGCAAACGTTCGAATGTTGATTGTTTGAGTGCCCAAACAATCATTGAAACAGCTTGCGAAAGAGGTTGGGAGATGTCGCGACGTCCATTGTTTCGCGTTGGTGTCCTGGTGGTCGCTCTTTCGGGGTGGGTCGGTTGCGGAGGCGACGGCGATGACGGTGGCAAGGGCGGCAGCACCGGCACCGCCGGTCGCGGCGGCACCACCGGATCGGGCGGCAGCACCGGCGGCCGAGGCGGGACCACCGGAACGGCCGGCACCTCGGGCACCGGCGGCGGCGTCGGCGGCACCGGCGGCGGCAGCGCGGGCACCGGCGGCAGCGTCGGCGGGACCGGCGGCGGCACCGCGGGCACTGGCGGCGTAGCCGGCACGGGCGGACGGGGCGGGACCGGCGGCAGCGCGGGCACCGGCGGCACCGCAGGCACTGGCGGCGGCGTAGCCGGCACGGGCGGACGGGGCGGGACCGGCGGCAGCGCGGGCACCGGCGGCGGCACCGCAGGCACAGGCGGCGGCGTGGCCGGTACGGGAGGCCGCGGCGGCACCGGCGGCGGCACCGCAGGGACCGGCGGCAGCGCGGGCACCGGTGGCGGCACCGCAGGCACCGGCGGCGGGACCGCGGGGACCGGCGGGACCGGCACCGGCGGCACCGGCGGCGGTGTGGCGTGTACGACGGCAGCGACCTGTCCGGCGCCCGTCGGCGGCAACGGCGTCGCGGCGTGCACCAACAACACCTGCACGTTGAATTGCAACACCGGTTACCACCGTTGCGGAATGATGTGCGCGCAGAACAACAGCGTGATGTCCTGCGGCACGACCGCAACCACGGCAGCGTGCATGCCCTGTCCGACCACGACCAATGGCACCGCGACGTGCGACGGCAACCCGCTCCAGTGCGGGATCGACTGCACGACCGGCTATCACCTCTGTGGGACCGGCGCGACCGCGACGTGCGTGATCAACAACAGCACCTCCATCACCTCGTGCGGAAACAACTGCACGGTGTGCACGGCGCCGGCGAACGGCTCGGTGACCTGCAGCGCCGCGGGCAACTGCGTGCGCGCTTGCAACACCGGCTTCCACTCGTGCGGGACGGGAGCGAACATGACCTGCGTCGCGAACAACAGCGTCGCCTCGGGCTGCACCGCCAACGGCTGCACCGCTTGCGCGGCGCCGACCGCCGGCACCGGCACCGCTTCGTGCAGCGGCACCACCTGCAGCGTCACCTGCGCGGCGACCTACCACGGTTGCCCGGCGGTGGCTCCGACGTCGTGCGTGCAGAACAGCAGCGTCACTTCGGGGTGCACCGCCAACGGCTGCACCGCCTGCGCCGATCCGCCCAACGGCAACGCGATCTGCAACGGCACCACCTGCGGCGTCGACTGCAACACCGGATCTCACGTGTGCGGTTCGGGCGCCAGCCTGACCTGCGTGACCAACAACAGCAACAGCGTCAACTCGTGCGGCACCAGCTGCCTGGCGTGCACGGCGCCGGACAACGGCAGCGTGACCTGCAACGGCGCCACCAGCACGTGCGTGCCCGACTGCGACGCCGGCTGGCACCTATGCAACGGCGTGTGCGTCAGCAACAACTCGTCGCTGACGTGCGGGACCATGGACGGCGTCGATTGCACGCCGTGCCCGACGGGCACCGCGTGCTCGAACGCAACGTGCGGCGTGGTCTGCGGCGCCGGCACGCACATGTGCCCGGCCACCAGCGGGTGCTTCCCCAACGACGACATCATGCAGTGCGGGACGTTGGCGGGCGGTTGCATGACGTGCCAGACGCCCTCCGACCCGAACGCCGTGGCCACGTGCACGTCCAACACGTGCGGCACCGCATGCAAGGCCGGGTTCCATCGCTGCGCCGGAGTTTGCGTGGCCAACACCAGCACCAGCTCGTGCGGCGCCACGTCGTGCACCGCTTGCCCGGCGCCGACCTCCAACGGCATGGCCGCCTGCGACAACGTCGCCAACCCAGGCACGTTGAGCTGCCGCGTCTCCTGCAACACGGGCTACTGCCAGCGCGGGACGGCGTCGGTGCCCACCTGCGTGGTCAACACGACGCCGGAGGCGTGCGGCGCCAATTGCCTCACGTGCACCCCGCCCACGAACGGCACCGTGACCTGCAACGGGACGGCGTGCGTGCCCGCGTGCAACACGAACTTCCACCTCTGCCCGAACAACACGTGCGCCGCCAACACGAACACGACGGGCGCCAACTGCACCGCGGCGTGCACGCAGTGCCCCGGCAACCAGGTGTGCACCGACAACGTGTGCTCGCCTCCCGCCGGTTGAGCAGGCCAGCAAGTCGGCAAATCGGCAAATCGGCAAATCGGCAAATCGGATCGCCGGTCGAGCTGACCGCCGCCGCCCGTTTTTCCGGCAGATAAGTTACCCTAACCGCCGGAATGGCGTCCGCTGCGGGCAATGCGCTCTCGCTGATCAAGGCGGTGCTCGAGGTCATCGCTGACCGCGCCACGGGTGTGCTGGACGTGCGATCGGAGGGCGTTCGCACGCGGATCTATTTCCACGACGGCAAGCCGCTGTTCGCCGAGGACGAGGCGCCAGCCGAAACCTTCGGGCGGATGCTGATGCGCCAGGCCGTGATCACCGACGAGCAGTTCGTTCGCGTGATCGACGAGATGAAGCGGGCAGCGACCGGCGACAACCCGTCGCGCTTCGGCGAGGTCGCCGTCAGTCTCGGCGTCCTGACGCGCGAGCAGGTCGAGCAGGGTCTGGCCGAGCAGGTTTGCGGGATCATCACGCGGTCGCTCCAGCGGGGCGAGTCGCAATGGACCTTCGAGGCGACGCCCGCGGCGGCCAGCCCACCCCGTTCGTTCTCGCTTCAGATCAACCCGGCTGTCACCACGGCGCTGCGCGATTCGCCCGATAGAGCGGCGCTGGCGAATGTCGTCGCGGCCCGCCCGGAGGAGCTGGTGGTGGTCGCCGGACCTCGGCCGCCCGCCCGCGTCGAGGTCCGCGACGAGACCGCCGGCGCCGGACCGCAGGCGCACGTGACGCGTATGTCCGCCGAGCAATCCTTCCAGAAGGGGATCGCGCTGCTTCGCGACGCGAAGATGGCGTCCGCGGCGATCGAGCTACGGCGCGCCTCCGACCTGCAGCCGGAGTCTCTCGAATATCAGCTGTACGCGGCGTGGGCCAAGGCGCGCAGCTTTCGCGAGGTACCCACGGAATCCGATCGACACGCGCTGCTGGAGCTCGCGCAGAAGGCGAAGCGCCACGATCCGATGCTCGCGTTCGCGTCTTATGTCATCGGGCAGGTTTCGATGTGGGCGGGCGACGACGCCAGCGCGAAGAAATGGTTCTACGAGGCGCTGCGGCTGGACCCCGCGTCGGACGCCGCGAAACAGGTGCGGATCCTCGCCCGGCGCGCGCCGGCGGTCGACCAGCCCCCCGCGGCCCAACCGCCACCGGCGGCTGTCGACAAGCCGGCTCCGGCGGCGATCTCGGCGGCGCCTCCGGTCGCGCGGGCTGAAGCGCCCGTGCAAGCGCCTCCTGTCGCCCGGACGGCAGCGCCTGTGCAAGCTCCGGCGGTCACCAAGCCCGCCAAGGCGCCTGGCAGCGGGCGGACCGGGCTGGTGACGGTCGGCGTGTTGCTCGCGGCCGGGGCGTTGATCTTCGCCTACGTGAGAAAATCGGAGCCGCGCGCCGAGCTGGTCCCGATCGTCTCGACCCAGCCGGCGGTCGTCGTCGACGCGGCGCCGCCGGCCGTCGCGGCGGAACGCGGTGACACATCCGTGGCGCAAGAGGAGAAGCAGGACGAGAAGCCGCTCGCGGCCGCGGCCGATGCCGACATCGGGACGTTGGGGACGGTGATGCTCCCGTCGCGCGCAGCCGGGCATCGCATCTTCGTCGACGGTCGCCGCTCCAAATCGGATGGCAACGAGCCGCTTCGCCTGCCGTGCGGCAGGCACGTGATCCAGATCGGGACCAGCGGGGGACAGGAGGCCGTCGACCTCCCCTGCGGTGGCGAGGTTCAGTTACAATAGGGCCGCGCCGGGAATGCAAACGTCGTGAGCAAGCCTGCAGCAAGCCCGACACCGCCACCGAGGCGGTTTGGCATCGATCGCGCCATCCAGCTGATGCGCGCGCTGCCGACGGAGCAGAACCCGGAGCTGGTCGCGATGGTCATCACCACGACGCTGGAGTCGCTGGAGATGAACGTCGACGAGATCATCCAGGACGCGCGCTCGCGACAGGCGGACCTCGAGGCGCGCATCGGGACCATCAAGGCCAAGAACAGCGCGCTGGAAAAAGAGATCGAGGCCGGCGTCGACGAGATCGTCAAGCTGGAGGCCACGCTCGCGGAGACGATGAGCGTCAAGGAACGGCTCGAGCTGGCGCACAGGCACCCGCCGGCGCCGAAGCCCTGAGGAGCGGGCGGCGCTAGGCCGCTGCCGCCGCGCGCCGTCCGGCGAGGCGCCCCAGCCGCTCGGTGACTGTCGCACGCGCCAGCAGGAATAGCCGTCGCCACTCCGCCGCCGAGATGCAGCCGTGAGCTGCCAGCTCGCTCTCGAGCGCCGGAGCGAGCTCGCGCGGGACGGCCGGCGTCGGAGTATTTTCGATCAGTGACGTCAGCGCGGCGCAGAGCGGCGCGCCCTCGACCTCGATGCACCAGCCGACGATGTCCCACGCGAGCTGCGCATGCGACGCCTCCTCGCGCGCGATCGCCGCCAGCACCGCGCGAAGCGGCCGATCCGCGGTCCGCACGCGGCCGGCCTCGATCACCGCCGCGCCGAATCCCTCCATCAGGCAGCCATCGATCAGGGACTCCGCGGCCAGCGCACGCAAGGACGTCGCCGTGATCGCCGGGGCGTTCGCGAGCTCGGTGAGCGGGCCCGGCGCCACCTCCGTTCCGCCGTAGGCGCTGGCCAGCGAGAACGCGATTCGCGCGTGCTGGATCTCTTCACGCGCGGCGCGATGGGCGGCATCGACAAGCCGGCCGGGCGCACCCAGCGCCATCAAGGTCAGCGACAGCCGCGAGAACGCGGGGACGGACGCGTGCTCGGCGAGGGCGGTCTGATGCCAGTGCAGCGCGAGCGCGGCACGCGCGGCGGACGAGAGACCCGACAGCTCGGGCTGGTGCCCGCCCGACCAGTCCTGCGATCGCCCGAGCGGAGCGGTCACGACCTTGCCGTTCACGCGCAGCGCACGACCGTCGACAGAGCCGATGCGCGACTCCTTGAGTGCGTAAAGAGCGAGGGTTCCGGCAGCAATCGTCCCGAGCGCGTAACTCATGATCACCAGCGTGAGCATGCTCGACGGCTGCTCCACCTTCGCTGAGCGGACCGCCGACAACGGCACCTGGACCTCTCGCCCGTCCGTGGTCTTTCCAACGAACACGTCGTCCTTCACGCGGATCGATGCGAACCGCCCTCCGGTCTTCTGGTTCGCTGAATCGAGGGTGAGGCTGGTCTCGCCGTTGAACCACATCCGGTGACCATCCAGGGTCTCCACCGGTTTCACGGCGGCGGGAGCGACCTGCGTATCGTACCCATCCAGCCGCGCAACCTGACCGGGGCTGATGAAGTCAGTCGTTGCGCAACCGACGAGACTCGCCGCCTGGACCGCGGCGACGAGGATTCGATGTGATCGCTGCATGGATGCCTTTCACCTGTCGGGTCCCGCGCGACTGACATTCGTGTCGCGGTGCCGACAGGTCAGCGCGGTCGCTGCCTGGAGTTAGGTCGATGGAGCGTGTCGGCAGCAAGCTCCGTGCCGGTCATCGCGGCGTCGGAAACGGGGGAGACCACGAGTCGAACGCCTTGGCGGCGCGGTCGCGCGTGAACACCGCGTGCGGCGTGCCCGGCGGAATCGCGATCGCCTCACCCGGCCCGACGCGGATCACGGCTCCGTCCATCTCGAACATCAGCTCGCCTTCGATCACCGAGGTGATCTGTTCGCCCTCGTGCTGGTGCCTCTCGAAACGCGTGCCTGGATCGAGCTCGAAGTAAGTCATGAGCACCCGCTCCAGTCCCACCGCCCACATGCGTGCGCCCGGAACATCCGGGCGCAGAGGCAGCAGCGATCTTGAAAGGAAGTGCGGGCCCGGCACCGAGAGCCGCTTCTTCATGGCCGCCGCGCTCGAAGGGCACAAGGTCCGGAACTGGGCCGTACTCTGGATCGTCGCCGCGACGTCCTCACGGCCGCACGCGGCGAAGCCCTGCGTCTCGAAATAGCGCTGCGCGCCCGTTGTCAGAAGGTACAGCTCCCGCGCGCCGGTGCCGCGCGCCAGCGTTTCCGCGCCCGCGCAGAGGGCGCGTCCGATCCCGTGTCCCCGCTTGTGTCCGAGCACGCACAACGACCGGAGCAGCGCCTCGCCGCCGTGCGGCTCGACGCCGACGAAGCCCACGACGTCACCGTCGATCCTTGCGACCAGGAAGCCCCCGAGGTGCTCCTCGACGTCGTCGGACGGAAGCCCATTTTCGTCCAGCAGACGACGGATCAGCCCCAGATCGTTCGGTGTTGCGGATTCCAGTGTCGGCTGGCCGGTCATGCGTGGTCCCCGTCGAGATCGTCCTGCGAGCATCGATGCCCGCAACACGCCGATGGTTACGTTGTCGGCTCCAACGGTCGAGGAGCGACGCGCATGATCACGGGATTGGTGTTGCAGGGTGGGGGAGCGCTGGGGGCGTTCGAGCTCGGCGTGATCGAATGGCTGCTCGACAACCGGATCTCTCCCGACGTCGTGTCGGGCGTTTCGATCGGCGCCATCAACGCCAGCGTGCTGGCGGGAAGCAAGCGGGCGGATCCGCGGGACGGGCTGCGCGATCTGTGGGCCGACCTGACCACGCCGACGTTTCCGCCCCCGTTCGACGGCGCCAACGGGAAGGTGGCGCTGTTCGGCAATCCGGGGATGTATGCCCCGCGCGTCGATTACCTGAATGCGTGGCACTGGACCAGCCTCTACGAGACCAGCCCGCTGCGCGCGACGCTGGCGAAGCACGTGGACTTCGCGAAGCTGCGACCGGAAAACTTCACGCGCCCGCCCGCCGAGCGCGCGCCGCGCCTGATCCTCACCGCCACGAATCTGGTGTCGGGCAAGCTGGATCGCTTCGACAGCCTGGAGATGCAGGTGACGCCGGAGCACGTCGCCGCCAGCGGCAGCCTGCCGCCCAGCTTTCCGATGACCACCGCGCCGTCGCCGGCGCCGGGCGGCCGCCCGGTGCCGTACTGGGACGGCGGGCTGTTCGACAACACGCCGCTCTCCAAGGTCATCGGCGCGCTGGAGGACAGTCCGGATCCGGACAAGACGATGTACGTCGTCAACCTGTTTCCGTCGGCGGCGCCGCTGCCGCGGAACATGGCCGAGGTGATCACGCGGATGATGACGCTGGCGTTCAGCAACCAGACCGAGAAGGACTTGCGCCGCGCGCATCAGACGACCGCGATCATCAAGCTGGTCGAGGAGCTGGACCGGTTGATGCCGGCGCACCCCGAGCTGCAGGTCCTGACGCAGCACCCCGGTTACCAGGCCGTGAAGGAGCTGGAGGCGCCGATCCGGATCGTCGAGATCACCAACACCGACGTCACCGGCCCGTCCGACTTCTCGCCGGACGCGATCGAGGATCGCCGCCTGCGCGGCTACGCCGCCGCCGGCGCCGCGGTGCCGTGAGGACCGTACCGGCGCGAGCCGGATTTCGTGCGTCGTCGCATCTGTAGACCCCGGAGGCCCGATGGACCCTAAGTCGACAGATCCGAAGCTGCTGACTCGAAAAGAATTCGTCGTTCTGTCGATAACCTTGGTGAGTGCCGCCGCGCTCGACGCCAGCTGTCTGCCGGACGCCGATAAGCCCGGGACCGGCGGTGGCGGGACGACGGGCAGCGCGGGGACCTCGGGCAGCGCCGGTACGTCCGGCGCCGCGGGCACGTCGGGCGCCGCGGGAACGTCGGGCGCCGCGGGAACGTCCGGTGCCGCGGGCACGTCTGGTTCGGCAGGAACGTCGGGCGCCGCGGGCACCTCCGGCTCCGCCGGGACGTCGGGCAGCGCGGGTACATCCGGTGGTGGTTCCGGCGGCGGCGCGGGGGGAGCGACCGGCGGGCGTGGCGGCGGCGGCGGTACGGGGGGAGCGTCCGGCGGGCGTGGCGGCGGCGGCGGACGTGGCGGGACCGGCGGCGGCATCGCCACAGGCAGCGGCGGCGGCGGCGGCACCGGAGGCGGGAGCTGCACGCTCCCGCTCCCCGAGACGCAGGTCGTGGTCGCCTCGACGGACTCGAGCTTCCACACGCACACGGTGACGGTCGACGCCGCCATCCTCAACGCCACGACCGCGCAGATGGTGACGACCAGCAGCGCCGGGGCGCCTGCGCACACTCACATGATCACGCTGACGCCGGCGAACCTCACCACGCTGCGCGGCGGCGGGATGGTGGACGTCCTGTCGACGAACGTCAGCTCGCACACGCACACATATCGGATCCGCTGCACCTGACGGGCGTAAGATGACGGCCGATCATCATGATTGGCGCGTCGCATGGGCGGGGCCCCGCTTTCGCCGGGCTGTTGGTCGGGGTGTGGACGGCGGCCTTGGGGCCGGATGCGCGCGCGCAGTCCGCGATGGTCGACGTGACGGTGGACGCGACGGCGGCCGGAACGCCGCTCAGGCGTGTCTGGCCCTACCACGGCTTCGACGAGGCCAACTACGCGACCACGCCGGATGGAAAATCGCTGCTGGCGGCGCTGGCCGCCGCGCACACGGCTCCCGTCTACGTGCGCACGCACTTCCTCCTCAACACCGGGAACGGCACGCCGTCGCTCAAGTGGGGTTCGACCAACGTCTACACCGAGGACGCCTCCGGCAACCCCGTCTACAGCTGGACGTTGATGGACGGGATCATGGACGCGATCACGGGCGTGGGCGCGCGGCCGCTGGTGGAGATGGCGTTCATGCCGCAGGCGCTGTCGACGCGGCCGACCCCGTACATGAACTCCGACACCTACGCGCTGGACGGCGGGTGCTTCTACCCGCCGAAGGACTACACGAAGTGGAGCAACCTGATCAAAACCTGGGTGACGCACGTGAACACGCGCTACCCGAACGTCGAGAGCAACTGGCTGTGGGAGCTGTGGAACGAGCCTGACCTCGACTACTGGCACGGGACGCCGGCCGAATTCTCGAAGCTCTACGACTACACGGAGGCCGCCGTGCACCAGGTGCTGCCCAACGCCCAGGTCGGCGGCCCGTCGGTGGCGTCGGCGGGCGGCAGCTTCCTGCCCCAGTTCCTGCAGCACTGCGCGACGGGAACCAACGCCGCCAGCGGCGGCGCCGGCGCGCGCCTCGATCTCATCTCGTTCCACGCGAAGGGCGGCGTCGCGATCACAGGCGGCCACGTCCAGATGAACATGGGCAACCAGCTGCGCCTGCATCAGAGCGGCATGAACGCCGTCGCTGCCGTGAGCGCGTTCAAGCAGAAGCCGATCTACATCACCGAGGCCGATCCCGACGGGTGCGCCGCGTGCCCCGTCAGCATGACGCCCGCCGATGCGTACCGGAACTCGCCCGCTTACGGGGCGTACGAGGTCGCGATGATGAAGCGGACGCTGGAGCTGGAGGCGCGCGTCGGCGTGAAGCTGGGCGGCGTGATGACCTGGGCGTTCACGTTTCCGTCCTCGCCTTACTTCGCGGGTTACCGCGCGCTGACCACCAACGGGATCAATCTGCCGGTGATGGGGGCGTTCAAGCTGCTCGGCGCGCTGGACGGCACGCGCCTGCCGGTGACCAGCACCGGCGCGCTGACGCTGGACGCGATCCTGGCGAGCAGCGTGCGCGGGCAGCAGCCGGACGTTGACGCGTTCGCCACGCTGAACGGGCAAAAGGTGCAGGTGCTGGTGTGGAACTACCACGACGACCTGGTCACGACCGCCGCCGCATCCGTGCGCCTGGCGGTCAAGGTCCCGGCCAGCTTCGGAACGCGCGTGACGGTCGACCACCTGCGCGTCGACGAGACGCACGGCGACGCGTACACGGTGTGGACGTCGCAGGGCAGCCCGGCGGCGCCGTCGGCGACGCAGATCGCGGCGCTGAAGGCGGCGATGGATCCCGTGGCGCTGACGCCGGCGCAGACCGTCGACGTGACGGCCGGATCCGCGACGGTGACGTTCGACCTGCCGCGGTTCGGGATCTCGCTGCTGACGCTGGCGCCCGCCGTGACGACGACCGACGGCGGAGCCGACGCGGGCAACGATGCCGCGCGCGACGCATCGCCCGATCGTGGCGACGCGCCGGCGGACGTCGGCACGGGGGCCGGAGGGGCGGGGGGGACCGGTGGCGTTGCGGGGACTGGTGGCGTTGCGGGGAGCGGCGGCCGCGGGGGCAGCGGTGGCGTCGCGGGGACCGGCGGCGGTACCGGTGGCGTCGCGGGGGCCGGCGGCATCGCGGGCAGCGGCGGCGCTGCGGGGATGGGCGGCGGCGCGGGCAGCGGTGGCGCCGGCGGAACCGGCGGTGTCGTCGGAGCCGGCGGCGCGGCCGGTACGGGCGCGACGGGGTCCGGTGGGGCAAGCGCCGGCACGACCGGTACGGGTGGCGCGTCCGTCGTGACCGATGCGTCCGCGGACCGCCCCACGGGCACGGGCGGCACGAACGCCGGCGGCTGCTCCTGCGCGGTCGCCGAAACGGCGGCACCGGCGCCGGCGGCGCTGTTCGCGATCGCCGGCGTCGTCTTGCTGATCAGCCGGCGCCGATCACGCCGCGCCCGCTAGTCGCGAATCAGGCGCGCACGACGAACACGTGCGCGCAGATCTTGCCGTCGATGGCGCCGGACCCGAATCGCTGGGCAAGGGCGGCGGCGGCGACCTCGGTCGCTTCTCTCAGGCGGGCAGGGTCGCGCGCCTCGATCTCGTTACGCAGCGGTGTCCCCTGGCAGAAGGCGATCGCCGGAATCCGCGCGGAGGCGGCGCGGCTGCGCGCCTCGACCGTGAACACCTCCGGCGCGGCGGCGAATCCGCCGGCCGCGAGATCGCGCGCGACGACGACCGTGTCGTGATAACCGTGCGGTGTCCGGGCCAGGAAGCGGGGCGGATCGTCGGGAAAGATCGACGCCACCGCGGCCGTCACGATGTCCGGAACTTCGTTGTCCGCCAGCGTGTCCCACACGTTGAACACGAAGACGCCGCCGGGCCGGAGCACGCGCCGAGCCTCCGCGAACGCGCGGCCCTTGTCGGGAAAGAACATCACGCCGAACTGACAGACGACGGCGTCGAACGATCCGTCGGCGAACGGCAACTTCATCGCGTCGGCCTGACGCCAGACGACAGCGCGGGATGTCCCGACCTCGGCCGCGTGATCGATCATCGCCTGGTTCAGATCCGTGGCGACGATCTCGACGTCCGCAGGCAGCGCCGCCGCCAGCGCGCGCGTCAGCACACCGGTGCCGGCGGCGATCTCCAGGACGCGCGAGACGGACATTGCGCTCAGCCGCCGCGCCAGATCCGCCGCGTACGGTTCGAAGATCAGCGGAACCAGGTACGTGTCGTAGACGTGCGGAATCGACCCGGCGAACCGATCGTCCATGGAGTCGGCGTCACCCATTGGATTCTCAACTACCATGCATCGCCGTGACCGCTCAGGCCAGTGACGCGTTGACCATCGAGGTCCCGGGGACGGGCTTCCCGCGGTTGACGAGCGTCTGACGTCCGCAGGGTCAGTCGTGGCCATGGCCGCGGTGGCGGCCATGGTTGCGGCCTTCGTCGTGCGCGGACTTGCGCGCGGCGTTTCGCTCGTGCACCTCGGCGCGGCGGATCTGGCCGGGCGGGACGTGGTGCGAGGCCGCCGGTCGCGATTGCGTGCGAACCATGCATCCAGCGAGCGACGCCGCGAGGACGCAGGCGAACGCCAGATACCCTCGTTGGTGGGCCATGAGAATGAGATCCCCGACGGCGCCGCAATGGCTCACGGAGGGGCCGTTGACCCGATGCGCTGCGGCGCGTATTTTCCGCGCGTTCCAGTCGGCCCCCGCTGACGGCAATCTGGGTTCGTGTCGAGGTCGCCCCGCGCAAAGGAGAATCGAATGCCATCGGTCGGTCGGAAGGTCGGAGTTCGTGTCCTGGGAGCGCTCGCGCTCGCGATGGTTTCGACGGCCGTGGTCGCGCCGTCGCCCGCCGCTGCCTACACGTGGCGAAACGTTCGCATCGTCGCGGGTGGGTTCATCACCGGCATCGTCTATCACCCGGGCGTGCAGAACCTGGTGTACGCCCGTACGGACATCGGTGGCCTTTACCGCAGCACCGACGGCGGGAACAACTGGACGCCGCTGCTCGACTGGGTGGGGTGGGACAACTGGGGATACTCGGGCGTGCTGTCCGTCGCCGTCGATCCGCAGAACGCCGGCGTCGTCTACGCCGCCGTGGGCGGATACACGAACTCCTGGGACCCGAACAACGGCGCGATCCTGAAGAGCGTCGACCAGGGCGCGACCTGGTCGGTGTCGCCGTTGCCGTTCAAGGTCGGCGGCAACATGGGCGGGCGGGGCAACGGCGAACGGCTGGCCGTCGATCCCAGCAACAGCAACATCATTTATTACGGCGCCACGGGCGACAAGTTCGGCACGTTCGGCCTGTGGCAGAGCACCGACGGAGGCTTCAGCTGGTTCCAGGTCCCCGGCTTCAATGCCGTCGGCGACTGGGTCGACGATCCCACTGATCCGTTCGACTACAACAACGTCATGCAGGGGATCTGGTGGGTGCTGTTCGATCCGCGCACGGCGGTCGGCGGCGTCACCCAGACCATCTACGTTGGTATCGCGACCAAGAACGCGCCGCGGATCTACCGCAGCAACGACGCGGGGGCGACGTGGTCCGCCGTTACCGGGCAGCCGACCACCGAGTGCGGCGGCACCGGCATCATGCCGACCAAGGCGACCCTCGTCCCCTCGAACGGATTCCTCTACGTCACGTACGGCATGAAGGCCGGTCCCTACGACGACGGGAAGGGCGAGGTCTGGAGGCTGAACACCGGCACCGGGACGTGGACGAGCATCAACCCGGTCGTGAACGACTGTCAGCCGCCTGGCAGCGGCAACATCTTTTACGGCTTCAACGGCCTCTCGGTCAGCCAGTCCAACCCGAACGTCATCATGGTGACTGGGCACAGCTCGTGGTGGCCCGACACGTACATCTACCGCAGCAACAACGGCGGGCAGACCTGGACCAACGTCTGGCACTGGACGCGCTATCCGAACACCAGCTACGAGATCGTCTACCCGCACGACGTGACGATGTCGCCCTGGTTGAAGACCCCGGCGCCGCCGCAGTGCGCGGGCGGCGGGCGCCCGGGTCCGAACGAGAACCCGAAGATCGGCTGGATGACGGCCGCCCTGGCGATCGATCCCTTCAACACCAACAACTTCCTCTACGGCACGGGCGCGACGTTGTTCGGCAGCACCGACGCCAATCTGTGGGACGACGGCAACATCAACACGAAGTTCCACATCTCGGTGAAGGCGAGCGGGATCGAGGAGACGGCGGTCCTCGATCTGGCCGTTCCGCCCTCCGGCGCGAAGTTGCTGAGCGGCGTCGGCGACGTGCGCGGCTTCTATCACTCCAACGTGGCCAGCGTTCCTTCCACGCAGTACCAGAAGCTGACGTCGACGAACTCGCTGGACTTCGCCCAGAACGCGGTCAACAAGGTGATCCGCGTCGGGAAGGGCGACAGCGCCAGCTGCGAGCTCAGCTACGCGTATTCGTCGGACGGGGGACAGAACTGGACGATGGGCGGCGCGCAGCCGGCGGGCGTCAGCGGCAGCAGCAACGATTCGGTCGCGATGTCGGCGGATGGCTCGCGCGTCGTGTGGGCGCCGGACGGGACGGCGGCGGCCTACACGTCGACGAACTGGACCAGCGCAAAGTCGACGTGGACGGCCGTCACGGGCTTGCCCGCGCAGGCGAAGGTGCGATCCGATCGCGTCACCGCCAGCCGATACTACGGGTTTTCGGCGGGACGGTTCTACGTCAGCACCAACGGCACCAGCTTTGTCGCCACCGTGACGTCGGGGTTGCCCGCCGCCGGGAAGATCGTCCCCGTTTACAACCGCGCCAGCGACATCTGGCTGGTCAGCCCCGACGCGGCGACGGGAGGCGCGTGGCATTCGACCGACGGCGGCAACACCTTCACGAAGCTTTCGACCATCGTCCTCGCCGATGCGATCGGGTTCGGCGCGCCGGCGACCGGGCAGCCGTATCCCGCCATCTACCTGGCCGGAAAGATTGGCTCGGTCCGCGGCTTCTACCGGTCGACCGACGGCGGCGCGACCTGGACGCAGATCAACGACAGCGCACACCAGTGGTATTCGTCCGGCTACGTGATCACCGGCGACCCCAACCTGTTCGGGCGCGTCTACATCGCGACCAACGGCCGCGGCATCATCTACGGCGATCCGTGAGCCTGGGCGAGTGATCCGCGGCGGCGGGGAGCCTGCTCGCGGATCACCAGGACGGCGACACCCACCCACAGGGAAGCTGCGAGCAGGCCGTACCAGAGCAGCTCGGCCCGCGGTGTCGCGCTGGTGGGCCAGAGCAGCGCCTGCGCGCCGGTCGAACCCGCGTGCAGGAGCACCGCCAGCAGCAGGCTGCCGGTACGGTGATACGCCCAGGTCATCAGGATCCGGAACGCGGTCAGCTCGACGAGCCATTCGAGCATGTGCGGCGCCCACAGCGAGCCGTAACTCGCGCCGCCCCAGTAGTCGGCCAGCCCGTGCCAGATGCCCCAGACGATCCCCAGCGTCGCGCCGGCGCGCAGCCAGCCGAGGCGCGGCAGCAGACGCGGTGTCGCGAACCCGGTCCATCCGATCTCCTCGAACAGGCCCGCTCCCAAGCCAGCGATGAGTGCAAAGATCACCGTGCTTGCCGGCGAGGCCATCGTGAACAGACCCGGCACGAAGCTGGACGAGGTCAGCGATAGCGCCGCGAGGACGATCAGCAAGACAGCGGGAACGAATGCGACCGTCGCATACCAGCGGGCGCCGATCTGCCAGCGGCCGAGGCGCTGAGCGAGCGCACGTAGACCCTGCCGGCCATCGAAGAGGGCAGTCAGTCCGAGCCCAGCCAGCGAAGGCCCCGCCAGCATCGCCACAAACACGAGCAGGCGGTTACCGGGCGGTGCGTCCAAAGGCGCGGGCAGCCCGGTGCGCGCCGCCATCAAGAGCACGCCCGTCCACGCTATTCCGAAGGCCAGCGCAAAATACGCGCGCAATCCACGGCGCGAATCCATCGCTTGCGTGAATTTGCATCGCGCGTGCCCCGCGCGGCTCGACGGTGCGGCGTACGGCGATGGCCTACGTGGCATGTGCGATGCACCGAAGGGAGGCGAAGGTCATGAAACGTCTCGGACGGACACGGCCGTTTCGCACGCCTCGGGGCGAGGTCGTCCCCGGCAGCATCGCCGAGGTCGCGTACCTCCGGCTGGGCGGACTGGATCAGTGGGTGATGATCCGCGGTGAAAACGTCGACAACCCGCCGCTGATTTTCCTGCACGGCGGGCCAGGGTGGAGCGAAACCGCGTGGCTGCGATATTTCAACGCTCCGCTAGAGCGCCACTTCACCGTCGTGTACTGGGATCAGCGCGGGACCGGGAAGTCGTTCACGCGTCACATCCCCCGCGCGTCGATGACCGTCGAGCAGTTCATGTCGGATCTCGACGAGCTCGTCGACGCCGTCTGCAACCGCCTCGGCAAGACCAAGGTGGTGATCTTCGGACACTCCTGGGGCACCGTGCTGGGCGCCCTCTACGCGGCGCGCTTCCCTCAGAAGGTCGCGGTGTACGTGGGCGGTGCGCAGATCGGTGACTGGCCGACGACGGAGTCGAGGTCTTACGCGTTCGCGGTCGCTGAAGCGCAGCGCCAAGGCGCGGACAGGGCGATGAAGAAGCTTCGCGCGATAGGCCCACCGCCGTACAGCGCCGACAGCGTGTTCACGGAACGGACGGCCGTCTTGCGGCTGGACGGGCGCGCGAGCCCCAAGGAGGTCTGGAAAATTGCACGAGCGGCTCTGACCGCGCCCGAATCGTCGCTCCTCGATGCGGTCGGCGCCATGCGCGGCTTCCGGTTCTCGATGAACGCGATGTGGCCCGAGGTATCGCGGTTGAACCTGATCCAGCTCGCCCCCATCCTGACGATGCCCGTCTTTCTCTTGCTGGGGCGGAAGGATCACTGGGTCCCGCCCGAGACCAGCATGGATTACTTCAACGCCCTGACCGCGCCATCGAAGCAAGTGGTCTGGTTCGAGGAGTCCGCGCACGAGATGTTCGTCGACGAGCCAGCCAGGTTCAACCAGACCATGATCAGCCTGGTGCGGCCCGTCGCTGCCACGTGATCCGTATGCCTCGGTTCCGGGAATGTCATGCCCGTGACGTTCCCGACGGATTCGAGGCGTGCCATGGACAAGAGATTCCTGCTCGCGATCAGTGGTCTATTGCTTACGGCGTGCGACGGTGGCCAGCCCGATCTGGTCGAAGCGAGATCGTCGGCGCTGATCGGTCTGACCGTCGCCCCGATCTTCGGCGCGCACATGGTCCTGCAGCGGGGGACCGCCGTTCCGGTCTTCGGAACCGCGACGCCCGGATCCACCGTGGAGGTCCAGTTCCAGGGCCAGGACGTCTCGGTCGTGGCGGACGCGGGCGGGCAGTGGCTGGCGAACCTGGCGCCGATGCCGGCGAGCGCCGCGCCGGGCGCGATGACCATCTCCTCGGCCGCAGGGTCGATCGCGCTGGCCGATGTCCAGGTGGGTGAGGTCTGGCTGTGCAGCGGCCAGTCCAACATGGGCAAGTCCCTCAGCTACGCCGACGGCAGCGCGCCCTACATCGCCGACGCGCCCAACCACAACATTCGACTGTTTCGCATGACCGCCAACAACGGACCGGCGACGACGACCTGGCAGATCTCGAACAGCACGACGGCTGCTGCTTTCTCCGCGGTCGGGTACTGGGCGGGCCTCGATCTGTCCCAGGACCTGGGCGTTCCGATCGGCCTAGTGCAGGCGACGCTGGACGGCAGCGACATCGCCGAGTGGGAACACTCGAACGGAGGCACGGGCGACGCGTATGATGCGATGGTCGCGCCCATCCAGCCGTTCGTGGTGAAGGGCGTCCTCTGGTACCAGGGCGAGAGCAACGGGGGCGACGCCGGCTACCAGACGAAGCTGACCGCCATGATCGCAGAATGGCGCGGCGCCTGGGGCTCGACGTTGCCGTTCGGGATCGTCCAGTTGCCCGCGTCCAAGTGGAGCACCGCCAAGATCGCGCAACTGAACGTGTCGCAGTCGGTGGCGAACACGTTCCTGGTCGTCACCAGCGATCTTCCCGGTGGTAACCAACTGCACCCCACCGTGAAATATCCGGTCGGCATCCGGAGCAGCATCGGCGCCCGGGGCGCGGTGTACGCGGAGCCAATCGAGTACTCGGGGCCGCTGGCAGCGCCGACGTCGTTCGTCTCGGGCAATACCGTGACCGTCCAGTTCACCCACGTCGGGAATGGTCTGGCGACAACCGGCGGTGCGCCGTCCACTTTCGAGGTCGCCGCGGTGACCGGCCAGTACGTCTCGGCCACGGCGACGCTCGTCGGCAACACGATCCAGGTGAGGGCGAACCGGGTGTCCGCGCCGAAGCGCGTGCGCTACGGTTTTTCGAGCGGGGGTAACCTGATCAACCAGGTCAGCGTGCCGACCGAGGGCGGCGCGAAGACCGTGACCAGCCTGCCGGCGTCGCTGTTCCAGGTCGATCTTCCGTAGCGTGAACGCGCGATTGCGCCTCGGTCGGCGCGCGCCTACAGTGCCGTCAGCAAGCGGCGTTTTGCAGTTTCACCTGGGGAGGAGATGACGATGTCGCGGAAGGCTCTCTTGATTCTATGTCTCTTGATCGCGCCCGCGTCGGCCCGCGCGGCGGGCTGGACCACCAGCGGCGTCGAGATCCGGGATCCCGCCGGTCAGCCGTTCGTGATCAGCAGCGTCAACTGGTACGGCGCCGAGACCCGCATCTTCGTACCGCACGGTCTCTGGTCGGAGAACTACACGACGCTGCTCGATCAGATAAAGGCGCTCGGCTTCAGCACGATCCGCCTGCCGTTTGCGAACGAAACGTGGCAGGCGAACCCCAAACCGTCGCGGAACAACATCGGCGGTTGCCCCGCCTGTCAGAACAAGCGGGCGCGCGACGTCCTAGCGCTGGTCGTCAACTATGCGGGGTCGATCGGCCTGCACATCGTCATGGACAATCACCGGTCCGACGGTGGCAACTCGGCGCAGGGAAACGGGCTCTGGTACCTCACCAGCGGGAGGAACAGCTACACGGAACAGAAGTGGATCAACGACTGGGTGAGCGTGTTGCGGTGGACGCACGGCATCCCGCAGACGCAGGGCGCGCCCGACACCATCACCGTCAACTATCTCGCCTCGGATGGTTTCCCGACGGTGATCGGATTCGATCTGCGCAACGAGCCGCACACGGTCTGTCAGGGCGGCTGCAACTACCTGGGCGGGTCGACCTGGGGCACCGGCGACGGGATCAATTCGGCGGTCAACCCGAATCCGAATCCGTTCTCGCCTGCCTGCGTCGCCACTGGCACCTGCCACGACTGGCGCCTCGCCGCCGAGCGCGCCGGCGACACCATCCTGGGTGAGGCCGCCGCTAACGGCTGGGACTACCCGCTGATCATGGTCGAAGGAATCTCGCAGTATCCGACCGCGACCGGCACGCCGGCGAACGGCCCGTACGACTTCTACGTGTGGGGCGGGAGCCTGCAGGGCGTGAACGGCAACGCGGGCAATCCGGGCGCGCCCATCGTCCTCAACGCCGGCGGCAACGCCGCCGGACTGGGGCCGGCGGTGAGCAACCAGGTCGTCTACTCGGCGCACGACTACGGGCCGACGCTGTACCAGAACCCCTGGTTCAACGCGACCACGTGCTACGCCAGCGGCTGTTCGAGCTCCAGCCTGGCCGACCTGTGGAACCGACAATGGGCGTTCATCAACACCGGTAACGTGAATCCCGTCTGGCCCGGTCACCCGTCGTATCCGTGGGCGAACACCGGCGCCACGCCTTACACCGTCGCGCCGCTCTGGCTGGGCGAGTTCGGGACCGGCAACGCCAGCGGCGACCTTTACTCGACGGGCGCCGGTTCGCAGGGGCAGTGGTTCACCGACATGGTGAACTTCATCCAGAGCAGCTTTGCGCCGACGGCCACCAACGACTCGGGTATTCCAGTGCAGTCGCTGCACTTCAGCTACTGGGCGCTGAACGGGAATGACAGCTACGGCATTCTCACCAGCGACTTCTCCACCGTTCAAACGCCCGCCAAGGTGTACACGTTCCTGTGTGCGATCCAGCGCGGACCGCTCGCTCTCCCGCCGGGGCCTGGCGCGGGCCAGTGCGGTAGCATGGGTGCTTTGCCGAATCCGTAGCGCCGCCAAAGCCGCGGGCGCGGTCGCGTAGCGATGAACCTCGTCGCCCGACCACGTTCAAAGGTACGATGGTGATCGGGATGCGCCGCTCCGCGCGCTGGTACGTGGTCGCCGCTCTGGTCGTCGTCGCTTGTGGGTCGAGGGCGCTGCCGCCGCGTGACGGCGGTGGCGGCGCGGGAAGCGGGGGCGGCAGTCCCGAGGGCGGCGCCGGCAGTCGCGACAGCGGCGCCGACGTCGCTTCGGGCGACACCGGCGACGACATCGGTTCACGCGACATCGGCGTCGAGCCTGGGGATGGCGGGATCTGTCCGCCGATCGCGGACGCGGATGTGCAGCCCGAATGCGCGAACGGCCTGGACGACGACGGCGACGGGCTGGTCGACGCGATGGATCCCGATTGCACCACGCCCTATGACTCCAGCGAGGCGCTGTTCGAGGGAAAGCCGTACGACGTCGAGACCTGCCGGCGCGACTGCCAGTTCGACGGCAACAGCGGGCAGGGAGACGACCAGTGCGACGGGGCCCTTGGGTGCGATCCGATGGCGCCCATGCCGGCCTGCGGGACCGCGCCGCCGACGGCCTGCTCGGTGAGCGCGCACTGCCGTGATTTCTGTCTGCCCCTCACCCCGAACGGGTGCGACTGCTTCGGGTGCTGCGCGGTCGACGTCGCCGGTGAAAGGCGCACGGTGCTGATCAGCGAAGGGATCGGGTGCTCGTCGGACGCGCTGGCGGACCCGACCCGGTGTCCGTCGTGCACGCAGAACACCGACTGTCTCAACAAGTGCCTACCGAACGAGATCTGCTTCGCGGGGGCGGCTCCCATCACCGGACCGCTCATCGAGCTGGTGCCCCGGTGCCGGCAGAGTCAGATCGCGTGCGGGCCGGGCGCGATGCCGCCTTGCCTGTGTCCTGCCGGCACCTACTGTGTGACCGGCTGCTGCGTCGCGTTTCCTGCTCGCGTTCCGTGAGGTGCAATGAACCTGATCGCGCCGACGGCCTTCAAGGGCACGATGAGCCCGCTCGCGGCGGCGCGGCATCTCGCGGCGCCGGGCGATCGGTTGCTGCCGCTCAGCGACGGCGGTGACGGCTTTCTCGAATGCCTGCACCACGGCCTGGGCGGAGCGATCGAGGACGTGCCCGCGCGCGATCCATTCGGACGCAGCCGCCCGGTTCCCGTCTTGCGGTTGCCGGGTGGCGGCGTGGCGATCGAGTGCGCGAAGGTGATTGGCCTCGCCGGGCTCGATCGGCGGGATCCGCTGACCGCCTCCAGCCGCGGGCTGGGCGAGCTGCTCCAGCACTTCCAGCGCGAACCGCGGATCTGGGTCGGTCTGGGCGGTAGCGCCACGGTCGACGGCGGGCGCGACTGGCCGGACCTGCGGCTGCCGCCGACGACGGCGTTCTGCGACGTCCGGACCGAGCTGGCCGACGCGGCACGCATCTTCGCCCCGCAGAAAGGGGCGCGGCCGCAGGACGTGGCGATCCTGGCCGAGCGGCTGGCGGGGCTCGGTCTTCCGGGCGGGCCGCGCACCGGCGCGGCGGGCGGCCTCGGCGCCAAGCTGCTCGCGCTCGGCGCCGAGCTGGTCGACGGCGGGGACCGGATGCTCGACGTCCTCGACTTCGCGGCCGCCTGCCGCGGCGTGGACGCCGTCGTCACGGGCGAGGGCCGGCTGGACGCCTCGTCGCTGGAGGGAAAGCTGCCGGTGGTGGTCGCGCGCCGCGCGCACGCGCTGAGCCTGCGGGTGATCGGCCGCTTCGGTTCGCGCGGTGACGGCTGGGAGCGCGCCGCCGCGCTCTTCGACGCCGTCAGCTTCGAGAGCGGCTAGCCGGGTCGCGGATCAACGCGGCCACTGCAGCGTCACAACCGTGCCCGTATCGCTGGCGCTGTCGATCTTCAGAGCGGCGCCTATCTGCCCGGCGCGCTCGCGCATGATCTCGATTCCCATGCCCTGCCGTTCGCCGACGGCCGACAGATCGAAGCCGCCGCCGTCGTCGCTGATCGTCAGGGTCGCCGCGCTCTCGGAAAGGGCCAGCCGCGCCCGCGCCTGAGCGGACGTGGCGTGGCGGACGACATTTCCCAGCGCCGCCTGGGCGATCCGATAGAACGCCACGTGGACCTCCGACGGCAGCTTTCCCGATCCGTCGATCTCGACGTGGATCGGCTTTTCGAGATGCGTGCGCAGGGCGCCGGCCAGGCCCCGCAGCAGGTCCTCGAGTCCCGTCTGCAGGATCGCGGCGGGACGCAGCTCCAGGAGGAGGGCCCTCATCTCCGCGAGCGCGGCGTCGGTGACCTCGCCGAGCTGGGACAGCATCTCGCGCGCCACCTTCTGATCGGTCTCCCAGGTCTTCGGGAGGACGCGCCCCAGCATCGTCGCCGTGTAAAGGCTCTGGGTGACGGAATCGTGGAGGTCCCGGGCCAGACGCTGGCGTTCTTCGAAGGCCGCCAGATCGCGCGCGTGGTCGTAGAGGCGCGCGTTCTCGATCGCGACCGCCGCCTGATTCGCCAGCGCCCACGCCAGCGTGCCATCGCGCGTGCTGAACCGATCCGGCTCGGCGTGGTCGAGCAGCAGAAACCCGATCGTCCGATCGCGGACCCGGAGCGGCACGAACATCAGCGAGCGAACGTTCATCAACAGGGCCGTGAGCGCCTCGGGTGCCATGTCGCGGAACGCCCGCGCCGCCTCGCCGTGACCCCAGAGGTTGTCGATGATGATCGGGCTGCCGTTCCGCTCCTGTACGCCGGCGATCATCTGCCGGCCGGGAAGGCGCGCGCTGGTCGCCTCGGCGGCGAGCGGCCCATGGTGATCGACGATCAACAGCTCGTCGCCCTCGATGATGAAGATGGTGGCGCCCGTGCATCCGAGCACGATCTGCAACTGCTCCAGCACGACGCGCAGCAACGGCTTGAGCTGGAGGTTCGATGCGACGGTGTTCGAGATCTCGAGCAGCGTCGACAGCTCGCGCGTCCGCTCCGCCACCTTCTGTTCCAGATAGCGCAGCGAACGCTCGCGCTCGGTCACGTCACGCACGACCGACAGGACGTGCACGCGCCCGCCGTAGCTAAATCGCTTGCCGCGCAGCTCCAGCCGCGTGAGGCGCCCGTCCGAGCAGACGCACATCACACCCGCGGCCACCACGTCGGCGCTCGCCGTCCTGGCCAGGTAGGCGTCGAATGGTTGCAGATCGTCCATGTGGAGAAAGTCGCGCGGGTGCAGCGTCTGGAGCTGCTCGGCGGTGTAGCCGGCGATGGTGCGGAAGGCCGGGTTCACCGCGACGACGGCGTTGTCGAGATCCGTGACCAGGACGCCGTCGCCCGTCGATTCCACGATGCTGCGGTACTGCGATTCGCGCTCGCCCAGCACGGCCTCCATCGTCCGGCGCTCCTGGACCAGCGCCGCGAGCAACAACATCGGCGCCGCCAGCAGGGTCAGGAAAAGCTGGATCGGCAGGGCCGCTTCCAGCGGCAACGTCGCCGCGAACGGACCGTTGCCGGCGACGACGTTCCAGATGACGAAGAACGCGAAGCCGAGCAGCGCGACGCTGACCCCGCCGGTCCCGAAACGGACGGCGGCCCACAGGAACAGCGGGAACGGCAGGAGCAGCAGCACGGTGACGGCGCGGTGGGCGAACGGGCCGAACACCGCCAGACCGACCAGCAACAGCGCCAGCGTCAACGCGCCGGCCTCGAGGTATCGCCCGCGGCGGCCCGTCTTCAACCACGAGGCGCCCCGGGTCGCGCCGGTCACGACGGCCGGAACCCAGATCAGGTTGGTGAGGACGTTGGACCGAAAGCGCGTGTTCCAGATCAGCACGTAATCGCGGCCCCATCCGGTCAGCGTGATGGCGGCGGCGTCGGCGAACGACACCACCAGCGGCGCGGCCACCGCGAACAGCAGGAACACGGCGACGTTCCGCGATCCTTCGAACGGCGGCCCCCCGCGCGAGAAGCGGCGTACGGCCAGCGCGCCCAGCGCGCCGTCGGCGAGGTTGCTGACGTAGAGCAGCGACATCGTCGCGGGCGGCACGTGGTGAGGCACCTGCACGGCGACATGCGCGGGCAGGACCGCCAGCGCGTAGATCCACCAGCGCGACGGCCGCGCCAGCAGGAAGACCGCGAACATCGTCGCGTTCGGCAGCCAGAAGATCGACGTCGGGATCGATGCGACCTTGACCTGGAAACCGATCTGCGCGCCCGCGTAGTACGTCAGGCAGACGAGCAACGCCTTGGCGACGACGCGCGAATCGAAAGTCGCAGATTTTCGGTCGACCAACATGAGGTGCGCGCGACGCGCGTCGCAGGCCGCCAACCTCGCGCTGGCCGCAAAGTTTCAAAACGGCACGACGGTGTCAAGCGTCTCGCGCCAGCGGCAGCGTCACCGTGAACGTCGATCCCTTCCCGGGTCGGGCGTCGACGCCGACGGTACCGCCGTGAGACTCCACGATCGCGCGGACCACGTGCAGGCCGAGGCCCAGGCCACCCAGACCGGTGGCCCTGCTGCCGCGTCGATAGCGTTTGAAGATTTCCGCTTGCTCCTCGAGGGGGATCCCCGGACCGTTGTCCCTCACGGAGATGGTCGCCGCGTCTTTCTGCGCACTGAGCTCGACGTCGATCGGGTTGCCCATCCCGAACTTGACCGCGTTGTCGATCAGATTTCCTAGTACCTGCTCGACGCGGATGGGATCGACGTATCCGATCACGTGATCCTGCGCGTGCGCGGCCAGCGTCGATCCTGCCGCGGCCGCCGCGCTGGAGAAGGCGAGCGTCAGGTCGCGCACCAGCTCGGACAGGTCGACCCGTTCGCGCTTGACCGTGGGGGTGTGGGATCCGATCTCGGAGGCGCTGAGCAACCGGTCTGCCAGGCGGTCGAGGCGCCCCGTCTGCCGGACCATCCCCTGGCAAAGAGCGGTCAGTGGGCGGGCCGGCACGGCTGACGCCTCGCGAACGATCAGCTGCGCGAGCAGACTGATCGAGGTCAGCGGCGTGCGCAGCTCGTGCGACGCGAGCGACAGGAAATCGTCGCGTGCCTGGACGGCCTCCTCGGCACGCTTGAAGAGCCGGCCGTTTTCGAGGATCAGCCCGACCCGCTGGGCGTATGCCTCCGCGAACTTCAAGTCCTCCGGGTCGTAGTGCAGGAACGAGCTGCCGAACACCATCGCCCCGCGCATCACCCCGCGGACCGAGAACGGCGTCGCCATCGCGCTGCGAACGCCGAGGGCCATGACGTCCTCCAGGTAGTCGCCCTGCATTCCGTAGTGGCGCGCCGCCCTGTCGTCCACGTCGGGGACCAGCAGCGATTCCTGCGAGCGGATGGCGTGCGAAGCGAAACCAGGACCGTTGAGAGAGGGCGGGTGGCGCGTCGTGATCCTGCGCAGCAGGGCCAGACCCTCGGGGTTGATGTGCGCGGCGGCGACGTCGGTGATCGCGGTGCCGTCCAGGCCCACGAGGACGCAGAAATCGCCCAGGATCGGGACCGCCCGATCGACCGCGACCTGGGCGGCGGCGGTCGATCCGAGCACCTCCGCGACCTCGGTCATCACGTCGGCCAGCAGAGCCGCCCTCCGTTCCCGCTCTTCGTCACGGCTGTGGGCGCGGGCCGCCACGCGCGTCGCGATGATCTGCCCGACGGAGAACGCGAGATGCTGCTCCTGCTCGCTCCACTGCCGAGGTCCGCCGATGTGCTCGTGACAGAGGATCCCGACCGGCTCGCCCGTCACCCGGACGGCGGTGTCGAGCAGCGCGCCGATTCCGCGCGAGGCGACGTACGCGCGCAGATCGCGCGTCCGGTCGTCCTGCGGCGCGTCCGCGACCGCGAGGATCGGCGTCTGGCGGATCTCGGAAAAATACCCAGGCGCGTCGCTACTGCGGAGCTCCAGGCCGCGGTCCCACCCCCGGATGCTCTGGCGATAGCCGAGCTCGCAAACGATCGAGGTGGGCAAGCGGAAGCGCCAGTAGCTCACGCACTCGACGCCCAAGAGGTTGCTCTCGACCCTGAGGATCTCCCGCAGAGCCTCCTCCCAACCCTCGCCCGACAGCGCGTTCAGATGGATGAGCGCCTCGGTGCCTGCGTGCAGCGACGCCTCCACACCTGAAAGGTTTCCGCGGATCCGGTACCGTCAAGACGCCGGCTCGACCGCAGGTGGGGCGCCCGCTCCGGTGGACCTCCCGCGCCGAAACCACGATAATCGGTGCGGCCAACGGTTCCCGGACGTGATCGCGTGTGGAGCCGGCGAGCTTTGCTCGCCGTAACATCGCGGGAGGGTTTGGGAACCCTTTGAGGGTTCCCATCTTTGATCGGCGAGCGCATCAATAACTACGAGATCGTTTCCGTCCTGGGCGAGGGAGGGATGGGCAGCGTCTTCCTCGCCGAGCACCCGTTCATGGGACGGAAGGCGGCGATCAAGGTGCTGCGCCCGGATCTGGCCAGGGACACCGGGCTGGTCGAGCGGTTCATGAATGAGGCCCGGGCGGCCAACGCCATCCGCCACCCCAACATCATCGACATCATCGACGTCGGCCGGCTGGCGAACGGCGTTCCCTACCTGATGATGGAGTACCTGGAAGGCGAGAGCGTCAAGGACCGCCTCGACCGCCAGCGGCCGATGCCCGTCGGCGAAGCGCTGGATGTGGCGGAGCAAACGGCGTCGGCGCTGGCGGCGGCGCACGAGAAGACGATCGTTCACCGCGATCTAAAGCCCGACAACCTGTACCTGATTCCGGATCGCGCGCACCCCTTGGGCCGGATCAAGGTGCTGGACTTCGGCATCGCCAAGCTGCGCGGCGAGCTCTCTGGCAGCGGCGCGCGCACGCAGACCGGTTCGATCATGGGAACGCCGCCGTACATGTCGCCCGAACAATGCCGCGGCGTCGACGAGCTGGATCACCGGACGGACATCTATGCGCTGGGGATCATCCTCTACGAGATGCTCACCGGCGCGCCGCCGTTCGTGAGCCCGGGCTGGGGCGAGGTGGTGCACATGCACATCACCGAGACGCCGTCGCCGCTGCGTGCGAAGAACCCCGCCGTCTCGCCGGAGCTGGAGAGGCTGGTCCTCAAGGCGCTGGCCAAGAAGCCGGCCGACCGGTGGAGCTCGATGGGCGAGCTCGAGGCGGCGCTGCGGGCCTTACCCGGGCACACCACGCTGCCCCCGGCGAAGCCTGCGCGCGCCTCCGCGCCGAGCGCCGCACGCAGCAGCGCCGCGCCTTCGCCGCCGACGACGCTGCGATCGGCCACCGGGCAGGTCACGGCCGCGCCGGAGGCGCTCGCGGACGGCGGTGGCGGCGCTGGGATCCAGAGCGGCCGGTCGCGCATGCGCTTGCCTGCGCTGGTGATCGGCGGGCTCGCGGTGGGCGGGATCGCTTTCGCGGTGGTGAGCCGGCGGACGCCGGAGCCGGCCGCGCTCGTGGTCCCTGCGAGCACGAGCGCGCCTGTGCCCGCGCCAGCGGCGGCGCCCGCGCCGGCCGCCGCGCCCGCGCCTGTCGTGCCGCCGCCGGCGCCTACGCCGGTCGCGATTCCGGCCGCGCCGGCACCGGTTGCGCCGCCGACGCGCCCCGCCGCGGACGCCGTCCGTGCAGCGCCTGCGACAACACCGGCGAAGAAGAAAGCGGTATCGTCGAAAGCCTCCCGCAAGGCGGGCGCCTCCGAGACCCCACCGGCGGCGCCAGCCGAAACCTCACCGCCGCCGGCTCCGCCTCCGGCCGCTGCCAAGAAGCCGGATTGCAACCCGAACTATTACTTCGACGCCCAGGCCCGGAAGCATTTCAAGCCTGAGTGTTTCTGACCAACGTCGTAGAGGAGCCATGACCCGTTATCTTCTGACCGTTCTCTGTCTGGGCCTGGTCGTCGTCGCGGCGGCGCCTGCGCGCGCGGCCGATCCGACCACCGCCGAATGCTTGTCGGCCAACGAGGCGTCGCTGACCGCGCGCGGCCAGCAGAAGCTGCGCGAGGCGCGGGCCAAGCTGCTCACCTGCGCGGCGGCCAGCTGTCCGCGGGACGTTCGCGAAGAGTGCTTGCGCGGCGTCAACGAGATCAACACGGCGCTGCCGACGATCGTGTTCGAGGCGAAGGACGATACGGGCGCCGACCTGATCGCGGTCAAGGTGACGATGGACGGCGAGGTGCTGACCGATCGCCTGGAGGGCACGGCGATCGCCGTCGATCCGGGGTCACACAAGTTCGTGTTCGAGTCCGCGGGACGTCCCCGGACCGAGAAGCAGTTCCTGATCCGCGAGGGCGACAAGAGTCGGCGCGAGCGGATCGTTCTGGACAGCGCCGCGGGCGGCACGGGAACGACGGCGCCCGGCGCGACGCTCACCTCGACGCCGGAGGCGCCGTCGTCGGGTCTCGGCGGCGCGCGAATCGGCGCGCTCGTCGCGGGCGGCGCCGGTGTCGTCGCCCTCGGGGTCGGGACCGTGTTCGGTCTTCGCTCGAAGTCGAAGCACGACGAGGCGACCAAGGCTTGTCCCAGCAGCCCGTGCACCACCAAGGAAGGCTCCGACCTCTGGAACGACGCGATCTCCGCCGGCAACATCGCGACGATCGGATTCATCGTCGGCGCCGTCGGCCTCGCGGGCGGTGTCGCGCTCTGGTTCGTGGGCGCGCCCGAATCGTCCGGCGGGTCGACGCAGGTCGGCTTCGGGCCCGGGACCCTGCAGGTGCGAGGGACCTGGTAATGCGCGCGCAGCTCTTTGTTCTCGGTCTGGCCGTCGCGGGCCTCGGCTGCAACGCGATCCTGGGCAACGAACCGCACCCGTACGCGGGGGCCGGCGGCACGTCCGGCGCCGCGGGGACGCGTGGTGGCGCCGGCGGTACCGGCGGCGCGGGCGGCAGCGCCGGCGCGGCCGCAGGGCGGGGCGGCTCCACCGTCGGCGGCTCCGGAGGCGCCGGACAGGCAGGGACGGGCGGCGCGGGCGGCAGCACCGGCGGGAGCGCGGGCAGCAGCGCGGGCACGACGGGAACCGGCGGCGGCACGACGGGCGCCGGCGGTGTCGGCGGCACGACGGGAACCGGTGGCACCGGCGGCCGCGGCGGTACGACGGGGACCGGCGGCGTCAGCGGCACGACGGGAGCCGGCGGCCGCGGCGGTACGACGGGGACCGGCGGCATCAGCGGCACGACGGGAGCCGGCGGCATCGGCGGCACGACGGGAAGCGGCGGCCGCGGCGGCACCACGGGAAGCGGCGGCACCGGCGGCACGACCGGCACCGGTGGTACGACCGGCGCCGGCGGCACCGGGGGCGGAGGCATGGTCTTCCGGACGGTCGCGCTCCTCACCGGCCAGCTGGGGGGCCCCGGCAACATCGACGGAACCGGCGCGGCCGCCCATTTCAACGGGCCTCACGGCGTCGTCTTCGATCAGCTGGGCAACGCCTTCGTGGCCGACACCGGGAACCACACCATTCGCCGCGTCGTCCTCGCGACCGGAGCGGTCAGCACGATCGCCGGTTCGCCGGGCGTATCGGGAAGCGCCGACGGCAGCGGCGCAGTCGCCCGGTTCAAGTCACCGTGGGGGCTGGCGATCGACACCAACAACGGTTTCAGCACCATCTACATCGCCGACGCCGGGAACAACACGATCCGGCGCCTCGATGTCGCGAACAATCAGGTCACCACGATTGCCGGCACCGCCGGACCGGCAGCCAGCATGGACGGCATGGGGACCGCGGCGCGCTTCAACAGCCCGCGCGCCCTCGCGCTGGACACCAGCACCAACAAGCTCTACATCGCCGATTCGCTGAACAACACGGTCCGCGTCTACAACATTGGCACCACGATCGTGGTGACGCTGTACGGGATGGCGGGCGTTGCGGGCGGGCTCGTGAACGATGTCGGGACCGCGGCAAGGTTCCGCCTCCCCAACGACCTGGCGCTGGACGCCAACGGGGGAAATCTCTTCGTCTCGGACGCGAACAACAGCGCCATTCGCAAGATTGCGCTGGGCACGGGGATGGTCACGACGCTGGCCAGCGGCAGTCCGATCGCCGGTCCGGCGAGCCTGGCCTTCAACGGCGACGTCTACGTCCTGTCGGCGGGTGCGATCCTGAAGATCGACGCATCCACGGGCGCGACGTCGACGTTCATCACATCGCTCGCGGGCTCGTCGGGGCACATCCGCTTCGACGCCAACAACACCTACCTCTACATGACGAATCCCGACGAGGTCGACAGGGTCGACCTGGCCGCGAAGACGATCACGCCGGTCGCGGGCTCGACCCAGCACATCGACGTCGCCAGAACCGGTTTGCTGTTCAACCCGAACGTCATCGCAAGTGACGGCGCGGACCTGCTGTTCGTGGACGGCATCGACTACACGATTCAGCAGATCGTGGTGTCGACGGGCGTGGCCACCACCTACCTGGCGCCGACCTGTCTCGGGAGCTGGAATGGTATCGGGAACGTGCACGCGGGATCCCTCATGGCCTCGTGCGTGTCGACGAACACGATCGTCAAGATGTCGCAGACCGGGACCGGGCTGACCACGGTGGCCGGCAGCGACATGGTGGCGGGCAGCACCGACGGAACGGGGTCCGACGCTCTGTTCACCTCTCCGCGGGGGCTCGTCGACGACGGCGCTGGAAATGTCTACGTCGCCGACACGGGCAACCACACCATCCGCAAGATCGTCGTCTCGACCGGCCTCGTGACGACGGTGGCGGGCAAGGCCGGCGTGACCGGCAGCGACGATCTGACCGGGCTGGCCGCCACCTTCAAGAGTCCGAGCAACGTGACGTACGATGGTCAGGGCAACCTCTATGTCGCGGACACGGGCAACCACACCGTCCGCCAGATCGTCCTCTCCACCGGCAAGGTCAACACGATCGCCGGCACCGCCGGAATGGCCGGCACCGGCGACGGGGCCGGCGCGGCGGCCCGCTTCGCCGGGCCGATGTCCGTCGTCTCCGACGGCGCCGGGCGCCTCTACGTCACCGACGGCAACACCCTTCGCCAGATTGCCGTGTCCAGCGGCAGCGTGACCACAATCGCCGGCACGCCCGGGCGCATGGGCGTCCGGCTTGGCGACGTGTCGACGGCGACGCTGAGTTTTCCGGTTGGCTTGACGATGCTGCCCAACGGCACAATCGCCTTCGTCGAGCCCTACGAGAACGCGGTCCTGATCCTGAAGTAGGCGCCCGGGGCCTAGTCGGCGCGCAGCGCGCGCGCCAGTGCGTCGTCGAGGCTGGTGGCCGGGGACGTCGGATCGAAGACGCCGTCGAGGGCGGCGCGGTAGCGCGGCAGGTGCGAGGGGCCGCCGCCCAGCGTCGCGGCGGGCGAATCGGCGAGCGGCTGGCGAACGGACGACCAGAGCGCGCGCGCCCGCTCGGCGCGGCCGGCGGCCAGCGCGGCGGCGGCCAGGCCGGCGATGGTCAACCAGACCATCGGCGTGTAGCCGTTCGCCTGCCAGAACGTCAACGCCTCGCGCAGCGCCGCCTCACCCTCCGCGACGTCGCCCAGCGCCAGCGCCGCGTTCCCGCGCGCCGACAGCGCCTGCCCCAGCGCGAAGTGGTCCGTGAGCTCGCGTGCCAGCGCCTCCGTCTCGCGGGCGAAAGCGCGCGCCTTCGCGAAGTCGCCTTGGTGGGCGGCGAGATCGGACATTCCGTTCAGGACGTTGGTGCGTCCCCAGGGCTCGCCGATGGATTCGTAGATCGCCAGGCTCTGCTTGTACGATGACTCCGCGCCCGCGGCGTCGCCCAGGGCCAGGCTCGCGTTGCCGACGAAGACCAGCGCCTGCGCCTCTTCCCAGCGCTCGCCGGCGCTGCGAAATGCCGCGAGCGCCTCGCCGAGCAGAGCGAGCGCGCCCCGCGGGTCCCCGCCGATTTGGGTGATGAGACCGCGGAAGCAAAGGGCGCGGCCCAGCCAGAGCGGATCGTTCAGCTCGGCCAGCAGCGCGCGGGCGCGGTCGAGACTTTCGCGGGCGCGCGGGAAATCGTTCCCCGCGATGGAGATCATTCCGAGCGAGCAGATGCCGCGCGCGTAGGTGTGCGCGTCGACCTTGCCGTCGGCGCCGGCCACGGCGGCCGCCATCCGCTGGGACCCTTCCGCGCCGCGCCCGGTGAAGTACCAGAAATAGCCGACGGCCATCGTCACCTTCAACGCGAGGCCCGGGTCGTGCGCGAGCCCCCAGTCACAGGCGGCGCGCAGGTTGTCGAGCTCCGTCGACAGGTGCGTGAGCCAGCGCGTGCGCGCGCGTTTCTGCAGCTGCTCCTCCTCGCGCCGGACGAACTCGGCGTAGTGGCGGGCGTGGCGCTCCCACGTTGCCGCCGCCTCGCCGCTTTCATCCAGACATTCGAGGGCGTGCTCGTTGACCGTGGCGAGCATCGAGAACCAGGGCGCGCCGTCCGCATCGCCGGCGCGCAGCAGGCTCTTGCTGACCAGCGAGGAGATTCCCTCGAGGACATCGGGGATCTCGTGTCCGGCCGCGACAGCCTCCGCGGCGTCCAGGCCGAACCCGCCCCGGAACACCGCCAGCCGCCGGTACAGCGCGCGCTCCCCCGCATCGAGCAGCTCGTGGCTCCAGCTGATGGCGGCGCGCATGGTGCGCTGGCGCTCCGGTAGGTCCTGGGCGCCGCCGGTCAGCAGGGTGAGGCGCCGGTCCAGCCGCGCGAGCATGGCCTTCGGCGACAGCACCCGGGCGCGCGCGGCGGCCAGCTCGAGGGCCAGCGGCAATCCGTCGAGGCGGCGGCAGATCTCGACCACAGCGTCGGCGTCGTCCGCGCCCGCGCCGAAGTCGGGCCTCACGTCGCGGGCTCGCTCGAGAAACAGCCGCGTGGCGGCGCTGTCGGCGGCGCCGACCGCCAGCGGCGGCACGGGCAGCTCCTTCTCGCCGCGCACGTGAAGCGCCTGACGGCTGGTGACCAGCACGCGCAGGCGTGGGCAAGCGGCCATCAGCGCCGTCACCAGGGGCGCACCGCGGACGACCTGCTCGAAGTTGTCGAGCACCAGCAGCATCTGACGGTGGCGCAGCGAATCGACGAGGGCGTCGGACGTCGATCGGCCGGGCGATTCGGCGACACCCAGCGCCGCGGCGACGGTCGAAGCGATCAGAGCGGGGTCGCGGACGCTCGCGAGATCGACCAGGCAGACACCGTGCTCCAGCTCGTCGCGGAGCGTTCGCGCGACCTCCAGCGCGATGCGTGTCTTGCCGGTGCCGCCCAGCCCGGTCAACGTCACGACGCCGGCGCCCTCGCGCCGCAGCGCCTCGCACGCGGCCGCGATCTCCTGCTCGCGGCCGACGATGTCGGTCCGCACGGCGGGGAGGTTGTCGAAGCGCGTGGGGCTGCTGGCGGTCTGTTCGTGGTCGGACACGAACCTCTCGGTCAGCAGCACGGCGACGTCGTTCGCGACCAGCTCCAGCAGCTGGTCGGCCGTCGAGAACCGCTTGTAGGAGGCGGCGTTCTCGGCCTCGATGCGCGCGAGCAGATCGCCGAGGCGGGGCTCGCGGTCGGGAGCGGGTTGCTTCACGTAGAGCAGGCGTGGCTTGCTTCCCGACAGGACGTATTCGTCCTCGACGCCGGAGACGGCCATGTCGGGCGCGGTCCAGCCGTAGTTCTGCCAGTAGATGCCGACGAAGATGTCGCTCTGATCGAGATAGGCGCGGTACAGCGAGCGGGGCGGGTGTGCGCGGGCGCCCAGCTCGAACATGATCGGTGACAGGCGCATCTTCTGGATGGCGTCACGCGCGGCCGTCCGTTCGGCGGCGAGCTCGCCCATCGTCGAGCTGACGAAGACGCGCACGCGGTAGTCGGGCGTTCGGATCATCGCGGAAGGTTTCGGGACGCCATGATGCCATCTGGGCGCAAGAATTAAAGGGTGCCGAACCGACCACGGCCCCGGGGGGAGGGGGACATACACGAGCATGAGGTTCGGCTCCGTCGCGACGCAAAGCGCCCTGGTTTGTGTCTTTTTGGTGGCCTGTGCCCCCTCGGGCAGTGACGGTGGGGGGGGCACGGCAGGGACGAGCGGTCAGGCGGGGACGACTGGCACCGGCACCGGCAGCGCGGGCACCAGCGGCAGCGCGGGCAACTCGGGGACGACCGGCAACGCCGGCACGACCGGCGTGGCGGGGTCCACCAGCACCGCGGGCACGACCGGCAGCGCGGGCACCAGCGGCGGCGCCGGCACGACCGGTGGCGCCGGCACCACCGGCGGGGCGGGGACCATGGGCAGCGCGGGCACGACCGGCACGGCCGGCCGGGGCGGCACGACCGGCAGCGCCGGGCGGGGTGGCACGACGGGCACCGCGGGTGCGACGGGCACCGCCGGTACGACGGGGGCAGCGGGCCGGGGCGGCACGACGGGCAGTGCGGGTCGGGGCGGTACGACCGGGACGGCCGGCACGGGCGGCAGCATCGTCGTCGCGCCGCTCGACTGCGGCGCGATGGGCACGGCGCTCGAGAACCACGGACCGCCGTCGAACCGCCTGAACTACGTCATCGTCGGCGACGGCTACAGCCAGGCGGAGCTCGCGGCCGGCGGCACGATGGACACGCACCTGGCGAAAACGATGACCAGGCGCTTCAGCGAGAACGCGCAGCCGTACCTGCGGTATCGCAACTTCATCAACATCTGCGTGCTGCGGATCGCGTCGACGCCGA